>Ga0153915_10001057_pt1 | contig 25335 bp, 35 predicted proteins | sample Opewatmetagenome_2_FD_107003 | JGI IMG/M metagenome (GOLD analysis project Ga0153915, IMG submission 107003) | Freshwater wetland microbial communities from Ohio, USA - Open water 3 Core 3 Depth 3 metaG | ecosystem: Environmental > Aquatic > Freshwater > Wetlands | place: USA: Ohio, Lake Erie...
GAGAGAGAGGGACTGTCCGCTTCTGACGGACGAGCGGGGCGTGTCCCCGCGCCCCCGGGATGAATGGGCCTTTGCGCCACCATGATTCGGGGCTATAATAGCCCTTCAGGAGGTCGACCCATGAAGACTCTTGCCGCGCTCATTCTTATCGCCTTTGTCCCCTTCCTCGCTCTTTCCGCGGGCGCAAAATCGCCCCTGCCCCAGGCCGGGATAGTCATCAACGCCGTCGAGAATATGCACAGCCGGTCGAGTGTCATGTCGGACGTCGTCAGCCAGGCCCTTCTCGGCGCGAACGTCAAGGTCCTCAAGACCGAGAGGAACTCGGAGGGAGAGGAATGGTATGATGTCGAGACTCCGGATACGTATAAGGGCTGGGTCATCGGGACGTCCCTCCGGCTTCTGAAACCGGAGGACAAGCCCTATGCGTCCTCCGGCAAGGTCTTTGTCGTCACGGCCCTCTTGGCCAATACCTACCGGGAGCCGGACGTCACCAAGCACAAGCCGGTCAAAGTCGCGCCGATCAGCTCCGTTCTCGAGGTTGTCCGCGAGGTCGACCAGCGCTGGCTGGAGGTCACTCTGCCCTGCAGAACGAAAGCCTGGATCCAGAGGGGGGATGGCGAAGTTCGCGAAGCCCCCTGGTCGTGGCCGAGGACGTCGCCGGACGAGATGGTCGCCCTGTCCAAGCGCTTCGTCGGCCTCCCCTACCTCTGGGGCGGGACGTCCCCGCTGGGACTCGACTGCTCGGGATTTGTCCAGCTCATCTACAAGATGGGCGGAATCCCGATTCTCCGCGACGCGGATATCCAGTTTGAGGGGAGCGGCTTCATTCCGGTCGCAGCCGGGGAGGAGACGACCGGCGACCTGGTCTTTTTCGGCAAGAACATCGGTCACGTGGGGATGATGATCAATCCGGAGGAGTTCATCAACGCCACGACATGGCAAAAGCCGGTTGTCCAGATCTCGCGCCTGGACGAACCACACTGGAAGGATATCTACCAGGGTGCTCGGAGGCCGAAAAAATAAAAAAGGGCTCGGCGAAAGCCGGGCCCCCTTGACAGCCTGTTACTTTCCGGCCGGCTTCTTGGCCTCCTTCTTTTTCTTCTTGGCCTTCTTCTTGAATTCGGACCCGACGAGCTCCAGGATGGCCATCATCGATCCGTCCCCCATCCTCCGGTCGAGCTTGACGATCCGGCTGTACCCGCCGGGCCGCTCCGAGAAGCGCGGGGCAATCTCGTCGAAGAGCTTTTTCACGGCGGATTCCTTCGTCATGTAGGCGAGGGCCTGCCGTCTGGCGTGGAGGGTTCCCCTCTTGCCTAGGCTGATCATCTTCTCGGCCAGCGGCCGGGTGAACCTCGCCTTGGCCAGGGTCGTCGTGATCCGTTCCCGCTCGAGGAACGATGTCACGAGGTTACGCAAGAGGGCCCGGCGATGGGCCGTGTTCCTCCTTAGGTATCCCTTCTTGACCTGGTGCCTCATTCATCCACTTCCTTCCCGGACTTGGCCTCTTTGACCTCTGTCTGGATCCGCTCGATGAGCTTGGGATGGAGCTCCAGGTTCAGCCCGAGGTTTAGGTTCGCCAGCGTCTCCTTGATCTCGGCCAGCGACTTTCGGCCAAAGTTCTTGGTTTTAAGAAGGTCCTCTTCGGTCTTCTGGACGAGTTCGTAGATCCTCTCGATGCCGGCCGCCCGGAGGCAGTTGTTTGACCGGACGGAGAGCTCCAGGTGGTCGATCGTCTTGGCCAGAACATCGACCTGGCCGAGGTACGGGATCTCCTTCTTCGTCGGCGCCTGCTCCTTCTCCAGGGGCTCGTCGACGACGTTCAGGAAGATGCCGAGGTGGTCCCTCATGATCTTGGCCGCCTGGGACAAGGCGTCCATGGGCCGGAGGGCGCCGGTCGTCCAGATCTCCAGGGTCAGGCTCTCGTAATCGATCCTCTTTCCGACCCGGGCGGGGTCGACCCTGTAGTTGACCTTGAGGACAGGAGAGTGGGAGGAATCGAGGGGGATGTAGTCCAGGCTGAGCTCCTCGTCGAAGTTCTGGTCGGCAGGGATGTAGCCCCGGCCGTTCTTGACGATCATCTCGATCTCGAGCGAGCCGTCCGCGTCGAGCGAGGCGATGGCGACGTCCTTATTGAGGATCTCGATGTCGCCGTCGTGAACGATGTCCGAGGCCTTGGCCTGGGCCGGGCCGGCCTTCTTGAGGGACATCCGCTTCGGCCCGTCCCCGTTAAGCTTGAGGGAGATGCTTTTGAGGTTGAGGATGATATCCGTCACGTCCTCGACGACCCCGGGGATGGTCGAGAACTCGTGGAGCACGCCATGAATCCGGACGGCCGTGATGGCGGCCCCCGTGACCGACGAGAGGAGGATCCGGCGGAGGGCGTTGCCCACCGTAATGCCGTAGCCCCGCTCGAAAGGTTGGGCCTGGAACCGGCCGTACTTCTCGGTCAGCGTTTCAAAGTCGCACTCCAGATACTTTGGCCTCTGAAAACTCGTTTCCGTCATGTGTCCTCCTTCTGGGGGTGCCCCGCGGGGTCCCTCAGGATGCTACTTTGAGTAAAGTTCGACCACCAGATGCTCTTCGACCGGAAGAGTGACATCCTGGCGGGTCGGAAGAGCGAGGATTCTTCCCTTCATGTCCTCCCTGTCCACCTCGAGCCATCCGGGAATGGATTTGCTCGTGTTCGAAGCGACGACGGCCCGCAGGTCTTCGCTCTTGGCCGTCCGTTCCTTGAATTCGACGACGTCCCCCGGCTTGACCAGGGCCGACGGGATGTTGACCCGGCGGCCGTTGATTCGGAAATGGCCGTGGCCGATGAGCTGGCGGGCGTGCCCTCGGGAAAGGGAAAAGCCCATCAGATAAATGACGTTGTCCAGCCGCCGCTCGAGCATGGACAGGAGGTTCTCGCCCGTGATCCCCTTCTGCCGCTCCGCCCGCTTGAAGAAGAAGCGAAACTGCTCTTCCGACATGCCGTAATACCTCTTGAGCTTTTGCTTCTCCCGGAGCTGGATCGCGTAGCCCAGAATCCGCTTTCTATCGCGCCCGTGCTGGCCGGGGGCGTAGGCCCGCCGCTCGAGGGGGCACTTGTCCGTCAGGCATTTGTTGCCCTTGAAGAACAGCTTGTTCTTCTCGACCCGGCACAGCCGGCAATCAGGTCCTTGATATTTCGCCATGGTCCTCTCCTTGGGGCCTCAGACCCGCCGCCTCCGGCGGACGCGGCAGCCGTTGTGGGGGATGGGGGTCACGTCCTTGATGGACTTGATCTCCAGTCCGGCCGCCTGGAGGGCCCGGATGGAGGATTCCCGGCCCGCGCCTGGTCCGGTGAGCCGGACATCGACGTACCGGACGCCGAATTCCCGGGCCTTGGTGGCCGCGCCCTTGGCGGCGAGCTGAGCGGCAAAGGGCGTGCCTTTGCGGGCCCCCTTGAATCCCGACGTGCCGGCGCTCGCCCAGCAGAGGGTGCTGCCCTGGTGGTCCGCGATCGTGATGATCGTATTGTTGAAGGTGGACTGGATGTGAGCCACTCCGTACCCGATTTCTTTGCGGACTTTCTTTTTCTTGGCTTTCGCTTTTGGCATGGGAGCGTCCCCTCCTTAGGCTTTCTTTTCCTTGAGTTTCTTGATCTTCGAGCCGCGGACGCCTTTCCGGGTCCGGGCGTTGGTCTTCGTCCTCTGGCCCCGCGTAGGGAGTTTCTTCTTGTGACGAAGGCCCCGGTAGCAGCCGATGTCCACGAGCCTCTTGATGTTCATCGCGACTTCCTTGCGGAGGTCACCTTCGATCTTTTCGCGCTTCTCGATGATCTGGCGGATCTTGTTGACTTCGTCCTCGGTCAGGGCCTTGACCTTCTTGTTCTTGTCGATCTTGGCCTCGGCCAGGATCTTGTTCGACTTGGAGCGGCCGATCCCGAAGATGTAGGTCAGCCCGACTTCGATCCTCTTCTCCGGGGGGAGCGTGATGCCTGCGATTCTTGCCATGTTGACCTCGTCCTATCCTTGCCTTTGCTTGTGCCGCGGGTTGGTGCAGATGACCCGCACGATGCCCCTGCGCCGGACGATCTTACAGTTCCGGCAGATCTTTTTCACTGATGCTTTGACTTTCATCCTCTTCGCCTCTTATTTGTAACGGTAGGTGATTCGCCCCTTGGTCAGGTCGTAGGGAGAGAGCTCGACCAGGACCCTGTCGCCCGGGAGGATCCGGATAAAGTGCTTCCGCATCTTCCCCGAGATGTGCGCCAGGATGACATGCTTGTTCGAGAGCTCCACCCGGAACATGGCGTTCGGGAGGGTCTCTAGGACGACGCCTTCGGCCTCGAACATGTCTTGCTTAGGCATAGGGGCTCTCCTTGGCGAAGGGCAGCCGCCCGGCCGCGGCGTCCCGCGCCCTCACGCTCAGGATCTCCGGGCCCTTTTCGGTCAGGGCCACGGTGTGTTCATAGTGGGCGGAGAGGCTTCGGTCCCGGGTCACGGCCGTCCAGCCGTCTTCCAGGATCTCCACCTCCCACGACCCGGCGGCGATCATGGGCTCGATGGCCAGCGTCATGCCCGGCTTGAGCTTGGGCCCCCGTCCCGGCGCCCCGAAGTTGGGGATCTGGGGCTCCTCATGGAGGGACCGGCCTATCCCGTGGCCGACGAATTGTCGGATAACGGAAAACCCGTCGCCTTCGACGGACCTCTGGACGGCCGCCGAGATGTCCGAGAGCCTGTTCCCTTCCCTCACCTGCTCGAGCCCCTTGAAAAAGGCCTTCTTCGCGGATTCGATGAGCCGTCCGGCCTCCTGGCTCGTCCGGCCGACGGGAACCGTCACGGCCGAATCGCTAAAGAATCCCTCGTAAAGGACGCCGAAGTCGAGGCTGACGATATCGCCTTCCTGGAGAAGGCGGCCCGATGGAATACCATGGATAATCTCCTCGTTCACCGACACGCAGACCGAGGCGGGATAGCCGCGGTATCCCTTGAAGGCCGGGATGGCGCCGAGCTCGCGGCTCCGCTTTTCCGCGTAGAGGTCCAGGTCCCGGGTTCGGATTCCCGGCCGTACCAAGGGCTCGAGTTCGTCCAGGATCTGGGCCACGACCCGGCTGCTCTGCCTCATGGCCTCGAGTTCCGCGCCGGATTTGTAGATGATCATGCCCGTGTCCCCATGCCCTTCGTCTTCCGGAGCTCCCTTTCGACGACCGAGCGGACGGGCCGAAAAACCTCCTCGAGCGTCCCATTGCCGTCGACCCGGTGGAGGATGCCCTTGGCCTCGTAATAGGCGATTAAGGGCTCCGTTTTCTCGTGATAGGTCTTCATCCGTTCCCGGATGACGTCGGCCCGGTCATCGGCTCTCTGGACCAGGGCCGCACCGCAGAGGTCGCAGATCCCTTCCCGGATGGGCTTCTTGGTGACGACGTTGTAGATCGCCTCGCAGGAGGAACAGATCCGGCGGCTCGTGAGCCGGCTGACGACGACGTCCTCCCTGGTTTCGATCAGGAAGACGACCTCCGGGCGGCCGCCGTCCAGGCGCTCCAAGTCGCCGGCCTGGGAGAGGTTCCTCGGGTAGCCGTCGAGGACATAGCCGGCCCGGCAATCAGGTGCGGCCAGCCGCGCTTCGAGAAGCTTGAGGACGAGGGCATCGTCGACGAGGCCTCCCTTTCCCAGTTGGCCGGCGGCTTCCAAGCCGAGCGGGGTCTTTTTCTGGACGGCTTCCCGGAGGAGGTCCCCCGTGGAAATCCGGGGGAAACCGTAGGCTGACCGGATGAGGTCGCCCACCGATCCCTTGCCGCTTCCAGGAGCCCCCAGGAGGACGATCCTCATCCTCTCCTCCCCCTGATCCGGCTCCGTCGCATGAAGCCGTCATAGTGGCGCATGACGAGCTGGGCCTCGATCTGCTGCATGGTGTCCATGGCAACGCCGACGACGATCAGGATCGAGGTGCCGCCGAAGAGGAAGTCGATCCCCAGCCCTTGAGTCATGAACTTGGGAAGATTGGTTTCGAGCCACGTCCCGACCCAGGGCAGGGACTGGACCTTGACGCCCGTGATCAGAAACTCCGGCAGGATGGCGACGAGCGCTAGGTAGACGGCCCCGACGAGGGTGATCCTCGACAGGACCTCGTCGATATAGTCGGACGTGTTCTTGCCCGGCCGGATGCCGGGGATGAACCCACCGTACTTCCGCAGGTTGTCGGCCACGTCGACCGGATTGAAAATGATGGAGATGTAGAAGTAGGTGAAGAAGATGATGGCCGCGACATAGAACAGGTTGTACAGGGGCATGCCCATGTTGAACTGCTGGGCGATCGTTTGGACGATCGGGATCTTGATGAGCTGGGCCATGGTCGCCGGAATGGTGATGACCGAGGCGGCGAAGATGATCGGGATGACTCCGCCCGTGTTCACGCGGAGCGGCAGATGCGTACTCTGACCGCCGTAGACTTTCCGGCCAACGACCCTCTTGGCGTAGGACACCGGGATGCGGCGCTGGCCGCGCTCGACAAAGACGATGAAGGCAATGACGGCGATCATCAGGATGCCCAGGAAGATGATTTTCAGGGGGTCCGTGGCGCCGCTCTTGAGGCCGCCGAACATGCTCCTGACGCCGGACGGGAAACGGACGACGATCCCGGCAAAGATGATGAGCGAGATTCCGTTGCCGATCCCGCGGGCCGAGATCTGCTCACCGAGCCACATGACGAAGACGGTCCCCGTCGTCAGGGTCAGGATGGTCAGGAGCCTGAATCCCCAGCCGCCGTGGGGAACGACGAGAGCACCCCCGGGGCTCTTCAGGGACTGGAGGAAGGCCGCGATCCCGAAGGACTGGATGAAGCAGATGATGATCGTCCCGTAGCGGGTGTACTGGGTGATCTTTTTCCGGCCGAGCTCGCCCTCCTTGGATAGGCGCTCGAGGTAGGGCCAGACGACCGTGAGCAGCTGGAGGATGATCGAGGCGCTGATGTAGGGCATGATGCCGAGGGCGAAGATCGTCATCCGTGACATGTAGCGTCCCGAGAACAGATCGATGAAGCCGAGGAGCGAGCCCTTCTGCTGCTGCCAGAACTCGGCCAAGGCGGAGGCGCTGATCCCCGGATTGGGGATCTGGCCGCCGATCCTGTAGACCGCTAGGAGAAGGAGGGTGAAGATGACCCTCTTCCGGAGCTCAGGGATGCTGAAGATGTTGCGGATGCTGTCTAACATGAGTCTTTCCCGATGGTGACGGCCTTGCCGCCCTTGTCCTCAATCTTTTTCAGGGCCGAGCCTGAAAATTTATGGGCGTGAATGGTCTTCGGCGAATGGAGATCGCCGCGACCCAGGACTTTCACCCGCGCCGTGTCCTTCTTGATCAGCCCGGATGCCACCAGGTCCTTGATCGCGATCTCCTTCTTCGCGATCTTGGCCAGGCTGTCCAGGTTGACGACGGCGTATTCGGCCCGGAAGATGTTGGTGAAGCCGCGCTTGGGGATGCGCCGGACGAGCGGCATCTGGCCGCCTTCGAAGTCGCGCTTCCGGGAGTAGCCGCTGCCCGAGAGCTGCCCCTTGCTGCCGCGGCCGGAGGTCTTGCCCAAGCCGGAGCCCGGGCCCCGCCCCACTCTCTTCCGGTCTTGCCTCGATCCTTTGGCCGGTTTCAGGTTGCTGAGGTTCATGGCTTTTCGGTCGCCTCCACTTTCAATACGTGGGCCAGCTTGCGGACCATGCCGAGCGTCTCGGGGGATTCCCTCCGGACGACAGAGGATTGGAGCTTCCTGAGACCGAGGCCCTTGGCCACCTTGCGCCGGGAACGGGGAAAGCCGATCAGGCTCCGGATGAGCGTGATCTTCAAATACCGTTCGGGGGCAGGGGTCTTCTCGGCCCGCTTGCGGGTTTTTCCGGGTTTTGTCGCCGTCTCCGTCATAGCCCACCCTTCACCTTTCCGCGGATCTTGGCCACGTCTTCGGGGTTCCTGACGCTCCGGAGGGCGTCCAGGGTGGCGTTGGCCACGCTGATCGGGTTGCTGCTCCGCAGAGACTTGGTCAGGATGTCCCGGATCCCGGCGAGCTGCATGATCACCCGGACGGCGCCGCCGGCAATGACGCCCGTCCCCTTCGAGGCCGGCCGAAGGACGACCAGTCCGGCTCCGTCCACTCCCTTGACCAGGTGGGGCAGCGTCGTGTCCGCCAGGGGGACCCTGATCATGTTTTTCTTGGCGGCCTCGACGGCCTTGCGGATCGCCTGGGGAACCTCCCGGGCCTTACCCTTGCCGATGCCCACCCGGCCCCTTTCGTTGCCGACAGCCACCAGGGCCGAAAAGCTCAAGTTCTTGCCGCCCTTGACGACTTTCGTGACCCTGCGGATGGAGATGACCTGGTCCTTGAGTTCAAAACCGTCCTCATCGACGGCGACGACTTTCTCGAATCTTCGATCTTGCACGCTCTCGCCTCCTTAATCGGCCCTTGTCTCTAGAACTGGATGCCCGCTTTCCGCATGGCCTCGGCCAAGGTCTTGATCCGTCCATGGTAGGGGTAGACGCCCCGGTCGAACACGACCCGCTCGATCTTTTTGGCCTTGAGCCTCTTGGCCAACATTTCGCCGAGGAGGCCGCCGGCCTTCTTGTTCTTCCCGTTCTTGGACTTCTCCTTGAACTCCTTTTCGAGCGTCGAGGCCGCGAGAAGGACCTTGCCTTCGGCGTCGTCGATGACCTGAGTGTAGAGGTAGGTGTTGCTCTTGAACACGTGAACTCTCGGACGCTCCGGCGTTCCCCGGACCTTTTCCCGGATCCGCCTCCGGAGACGGTCGTCCCTCACGCGTTTGGCGACGATCTTGTTCTTAAGCACTGGCCACCCCCGCCTTTCTTTCTTTCTTGATCAGTCTCTCTCCGACGTAGCGGACGCCTTTCTGCTTGTACGGGTCGGGGAGGCGGACGTGTTTGATGTCGTCCGCGACCTGGCCCACCTGCTGCCGGTCGATGCCCCGGACGGTGATCAGCGTCGGCTTCTCCGTCACGATCTCAATGCCGGCCGGGATCTCGTAGACGACCGGCCGGGAGTAGCCCACGCTGATTTCGAGCCGGTTCTTCTCGACCTTGGCCTTGTAGCCCACGCCCACGATCTCCAGCTGTTTGGAGAACCCCTCGGTAACCCCGCGGAGGGCGTTCTGGGCCAGGGCCCGGCAGAGGCCGTGCAGGCTGCGCGTCGTCTTGGCCTCGTCGGCCCGGGTCAGGCTGAGCTCGGTGCCGTTCAGGCTGGCCGCGATCCCGGCGTAGATCGGCGTGGACAGCCGGCCCTTTTTCCCCTCGAAATCGATCCGGTCCGGCTGGACCGTCACCTTGACGCCCGCCGGTATCGTGATGGGCTTTTTCCCGATTCTCGACATCTTAACCTCTCCTGGGACTTACCAGACGCTGCAGAGGACTTCGCCCCCGGCGCTCTGCTCCTCGCACTTCCGCCCGGTCAGGACGCCCTTGGACGTCGAAACGATGACCAGCCCAAGTCCGTCGAGGACCTTGGGGACGGAGTCTTTCGTGCAGTAGATCCGGCAGCCGGGCCTGCTCATTCGCCGCAGGCCGCTGATGACGCTCTTGCCGTCCTCCGCATATTTCAGGACCACGTTCAGGACGCCCTGCTTTTTGTCGTCGATGACCTTGAAATTCTTGATGTACCCTTCTTCCTTGAGGATCTTAACAATCTCGACCTTGAGCCGGGAGGAGGGGACGTTGACCTCCCGTTTCTTGGTCCTGACACCGTTGCGGATCCGGGTGAGCAAATCTCCGATGGAATCCATGAACCTATCCTTTCCTCGACGTCACCACGACGACTTCGTGACCCCCGGGATCTCCCCCTTGAGGGCCAGTTGGCGGAAACACAGCCGGCAGAGGTCGAATTTCCGATAATAGCCCCGCGAGCGGCCGCAGAGGCGGCAACGGCGCCGGGTCCGGATTTCGTACTTCGGCTTCCTCGCGTATTTAGCCATCCGCGCTGTTGTCGACACGTTCACCTCGCTTTTCAGGACTCTCGGAAGGGCATGCCCAGCTTCCTGAGGAGGGCATGGGCCTCTTTATCGGTCCGGGCCGTGGTCACGATGGTGATGTTCATGCCCCGGGACCTCTCAACCTTAGTGTAATCGATCTCCGGGAACACGAGCTGGTCCCGCAGGCCCAGAGTGTAGTTGCCGCGGCCGTCAAAGGCGCTGGCGGGGACGCCCCGGAAGTCTCTGACCCGGGGCAGGACGATGTTGACGAGCCGGTCGAAAAACTCGTACATCCTCCGGCTCCGGAGCGTCACGTAGCAGGCGATGGGCTGGCCTTTCCTCAGCTTGAAGGCCGAAATCGACTTCCTGGCCCGGCCAACTCCGGGAAACTGTCCCGTGATGAGGCCGAGCTCCGTCTTGGCCGTATCCAGAAGCTTGATGTTCTGGATCGCGTCGCCGACGCCCATGTTAACGATGATCTTCTCCAGGCGGGGCACGGCCATCTTGTTCTTGATCCCCAGCTCCTTCTGGAGCGCGGGGAGGAGTTCCTTCTGGTACTTCTCGTAAAGGCGGCTCATGGGGCTTTCCTCACTTCTCCTTTTCGATCAGGGCCTCGCACTTGCCGCAAATCCGGGTTTTGGTTCCGTCCTCGAGCCTCCGGACCCGGGCCCGGACGCCCTGCCCGCATTCCGCGCAGAAGAGCATGACGTTGGAGACGTGGATCGGGGTTTCCTTCTCCATGACCCCTCCCTGGACGTTCTTGCTGCGGTCGGCCCTGACGAAGTGCTTGCTGAAGTTGATCCTCTCGACGATGACCCGGTTCGTCTCGGGGAAGAGCTTGAGGACCTTCCCCGTCTTCCCTTTGTCCTTTCCCCTCCGGACGACCACGACGTCATTCTTCTTGAGCTGGATTTTGCCCATCACAGGACCTCCGGAGCCAGGGAGATGATCTTCATGAATTTCCGCTCGCGGAGCTCCCGGCCCACGGGGCCGAAAACGCGGGTCCCGACAGGCTCCCCCGCCTTGTCGATGATCACCGCGGCGTTGTCCTCGAAGCGGATATAGGAGCCGTCCTTGCGGCGGAGCTCCTTGCGCGTCCGGACGACGACGGCCCGAACGACATTTCCCTTGCCGATCTTGCTCTCGGGATCCGCTTCCTTGACCGTGGCGGAAATGACGTCCCCGATCCGGGCCATCCGCCCGACGCCGCCGCCCAGCGGGGTGATGGCCATGATCCGCCGGGCGCCGGAGTTGTCGGCCACCTTGAGCATCGTTCGCATCTGGATCATGGGCGCTCTCCGCTCTCCTGGCTCCCGCCGCCCGGCGCGAGGTTGACGATCTCGAGGACGCGCCACCGCTTCGTCTTGCTGATCGGGCGCGTCTCGATGATCCGGACCAGGTCGCCGACCTTGCACTTTTCGGTCTCGTCGTGGACCAAGAACGTCCTCTTATGGCGGACGATCTTCTTATACAGGGGGTGTCGGATCTGACGTTCGACCTCGACCGTGACCGTCTTCTTCATCTTCTTCGCCACGACGGTCCCGACCTTGGTGGTCTTCCGTCTCAGTCCCTTCGTGTCCATGTTCTACTCCGTCTCTTTCGCGATGGCCTTCCGGAAGGTCTTGATACGGGCAATGTCCCTTTTGACGTTCTTGATCTTCATCGGGCTGTCGAGCTGTCCCAGGGATTTCTGGAAGCGGAGCTTGAAGAGCTGGTCGACGAGCTCCGTTTCCTTGGCCTGCAGTTCGTCGGCCGACAGTTCCTTCAGTTCTCGGATCTTCATCTGAGCTCTCTCCCGTCCCGGGAGATGAACCTCGTCTTGATGGGCAGCTTGTGGGCGGCGAGCCGCATCGTCTCCCGGGCGAGTTCCTCCTCAATGCCTTCGATCTCAAACAGGATCTTGCCGGGACGGATGACGTCGACCCAGAATTCCGGGTCGCCTTTTCCCTTGCCCATCCGGACCTCGGTGGGTTTCTTGGTGACCGACTTCCAGGGGAACGTCCGGATCCAAAGCTTGCCCCGTCTTTTCATGTGCCGGGTGATCGTGATGCGGCCGGCCTCGATCTGCCGCGCGGTCAGCCAGCAGGGCTCGAGGGCCTGGAGGCCGAACTCGCCGAACGAGAGAGTGCTCCCGCGCTCGGCCTTGCCTCTCATCCGGCCACGCTGCTGCTTCCGGAACTTGACTTTCTTGGGCATGAGCATGGCTAAATCTCCTCGACCTCGGCCATCTGAGAGGACATCTTCGGCTTCTCGATGTCACCCCGGTAGATCCAGACCTTGATGCCGATCTGCCCGTAGGTCGTGAAGGCCTCAGTAAAGGCATAGTCGATGTCGGCCCGCAGGGTCTGGAGGGGGAGCTGCCCCTTGAGGTACCACTCCGACCGGGCGATCTCGACGCCGCCCAGGCGGCCCGAGCACATGACCTTGATGCCCTTGGCGCCCATTTTGAGGGCCATATCGACGGCCTTGCGCATGGCCCGCCGATAGGCGATCCGCTTCTCGAGCTGGACGCCGATGCTCTCGCCGACGAGGAGGGCGTTGAGCTCGGCGTGGTCGACTTCCCGGATATCGACGTACACGTCCTTGCGGGCGATCGTCTCGAGATAGGCCTTCAGGCTCTCAATCTCCTTGCCGCCGCGGCCGATGATGATCCCGGGCCGGGCCGTATGGATGATGATCCGGAGCTTCGGGCCCACCCGCTCGACGTCCACCGCGGCGATACCGGCGTGGTAGTACTTCTCTTTGATCGCCTTCCTCATTCGGAGGTCCTCGTGGATGAGGCGGGCGTATTCAGGTCCTTTGGCAAACCAACGGGAGGTCCACTGCTTGTTGAAGCCGAGCCGGAAGCCGTACGGATGTGTTTTCTGTCCCACCGCTTATCTCCCTTTTTCGTCTAGATAGATCTGGACATGGCTGGTCCGCTTCACGACGCGGTAGGCCCGTCCCATAGGCGCCGGGCGGATCCTTTTTGAGACCGGACCGCCCCCGATCTGGATTCTCGAGATATAGAGCTTGTCGACGTCGATGTTGGGGGTCTTCTGCTGGGCGTTGGCGATGGCCGAGCGGAGGACCTTTTCGAGGATGGCGCTGATTTTCTTCTTCTCGCTGAAGCGGAGGATCGTCAGGGCTTCGCCGACGTACCTGTCCCTGATGAGGTCGGCCACGAGCCGGCTTTTCTGCGGGCTCATGCGCACGAACCTAGCGACAGCGCGAGAAACGTGCGTGGACTCGTTCATGTCACTTCCCCACTTGGAGCTGCTTGGCGGTCTTAGAGGTGTGCCCCCGGAATGTCCGCGTCGGCGAGAATTCGCCGAGCTTGTGCCCGACCATGTTCTCCGTCACGAAGACGGGGATGAATTTCCGGCCGTTGTGGACCCCGATCGTCAGGCCGACCATCTCCGGGATGATCGTCGAGCGCCGGGACCAGGTCTTGATGACCTGGCGCTTGGCGCTGTGGGCGTCAGCCACCCGGACTTTTTCAAGAAGGTGGGCGTCCACGAAGGGACCTTTGCTCAGCGATCTGCTCATAGTTACTTGCTCCTCCGCCTGACGATGAAGGCCTGAGTTCTCTTGTTCCGCCGCGTCTTGTAGCCCTTGGTCGGGATGCCCTCGGGGCTCACGGGGTGGCGACCGCCCTTGGAGCGGCCTTCGCCGCCCCCGTGCGGGTGGTCGATCGGATTCATGGCCGTCCCGCGGACGTGGGGGCGCCAGCCCTTCCAGCGGCTCCGGCCGGCCTTGCCGACGCTGATGTTCTGGTGGTCGAGGTTCCCGATCTGGCCGATGGTCGCCCGGCAGTCCAGGTGGATCTTCCGGATCTCAGAAGACGGCAGCCGGACCTGGGCGTAGTCCCCTTCCTTGGCCAGGATCTGGGCGCCGGCTCCGGCCGACTTCGCCACCTGCCCTCCCTTGTCCTTCCGGAGCTCGATGTTGTGGATGACCGTGCCCAGGGGGATGAACCTCAGGGGCATGGCGTTGCCCGGAAGTACGTCGACCTGGGCGTTGGACGACACGACCTCCTGCCCGACCTTCAGCCCCACGGGCGACAGGATGTAGCGGCGGTCTCCATCCTTGTATTTCACGAGGGAGATAAACGAGGACCGGTTGGGGTCGTACTCGACCGTCTCGATGACGCCGGGGATGCCGATCTTGTCCCGCTTCGCATCGACCATCCGGTACAGCTTCTTATGCCCCCCGCCCCTGTTCCGGATCGACAGATGCCCCCGGCTATCCCGCCCGCCGGACTTCGGAAAGGACACGAGCAGGGGCTTGTAGGGACGGTCCCCCGTCAGGTCCTCGTATTCGTTGGTTGTGCGGTGCCGCAGGCCCGGCGTGATTGGTCTGTATGTTTTGATGCCCATGTTAGACAGCCTCGAAATATTCGATCATTTTCTCGCCTTCCCGGAGCTTGACGTAGGCCTTTTTCCAGTCCTTCGTCTTGCCCAGGTTGCGGCCCACCCTCCGGACCTTGCCGGTCTTCGTCTGGGTCCGGACGCTCGAGACCTTGGTCTTGAAGAGGAGTTCGATCGCTCTCTTGATCTCGATCTTGTTCGCACCGCGGGCGACCTCGAAGCAGATGACCCGGTCCGAATCCTTGAGCTGGGTGCTCTTCTCGGTGATCACCGGACGGATGATGATTTTATGCGGATCTTTGATCACTTCAGTCTCTCCATGGCGGACTCGAGGGCCCGCTGGCTGAAGACCAGCCATTGATAGTTCAGGACATCGTAGACGTTGAGCGTCCGGACGTCGACGGCCTTGACCCCGGGGAGGTTCCGGACGGCGAGGAACAGGTTCGTGTTCTCGCGGCTGTCCACGAGCAGGGCCGAATCCAGGTTGAAGGCCTTGAGCAGGGTCGCCGCCTCCTTGGTCTTCGGCTCCTTGATATCGAACTCGCGGAGCACGAGAATCTGGTTCGCGGAGAGTTTCTGGGAGAGGACGGACCTGAGGGCGTTCCGCCGGGCCTTCTTGGGGAGATCGTAGGAGTAATCGCGCGGCTGGGGCCCGAAGACCGTTCCGCCCTTTTTCCAGAGCGGCGAGCGGGTGCTTCCCACGCGGGCTCGGCCCGTTCCCTTCTGCCGCCAGGGCTTCCGGCCGCCGCCGCGGACGTCCGCCCTGGTCTTGGTGGCGGCGGTTCCCTGGCGCCGGTTGGCTTGGTAGCTGACGACGGCCTCGTAGACCAGATGACCCTTGTCCGGATAGGCGAAGACGCTGTCCGGCAGGTCGATTTCGGCGGCCGGCTTCCCGCTCTTATCGAAGACTTGGAGTTTACCCATCTTGCACTCTTCCACGTCTATTTGGCGCTCGGGGAGCCGAACGTCCCCTTCTTGATCAGGACATAGCCCCCCCGGGCCCCCGGGACCGCCCCCTTGACGACGAGGAGGTTTCTCTCCTTGTCCGTCTCGACGACCTTGAGGTTCCTGACCGTCACCCGGTCGTCGCCCATGTGGCCGCCCATCCGCATCCCCTTGACGACGCGGGAGGGAAAGGATGAGGCGCCGATCGATCCGGGCGCCCGGTGGAACATCGAGCCGTGGGCCGCGTCGCCGCCGGCGAAATGGTGCCGCTTGACGACGCCGGCGAAGCCCTTGCCCTTGCTCGTCCCGACGACGTGGATTGTCTCGCCGACCTCGAAGATATCGACCAGGACCTGGTCCCCTTCCTTGAGGTCCGCCGGGTTGGAGCAGCCGACTTCCTGAAGCTTGCGGACGACAGGCACGCCCGACTTCTTGAAATGCCCGACCTGGGCCTTGGCCGGCTTCCTGGCTCCACGGTCCTCGACGAACCCAAGCTGGACGGCGGCGTAACCGTCCTTCTCCCGAGTTTTTTTCTGGACGACCGTACAGGGTCCCGCCTTGAGGATCGTGACAGGGACGACGTTGCCGTCGTCGTCAAACCGCTGGCTCATGCCGATTTTCTTGCCGATCAAACCTTCGACCATGATCAATCTCCCGTCCCGAAGGCCTGGATCTCGACATCGATCCCGGCCGGGAGGTCCAGCTTCTGCAGCTCCTCGATCGTCTCGTTGTTGTACTCGCTGATGTCGATGAGCCTCTTGTGGATCCTCATCTCGAAGTGCTCGCGGGACTTCTTGTCCACGTGCGGAGAACGGAGGACACAGAACTTGTGGATGCGCGTCGGCAAAGGAATGGGACCCGCCACGCTGGCGCCCGTCCGCTTGGCCTTGACGACGATATCCTTCACCGACTGGTCCAGCAACCGGTGGTCAAACGACTGCAATCTGATTCTGATTTTTTCCATCGTTCGTTCCTCTGTACTCCGATAACTTCTGAAGGCCCGTCGGCGCTCCGGCGGCCGACGGCCGCCGCTTTACTCGAGGATTTCGGTCACGGTCCCGGCGCCGACCGTCCGGCCGCCCTCGCGGATGGCGAACCGCAGGGCTTTCTCCATGGCCACGTCGGTGATGAGCTCGATCTCGAGGGTGACGTTGTCGCCAGGCATAACCATCTCGACGTTCGCCGGGAGCTTCACGGAGCCCGTCACGTCCGTAGTCCGGAAGTAGAACTGGGGCCGGTAGCCCTTGAAGAACGGCGTGTGCCGGCCGCCCTCTTCCTTCGTCAGGGCGTAGATCGCAGCCGTGAACTTCCTGTGCGGGGTGATCGATCCCGGTTTCGCCAGGACTTGGCCGCGCTCGACCTCGTCCTTGCCGACGCCGCGGAGCAGGGCCCCGATGTTGTCGCCGGCCTGGGCCTGGTCGAGGAGCTTGCGGAACATCTCGACGCCCGTGACGACCGTCTTCCGGGTTTCGCGAAGACCCACGATTTCAACTTCGTCGCCGACCTTGACGACGCCCCGCTCGACCCGGCCCGTCACGACGGTGCCGCGGCCGGTGATCGAGAAGACGTCCTCGATCGCCATTTGGAAGGGCTTGTCGATCTCGCGCAGAGGCTCGGGGATGAACTCGTCCATGGCCCGGATGAGGTCCCAGACCGGCTTCGCGGCCTCCCCGCCGATGTCTTCCATGGCCTTCGTCGCGCTGCCGCGGATGACCGGGGTCTTGTCTCCCGGGAATTGGTACTTCGTGAGGAGCTCCCGGACTTCGAGCTCAACGAGGTCCAGGATTTCCGGATCGTCGACGAGGTCGCACTTGTTCATGAAGACGACGATGGCCGGCACGTTGACCTGGCGCGCCAGGAGGATGTGCTCCCGCGTCTGGGGCATCGGCCCGTCGGCCGCGGAGACGACGAGCACGGCGCCATCCATCTGGGCCGCGCCGGAGATCATGTTCTTGATGTAGTCGGCGTGGCCGGGGCAATCGATATGGGCGTAGTGGCGCTTCTCGCTCTCGTATTCGACATGGCTCAACGCCACCGTCAGGATCTTCGTCGCATCCCGGCGGAACATCTTAGCGTCGGCCTTGGCCACTTCGTCGTAGCTCTTGGCCTGGGCCAGGCCCTTCGTCGCCAGGACCTTCGTCATGGCGGCCGTCAGCGTCGTTTTGCCGTGGTCGATGTGACCGATCGTCCCGACATTGACATGGGGCTTCGTCCTTGCAAACTTTTCCTTCGCCATTGCTCACCTCCTGTTGGCGTTCTCCATATTAAAAAACATCAGGCACTCCTATGCCTGCTCCCGGAACGGAACCCGTCCTTCGATCCGGGCCACAATGTCCTCCTGGACTTGGGCGGGGGTCTTGTCGTACTGGAAAAATTCCAGGCTGAACACACCCCGGCCCTGGGTCAGGGTCCGGAGGGCCGTGGCGTAGCCGAACATCTCCGCGAGCGGCACCAGGATCTTGACGACCCGGGAGCCGCTCCTCATCTCCATCCCCTCGATCTTCCCCCGCCTGGCGTTGATGTCGCCGACGAGATCGCCCAGGTATTCGTCCGGGCTGACGATCTCCAGTCTCATGATGGGCTCAAGGAGGACCGGCCCCGCCTTTTTCGCGGCCGTCCGGAAGGCCAGGGAGGCGGCGATCTTGTAGGCGAGGGGGGTGGACGCGGCTTCATTGTAGGACCCGCCGATCAGGGCCACCCTGACGTCGGTGACCGGGTAACCCGCGACGAGGCCTCCCTCCATGCCTTCCCGGATGCCGTTTTCGACGTCCCCCATGAACTCTCTCGGCATGGCCCCGCCCCGCGTCTTGTCCACGAACTCAAAGCCCCGACCGCGCGCCAGGGGCTCGACGGCGAGGATGCAGTGTCCGAAAATCTCCTTGCCCCCCATCTGGCGGACGTACTTGCCTTCGCCCTGCCCGGAGGCGAGGACCGTCTCCTTGTAGGCGACCTGAGGCTTGCCCAGGTTGGCCCGGACGCCGAATTCCCTTTCCAACCTGTCCATCAGGATCTCGAGATGGAGTTCCCCCATGCCCTTGACGAGCGTCTGACCCGTCATGGCGTCCTGGACGACCTTCAGGGTCGGGTCCTCCCGGGTGAACTTGGCCAGAGCGTTGGCCAGCTTGGGGTGGTCGGCCTTGGTCTTGGGCTCGATCGTCGCCGAGATGACCGGCTCGGGGAAGCGGATGCTCTCGAGGACGACGGGGTGGCTCTTGAGGCAGAGGGTGTCGCCCGTCGAGATGTTCTTCATGGAGCCCATCGCGGCGATGTCGCCGGCGTAGACCTCCTTGATCTCCTTCCTCTTGTTCGCGTGCATCTCGAGGAGGCGGGAAAGCTTCTCCTCCTCGTTCTTCGTCGAGTTGTAGACGGACTGCCCGACCCTGGCCTTCCCGGAATAAACCCGGAAGTAGGCCAGGTTCCCGAGGAACGGGTCGTTCATGATCTTGAAGACGAGGGCGGAGAAGGGCGCGTCGTCGGCTGCCGCCCGCTTCTCGTGTGCAAGGGTTTTCGGGTGAAGGCCGGCCACGGGAGGGATGTCGACGGGCGAGGGCAGGTAATCAACGATCGCGTCGAGGAGGGGGCGAACGCCCTTGTTTCGGAAGGAGGCCCCGAAGAGCACCGGCACGAACTCCAGGCCGATGGTGCCCTTGCGGACGGCTGCCTTGATCTCCGCCGCAGAGATCTCGGTGCCGTCGAGATACTTCTGCATCAGAGCGTCGTCGGTCTCACTCAGCATTTCGATCATGTCCTGTCTCTGCTTCCTCACGTCCTCTCGGTGCTCGTCCGAGACGTCCCGGACGACAAAATCCGTCCCCAGGATCTCCTGACCCCAGTCGATCTCCTTCTCTTCGATGAGGTCGATAACGCCGCGGAATCCGTCTTCCCGTCCGAGGGGAATCTGGACCGGCAGGGGCTTGGCCGCCACCCGGCTCTTCAGCTGCTGAATCGCCCGTTCCGGGTCGACCCCTATCCGGTCCATCTTGTTGATGAACACGATCCGGGGGACCCGGTACTTATCGGCCTGGCGCCACACTGTCTCGGACTGCGGTTCGACGCCGCCAACTCCACACAGTATGGCTATTGCGCCGTCGAGCACCCTCAGGGAGCGCTCGACCTCCGCGGTGAAATCCACATGGCCCGGGGTATCAATAATATTGACCCGGTGGCCGTTCCAGGTGCATGTCGTGGCGGCCGAGGTGATGGTGATCCCGCGCTCCTGCTCCTGGACCATCCAATCCATCACGGCCGTCCCTTCGTCCACCTCTCCCATCTTGTAGGTCATACCCGTGAAATACAGGATCCGTTCCGTCGTCGTGGTCTTCCCGGCGTCGATATGGGCCATGATGCCGATGTTTCTCACGCGCTCGATCGGGTATGACCGCATCAAACCTTTTCTCCATATCGAACCGAATCACTCGAGGAACTTTCAAGAACGACTTACCACTTATAATGAGCGAAGGCCCGGTTGGACTCCGCCATCTTGTGCGTGTCTTCCCTTTTCTTGACCGCCCCGCCCCGATTGTTGAGGGCGTCGATGATCTCGGCCGAGAGCTTCTCCTCCATGCTCTTGCCGCTTCTTTCCTGGGCGTAATGGATCAACCAGCGGACCCCAAGGGAGAAGGACCGGTTGGCCGGGACCTCGATGGGCACCTGGTAGTTCGCTCCGCCGACGCGCCGGGATTTCGTCTCGAGGAGCGGGCGGATGTTCTCCAGGGCCTTCTCCAGGACCTTGAGCGGGTCGTCCTTGATCTTCTGCTTGACGATGTCCATCGTCCCATAGACGACGCGCTCGGCGGTTGTCTTCTTCCCCCTGCGGAGGAGGAGGTTGATGAACCGGGCGACCACGGTGCTGTTATAGAAGGGGTCGGCCGTGGCCTTCCTTTTTTTTACAGTTCCGCGTCTCGGCATGGCGTCTCTCCCCTCTTAGGAGGCCCTCTTCTCTTTGGGCCTCTTGGCGCCGTACCGGGAACGCGCCTTGAAGCGGCTCTGGACGCCCTCGCAGTCCAGGGTGCCGCGGATGATGTGGTAACGGACACCGGGCAGGTCTTTGACGCGTCCGCCCCTGATCAGGACGATCGAGTGCTCCTGAAGGTTGTGCCCGACGCCGGGGATGTATCCCGTGACTTCGATGTTATTGGTTAGCCGCACCCGGGCCACTTTCCGCATGGCCGAGTTCGGCTTCTTGGGAGTTGTCGTGAAGACGCGCGTGCAGACCCCTCGCTTCTGAGGGCAGGCCTCGAGAGCCGGAGATTTGCCCTTGGACTTCTTCAGCGTCCTGCCATTCCGGACAAGTTGGTTGACGGTCGGCAATTAAAAATACTCCTCTGTGCAAATTCCGATATTGAGCTTTATTCATCCCCTGGAAGATAGTCCGGAGGCGAATATTCGGATAATAGCAAAAATTGCTAATCCTGTCAAGAAATTTGAGGAAATTCCGGTAAAAACTACGGGCTCAGGTTTCGGGGACAGCCTCCTCTTCCTTCTCGGGGAGGATCGAGGGGAGCTCCTCCTTCAACTCCACGTTCCGGTAGAACTTGTATCCCGTCCCGGCCGGAATCAGTCGGCCCATAATGATGTTTTCCTTCAATCTCCTCAGATAATCCACTTTCCCGTAGAGGCTGGCTTCCGTAAGAACCCTGGTCGTTTCCTGGAAGGAGGCCGCCGCAATGAAACTGTCAGTGCTCAGGGCGCTCTTGGTGATCCCCAGGAGCAGTGCCCGGGCCTTGGCCGGCTTGCCTCCCTTTTTCATGACCTTCTCGTTCTCCTCCTGGAAAACGAACTTGTCCACCTGTTCGTCCACCAGGAACTCGGTGTCCCCGACCTCTTCGACCTTGACCCAGCGCAGCATCATCCGGATGATCGTCTCGATGTGCTTGTCGTTGATGCTGACGCCCTGCAGGCGGTAGACGGCCTGGATCTCCTTCAGGAGGTACTCGGCCAATTCCTTCTCCCCCAGGACCTTAAGAATGTCGTGTGGGTTGACCGGGCCGTCCATAAGGGCGTCGCCGGCCCGGATCCTCTCCCCGTCGGAAACGCTCAGGTGGGCTCCCTTGGGGATCAGGTACTCCTTTTCGCCGCCCCGCTCGTTCCGGACCATAATTTTCCGGTAGCCCCTGACCAGCCCCCCGATCTGCACCGTCCCGTCGATCTCCGATATGACGGCGGGGTTCTTGGGCCTGCGGGCCTCGAACAGCTCCTCGGCGCGCGGCAGGCCGCCCGTGATGTCCTTGGTGCGGGCTGCCTCGCGGGGGATCTTGGCCAGGATGTCGCCGGCATGGACCCGGTCTGCGTCCTTGATCTGAAGATTCGCGCCCGAGGGCAGGAAGTACTTCCGGAGGACGACCGGGCGGCCCTTATCGTCTTTCCTTTTTTCGTCAAGGATCTCGATCTGGGGCTGGAGCTTCTCGTCCTTGGGGTCGATGATGACCTGTGTGATGAGCCCCGTGAACTCATCCTGGATCTCTTCCATGCTCACGTCGAGGACGACGTCGTGGAATCGGGCGACGCCGGTTTCCTCGGTCAGGATGAACGTGTTGAAGGGGTCCCACTCGGCAAACCCCTGGCGGGCCTTGACTTCTCCTCCCTCGGGGATGAGGACCCTCGCGCCATAGGGCACCTGGTAATGTTCGACCTCCCGTCCCCTGTGGTCGAGGACGGCGATGTTGGCATTCCGGTTGACGACGATCAGGGTCCTGTCCTTGTTGACGATGGGCTTGAGGTTGTTGAACTTGAGGACCCCGTCGTTCTTGGCCTCGAGCTTGGATTTCTCCGCGCCGCCCATGGCGATGCCGCCGACGTGGAAGGTCCTCATGGTAAGCTGGGTCCCGGGCTCGCCGATGGACTGGGCGGCTACGATCCCGACCGCCTCGCCCAGCTCGACCATGCGGCCGCTGGCCATGCTCCGCCCGTAGCAGAGCTGGCAGATGCCTCTCTTGGATTCGCAGGTGAGGAGCGAGCGGACCTTGACCCGCTCGATGCCCGCTTCCTGGAACTCGTGGGCGGCCTTCTCGGTGACCTCCTCGTTCATGCCGACGATCGTCTCGCCCGTGTCCGGATTGGCGACCCTCTCGAGGGCGACTCGGCCGACGATGCGGTCGATAAAGGGCTCGATGATCTCGCCGTTCTCGACGATGGCCGAAACGTTTATGCCTTTCAGCGTGCCGCAGTCGAGCTCGTCGACGATGACTTCCTGGCAGACGTCCACGAGCTTCCGCGTCAGGTACCCGGAGTTGGCCGTCTTGAGGGCCGTGTCGGCCAGGCCCTTGCGGGCCCCGTGAGTCGAGATGAAATACTGCAGGACGTTCAGACCTTCCCTGAGATTCGACGTAATGGGCGTCTCCAGGATCTCGCCCGAAGGCTTGGACATGAGGCCGCGCATGCCGGCGAGCTGGCGGATCTGCTGCTTGTTGCCGCGGGATCCCGAGTCGGCCATCACGAAGAGGGGATTGAGCTCCTTGCCTTCGAAGCTGATCTTGCGCATCTCATCGAGCATGGCTAACGAGACCTTGTCCGTGACCGTCCCCCAAATCTCGATGATACGGTTGAAACGCTCGCCCGAGGAGATCGTGCCGTCCCGGTAGAGCTTCTCGATCTCCTCGACCTCTTTCTGGGCCTTGTCCACGAGGTGGGTCTTCTCCTTGGGGATAACGAAGTCGTCGATGCCTAGGGAGAAGCCGGCCCGGGTCGCATAGGTGAAGCCGAGCTCCTTCAGCGCGTCGAGGATCTCGACCGTCGGCCCCAGCCCGACCTTCAGGTAGGTGTAAAAGACGAGGTTTTCGAGGCCTTTCTTCCGGACCATGCCGTTGACGAAGGGGAATCCCTTGGGCAGGATGCTGTTGAAAATGATCCGGCCGGGGGTCGTCTCGATGAGCTCCCGTTGGATCTCCTGGACGGGGCAGGTCATGACAGCCTGGTCGTCATAGTAGGTGGCCAGGTTCATGAATGGTCCCGTGAAGCGCAGCTTGACGGCAGCCTGGAGCGAGATCTCCTTGCTTTCCAGGGCCAGCAGGACTTCCTCAGGCCGGCCGAAGATCCGGCCCTCCCCTTTCTGGCCTTTCTTCTCCAGGGTCAGGTAATAGCAGCCCAGGACCATGTCCTGGCTCGGGATGGTCAAGGGCCGGCCATGGGCCGGGGACAGGATGTTGTTGGTCGAAAGCATCAGTGTCTGGGCCTCGACCTGGGCCTCTACGGAGAGCGGGATATGGACGGCCATCTGGTCCCCGTCGAAGTCGGCGTTGAAGGCCGCGCAGACGAGGGGATGGATCTGGATGGCCTTGCCCTCAACGAGGAGGGGTTCGAAAGCCTGGATGCCCAGCCGGTGGAGCGTCGGCGCACGGTTGAGGAGGATCGGGTGCTCGCGGACGACCTCCTCCAGATAGTCCCAGACCTCGGGCCGCTCCTGCTCGTGCCATTCGCGGGCGACTTTGACGCTCGGGACCAGACCCTCTTTTTCCAGCCGGTTGAAAATGAACGGCTTGAAGAGCTCGAGCGCCATCTTCTTTGGCAGCCCGCACTGGTTCAGCTTGAGTTCGGGGCCGACGACAATGACGGAACGCCCCGAATAGTCCACCCGCTTTCCGAGGAGGTTCTGGCGGAACCGCCCCTGCTTGCCGCGGAGGGCCTCGCTCAGGGACTTGAGGGGCCGGCGGTTGGCGCCCAAGTGGACGCGGCCGCGCTTGCCGTTGTCGAAGAGGGCATCGACGGCCTCCTGCAGCATCCTTTTCTCGTTGCGGATGATGAGCTCGGGGGCCTTGAGCTCAATGAGCTTTTTCAGCCGGTTGTTGCGATTGATGACCCTCCGGTAGAGGTCGTTGAGGTCGGACGTGGCGAAACGGCCGCCATCCAGCCGGACGAGCGGCCGGAGGTCGGGCGGAATGACCGGGATGACGTCGAGGACCATCCACTCCGGACGGTTGCCGGACCTCTTCAGGGCCTTGAACACCCTTAGGCGCTTGGCGTAGCGAAGCCTCCTCTGCTGGGAGGTTTCCTTCTTCATCAGCTTCCTCAGTCGGTCGGCCTCCTTCTGGATGTTGACCTTATCCAGGAGGACCTTGATGGCCTCGGCGCCGATCGAGGCTTCGAACTTGTCCCCATACTTTTCCTGGGCGTCCTTGAACTCCTCCTCGTTCAGGAGCTGTTTTTCCTTGAGAGGCGTATCGGCCGGGTCGATCACGATGTAGGACTCAAAATAGAGGACCTTTTCGAGGTCCTTGATCGACAGGTCGAGGACGAGCCCGATCCGGCTCGGGGGGCTCTTGAAGAACCAGATGTGGGCCACGGGGGAGGCCAGGAGAATGTGGCCCATCCGCTCGCGGCGGACCTTGGACTTCGTCACCTCGACGCCGCACCGCTCGCAGATGATGCCCCGGTATTTCATCCTCTTGTACTTGCCGCAGAGGCATTCGTAATCGTTGATGGGGCCGAAGATCTTGGCGCAGAACAGGCCGTCCTTCTCGGGCTTGAAGGTCCTGTAGTTGATGGTCTCGGGCTTGGTCACCTCGCCCCAGGACCAGCTTTTGATCTTCTCCGGAGAGGCGATGCTGATCCGGACGCGGTCGAAATCGACTCTCGCTCTTGGACCGATCGGAGGCCTGATGTCCATTAGGATTCTCCTTTCCCGGCCTGGGGGACGGCGATCCCCCATGGCAAGACTTCTTCCTTCTCGCCCTTTTCGAGCTCGACGTTCAGGCAAAGGCTTTGGAGCTCGCGGATGAGGACATTGACCGACTCGGGAAGGCCCGGCGTGAAGTCGAGATCGCCCTTGACGATCGCCTCGTAGATCTTGGCCCGTCCCTCGACGTCATCGGACTTGACGGTCAGGAGCTCCTGGAGGGTGAAGGCCGCGCCGTAGGCTTCGAGCGCCCAGACCTCCATCTCGCCGAACCTCTGGCCGCCGAACTGGGCCTTGCCCCCCAAGGGCTGCTGGGTGATGAGGGAGTACGGGCCGGTCGAACGGGCGTGGATCTTGTCGTCGACCAGGTGGTAGAGTTTCATCATGTAGATGTAGCCGACGGTGACTTCCTGGTCGAGGATCTCGCCGCTCTGGCCGTCGTAGAGGGGCGTCTTGCCCGATTCCGGCAGTCCGGCCTCCTTGAGGAGCTTCTTGATCTCGCCCTCGCTGGCCCC
>Ga0153915_10001058_pt1 | contig 25331 bp, 20 predicted proteins | sample Opewatmetagenome_2_FD_107003 | JGI IMG/M metagenome (GOLD analysis project Ga0153915, IMG submission 107003) | Freshwater wetland microbial communities from Ohio, USA - Open water 3 Core 3 Depth 3 metaG | ecosystem: Environmental > Aquatic > Freshwater > Wetlands | place: USA: Ohio, Lake Erie...
ATCACGAGGACATCGCCTTCCCGCAGCTGCGTTCCAGCGGCGGGTTCGCGGCCGACGATGCCGTCGCGACGAATCGCGCTCACGGCCACTTCTGCCCCGCGCGCCTTGACGTCGGCGATCGTCCGCCCCACCGCCCAGGCGCCGGGGGACAGCACAACCGTGTGCAGCTCCTCGCGGAAAGCGTGCGAGTCGTCGAGCGCCCGCGGATCGCCGCGCCGGAAGAGGTTGCGCAGCATGCTGTAGCGGTGGTTGCGGATGTCGCCGACCGTCTTGACGACGCGCGACACCGGAATGTCGAGCAGCAGCAGTACGTGCGAGACCAGCATGAGGCTCGCTTCCAGCGTTTCCGGCACAACCTCGGTCGCTCCGAGCTGTTGCAGCTTCTCGAGCTTGCTGTCGTCCTGCGTGCGCACCAGCACCGGGACGTCGGTGCGGCGCTCGCGGATGCTGCGGACGATGCGCTCGGCGTAGTCGGTGTCGGAGAAACTGATGACCACGACGCTCGCGTGGTTGAGGCCCGCGCTTTCGAGCATGTTCTCGTCGGCGGCGTCACCGTACAGCACCGGATCGCCGGCCTGGCGGGCCGCGCTGACCCTTCGTGGGTCGAGATCCATCGCGATGTACTCGAACCCCATGCGCTCGAGCACGCGCGCAATGCTCTGGCCTACGCGACCGAAGCCGCAGATGACCACGTGCTCGCGCTCGGCGATTGCTTGGTCCTGAAGGCCCTCGCGCGCCAGCGCCGTTCCTGGCTGCCCCTTTTCACCGAGCATGAGGCGCGCGATCTGCTTGTTGTGACGAATGAGCAGTGGGTTGACCACCATGCTGAGCACGATGGCGGCGAGCAGCGGCTGCACGACGTCGGCCGGCACGAGGCCCCCCTGAAGCAGCAGCGTCAGCAGGGCAAAGCCGAATTCCCCGCCGGCCGCCAGGACGATGCCGGTGCGCAGTGACCGGAACCAGTTGCCCGCGGTGACGCGCGCGACAAGGGTGACGATCACCGCTTTGGCAAACAGCAGACCCATCAGCAGAAGCAGCACTTTGGGTGCCGCCCGGGCGAGCAAGGCAATATCGAGCAGCGAGCCGACCGCGATGAAGAAGAGTCCGAGCAGAATGTCACGAAACGGACGAATGACCGACTCGATCTGATGCCGGTACTCCGTCTCCGCGAGCATCATGCCGGCCAGGAACGCGCCCAGAGCGAGCGACAGTCCGGCCGCATTCGTCGCCCAGGCGGAGCCGAGCGCGACGAGCAGCACGGCCAGCAGAAACAGCTCCTGACTGCGCAGGCGCGCAATCTCCTGAAACAGCGGCCGCAACAGCCAGCGTCCGGCGGCGAGCACGATCACGAGCGCGGCCGCGGCCTTGAGCGCAGCGCCGATCAGCGGAGCGAGCTCGAACGACGTGTGCGCCTGCTGAGCCGAGACGACCGCCAGAAGAGGGACGAACGCCAGGTCCTGGCCAAGCAGGATGCCGACCGAAAGCCGTCCGTGAGTGCGGTTCACCTCGGCCTGGTCGATGAGCTGGCGGACGATGATTGCCGTCGAGGACATTGCAAGCGCGCCGCCGATCACCAGCGAATCGGCGGCATCGAGGCCCGTGAGCCAGGCGATCCCGCCGAACCAGAGCATGCTGAGCAACACCTGTGCACCGCCGAGGCCGAGCACCTCCCATTTCATCGCAACCATGCGCGGGTACGAAAACTCGAGCCCGAGCGTGAAAACCAGGAAGACGACCCCGTATTCGCCGAGAACGTGAATGGCCTGGGTGTCGACGGCGAGATTCAGCGCGTGCGGCCCAAGCGCCATGCCGACCGCGAGAAAACCGAGGATCGGCGGCAGCTTGAGGCGTCGCACGGCCGCGATGACGACCACGCCCGCGGTGAGCAGCACCAGGATCTGGGCGAGCGCCGAGTCGGACATCAGGATACGCGCCGGTCGGGAGGAGTCAGAGCAACTTACTGGCTGGGTTTACGAGTGGCAACCGTTTTGGCAGCACAAACCGGCCCTGTTAGCATCCGGACCGACCGCGGCTCGTCACCGCATTTCGAATGAAGTTCCGAGCGACGGGCCCCATGTCCATCACCCAGAGTCTCGACGGCGGCACGCTGACGCTCAAGTTCACCGGCGACTGCGTTCTCGACCGATTGCCTGAGATCGAGGCCGATCTGTCGGCGCTAGGCGCTACGGGTGCTCGATCCGTCGTATTCGACGTCGGCGAACTCACGCGCGTCGACATTTCCGGCGCCTGGGTAATCCTCGCGCACGCGCGGCGGCTGAATGCGGCCGGTATCCCGACGCGAGTCGACGGTGCACGCTCAGAGCACTTTGCCTTTCTGGAGGAGCTGGCGCGCGGCGAACAACCGCCTGTGGTGGCGCCCGCCCCGACGGACGCGTTACAGCCGTGGGAGCGCGTGACGAGATCGGTCGGTGTCTGGACGCTGCGGCGAACCGGCGACATTACCGATGGCCTCGCGTTTCTGGGCCGCATCGTCACGATGTTCCTGAGCGCCGGACGAAGTCTGAAACGTCTGCGGGCACCCTCGATCGCTCGTCACGTGTACGAAACGGGCGTTACCGCGATGCCGATCGTGGCGCTGATCGCATTCCTCATCAGCGTGATCGTCGCCTATCTCGGCGCCGATCAGTTGCGCAAGTTCGGCGCCGAGATCTACGTCGTCGACCTCGTGACGATCGCCGTGCTGCGCGAGATGGGCGTTCTGCTGACAGCCATCATCGTGGCGGGCCGCTCGGGCAGCGCCTTTGCGGCCGAAATCGGCGTCATGAAGCTCAATGAGGAAGTGGACGCCCTGCGGGCCATCGGCATGAGTCCGATCGAAGTGCTGGTCCTGCCGCGTGTCATTGGTCTTGTGATCGCGATGCCGGTGCTGACCATCCTCGCCGATGCGATGGGCCTCCTCGGCGGCGGGCTGTTGTCGGCCTGGCTAGTGAATATTCCCGCCTCGCAGTATTTGCAGCGCATGCAGGAGGCGATCGCCACGACGACTTTCTGGGCGGGCCTCGTGAAGGCGCCGGTCTTTGCCGCCCTGATCGCGGCGGTCGGGACGTATCGCGGCATGCAGGTCCGGGGCTCCTCGCGCGAACTTGGGCGGCTGACCACCGTGGCCGTCGTGCAGTCGATCTTTCTCGTGATCCTTGCCGACGCGCTGTTCGCGGTTGTCTTCGTGGAGATCGATTTCTGATGGCCGGCGGGGACACACCCATCGTTCGCGTCCGCGGACTCGTCAATCGCTTCGGATCGCAGACCGTGCACGACGGGCTCGATCTCGACATCCGCCGGGGCGAGATCTTCGGTATCGTCGGCGGATCCGGCTCGGGCAAGTCGGTGCTCCTGCGCTCGATTCTCGGGCTGCAGCGGCCGCGCGCGGGTACCGTCGAGATCGAAGGGCGCGATATCACCCAGATGTCGACGGAGGAACTGCGGTCGGTGAAGAAGTCGTATGGCGTGACGTTTCAGCACGGGGCGCTCTTCACGTCACTCACGGTGGCGCAGAACATCGAGCTGCCGATCACCGAGTTCTTCGATCTCGAGGACGCAACGCTCGCCACACTCTCGGAGCTGCGCATCCGCATGGTGGGTCTGCCTGCGGATGCCGCAGCCAAGTTTCCGGCACAGCTTTCGGGCGGCATGGTGAAACGCGCGGCGCTCGCGCGCGCACTGGCGCTCGAACCAAGGCTCCTCTTTCTCGACGAGCCGACCTCCGGACTCGATCCGATCTCCGCCGCCGCGTTCGATGAGCTCATTCTCTACCTGCAGAAGAACCTGCGCCTGACGATCGTCATGATCACGCACGACCTCGACACCATCATGCGTACCTGCGACCGGGTGGGCGTGATCGTCGATGCGCGGATGATTGCCGATACCCTCGACGGCATCCTGCAAAACGAGCATCCTTGGATTCACGAGTATTTTCACGGCCCGCGGGCACGGGCCGTCGGGGAGCGAAGCTAGGAGCAATGGATAGAGACGCGAAATACGCGGCGGTTGGAGCCTTCGTGCTGTTGCTGGCGGCGCTCGCGACCTGGTTCGTGCTGTGGTACTCGGACCGGACGGAGCGGCACGACTACCGGCGCTACGAAATCTATTTTCAGGGCAGCGTCACGGGCCTCAATGAAGGTCAGACGGTGCGCTTTCTGGGCGTCGTGGTCGGCCGGGTCGTGCACATTCTGCTCGACAAGCGCGCTTCGAACCGCGTGCAGGTGATCGCCGACATCGACTCGAGTGCACCGATCAACGACAAGACACTCGCGAGCCTGACCCTGCAGGGAGTGACCGGACTCCTCTATATCGATCTCGCCCAGGATCGCGGCGACCGGCCGGTCATGGCACCGGTTCCGAGCGAGCAATACCCCGTGATCCGTTCGGTGCAATCCGACTTCGACATTTTCGTCAGCAACCTGCCGGAGCTCGTGACCCAGGCGTCGGAAGTCGCGAATCGCCTGAACGCGCTGTTGAACGACAAGAACATCACGGCGATCGCGGCGACCATCGAGAACGTCCGGCGCGCGAGCGATACGCTGCCAAAGACCCTGAAGGACGCGGGACAGCTGGTCGAGGAGATGCGCGCGGCGGTGCGTGACGTCGACAGCGCAGCCGCAGGACTGCGCGACGTCACGGTCGGCGCAGGCCCGGACATCAAGCTAGCCATTGCGAATGTACGTGAGGTTGCCGAGCACCTCGCCTCGACGTCCGCGGGCCTCGACCGCTTCATGGCGGAAAACAAGGACAATATCACGCGATTTACCGATCAAGGGCTGCTGGAACTTCAGCAGCTGATCCGCGACAGTCGGCAGGCGGTGCTTGAGTTCCGCGAGCTCTCGCGCGCGCTCAAGCAGAATCCGTCGCAGATCATCTATGAGCCCGCGTCCCGCGGCGTGGAGATCGCCCGATGAGGTCGAGTTTCAAGTGTTGGGCCGGCGCGCTCCTCGTGAGCCTCGTTGCAGGGTGCGGCGGCTCGCTGTTCAAGACCGCGATCCCGGCGTCGCAGACGTATCAACTGACCCCGCTCGCGGCGGATGCGCCCGCCGTCGCGCCGTTCGATGCGCTGTTGCTGGTCGGCCTCCCGGTCGTCGCCCCAGGCCTCGATTCCGAGCGGATAGCCGTCCTGCACCCCGATCGGCGGCTCGACTATTTCGCTGGCAGCCAGTGGGGCGCACCGGTTCCCGAGGTCGTGCAGAACATCGTTGTCGCGTCGCTGCAGAACACGGGGCGAATGCGCGGCGTGCAGCGCGACCTCGCCAATTTTCGTCCCGATTTCGTCCTGCAGCTCGACGTGCGCGCGTTCCAGGCGGAATACGCAGGCGGCGGCGCACCCCGGGTGCGCGTCGATATCATCGCAACCATCGGCCGTCTCAACGACCGGAGCTCGATGTTGAGCATTCCCGCGGTCGCACTCGAGCAGGCGGACGCCAATACGCTGACGGCCGTGACCGCCGCTTTTGACAAGGCGCTGCAGTCGGCGGTCCGCACGCTTCTTGCGAACGTGATCGACTATGTGGGTCGCACGAAGGGTCCAACGGCCGCGCCTCTCAAGCCTTCCGGCACCTCCGAGTAGTCGCTCGTGGCCGCACTCGCTGCGCGCAGCCGTGCGAGCGCGTTCGCGCTCGTTCTCGTCGCGACGATCACGGTTCGCGCTGCCGAGGCGCCGCGGGAGGAATACTTCGGCGTGCCGGCCCGCGTCTTCGACGGCGACAGTTTCGTACTGCGCACGAGCCGGCGCGAGATCGAGATTCGCCTCGTCGATATCGATGCTCCCGAGCACGGCCAGCCCTTCGCCGCAACGGCGCGCGACGCGCTCGATCGGCTCGTCTGGAAGGAGCATTTGCGGGCGGTCGTGGTCGACAAGGACAAGTACGATCGCAGTGTCTGCCGTGTGTACCGCGTGCGCGACGGCCTGGACGTCAACCGGCAGCTCGTCGAAGACGGCGACGTCTGGGTATACCGGCGTCGCGTGCGCGACATGAGCCTCTACGAGCTCGAGCGCAGGGCGCGCCGCGAGAAGCGCGGGCTGTGGGCGCTGCCGGAATCGGATCTCGAACCGCCCTGGCGCTGGCGGCGCGAGCACCCGCGTGCGCCGGAGCGCGCCTCAATGCCGCAGGGCTAGAAGGTCGAAAGCCCGGTCGCCTCCATCAGGCGGTAGCGCCAGTAGCGCCCGAAGGACTGATCCTCGTAAGTCGGAAAATCCGCCGTGTATTCGCGGAGCGTCACGGGATCGTTCTCCCAGAGCATGTCGAAGTAGCGCTGTACGTCCTTCGCGATTGTCGCGTCGCGGCCGGTATTCACTGCGATATCGGCTTCCAGGTTGTAGTTGCCGACGTTGCGCCGGGTGAGGTTGGCGGACCCGAGCATGATCCAGACCCGATCGGCGCGCTTCACGAGGACAAGCTTGGCATGAAACTGCTCGCCGTGCGTGCGATACCAGCGTACCTGGATCTGGCCGCCGCTCTGACGCACGAGCTCGGTCGCGACAGGGCGATTCGGAACGCCATCGCGCGTGCGGCCGAAGGAATCCTTGTTCGGATCGAGTATCAGGCGGATAGTGATGCCACGCGCCGCGGCAGCGACGAGCGTCTCGACGACGTCACGGTCCGAGAGGTAGAACATCGCGATGTCGACGGCATCGCCCGGCACGGTGCTGTTGATTGCGTCGAGGACCGCTTGCCGGATCGCGCTCTCCGTCAGGAGCTGCGCCGTGAGCGAGCCGCCGGAGCTCGCCGCATACAGGCTCGGTGGCCGCCAGTTCGCCTGCCAGCCCGAGAACTTCGCGACCGCCAGCTCGCTTTCCAGCAGGTCCGCGACAAGGCTGCCGTGGATTTCGAGCGCCACGTTCGAGTGGGCGCTGCTCGCATCGTGCGGATTCGCCGATCCGACCAGCCCGACGAGGCCGCCCGCGCCGTCGTCAGCCGCGACGATCTTGCGATGATTGGCCTTGAAGTTGAGGAGGTTCAGCCAGGCCCGAAGCGTCACCGGCTCCGACGCCTCTGCAAGGGGATTCGGCAGCCAGCCGGGGCCTGAGCCGTCGCGTGCCCACCAGCCGAGAAAGAGGCGATAGAAGCCGGAGTAAACGGTATTGGAGTCGCGCAGCGGCTCGAGATTGGTCACTACGACGTCGATGCCGACCGAGCGCAGTCGATCGATGGCGCTCGCGTGCTTGGCGCCGTACAGCTCGTTGACGGGGTCGGTGACGAGCAGCACCTTCAGGCCCGGCACCGCGTGCTTGCGGGCGATCAGCCGATCGGCGAGTTGCGCGCTCAAGGGCCGGTAGGGCGGCTCCGTATCGCCTGCGATCGGTCCGCGATCGTCGTTGAAGAGGAAGAAGTCGAGCACGACGAAGTCGCGCGCGCGATCGATGATCGCGAACGCGCTGTCGAAGATCTGCTGCTCGACGATGCGCCGGCCACGCCCGTCGACGACGTTGAGGTCATACAGGAAGCGGATGTCGCGGTCGTCCATGCTGACGGGATTCGAGGCGACGCTCGTGCCGGGTGGCATGGGCTTGGTCGCATGATAAAAGCTCGTCGCGGCCCAGGCGGCCGCGATGGTTGCGAGCACCCAGCGGCGACGCCACCGCCGACGGGCTGGGCGGAGTTCCGCTGCGGGAGTCGTGCTTTCCTCGTTCGAGTCCAAGTATCAGGCGAATAGTTTTTCGAGGCGCCTCTGGCCCGTGCGCTGTTCGGCGAGTAGTGCGAGAAGCTCCTCTGGAGTCATCGCATCCCCGAACAGGCGCCCCTGGCCGAAGCCGCAGCGGTGCGCGCGCAGGAATGCGAGCTGCTGCTCCGATTCCACACCTTCGGCCACCACTTCCATGTTGAGGCTTCGACCCATGTCGATGATGGTCTTGACGATGGTCGCATCGTTCGCGTCTACGGCGGCGTTGCGCACGAATGACTGGTCGATCTTGAGCGTTCCGATCGGAAACTGCTGTAGGGCGGAGAGCGAGGAGTAGCCTGTGCCGAAATCGTCGATCGAGAGGTGCAGCCCCATCGCATACAGCTCATCGAGCAGCTTCACGGTGCGCTTGGCGTCCGCCATCAGGGTCGTTTCGGTGATTTCCAGCTCGAAACAGGTCGGTGAAACCTCGTGTTTCGTGAATACCGAGCTGAAGCGCGTGATGAATGTCGCCTGGCGGAGCTGGCGCAGTGAAAGGTTGATCGACACCCTGCCCGGGTTCGCAACGTTTCTCTGCCACTTGCGGTAATCGCTGCAGACACGGTTCAGGACCCACTCGCCGATGTCGAGGATGAGGTTGTTTTCCTCGGCAAGCGGTATGAACTGCGAGGGCGGAATGTCGCCATGGCCGGGCAGGCGCCAGCGCAGGAGCGCCTCCGCGCCGACGATCGTGCCGTCCCGCAAGTCCACCTTGGGCTGGTAGAGAATGACGAGCTCTTCGCGCTCGAGCGCGCGGCGCAGCTTGCTCTTCAGCATCAGCCGCTCGACGGCGGCGGCATTCATCTCCGGTGAATAGAAGGCGAAGCTGTTGCCGCCGTTCTGCTTCGAGTAGTACATCGCGGCGTCCGCGTTGCGGATCAGATCGATGACGTTTTCCGCGTCGTGCGGGCAGAAGGCCACGCCGACGCTGGCGGTAAGAAACACTTCCTGCTGCTGGACGTAGAACGCCTTGCCGATCTCGGCGAGGAGCTGGCGCGCCAGGTGCGCCACCGGCCCGCGGTTGTCCGCATCGCTCGGCAGACTCTCGAGAAAGAGCGCAAATTCGTCGCCCGCGAGACGCCCAAGCACCGTTTCCTTGGGAAGCGTCCGCGTCAGCCTCTCGGTCAGCACCTCGAGCACCCGGTCGCCCGCGTCGTGGCCGAAAGTGTCGTTCACCTCCTTGAACCGGTCCATGTCTAGATAGAGCAGCGCCGTCACGCGATCCTGGCGGCGCGAGCGCGCGATCGACTGCTGCAACAGGTGCTGGAACTGCATGCGGTTCGGCACCTTCGTGAGCGCGTCGTAGCGGGCGAGATAGCGGATGCGGCGCTCGGCGCGCTTGCGTTCCGTGATGTTGCGCGCGACGAAGATGTTGCCCTGGAACTGCGGGTCTTCGGTCGTGATCTGCGAGCCCGAGAAAGACACCGGGATCGTCTGTCCGGAGCGGGTGGTGACGACCGTCTCGCGCGTTTCCTGTGCCGCCTGCTCGATCGAGAAGCTGTCGCGCTCGCTCTGCGCGATGACGTGCAGGATCGATTTGCCGAGAATTTCCTCTTCGGAGTAACCGAGGAGCTTGCGCGCCGCGTCGTTGATTCCCTTGATCGTGCCGTCGGGCGATGTCACGAGCACGGCGTCGTTCATGCTGTTGAGCACGATATTGAGGTAGTTCTTGGTGATCGTCGTCTGGCGCAGCTTCTGGCGCATGCGCTCGAGCGCTTCCTGCAGTTCGCCGAGCTCGTCCTTGCGCACGCCTGCGAACGGGCGCGTGTAATCCCCCTGGCCGATGCGATCGGCGTTCTTGATGAGCGCCGAAATCGGCCGCTCGACCCGGCGCGCCATGAACCACGCGACCACGAGGCTCGCGAAAATGAGCACGAGGCATGCGAGCAGCGCCGTGTAGGCCAGGGCCGCGTAACTTTCCTGCTGCGTTTGTTTCAACTGCTGCTTCAGGCTCGCGACGGTTTGGGATTCCTGGACGCGGCTCAACCTGAGCACGACATTGCCGAGCCGCACATTAGGCAGCCGGGCATCGTCCGGCGCAGTGTGCACGACGGCGGACACCTCGAGCGTCGGCGGTGCAGCCGCTCCGGCGGCGACCGGGCCTGAGTCGGACTGCGCGAAGATGACCGTTCCCTGCGCGTCGCTGACCTCGACGGACTCGATGTCCGGCCGCTCCAGCAGCGCCGCGGCATCGCTCTGCACGGATTGCAGGTCGTGCTCGGCGAGCGGTCCGGAGACGCGCTCCGCAAATTCGCGCGCGGTCTGCCTGGCAACCTGGTTGAGGTTCGACTCGAGCCGCCCCTCGAGCGTCGTGAGGCTCGACGCGCTCAGGCGGTTCATTTCTCCCCGATACTGGTAGATGAGCGCGGCCGCCAGCAGCAGCGCAAACACGATGCCAAAAGCGAGCGCCGTCAGGGTGTACTTGGTTTTAAGGCTATGGGCTGTCACGATGCTTGCCGGCCGGGCCAAGGGTTCTCTTTCTTGTTGTTGTCGAGATTGGCTTCGTTGCCAGGGCCACCCCTGGCGCACTCAAGTTCAGCCTTTCCCCCAGGCCGGACGGTCTTGGGCATCATACCCTCATTCCGGTGGCCGGACTCAAACCTTCCCGCCGTCGCCAGCCGGCGCAAAGCGCCGGGAACATAATGAATTCTCTGGAGCTTACAGGCCGCTCGCGCGGCCACATCGTCGATCTGACAGAGCCTCCCTGTTCGCTTCACGAGGAGGCAGTTGCGGCTTATGTTGCCATGCGTGCGGCGGCTGCAGATGCGGGCCATGATCTGGCTGCGGTCAGCAGCTTTCGCGACTTCGAACATCAGGCCCGCATCTGGAACGCGAAATTCCGCGGCGAGCGGCCCATGTTGGACAGCGCTGGCCGGCCGCTGGACTCCTCCTCTTTGAGCGATGAAGAAAAGGTTGCGGCGATTCTCCTGTGGTCGGCCCTACCGGGGGCGAGCCGTCATCACTGGGGCACGGAAATCGACGTGATCGACCGTGCTGCGCTGCCGGCCGGTTACCGGCCACAGTTGTTACCCGCGGAGTTCGAGCCGGGCGGCCACTTCGCCGCTCTCAACGAGTGGCTCGAGTCGCGCATGTCGGAGTTCGGTTTCTTCCGCCCGTACCGCACGGATCGCGGCGGTGTGCACCCCGAGCCGTGGCACCTGAGCTATGCGCCAGTGTCATTGGCGGCAACGCGTGCGATGACACCCGACGTGCTCGCGGAGGCGCTCGACTCACACCAGGTGCTGGGCAAGGAGATCGTGCGCCTGCGTCTTGCTGACATCCATGCGCAGTACGTGGTGAACGTCGACGCGCCCTGACCTTCAGCGCCGCGTGCGGGACGCGATCGTCGGGAAAGTCCTGAGGAAGTGAGCGGGAAACCAGCGCTTCCAGCGCCACAGTCTTCGATATTCCGATGGCACGATGACATGCGATCGGCGTCGGGCGGCGCCGTCCAGAATGAACGCCGCCACCTCGTCGGCCGTAACGCTGGACGATTGCATCAGCCGGCGCGCCGTCGCCGCACTTTCCGGCGAGCCGCGAGAGCCTTCGAGCAGATTCGTCGGAAAGAAACCCGGCATGGCAACCGTGATGCGCACGCCGGTCCCGGCGTACTCCTGCACCAGGGATTCGCTCAACGCCACGACGGCTGCCTTGGTCACGCTGTAGGCGGACATTTTGGGACCGCAGACGAAAGCCGCGGCGCTCGCGATGTTCACGATGCAGCCGTGCTGCGCCGCTGCCATTTGCTGAAGTGCCGCGCGGCACCCGTATACGACGCCGAGCAGATTGATGTCGACGATCCAGCGCCAGTCCTCGATCGGGGTCGCCAGGAATTCGCCGCCTACCGCGACGCCCGCGTTGTTGATGAAAAGGTCGAGTCCGTGTTCAGCGAGCGCGAAACGCTCGACGGCGGACGCGAAGCCTTCGGGATCGGCCACGTTGACGTGGTAGCTGTAGATCGTCTGGTCCACGCTCGCGAGCGCATTCCTCGCGCTCGTGAGCTCGCCCAGATTTCGATCGATGAGGCCGAGCGACCAGCCCGCAGCGGCGAGCTGCTTCGCGAACGCGAGTCCGAGTCCGCTCGCCGCCCCGGTGACGATCGCCCGTTTGCGCGGAAATTCGGCGCCGAGACGATGAGCGGCTTGACGCAATCGGGGTCCCTCTGACTGAATGCCGTGCACTTCCACAATAACAGCATGGGGAGAGGGTCGGCCATGACGCGTACGCTTTCGGTCGTTTGTGCAAGCCTCGTCTTCTTCACCGTCTCGCACGCGGACGCCTCCGCGCTCGACACGGCCGTTGCGCGCGAGTTGCCTTCGCTCGTCGATTTCTACAAGCAGCTGCACAGCGCGCCGGAGCTGTCGCACTTCGAGTCCGCAACTTCGGCGGCGCTCGCGGCGCGGTTGCGAGCCGCCGGGTATCAAGTCACCGAAGGCGTCGGTAAGTACGACACTCCCGGCTTGCAGGGCCACGGCGTCGTCGCCGTGCTCGAGAACGGCAAAGGGCCGACACTTCTCATCCGCACGGATCTCGACGCATTGCCGGTCGATGAAAAGACAGGGCTCCCGTATGCGAGCAAGGTGCGATTCAAGATGCCGGGCGGTCAGGAGGTACCCGTGATGCACGCCTGCGGTCACGACATCCACATTTCGTCGCTCGTCGGCACGGCGCGCATGCTCGCTTCGATGCGCAACAGCTGGCGTGGCAAGCTCATCCTCGTCGGTCAGCCCGCCGAAGAGACGATCGACGGCGCGTCGGCGATGCTCCATGACGGGCTCTATGAGCGTTTCGGCCGGCCGGACTTCGCCCTCGCGCTGCACGACTGGGACGATGTCCCGGCAGGCAAGATCGGGCTCACGCCCGGTTACGCCCTCGCGATGTCGACGCAGATGGACATCGTGGTGCGCGGCGTCGGCGGCCACGGCTCGAAGCCGGAGAAGTCGAAGGATCCCATTGTGCTTGCTGCCGAGATCGTGCTGGCGCTGCAAACGATCGTGAGCCGCGAGATTTCACCGTTCGATCAGGCCGTCGTGACCGTGGGCACGATTCACGGCGGCACGAAGCGCAACATCATTCCGGATGAGGTGAAGCTCGAGCTCAACATCCGCACCTACAAGGACGATGTCCGCCGCAGGATCCTCGCGTCCGTTGAGCGCATCGCGCGTGGGGAGGCGCAGGCCGCCGGCATGCCGGCGGACCGCATGCCGATCGTCACGCTCCTCACCGGCGAATTCGCGCCCGCGCTCTACAACGATCCGAAGTTGTCGGAGCGCATCGGGCCGGCGATCAGGCGTGCGGTGGGCGCCGATAATGTCGTCGATCTGCCGCCGGTGATGGGCAGCGAGGACTTCGGGCAATTCGGTCTCGATGGCAAGATTCCGGTGGTGATGTTCCGGGTCGGCGCCGTCGATCCGGCGAAATACGAGGAGGCGAGACGCACGGGCGCCAACCTGCCGACGGTGCACTCCGCGCTCTTCGCGCCATTGCCGGCGCCGACGATCGAGGCGGGCGTGAAGGCGATGACGGCCGCGGCGCTGGAGCTGCTGAAGAAATAACCCCTCACCCTAACCCCTCACCCTGACCCTCTCCCCTTTGAAGGGGAGAGGGAAGACAACTCTCTCCCTCTCCCCCGTCTTCGGGGGAGAGGGCCGGGGTGAGGGGGTTCTATCTACGGGCGCGACCAGACGTTCTTCAAGTGTCCGAGCATCAGCGCCCGGATGTTCTGCATCGGATTGTCTTCCCAGGTGAAGCACGGCGGATTGCGCCTCAGGAGCGGCCAGTTCTCGGTGCGCAGCACGACCTTGAGGTACTCGAAATTGCGCTCGATCGCGCGCATGTACGGATTCTCGCCGCCGAACAGCGGCTCGCAATAGCGGTACGCGTAGTCGAATTCCCCCTCGAGGCGCTTGGCGCGCACGTCCTCGAAGAACACCGGCGTCTGGCGCAGGAGGTCGAGCCCCGAGCTGTACTTCACGAGCGTGCGCCCATCCGGGGCGTGCGGCATCGCGACGCCGCCGAGCACGAACTCGGGGTAGAGCCGGTCGCGGCACTTCTCGAGATAACAGCGATCGCTCATCTGCGCGATGAGATCGGCGGTGCCGAGCAGATGCCCCATCCTGCGATCGCGCGGATCGGCGAGATGAATCTGGTCGAACTGCACCTCATAGCCGGTGAAATGCACGATGCGCGTCGCGATCGGCACCCAGGATTCGAGACCGACCGTCGGCATGTAGCGTGCGAGGAACCGTGCGCTGCGGGTCACGTGATAGAGCGTGAACTCGGCGCCATTGCGGTGGTCGTGATCGCCCGTTTCGCGAATGTAGCCCGAGTCATGGAAGAGCGAAGTGATGAGGCCGACCGTCGCGCGCTCGCTGCCCAACGCATCGTCGCCTGCGTGCAGGCGCTCGTATCCGGCCATCAGCCGGGCCATGGCAAGGGTCATGTCGAGCGTGTGCTGGCGGTCGTGATAGACGGTGTCGACGCCGTAGTAGCCTGGCATGCGGCCGGCAAACAGCGAGTCGAGATCGTCGATCGCTTGCGCGACGATGTTGAAACTCGCGCCCGGCCAGGCCTCATGAAACAGCTGCTCGATGGCCTCGCGCACTGCCTTGGGCGAGCTCACCTGCACGGTGTTGGTGACGTCGTAGTCGCTACGACGCGCGTCGCTCATGTCACTGAGTCTTGTCATTGATCCCGGCGCCACGCGGACGCCGATCCCCATCGATTTTCAGCTCGAGTTTAGGTGCGTTGCGTCCCAAGAGCCATGAACCAGTCGAGGGCCCCCGGACTATATGTCAAAGCGTGCCACAACCGGCGTGTGGTCCGAGGGACGCTCCCAGGTACGCGGCTCGCGCTCGATGCGGCACGATTGGCAGGCCAGGGCGAGCGGCTCGTTTACCAGAATCAGGTCGATCCTGAGGCCGTGATTGCGCCGGAAGGCGCCCGCGCGGTAGTCCCACCACGAATACACGCCGTCGGGCTGCTGGAAGAGCCGAAAAGCGTCCTTGAGCCCGAGGCTCGTGAGGCGAGCCAAGGCAGCCCGCTCCTCGGGACTTACGTGCACCTGTCCCTCCCAGGCCGCGGGATCATGTACGTCGCGATCTTCGGGCGCGACGTTGAAATCCCCAAGCACGATCAAGCGCGGGTGGTGCGCAAGCTCGGCCGCTACGTAGGCGCGCAAGGCCTCGAACCATGCAAGCTTGTAGGCGAATTTCTCCGAACCGACCGCCTGGCCGTTCGGCACGTAGACGTTGATCACGCGGGTACCGGCGATCGTCGCCGCGAGCACGCGCCGCTGCGCGTCCTCGTAGTTCGGAATGTCTCGCACGACGTCCGTGATTTCGTGGCGCGCGAGGAGTGCAACGCCGTTGTAGGTCTTCTGGCCGCTCCACGCGGATTTGAAGCCGAGAGCCTCGACCTCGGCGCGTGGAAATTCGTCGTCCTGCAGTTTGATCTCCTGCAGCGCCAGCACATCCACCGGGCTCGACCCCACCCAGCCGGTGAGCTGCGGCATGCGCACGCGCAACGAGTTGACGTTCCAGGTGGCAACAAGCATGGCAGCCGCGCGGATCAGTAGACGCGCAGTCCGCCGTAGCGAGTGCGAATCTTGCGGTCGAGCACATACCAGCCGAGGCCGAAGCCGAGACCGAATGTGACGAGCGCCACCACCGATGCCCAGATCCAGACCTTTCGCCGGTAGGCGAGATCCGCGCCGATCGGTTCGATCGGCAGCGCTTCATCGGCGGACGGGGTTGCCTGCGCCGTCGCCTGCGCGGCCGGCGACGGCGCTCGTGCGGCAAGCTCCGCACGCGCGGCGTCGAGGGCTTTCTGCAGATCCGCCAGTTTCTTTGCATCGGCCGTCGACTGCGATGCGGCCTTCGTATTCTTGTCGGCGGCGGCTTTCAGTTTCTGGATATCCGCCTGCAGCGACGCAAGCTTCGCCGCCGCCGGCGCGTCGTTGCTCAGATACGAACTCTTGATCCAGCCCTCGCGGCCGTCGGCGAGACGCACCTGCGTGTACTCCGGATCGCGCGCCAGCACCTCGACGCTGTCGCCGGTCGACAGCTGCGTCAGCCGGTCGCCCTCGCTCGACGCCGTGGCGTAGACGCCGACCACCAGCTTGTCGCTCACGTAGGCGGTCTCGGCCACGGCGATCGCGAACGGCGCGAGGAGGAGAACAAGGATGAACGATCGTGATTTCATGCGGCGATTCCACTTTGCTTCAAGAGCGGTCGGATGTCGGGCTTGCGGCCGCGAAACGCGATGAACGCCTCGAGGGCGTCGCGGCTGCCGCCCTGGGAGAGGATCGATTCGAGAAAGCGACGTGCAACGTCTTCTGCGAAAATCCCGGATTCCTCAAATGCCGCGAACACGTCCGCGGCCAGCACTTCGGCCCATTTGTAGCTGTAGTAGCCGGCTGCGTAGCCGCCAGAAAAGATGTGCGTGAAGCTGTTCGCGAAACGGTTGAACGGCGGGTGCGGCACCACGGACACGCGCGCACGCACCTCGGCGATGATCTCCGATGCGCGCGATCCGCGTTCGGGCTGGTACTCGGAATGCAGGCGGAAATCGAAGAGCGCGAACTCGAGCTGGCGCACGGCCTGCAATCCCGCGAGAAACGTGCGCGTTCCGAGGAGGCGCTCGAGCTTCTCCGCGGGCAAGGGCTCGCCCGTTTCGAAATGACCCGAAATCCAGCCGAGCACTTCCGGGCTCCAGGCGAAGTTCTCCATGAACTGGCTGGGCAGCTCCACCGCGTCCCAGGGCACGCCGTTGATGCCGGCGAGACTCGGGTACGGCACGGTCGTGAGCAGGTGGTGCAGTCCGTGGCCGAACTCGTGAAAGAGCGTGAGGACGTCATCGTGCGTGAGGAGCGACGGCCGGCCGGCGATCGGTGGCGTGAAATTGCAGACGAGATAGGCTACCGGCGTCGTCGTCATCCCCCCCATGCGCTTGTGGCCGACGCACTCGTCCATCCACGCGCCGTTGCGCTTGTGCGGCCGCGCGCAGGCGTCGAGATAAAAGCCGCCGACGATCTCGCCCGACTCGCCAAGCACGTCGAAGAAGCGCGCATCGGGGTGCCACACGGGAACGCCCGGTCGCTCGCGGATGCGGATTCCGTAGAGGCGTTCGGCGACGCGAAAGAGCCCGTTCAGCACTTTGGGCAAAGGGAAATACGGCCGCAGCTCTTCATCAGCGATGTGATAGAGCTGCTGCTGCAGACGCTCCGAGTAGAACGCGATGTCCCAGGCATTGAGCGGCCGGCCGGCGAACTCGGCGAGTTTCGCGAACTCGCGCCGCGCGACGGGCACGCAGTGATCGGCGAGCTCGCCGAGAAACGCCAGCACTTCATCGACGCTCTTCGCCATCTTGGTAGCGAGCGACAGCGCAGCGTAGTTGTCGAAGCCGATGAGGCCCGCCGCCTCGTGACGGAGCCTGACGATCGATTCGATGAGCGCGGTATTATCCCAGCGCTCCGCATGCTGCTGGCCGGGCGCGGAACGCGTCTGCCAGGCTTCGTAGAATTCGCGGCGCAGCGCTTCGTTTTCGGCATGCGTGATGACGGCGACGTAGGTCGGCTGGTCGAGCGCAAGCAGCCAGCCGTCGATCTTGCGGGCGGCTGCACCTTCGCGTGCACGGTCGACGACGTGTGGCGGCAGGCCCGCGAGCTCGGGCGTCGAGGTCACCACCCGCGACCAGGCGTTCATGCAGTCGAGAACGTTCTCCTCGAACTTCGCTTGCAGCGTGGCCAGCTCCTGCATGATGGCCTTGTAGCGCTCTTTGCGATCGAGCGGCAGACCGACGCCGGCGAGCCGGAAATCGCGCAGCGCGTGGTCGATGAGACGCCGCTGCGTGGAATCGAGTTGCGCCGCAGGATCCTCGGAGATGGCAACGTACGCGCGGTAGAGCGCCTCGTTCTGACCAATCTCGGTGGAATACTCCGTGAGCAGCGGCAGGCAGGCGTTATACACCGCGCGCAGCGCCTCGGAGTTTGCCACGGCATTCAGGTGCGACACGGGCGACCAGATACGCATCAGGCGGTGTTGCATCTGCTCCATCGGCTCGATGAGCGATGCGAAACCGGGAGCCGGCTGCTTGAGGAGGCGAGTCAATTCCGTCCGGTTCTCCGCCAATACCTGCCGCAGCGCCGGCTCGACGTGGGCGGATTCGATCTGATCGAATCGGGGCAACTGGCCGAGATCGAGCAGCGGATTCAACGTGGTCGAAGCCATGGTCTCAAAGGCGCGTGAGCGCCTGAAGCACCGGGCGAGTGTCAGGTCGTATGCCGCGCCAGATGAAGAACGATTCGGCGGCCTGCTCGACCAGCATGCCCCAGCCCTTGACCGCCTGCCCCGCACCGACGCTCGTCGCCCAAGCCGTGAACGGCGTGTCGCCCTTTCCGTAGGACAAGTCATAGCAGAGTGTCGCCGCGGAGATGGTTTCCTTCGGGATCGGAAATGTCTCGCCGCTCAGGCTCGCGGAGGTCGCATTGATGACAAGGTCGAAGGACGACTCGGGTATCTTGTCGAGCCCCACGGCGCGCACGATGCCCAGATCCTTGAACAGGCGCGCCAGGGCCTCGCCACGCGATCGCGTGCGATTCGCGATGAGTACGACCGAGGGGTTTGCCGCGAGGAGCGGCTGCAGTATGCCGCGGGTCGCGCCCCCGGCGCCGAGAATGAGGACGGATTTTCCCTCGATCACGAAGCCGATATTCTGAGCAAGGTCGCGCAGCAGCCCCGCGCCATCCGTGTTGTCACCGAAGAGCCCGCTGTCCTTGACGCTGATCGTATTGACCGCGTGCGCGCGCTCCGCTGCGGGCGACAGGTCATTGACGAGCTCCGCCGCCGCCTGCTTGTGGGGGACCGTCACGTTGAGGCCCTTGCCGCCGGTTGTAAAGAATTCGATGGCGCCGGACCGGAAACGCTCCGGCGGCAGGTCGATCATGCGATAGGTCAGCGACTCGCCGGTCTGCTTGGCGAACATGCCGTGGATGAAGGGCGACCAGCTATGACCGACCGGGTGCCCGACGACGGCATAACGGTCGGGTTCGGAAGCGGTGGACTGCATGGGCGGGCGGCTCGTTCCTGCGGTCGAATCCCTGCGGCTGGCAGCGCCCGGGCAGTGCGGTCATAGTTCATACTTGAGCCGCAATAGCACATGCCAACCGCCGGTCTTTATACATGATTAGCGACGCTGACGGGAGAGAGGGTCGCCAGCGCTTCGACGCCTTGAGCGCGAGCTTGAGACCCGATCTGTACCGATTCGCTTTCTGGCTGGCCCGCGATCGCGCGATCGCGGAAGACGTGGTGCAGGAAACGATGCTGAGGGCCTGGCGCTCCTGGAAGGATCTGCGCGATGAGCGCGCCGTGAAGCAATGGCTTTTCACCATTGCCCGGCGCGAGCACGCGCGCCTTTATGAGCGCAAGCGCTTCGAGACGGTGGATGTCGACAATCTGATCGCGACCGAGGCCTCGGCGCTGGCATCGAGCGACGGCCGCGATATCGAGGACCTGAGGCGGGCCATCGCTCGCCTCGACGAGGACTACCGCGAGCCACTCATGCTGCAGGTTCTGTTCGGGTACGCAACCAAAGAGATCGCCGAGCACATGGGCCTCACGCAGGGCGCCGTGCTCACGCGGCTCTTTCGGGCCCGCAACCAGCTGCGCAAGCAGTTCGGGCTCGAGGCGGTGGCCGACGACGGAGCCGAAGAATCATGAACTGCCTGGAATTTCGCCGCGCCGCGGGCGCTGATCCGCAACACCTCACGAGCGAGGCACGGGCGCACGCGGACGCATGTCCCGCGTGTGCGCGCTATCTCGCGGAAGTGCTCGATCTCGATGCGCGAATTGCGCGCGCATTGGCCGTGCCTGTGCCTGACGCGCAGGCGAGCTCGACTGCGAGGCGCCCAGGGCAGACGCGCCGCCGCGTCTTTGCGCTGGCCGCGTCCGTTCTCGTGGCGATTGGAATCGGCGTGACCGGCTGGCTGGTCCTTGCACCTTCAAGTCTCGCGGCCGACGTCGTCGAGCACATGCGTGATGAGCCGCAAGCCTGGAGCTCGCACACGCCGGCAAGCGAAGCGGCCCTTGCGGCGGCGATGCAGCGCGGGGGCGCGCGCTTTGCGACTATGCCGGGCCGCATCATGTATGTTCAAAGCTGCTGGTTCCGTGGCCACTACGTGCCGCACCTCGTGCTCGAAACTGACACCGGCCCGGTGACGTTGCTGCTCCTACGCCATGAATCGGTCAAGGCGCGCAGAGACTTCGACGAAGAGGGATACCAGGGCGTTCTCATTCCGGTCGGCGCGGGGTCGATCGCCGTGCTGACGCATGGCACACCCCTTTCGGCGGATTTCGCCACGCGCGTCGCCGCCCTCATTGAGTGGACGTCGTGACGGCGAAGCCCACCAAGCGCTGCTCGTGGGTCGCGAACGCCAGCCCCGCGATGATCGAATATCACGATACCGAGTGGGGCGTACCGGTCCACGACGATCGCACGCACTTCGAGTTTCTGACTCTGGAGGGCGCGCAGGCGGGCTTGAGCTGGTCGACGATTCTCAATAAACGCAGAGGCTACAAGCTCGCCTTTGCGAATTTCAATCCGGAGAAGGTTGCAAGGTTCACCGCGAAGGATTGCGCGCAACTCATGAAGCACGGCGAGATCGTGCGCAATCGTCTCAAGATTGCGTCGACGGTAGACAACGCGCGCGCATTCATCGCGATCCAGGAAGAGTTCGGCTCGTACGACGACTACGTCTGGCGCTTCGTCGACGGCGAGCCGATCGTGCGCCGGCCGAAGACATCCAGGGGTGTGCCGGTGTCGACGAAGGAATCCGATGCGCTGTCGAAGGACCTGAAATCGCGCGGCATGCGCTTCGTCGGCAGCACGATCATGTACGCGTACATGCAGGCGGTCGGGTTGGTGAATGATCATCTGCAAGGCTGTATTCGCGCCTAGTTAAGCGTTACCGGTCCGCCACGAGCCAATCCACCGACCAGCGCGAAGCTGGATCCACCGCCAGCGACACGTGCAGCTCCTTGATCCATTCCCGCATCGACACATCGAGCTGCCACGGTGGATTCAGAACGAGCAGGCCTGCTCCGTTCAGTCCTGCGCGCGAATCGTCGCGGTAGAGGCAAAGCTCGGCGGCCAGCGTCGGCGGCCAGCCGGGTTCGCGGCAAACGCGCTTCAGGCGCTCGACCGAGCGGCGTTCCTTGATCGGGTACCAAAGACAGTAAATTCCCGTGGACCAACGCTCGAGACCCGACCGGATGGCCGCGAGCGCGGCGTCGAGCTCCTCATCCTGACGCTCATACGCGGGGTCGATGAGCACAAGGCCACGCCGTTCGCGCGGGGGCAGCAACGCCTTCATCGCATTGAGACCGTCGCCGCATTCGACGCGCACGCGCCTGTCCTTGCCAATATTCTGCGACAGAAGCTCCGCTTCGCGCGGGACGATCTCGTAGAGACTCGCCCGATCCTGCGCACGCAACAGGAGCTGCGCGATACGCGGTGAGCCTGGATAGACCTTGAGGTCCCCCGTGCCGTGCCCGCTGTCGTTGCGGCGAACGACATCCAGCCAGCTGCGGATGGCCGCGGATTGCGGTCTTGCTTTCAGGAGCTTGAGCACACCCAGGGCGGCTTCGGGGCGTGCGTCCTCGTCGATCGCGTACTGGCCGCGGCCGGCGTGCGTTTCGAGGTAGAAGAAGGGCTTGTCCTTGAGTGCGAGGCGCTGAAGGAGATCGACGAGCGCCACGTGCTTGAGCACGTCCCCGAAATTGCCGGCGTGATAGCGGTGCTGATACTTCACTCGAAGATCCCGAACCCAGGCGCTCCTGGCACCCGTTTATACTGCGCACTCTACGATCAGAATGAAAACACGGAGAGCAGCGATGCGTTACACCGGACAGGCGGCACTCGCTGCGTTGGCGCTCGTTTCCGCCGGAGCCTGCACGTCGCCGGGTGGCACGGAGCCGTCCAAGGCGACCCAGGCCGAGCCGACGACGCGTACGGCCACTGTGCCGACCACGGAGGAAGAACGACAGCGCGAGATCGAACGACGTTCGGCGGCGCGTCGCAAGCCGGCAAGTGATTCGCGGGTGCCGCAGGACACCGAACTGGCGAAGCCGATTACCGGCGAAGTGCCGGATGCCGTGCTTGCCACGATGAAGGCTGATCTGGCACAGCGCCTCGGAACGACGGTCGACGCCGCCACCGTGGTACGTGCCGAGCAGGTGGTCTGGCCGGATGGAGCACTCGGTTGCGGTCAACCGGGCGGCATCTATACCCAGGCAACGGTTCCTGGGTACCTCGTTGAATTTGAACTTGGCGGTCACCAGTATCGCTATCACGGCTCACTCGCCGGGCCGTTTGTCTATTGCGAGCGTCCCGGACCCTATCTGAAGCGTCTCGGCCCCAGCCAGTAGCCGGCAGCGAATGCAGGCCGCCAAGGAAAAGGCCCTTCCACACCAGGTGGAAGGGCCTTTGTTTGAGGGTGTCAACGAAGCCAGTGGGTTTGATCGCTCAGCAGCTTTGTTTGACGAACTTGTGATGGTGGTGCCAACTCGTGCCCTGACTGTCGGAGTCGGAATCCGGTCCGTCGAAGTTCACTCGACACCCCGGACGCGAGAGGTACAAAGTCTCGGTCCTCCGGGTAGCCCCGCCGCGGCTCGTTGGCCCGCGATCGCTGTTGTTGAACAACATCAGACCGAGCTCCGGCGTATTGCCCGGGAATGCACCGAAGTCGAATACGCTGAGCGTACCCGACTTAGCCGCCGGCACGTCGGCGCCGAAGCCAACGAACTGCTCGCCGAACGGCGTGATCGTGAGACCGTCCACTTCATCACCCGGACCACCGAAGAAGAAATCGCTGGCGAACACGGTTACGCCTACGTTACGCGTCAGGATGTCGGCGCTTGCGAGACCGACCTGTTCTCCGCAAACACGCAAGACGGTGTTGGCCGAATTGGTCGAATGTTCGACAAAGAAGAATGCGGAAGCCAGAGTTCCCGTCTTGGTATCAATCGCCCAGGTTACCTGACGACCGTCGGATAGCGAGTTGCTGAGCGACAGATCAAAATTGAAAACGTCCCAGTCAGCGATGCCGTCGCCATCGATATCGAGCAGCACGTCGTAGATGGCGTCTGTCGGCATTGTCTGCCGCTCCCACGAGTTGATTGCGAATTCCCAATAGAACTGGGCATCGCAGCCGGTGACGAAGTCAGGCGAATCAACCACGGTATTGACGCCGATGGCTCGAATGTCCGGCGTGGGGGATTGCTGACCCTTGCCGCCCTGCGGAAGATTTGCGCTGACCGCGATCAAGGAGTACGCGTTAGGTTGCGCCGTGCCGACACCGATGTTTGCGAGCTTCACGCTGCCACTGCCGTCCGCGCCGAACCGCAGCGACTGACCATACGGCGTCAAGACGAGTGCGTCTTTGCGCGGCAACACATGCCACGGCAGCGTGATCGTTTCCTGCGCGCTGTGGAACACGACGTAGCCGTCGTACTCATTGGCCCTGAGCAGTGTGTGGTTGTTGGCGCCCGAGCCCGAGTTCATCAGGTTATTGCGCAGCTTCGCGCTATTCACGGTCAGGCGTGCCCGCAGGATCTTGTTCTGCAGCGGTCCGAGCGTGACGGACGATGGCAGCGACAGCGATACGGCGCCGGTCGCGACATCGTCCGCAAAGCGTGCCGTCGGTGTAATGCTGAAGGTGCGCGGATGATAGCTGTGATTCGCTATGAGGATGTCCTTGTCCACGATCACCCGTGGCAGTGCGGCGTCGATGAATCCAAAGCTCAGGCCACCGGTGTTGTTGGACGACCGATCGAGCGGATTCACCGTCGTCGCCGTGCTGACTGCGCGGTCGACCCGCACCTCGCCGCCACCGATGCGGCTGATCGGTGCGACTCCATCGGGAACCACCCCGCCGAACAGCAGCGGAGCCAGCGTGCCGGTTTCGGCGCTGTCGAGCAGCGCCTGCTTGATGCGCTTCGGTGTTCCTGCTTCCCCGATGATGTTATAGAACTGTTTAAGGAGAGCGGCCGAGCCCGAGATCATCGGTGTAGCACCGGAGGTGCCGCCGAATGCGGTGCGGCCGGTGCCGGTGCCGTGCTCGGACGATACCGACGCGCCCGGCGCGCTGATTTCGGGTTTGATCCGCTTGTCCTGGAAGGACGGGCCGCGCGACGAGGTAGAGGTCACCGAACCGACCACCGCGAGAGTGTTCGCCGGATCGAAGGTGACGGTTGCGCCACCGCGGATAGCGTTGGCGTCCGCCAGCGAAATCATGAATCCTGGAATCGTCGGAGTGCCGCCATCGAACGCTCCCGTGAAGGGCACCGTCGCATCGATAGTTCCGATGATGCCGAGCGCCGCGCCACCTGCGGCGATGTTGCTGATCTTGACGCTGAACGAGCAGCTTCCGCGATCGACCAGAACGATTCTGCCGGTCACCGACCCGGGTGCAAACGCGGCGCATCCATTCCGATTGCTGGCGCCGTTACCATACAGCACCGTGCCGCTGACGACCGACGTCAACGGGGCCGCCCACGGTTGGAAGACCGCACCGCGATTGGCTGGCGTGAGCGCGGGCGAATCGATGTGCATGAAGTTGAGTTTCTCCGAGGGTACCGCCGTCTGGGCGACGGAAATCGCCGTTGGAGCCGCCGCGGGCGTGCCCGTGACAAACGGCCGGTCGCCACCGTTGCCCGCCGCGGCTGCCGTCAGTACGCCGACCGCCGTCGCGTTGTCGACCGCAAACGACAGATCGTCGTCAAAGGGCTGACCGTAGTCCAAGCCCAGGGACATGTTGACGATGTCGACGTGATCCGACGTATCGCCATCGCCATTGGGATCGACCGCAAACTCCATGCCTTCGATGAGTGCGGTGCCGCTGCATGCCGTCGATACCGAGGAACAGACCTTAACGGCATAGAGACTTGCGTCCGGCGCAACGCCTTGCGCGCCCGCGATAATCGACGCAACGTGCGTACCGTGCCCGGAGCCATCCGGGAAACCCGTGGGTGCCTTATCAAGCGGATCGGCGTCCGGCGCAAGCGGTGGCGATGTCCGCGTACCATTCCAGGTGCCACCGACGAAGTCGGTGCCGCCGACAACCTTGCTGTTCGGGAATCCACCGTCCGCGGTCGTCGCCGGATCGTTCGCGCCGAAGTCCGCCGGATTGCCCGTGCCGCCGAGATCGGCGTGCGTGTAATCAATGCCGCTGTCGAGGACGGCAACTCGCACGCCGGCGCCGCGGATACCAAGGCCATGCACCGTCTCGGCGCCGATATACGGCACGGTCGCCGTGAGATCCAGCCGGTAGTCGCCAACAGGTGCGACTCGCGACACTGACGCATCGCTGCTGATCGCGCCGAGTCCCGCGTCATCGACGTTGAGGAAGACCGCGTTCAGAACGATCTTCACGCTCGCCACGACCTGCGCGGATGGAGCAGCAGCCTGCACGTGCGCGATGAAAGCCTGCTGCTCGCCCGCGATCTGTGCTGGCGAGCCGCCGAGCGCCGCCGGCGCCGTCGAGAGTTGCACGATTACCGTTTGCGGGCCCTGGAGCTGTTTCAGGTGATCCAGGACAAAGGCCGGTACGCTGTCGGTCTGCAGCTTGGACTCGAGGTGTGCCGCTCCCGGCGCTGAGTTGCCGCTGG
>Ga0153915_10001059_pt1 | contig 25328 bp, 22 predicted proteins | sample Opewatmetagenome_2_FD_107003 | JGI IMG/M metagenome (GOLD analysis project Ga0153915, IMG submission 107003) | Freshwater wetland microbial communities from Ohio, USA - Open water 3 Core 3 Depth 3 metaG | ecosystem: Environmental > Aquatic > Freshwater > Wetlands | place: USA: Ohio, Lake Erie...
AACTCCGTATTCAAATCCAGAATGAGGCTGGAATGTCAGACTCCATCAAGCAAAATCAAATAAACCCTTTACCTTTTTTGTCTAATGCAAAAACTTAACCGGACACAGCTGGAAAGGAGTAATATTTATTTTTTTTTAAAGTTTCCAAATAGGCCTTCCGATAATGTTATCAAACGCGGGCAAGTGGCAGAAAGGCAGGTGAAAAACTGTTAGGTCACGGAAACCCGCAGGGCATGGAAGCCCTGGTAATTTTCACCGGTTATCTGATGACCGGGCAATCAAAAATCATTTAAATTAAAATCATGGAGGATTTTAAAATGGGATTAAGAATTCAAAACAACATTTCGGCATTAAACACTCACAGACAATTAACAGCTACAGACTCAATGATGTCCAAATCATTGGAGAGATTGTCATCCGGTTACAGGATAAACAAGGCCGCTGACGATGCCGCAGGTCTTGCTATTTCTCAGGCATTCAGGGCCGACATAGCTTCCTACAAGGTAGCAAGCAGAAACGTATCAGAGGCAAACGCACTGGCCCAGGTAGCTGAAGGCGCCTACGATCAGATAGGCAACATGCTTACCAGGCTGAAAGAACTTGCCACCCAGGCCTCTTCTGCCAACGCCGGTTCGAACCTTGATAAGATCAATGATGAAGGAAACGCACTGATTGAAGAAATCGATCGTATCGCCAATGCCACGGAATATGCCGGCGCAAAGCTTCTTAACGGAAGCTTCGGTGTAACGGCAAGCGCCGGATCATCATTTACTGCAACCAATGGTTATGTATCCGCAGTCGGTCTGCAGGCTGATACAATATATACCATGACTGTATCCGGATCCGCAGGCGACCTCAGCGTTACCGTTTCTGCAACAATAAACGGCAACCAGTACAGCCAGACAATCAACAATGTTGATGAAACGGCAATCGAAGATGGAAGCACAAAGACCCTCAGCTTCTCGGCCCTGGGCCTTACGTTAAAGGTTGATGAGAACTTTGATGCCTCTTCAGACGGAACGATTGTTGGAAGCGCTGCTACAGCATCCAGCTTCCAGATCGGGGCAAAAAACACCTCGGATGACCGTATAGGCATTACCCTCCAAGGTGTAAGCACATCGATCCTCAGCATTGACTCCGATCAGATGCTTACCGCCAATGACGCCCAGGCATTCCTGGACACCATTGACACTGCAATAGATACATTGAACAATGCCCGCGGCGGGATAGGCGCAATCCAAAACAGGCTGGGCTACGCCGCTGCGAACCTCTCGACAACTATTGAGAACGTTCAGTCTGCCGAGTCCGTGATCAGGGACGTGGATATGGCCGCAGAGATGACCACCTTCACCAAGACCCAGATCCTCCTCCAGGCCGGTACTGCAATGCTGGCACAGGCTAATGCGGCTCCTCAGAACATCCTGTCCCTCTTGGGCTAAGATCTCTTGCTCTTTCTTGACTGATAGAACCCCGTTTTCCTGGCCGGGAAACGGGGTTTTTATTTTTAGGAGTTCACAGTCACATCAAAAAATCCTGAATATTCATGGTATACCGCGAGTTCATTTTCAAATTTCAATCTCTTTAATATACCATTCGGCTGTTGGCAGGGTTCTTGCTTTTTACAAGGGCATATAAGGGGGTTTTATTTTTACACCGTTTAAAGCGGTATTCCGGGAGCTTATTAAAACTTATTTTAAATTCAAGTAGTTAGTCCATCAATATGCAGCCGGTATCGTTTATTTTCATGCGATTTTCATTGATGAAATATTTTTAAAAATATCGGTTTCAGGCAGAAAATGCCCGTTTTCCGGTTAAGTAACAGGCACAATTTTCCGATATATCCTTCAAGGAGAAAAAGGAATTTCTCCTTAAAAGGTTTTATAATTACAGGGAGGTGTATATGACAAGCACCAATTCAATAAGCGGGCTTTCAAGCGGTTTTGACTGGGCCTCGATGATCGATCAATTAATCGAGGTGGACAGCGCACCGATCACCCTGGTGGAAAACCAGAAAAGCACTTACGAATCCCAGCTCTCCGCATGGCAGACCTTTAATACCACTCTGCTTTCATTAAAAACTGCTGCTGATGCCCTTTCCAGCCCGGAAGATTTCAATGTATACACATCCGGCATGACCTCGGACAGCAGCACCGTGGATGCCGAAGACCTTTTGTCCGTTTCAAGCACCTCCTCAGCATCTCCCGGATCATATACCATACAGATAAACAACATAGCGACGGCGCAAAAACTCTCTTCTGCCTCCTTTTCAAGCTTTTCGGACGCCATTGGCAGCGATTACACAGGCGAGATCATTATAAACGGCAGGGTAATCTCCATCTCTGAAACAGACGGCCTGGATGACATCCGCAACAGGATAAACAATGCAAATTCCGGCAGCACGCCCACAGGCGTTACTGCCAGCATTATATCCTATGGATCCAATGATTACCGTCTTATACTGACAAGCAGCAACACCGGGTCGGACGGCATAAGCCTCCAGAACGGCTCAAACACTGACCTTGTTGAACTTTTCGGTTGGAAGGACGGCAACTCCACTATTAAAAACAGCATTACCGGGGGGGCTCAATCGGATGCCTTTTCCAGTTCAACACAGAATATCAGGACCCTTCTGGGTCTTTCCACCACCCAATCGGGAACCATCACCGTCAATGGCCAAGACGTGGCAATAGACCTATCCAGCGATACACTGGAAAGCATAAGGACAAAGATTGACGCCTTGTCCGGCGTCTCAGCCTCCATAGTTACAAACACAGAGGACAATAAGACAACATACACCCTGCAGATAGACGGGACACAGACATTTACCGACAGTCAAAATATACTTGAGACCCTGGGCATTCTCACAAATGGGGTCAGTAATGCACAGGGCACCACATCTTCAAACGAGATGACTACAAACGGCACCGCCATATCGGCCGGCACACTTTTAACCGATATAGACGGCTATTACTCATGGACATCCGGAGACTCGATCACCATCACGGGAAACGGCCATACGGCATCAACACCCGTCAGCGATACCTTCTCAATTACCGCTTCATCAACGGTCCAGGACCTTCTGGACCAGATCAGGAGTGCATTTTTTGGAGACACAGGAGACAATATCTCCCTGCGAATAACATCCGATGGCAAAATAGAGATTGAGGACCTGGAAACAGGAACAAGTTCTCTGTCACTTACCCTCAGTTCCACTATAACTAACGGGACCCTTGACTGGGGGACATTCGGCGCCGTGGAGGTAGTAAGGAAAAGGGAACTGATCGCGGGCCAGGACGCATCCCTGACCATAGACGGCGTAGAGGTGACAAGCAAGGACAATTCGGTGGAGGATATCATTTCCGGGGTCACATTAAATCTGATCAAGGCTGATGAAGACACTACCGTCACACTGAATGTTGAAAGGGACCTTAGCGCAATTGAAGAAAAGATACAATCCTTCGTGGACTCATATAATGAAGTTGCATCATTTATCACCGAACAGCAGGCCTATGATGAAGAGGAAGAGACGACCGGTGGCGTGCTCTTCGGGGATGGGACCCTATCATCGATAAAATCCGACCTGACATCCCTTCTTGTTGAATCCATATGGGGAGTCTCCTCCGAGTTTTCTATCCTGGGGCTTGCCGGCATCAATCTGGATAATGAAGGACAACTGTCGATAGACAGCGAGGTCCTGAACGGATATCTTGAGACAAACTTCTATGATATACAGCAGCTTTTTTCCGCCAATGGCTCATCGGATACCGGCACTATTGAATACATATCCGGCACAAATGATACAAAGGCAGGGGAATACTCTGTAAATATCACCCAGGCTGCCACTCAGACCAGTTCCACTGGCGACAACCTTGCGGGCGGCATACTGTCCACCAACGATACCCTCACGATCACAGATGGAGACAAGGTCGCGACGATATCCCTTGCCAGCGGTATGACGATATCGGATATCGTTAATGCTGTAAACGCAGAACTCGACACGGTCTATACGGAAACACTTGTCGGAGATCGGGCAGTAACAACAAACGGGACCACACCTGCTGTCTCAACAACAACATGGGGCAATATATACGGAGCGACTCTCTCTAACGATGATACAATCAATTTCTCAGGAACTGCGCGGAACGGCTCAAGTATCTCAGGTTCATATACAATAGATGATACATCGACAGACACAATCCAGGGCCTTCTCTCCGAGATAAAATCGGCCTTTGGCGATGATGTTACCGCATCCATCGATAATGAGGGCCGCATCGTCCTGACGGATAATTATGAGGGAACAAGCAGTCTATCCCTGACCTTTGATTATTCCGAGACCTCTGATCCGGATCAAGATATTTTTGGGGATATCAGCGCAGGCAATGATGGCGGCCATGAAGGCAGATATGCCATAGCAATAACTGCATCCAACAGCGGCAACCAGCTTAAGCTGACAAGTGACAACTATGGCAGCGGATACAGCTTTACGATCAGTGAAACGGCAAATGGCCTTTGGTCAGGGAGCCCTGTCGTTACTCAGGGGCTGGACGTTGCAGGGACTATTAACGGAGAGGCGGCAACAGGAAAAGGCCAGAACCTGACCGGAAACGACGGGGAGGCTAATATTGCCGGGCTGGTGATAAAATATACAGGTTCGACCACAGGGACTATCGGCAGCATCAAATTCACTGTGGGAGCGGCAGAACTCTTTGACAGGGCTCTTTTTAATATAACGGATTCCTACGAAGGCTATCTTTCTTTCAAACAGGATTCCCTTACCGACCACATAAGCGAAATGGAAGACAGGATAGAGCAGATGGAAGCCCGTCTGGCCCAGAAGAAAGAAACCATGACTGCCAGGTTTACGGCCATGGAGCTTGCACTCTCAAAGATGCAATCCATGAGCACCTGGCTCACAAGCCAGCTTAATTCATTGTAACCTGGAAGGGGATATGAATGATTCGCTGCAAAATGCGATTTTAAATATGAACGTACATGAGGCAGATTAACAGTTTCTGCAATTTAGAAAACCTATAGGGAGGATGATATGTTTTACGGAAGAGTATCAAGTCAATATAAAAGGTCAAGTATTGAAACGGCGGGGAAACTTGATCAGATAATCATGTTATATGACAGGGCCATCCAGCTCCTGGAACAGGCGAAGGATCACATCAGGGAAAAAGAAGTGGATAAAAAAATCAGTAAGTTTCAGAAGGCCCTGGATATAATCAATGCCCTGCAGAACTGTCTTGACATGGAACAAGGCGGACAGATTGCCAGGAACCTTGATTCTCTTTACTCTTATATAACTAAAAGACTCCTTGTCGGCGATATCCGGAAGGATTTTACTGCATATGATGAATCGATAAAGATACTGAATGAATTAAGAGAGGCGTGGATCGCGATTAAAACCGGAGAAGACTCACGGCAAGATGCCCCTATCAATAATAGAGATATGCTAAGACAGGAAACCTCGCACATTGCTGCCATATTTTAAACCCTTTTCCCGGGCGTACAGTTCATTTAAAGAGTCCTGTACGCCCGGTCATTTATTCATAACCGCACTGAAAACACACCACATCCCCGGCCAGGCTTAACTAGATGAAGATGGTTGACATCGATCACTATTAAGAAGTATTTACTATACAGTAACCGCATCTCTACCTCTGAACACAGGACAGCAAACCTGAGAATGCACCAAGGAGAAATGCAATGATTGAAAACATCGGCATCGACTATTCCCACCTGGACAGACAGGAAATCCTTTCCGGATTATTCCATCCCAGGATTGAATCTGGCCCCGGTGAAAAACCTGCAAATGCCATCGACCTCCTGATACCTGCAGAGGGCAACATAGTCATCGGGGGCAGGTTCCATATCACCTGCAAAGACGCCCCTAACATACTCTTCTTTCACGGAAACGGCGAGATCGTTTCGGATTACGATGACCTTGGCCCCCTTTACAACCGGATGGGGATGAATTTTCTCCCTGTGGACTACAGGGGCTATGGCAGATCCACCGGCATACCGACTGTCACGAATATGATGAGGGACTGTTATACGGTATTTGACTTTGCCAGGGAATGGTTGAAGAACAACGGTCATACAGGGACATTCATTGTGATGGGCCGCTCACTCGGCAGCGCACCAGCCCTTGAACTGGCAAACCATTACATGGAACAGATAGATGGCCTGATCATAGAAAGCGGATTCGCCTATACGGGCCCGCTTCTTCAACTCCTGGGCGTTAACACATCGACTATGGGCTTTACAGAGGAAATGGGCTTAAGAAACATAGACAAGATCAGGACCTGGGGGAAACCTGCCCTTGTTATCCATGCCGAATTCGATCACATCATCCCATATAGAGAAGGACAGGCGCTTTACGATGCATGCCCGTCGCAGGACAAAAGGCTTTTAAAGGTCCCTGATGCAAACCACAATGATATCTTCATAAGAGGTATGGACGAATACATGAAGGAGGTCAAGGCCCTGTCAGGATGTCGGGAATCACAGGATAGAAAAGACAGGGCATCCCGGCACTGCTTTAAAAACCTTCCATCCTAAGAAATAATTCTCAACTCATCGAGCCATAGTTTCAGGAGGTCCAGTCTTACCCTGTTATCCACAACCGGCAACCTCCCGCTCTTCATGGCAGGAACAAGCCAGTCCAATGCTGCACGCACATCTTCGACCGTCACAATTACGCCACTGGTCTTCAGAATATTATCCCTGTACTGTAATGTAGATTTTATCAGGACACGAAAGACCTCTTTCATAGCCTGATTTTCCTGATCGCTCTTTTCGGCCAGGCCTGAAAAGAGCCTGCAGATATCCTCATCATCCATCCGTCATATCTCCCCGGACTGAACCAGGCGTACAAAATTTTCAAAGGATCGGTCATAGGTGGCCTCTGCCTTTTCAGGGAAGCAACAACCGGGAAGTTCCCTGGAGCGAAGGTGATAGGAGATACATTCACAGCAGAGGCCCTTTTTCGAACATGACCCATAGGTGCACCTGCATCTTTTCAGATTCTTTTCTTTATTGCATTCCATAGAAAATCCTTTTTATATATTCCAGGACTTAACCCATCCATTCAGGCTGAAGGCAGATCCTCATTGCCGGCGGCTCACCTCTTCCTTGCCTGTTCTATCAACTCCAGGAGGCTCATAACCTTGGTCTTGCCGGAAGGCTGAAACGCCCTGGCCCATTCTTCAGGCATCAGGGTCTCTCGCAGATAATCCTCAACCCGAAAATGCTCAAACCAGCAGTCAAGGGTCTTGGAACAGGGGATACCCATGTTCTCTGAACGGCAATAGGAAAAAGAGATCGGATGGCCCAGCCTCGGGCATCGGATACTGTATTCATCCTCTGGCGGTAATATCTTTTCGGTCAAGGGCTGTCCTGTACTTTGTTTAATCTTTTGTATTCAGTCATCTGTCTTCTTTCCTTTGTGCACAATGGAATCGGTGTCTTCTGTTCCCCCCTCATCTTCCCAGTATCTTCTCTTTCTCCTCCGAACCCTTAAAAAGCCCAGCACCAGGGCTGCTGCGGCAAGGAAGAAGATGATCTCATAGAGGTTGTTAATCAGGATGCTTATCCATACGGTCGACTTTCCGAGATCATTGACCCAGCCTGCCTCCAGTTCGCTGAATGACCTTGAATAGGCCTTTGTAATCGCCTCCTCGATCTCATCGCCATCTTTCAGGCGGTTGAGAAGGTCAATAATCCCCTGGGGACCGTTTTCCCGGGCCAGATATTCGACAAAGCTCCTACCCTCGGCATAGGCAAGCATCAATGAATAGTCATCGGAAGGGAAACCCTCAGACAGGTATTTCAACCCTATCAGCCTGTCTTGACGAAAGGCCTCATCAAGGATCGACCTCTTTGCCATCACGATATCGGCCAATCCACCGCTTGCCCACTGGGCAACGCCCTCATCAAGCCACCTGGGAAGGTTTACTGACGCCGTCTTATTATGGAGCAGGAGGTGACATAACTCATGTTTTATTGTAGCCTCAAGGGTGAAAGGATCTGTCAGCATCTTTGAATAGTCGATAACCATAACGCTGTCATCAGGCAGTGCATAGGCAACAATAAGCATATTCCCGGACATCTTCTGAAATGTATTATGATCCTTGATCAGGATGATCCCCGGTTCAAAATCAATCTTCCAGCCGAATGTTCTTTCAAGATCAGCCTTTATCCCGGGATAAAGTCCTGCTGCTTTTTCAGCGGCATCCTTCAGGCCTTCATCAAAGATTATTATGACATCCTTTTTATCAAGCAGATTCATCTGTGCATGGACAATACTGACAGGTACAATTATCAGCGCAATGAGGGAAAAAAGCAGTATCTTCTTCAGTGATTCTCTGGAGGTCATGAGCAGAGTCCCGCCACTAAAAGCCTGGGTTGAAAAACAAAAACCCCCATAAGAATTATTATCCTACGGGGGTTTTCAGAAGATTCCTTGAGTGATTATTTTACCGCATCCTTTAAAGCCTTGCCGGCTACAAACTTGGGGACCTTTTTTGCCTTGATCTTGAGTTCTTCCCCTGTCTGGGGGTTTCTGCCCTTTCTGGCCTTTCTCTTGGCAATACCGAATGTGCCGAATCCCACCAGAGTTACAGAACCGCCCTTTTTCAATGTCTTGGCAATGGTTGAAAATACGCAGTCTACAGCCGCTACAGCCTCTTTCTTTGTACTGACGACCTTTGCCACCTCTGCTACAAGTTCACCCTTATTCATCTCCGCCTCCTTTAAAAAAATTGTGATAAAATCATGTTGTCTGAGAAGTTAAAGAATTATTCAATAAATATCAAGTATAAAATGAGACTAAGATCATTTTTTACCGCGATTTTCCTGCATTTCAGGCTATCCAGGACAATTATTTATATGATAGGACTGCATCTCCGGATAAAAAAAGTCCCCTGCCTTAAGATTTTCTTAGACAGGGAACCTGTTATAATATCATCGGACCTCTACCGGATATCCCTATCGCAGTTTATAACGCTGGATCTTTCCGGTGGAGCTCTTCGGAAGCTCCTTTACAAAGACTATCCATCTCGGGTATTTGTATTTTGCAAGCCTGTCCAGGACCCACTTCTTAAGTTCCTCTTCCAGCTCCTTGGTCGGTTCATATCCCTCTCTCAGGATGACAAAGGCCTTGGGTTTTGTAAGTCCTTCCTGGTCATTGGCGCCTACAACTGCATTTTCAAACACGGCAGGGTGCTCCATCAGGCAGTTTTCCACTTCAATGGGGGAGACCCATATCCCGCCTACCTTGAGCATATCGTCGGAACGGCCTGAACACCAGTAGTAACCGTCATCATCCATATAGTATTTATCCCCGGTATTTATCCATTCGCCTATCATGGTCTTCCGGGATTTGTCCCTCTTTCGCCAGTACATCTGGGCAGCGCTTCCGCCCTTTACCATCAGTGTGCCTGCATCTCCTGCCGGCACCTCATGTCCGTCGTCATCCAGCAGTTTCACCTCATACCCGGGCACAGGTTTGCCTGTTGAGCCGGGTTTTACCTCTCCAGGACGATTCGAGAGGAAGATATGCGCCATCTCTGTTGAACCTATGCCATCCAGGATCTCTATGCCGTACCGTGCCTTCCATCTGTGATAGATATCCGGCGGGAGGGCCTCTCCGGCTGATACGCATATGCGAACGGATGACATTGCATGCGGCGCATTGGGATCAGGTGTGATTATCCCATTCTCCTTATCCAGTTTCTTCTGGTATTCCAGCATCTGTCCATAAAGGGTGGGTATCCCGAAAAATACTGTCGGGTGATACTTTTCCATATATTTAAAGACCCCTTCAGGCTTCGGGGGCTGGGGATTAAGCACAACCGAGCAACCTGCGTACATCGGGAAATACACGCTGTTTCCAAGGCCATAGGCGAAGAACATACGGGCAGCGGAAAACAGGATATCGTCTTCGGTTATATTAAGCACATTCTTGGCATAACCTTCGGAGGTCGCAAGCATATCGGCCTGGGAATGTATCGTACCCTTTGGAGACCCTGTGGAACCGGAACTGTAAAGCCAGAATCCTGCATCATCCTTTGTTGTCTGGGCAGGCTTTATGTCCGACGGCGCCCTCTTGTATTTCTGCTTAAAAGGGATCCTTGCGCCTTCCGTCTCTGAAATTACCACCAGGTCACGAAGATAAGGGAGGTCGCCTTTGATATGCATGATCACCGGAAGCATTTCCTCCGATACGGCAAGTACGCGCGCCCTGCTGTCATTCAGATAAAATTCATAGTCCTCTGGTGTCAGCATGGTATTCACGGGTATTGGAACCGCACCCATTCGGATGCATCCCCAGAACATTGCATAAAACTGGGGGATATCAAGCATCAGGATCATGACCTTGTCTTCTATCCTCGTGCCAAGGTCCCTCATGGCATTGGCGGTCTTGTTGACCATCTTCTGGACATCATTATAGGTATAATTTCGATGCTCCGTATAGATGGCTATCTTATGCCCCCTCCCCTGCCGAATGTTGCGGTCAATAAAAAACTCTGTAGCATTAAAAAAATCAGGTAAATCTTGTTGAGCCATTTTTTAAAGTTTCCTTTCATTTTAAAATAATTTACAGATTACTGTTGTATAATAGCATAAAATAGTAGAATATTTGCATTTTGCCAAGTATTTTGTTTTATGACACAGCTTATCAACCTACCATTATTAAATGGCCTGTTGAAAACAATAGCTGGATGAGCCCCTGGCCTGACGAAACCGCTCAATATTCTAATGCCGGGGAAATGCATGAGAAGTCATAAATTATTCATGTATGGCCATAGCATTGCATCTTGTTTTAAGAAATAATAAACAACCTTATGTTTAAAGGTAGTGGCATATTTATTCAGAAAAAGGCATAAATAACTAATTGTCAACAAAGGAGAATGAAGAATTATGTCAAACAGAAGTTCAAATTTAACGAGGAGACAGTTCATACTGGCGGGCTCCGCTGCTGTCGCATCGCCATTGCTTTTGGACGCTGCATCTTCACTGGCGGCTGCAAAGGCCACTGAAACTCCAAAAACTGAAACCAGCATCGCAAAAGGGACCAAGATATATTTCATTGGCCGAGGATGCATAGGGTGTCAGGTATGCAAGACATTCTGCCCTGGGAAGGCCATACGCTTTGGGGACTGCGCAAATGAGATAAATCAGAAAAAGTGCCTTCACTGCGGCACCTGTTACAGGGAATGCCCCATTTCCGTAGTCTCTGAAACGGAAGTCTGATATTTTTCAGGAGGATAAAGATATGACTACAAAAATAATGGATTGTGATTTAGTGGTGCTGGGCGCTGGGGGATCCGGCCTGGTTGCGGCAGTAAAGGCCTTTGATCTGACAGGCAAAAAGGTAATAGTCCTTGAGAAGGCAAAAAAGCCGGGCGGTGCGAGTTTTTTTGCCGGCGTCATGGGAGAAATAGGTCCCATAAAGGATTCAAAATGGATGAAAGATGCTGGATATGCAGTAAGCGAACCCCAGGATATCTCAGGGCAGTTCTTTGACTGGCTCGTGACAAAGGGTGACGCTGAAAAGTTTTTCATAGTGGCCAAACCCGAGGAAAAAAGGCAATCTGCAATCTACTGGAACGAGCGGCAGGAAAAGTACAGAAAACTCCCCGACCCATCCATAGGACCCGGCAAGATGGGCTCCTTTGTTATCGACAAGCTGATGGAATGCTGCAAGAAGTCCGGGATACAGGTCCTCACGGAGACGCGCGCAAGGAAGTTTATCACGGATGACAAGGGCAAGGTGACCGGCGTGATAGCTGACACGAATGACGGACAGCTGCTGGTAAACTGCAAGGCCTGTGTAATTGCCGCAGGGGGATACGGGGCAAATATGGAGATGCTGAAAAAGTATTACCCGAAGGAGTTCAACAATACAAAGATCCACTCCCTGTGCCCCCCTGCATGTACGGGTGATTGCATTATCGCTGCCCGGGAAGCCGGGGCATATATTGATCCCACCGTAAAGAGCATAGAATTTCCGGGCGGCTTCTTCGGCGCCGGGGCCATGCATCACCCCTACTCATGGAGTATTGCCTCGCTTATGGGAAACGGGATGTTCGTATCGATTAATCTTAACGGCAAGCGATGGAAGAATGAGGGTCCGGGCGGAGGAGGAGACACCACAGACATCGGCGATCAACCCGGAGGGATTGCCTACGCGGTCGCCGACAGCGATATAGTTGAAACTGCCGGGGCGCAGATGATGAATCAGAAACAGGGATCTCCGGGCGAAGGGTCATCTGGCCTGGATGAAAGAACCGCCATCAAGAAGTGGAAGGATGACCTTGCATACGAGGTGGCCATCGATGAAGAAGGTGCAGCCGGCAATCATGCGAAGAAAGCGGATACACTTGCGGAACTGGCCCTGAAGATGAAGGTGGACCCGAGGACCTTTGTCGATACCATAGAGAGATACAACAAATTCTGCGAGACGGGAAAGGACCTGGATTTCGGGAAGTCGGCGCAGATGCTCAAGCCCATCAAGACACCTCCCTTTTACGCCATATTCGGTCACCGCTGGTCCCAGTGCACCAAAGGCAGGAACGGTGTTGCCGTTAACTCCAAATTCCAGGCCCTTACCCCCAAGGGAGAGGTGATGCCGGGCCTGTATGCGGTCGGAGACGGCTGCACGATCTTTGGAGGTCTTGTACTGAATAAAGGCAACGCAGGGATGCCAGGTGGAGGCGGCGGAGGTGCCCAGTCAGGGGCAGCCGTAGGCTCAAATGCCGCAGCCCCGGCTGTTGCGTCTTCAGGCGGAGCACAGGGTGCTGCTCCGGGCGGAAATGGACAAGCTCCTGCATCCGGAGGCGCTTCAAATTCCGGAGGACCTTCAGGCGGCATGCAGATGATAGGCGGAAGCCCCCAGGATACCAATATACTTAAAGGTGAGGGCTCCTGCTGCGGGGGCCTTGGTGCGGCATTCATATCCGGATACTATGCAGGGATATATGTTGCCGAATACCTGAAAGGGATCTGAGAAGACGACTGCTGATGAACCCGCTATTGCAGCGTGTGATGTGACAACCGGCGTGAATCCGAAAAAAGCTGCTAGGATTCACGCCTTAAACCTTAAGTTTATTCTGAAGCGCCCTCACGCTCATCCCGAGAAATTAGATATGAAAGAGCCTTTCCGCATTCAGGTGATAGATCTTCTCCTTATCTCCCTCACTGATCGGAGCCGATTCTATGAGCTTTACCGCCTCCTTATTGGATTCTGTAGGAAAGTCTACGGCAAACAGGATACGGTCCGCCCCCATTGCATAATGACAGCACATAAGCGCGGGCAAATAAAAATTACCGCTGGTGGCCGCATAAAAATTCCGTCTGACATATTCCTCCGGCTTCTTCTTCAATCTGCCGTTCCCGGTCATGCGTCCGGGCCAGAACGCTAACCCCGCTCCCATGTGTCCCAGTATAAAATTCAAACCAGGGCACTCATCAAACAGCCCGCTGTATATCAGTCGAGCCGCCTCCATGCAGACATCCAGATCGCGGCCCAGGGTTGTGGCATCGGACTCGGAAAATTCATCATAAAATTTTTTCATACCTTCCCTGGGGTCCTCAACGTGGATAAATATCGGGACGTTCAATTCCTCAGCCTTCCTGAATATGGGCCAGAACCGTTTCGAATCAAGGTATTCCCCCTTGACGGTACCATCCATCTTGATTCCCTTCAAACCCAGTTCTTTTACAGCCCTTTCCAGCTCTGCTACAGCGGCATCCGGGTCCTGCCAGGGTATTGATGAAAATGCGGCAAACCTTTGCGGATATCTGTTTGCCACCTCAGCCAGTTTATTATTGATCTTCTTTGCCCACTTGAGGCCTTCCGATGCCTCAAACTCTTCGACGCCAGGATTTCTTATGGAAAGGACCTGCATGTCTATCCCGGCCTCATCCATATCCTTAAGCCTCATTTCCAGTCCGGCAACATCACCCAGCACATCAGTGGAAACCCTGTTGCCGTTAGTCATTGTGGATGTCGTACCTCCGGCCCCATGAGGCATACCAGGCGCACCGGAGGATGTGTTCAATGACGAGACATAGTTGCCGTATTCATCCCAGCTGATATGCTCTTCGACGGTGATTCTTTTTGGCCTCTTACTATCCGTGCTCTTTACCTGCCGCTGCTGGGCAAGGGCATCCTTTTGAGGAAGGCCCATACACAAGGCCGCAACGCCTCCCCCTAAATGTTTTACAAAACTCCTTCGATCCATCTCAGACATATCCATCCCTCCTTACCTTTAGTATTATCCTGTCACATTGAACTCTCCAGCGAAGCCCCAAGCATAATGACCTGCATCTCCGAGGGGATAGTCATTTTTGTGTATTCCAGTTCGCTGGTCTTGTCTGTCAAATCCATGAAACCCTTTAAATCCCTGACCTGCTCGGTACGCGTATGATGCATCGGCAATACAACCCTGGGTTTCAATTGCTCAATAAGCCTCGGCGCCCAGTTGCCCCAGGGGGTCATCAGGATATCTGTCCTGCCGATCTGCGCTGTTTGCTCATCGGTGAGTTCCGGCTGGCCGTAGTCGCCCATATGACTGATCCTGATGCCGTCGACCTCAAAACAGGTTACGTTGTTCAGACCTCTGCCTCCCTCGCCGTAATTGTCATGCCACGTAACAGTGCTGCTGAACCTTATGCCTTTGATTTCTATCGACGTGCCGCCTGTATATAACCTGGGCACCCCCTTGATTGCATAGATATAGCTGTGATCAAAATGGCCGTGTGATATGGATATGACATCGGCGTTTTCCTCGATCCCGGGTCGGATCGGATTTCCTCCGGGAGGCGGATCATCCGGGATATAAAGGTGAAAGAAAGGGTCTGTTATGAGCCTGGTCCCTTTATCAGATGTAATTAAGAAGCAGGAGACGTTTATGTATTTTATCTTCATATCTGCACCTCTATCATCTATTAATAGACAAACCTGGGGACCATGACCGTCGTACCTGCCGCAAGCGAAGGTGAAGGCGAAGTAACCTTCAGGCGTTTCGTCTTCTCATCTAATGCAAATTCCAGTTGGCTTGAGCCGATGTTCGAGTCCGACCTCAGCACATTTTTCTTGCCCTTTAGAAACTCGTCCACATAGGCCCATGAAGGATTGTCATAACGCTCGCTCCGGTAGTTCATCGGGAGAACCACCTGGGGATCCAATTGGGTGCAGACATCATTGGCATCGGCAACAGGGAGGGTTTCATATCCTCCAACCGGTATCATCAATATATCCACCTTGCCTATCTGCTTTACCTGATCATCGGTCAGCCTGTGTCCCAGGGAGCCCAGATGGCAGATCTTAATGCCGTCGACCTCGAAACATATAATTATATTCCGGGAGGCCTTCAGGATCGGTTCAGTCATATCAAGATGCCTGCTCGCAACGCCCCTGAATTTTATCCCATGGAGTTCTGTCGGCTCGGTTATCTTGTAGATATATGGGGTGCCTCCGACTGAGGAGACATAACAGTGGCCGTAATGTCCGCAACTGACCGTTACAACATCGGCAGGCTCCTTTCTCAATTCGCTGTGAAGCAGCTTATATCCCTTCACCTTCTGAGGCTGATATATGGCCCCGTTGGCGAGAAAGGGATCGGCAATAATCCTTTTACCGTTGCTCGAGACAATTAGAAAACAGGACATCCCGTAATATTCTATCGTTATCCTGTTCCCGGATCTGCCTATGGCATAATCCGGATTCGTCATGGCATCTGCTTCGGAGGTCCCAGTAAAACTGATTTGTGAACCTGACTCTTTCTTGAATGACAAAACTGAAGCGCCGCCGAATGTTGATAATGCTAAGAATTGTTTTAAAAATCTTCTCCTTGGGTTATTCCCGGCCATTATAATATCCTCGTTTATTGTCTCCAGTTACAGATTTGTTTCCATGGACTGCTTGAGCATGATAATCTGCATCTCTGACGGAAGAGCGGCTTTAGCAAATTCCAGTTCGCTGGATTTGGATGTGTAATCCACAAAACCTTTAAAGCCCCTCATATAGTCGTCTATACGTGCGTGGTGCATGGGAAGAATAACCTTTGGTTTCAGCTGCTCAATCAGCGCAGGCACCCACTCTCCCCAGGCAGTCATCATGATATCGATCCTCCCTAACTGCGTCACCTGTTCATCATAGAGCCTTTTCTGTCCATAGTCGCCTGTATGCATGATCCTGATGCCGTCGGCTTCTATAACATTGAGTGTTACAAAACCGTGATGATTATGGCCTACAGGGTCATGGTAGGCGGTTACCCCGCTAAATTTTACACCTTTATATTCCTTTGGCGCTCCACCTGTATAGAGCTTGAAAACACCCTTGATATTGCCGGCCCCCACATAGCTATGGTCAAAATGACCGTGGGAGAGTGTTATGACATCGGGATACTCCCCTATGGGCGGACGGTTCTTCTCGAAATTGGGGGGCAGAGGCAGGAGTTGCGGTTTATAATTGTATGCAAAGGGATCCGTTATTATTTTGACCCCCTTTTCCGTGGTAATCATGAAGGCGGAAACATTAAACCATTTTATTTTCATATCTTTTAACCTCCTTTATAAGTCCTGCTGACAAACCGCAATTACCGAGGATAATCGGGGGCGATAATCTGCATAACGGAAGGCAATTCACTTGCGGTGAATGTAATCTGGTTAAAGCCCTTGGGCTCAAATTTTACGACATCCTTCTTATCCTTGAGGAAGTCATTAAGCGTAGCCCAGGAAGGCAGGACACACCGCTCACTTCGGTAGTGCATAGGAATAATAACCTTCGGGTTGATCTGGTTGCAGACCTCATAGGCGTCATTGACAGGCAGGGTGCTTACCCCGCCCACGGGAACCATCAGGATATCAACCTTTCCGATCTTTTTTACCTGCTCATCGGAGAGTTTGTGGCCCAATGCACCAAGGTGACAGAACTTGATTTTATCCACCTCAAAGCACATGACTATATTATCACCCGGGTCCTGTTCTGCCAGTTCGCTCATGGTCAGATGGCGGGTGGCAACGCCCCTGAATTTTATACCGTTAAGTTCAGTCGGCTCCGTGACCTGATAGATATAGGGCATGCCTCCCACGGACCATATATAACAGTGGGCGTAATGCCCGCAGCTTACCGTTACAATGTCCGCCGGCTCTTTATTCAGCTCACTGTGAAGGATCTCAAGATCCGCAAAAAAGGGATCGGTTATGATCCTTGTACCGTTGTCTGATGTAATCAGGAAGCAGGACATCCCGTAGTAGTCTATCTTTACCCTGCCTTTGGAAAGGCCCATTGCATAGTCGGGATTTGTCATGACGCAGGCCTCAGCCGGTCCCAGGCTGCTGATTCGCGATAGACTATCTCTCTTGAATGAGAACATTGATGTCCCGCTGAAGGCCGATAAGGCGAATAGGTTTTTTATAAAAGTCCTCCTGCCGCTCATATTCAGATCCTCCTTTAAAGTTTTAAAAGCTTCTCCGCATTTAAATGACAAATCTTCTCCCTGTCACTGTCGCTTATTGGCGCCGACTCAATAAAGTCCACATGCTGTTTCATCGATTCATAGGGATAGTCGGCGGCGAACAATATCCTGTCGCTCCCCATGGTGGAGATAAGGAACAGTAATAAGACCGGCCAGCACTGGCTGCTTGTGGAGATATAAAAATTATCCTTGAAATACTGACTGAAGGTCTTGGGCCTTTGGGGCTGTCTCCAGCGGCCATCCAGTCTGTTGAGCCAGAAAGGCAGCGATTCGCCAGCGTGTCCGAGGATAAACTGTAATTTTGGATATTTGTCTAACAGGTTTCCATTAATCAGTCGCATGACTTCCGGGACAATGTGCAGGCCTGTGTCTTCGGTGGATGGTCCGTCTGCATGGAGATACATAGGGACATCCAGTTCTGCCAGCTTATCGAAAATGACCTCGTACTTTTGATCGGAAAGCCATCGTTCAGGGATATTCTCGTTTACCATGACGGCCTTTAATCCAAGTCTGGCAATAGCCCGTTCCATCTCATCGGCTGCGGCATCCGGGTCCTGGAGGGGAATGCAGCAACAGCCTGCGAACCGTTTGGGATATTTTTTTACAGTCTCCGATATCTGATCGTTTACCATCCTGGCCACTTCAATAGCGTCATCCTTATTGAAGGCATCAATGGCAGGATAGGAAAGTGAAAGGATCTGCATCTCAACGCCGGCCTCATCCATCTCTTTGATCCTTCCATCACCGTACTCAAGGACCTTGGCAGCCGAAGCCGCAGGGGGCGAACCTTTCCAGTCAGTCCTGGAATGCAGGATATCCGAATATTCCTTTGAGTAAAAATGTTCTTCAACCGCTATTTTTTTGATCCCTTTGCTGTCCTTAATCCGAGCTGAATTGATTTTTTCGGTCGAAAGCCCTTCATTTTCATTCGAGACGAGCCTGGAGCCGGCGGCGAAGACTGAAAGGGAACAAAGATATTTTAAAAAGGCCCTTCTCTGATTCTCTCTTACCATGCCTCATCTCCTGTCAAGAGTAATTGGATTTACTTTTAACTCAGGATCAATTGCAGTCCAAGACTACATATTAATTGTCTGTTTTATCCTGTAGCCTTTACTTAAAAAATATTGAGGGACCAGAACATCAAAAATGGACTGTTTTCCGGGATATTTTAGGAGTGCATGATATACCACTTGCATAAGAAAGTAAATAGTAAAGAATTTAAACATAATTCAAATATTACTTTTTTCAGGAGACACCTGCTCTTTTTGTCCAGATGCATAAAGCTATTGTTATGAGTTGAAGAACAAATGGGGATAGGGAGGATACGCGACCTCTGCCCTGAAATGCTGTCGATTTTCAATCCGGCTGGTTGCGCTTGTTTATAAATGATGGCCGCTTTTGTCCGTCTCGCGTAAGAAAATATATTTATGCTTACGCTGCTGCATGCCCACTTGATAGGGTCGCGGCCCGCTAGATATTGCCAGAAGTCATTAACTGTCTCATAATAGATTTCACTCCCCCGGGCAAGAAGAAAGGATCATTTGATACATACCTTCCTTACCTGCATGAAATCGGTCTCCCCCAGGAAGACCTTTCTTATGCCGTCCTGCATCAGGGTTGTCATGCCGTCCTTGACGGCCTGTTCCCGGATCTCCTCCATCCTGGATCTGACCTGTATCTTGTCCTGCATCTCATGGGTGCCGACCAGGATCTCATGAAGCCCTGTCCTGCCCCTGTAACCCGTATTATTGCACTTCGAACATCCGTTGGCCTTATGAAGGACCAGGTCTTTGCTGTAAGGATATCCAAGCTTATCAAAATCACCTTCATAGGCCCTTACAAGGTGGTCATACTCATCCCTTGTAGGCGTATAGGGCTTTTTACAGTCCTTGCACAGGGTCCTTACAAGCCTCTGCGCCAGGACGCCGAGCATTGCATCGGCAAAATTGAAAGGGTCCATGCCCATGTCAAGGAGACGGGTGATGGTCTCAGGGGCGCTGTTCGTATGAAGGGTGCTGAATACCAGGTGGCCGGTAAGAGACGCCTCAATGCCTGTTGCGACTGTTTCATGGTCGCGCATCTCTCCCACCATGATTACATCAGGGTCTGCACGTAAAAATGACCTCATGGCGGTCGCGAAATCAAACCCGATCTTGGGGTGCACCTGCACCTGACGCAGCCCTTCCTGTGTGATTTCAACGGGGTCCTCTGCCGTCCAGATCTTTGTCTCAGGCTTATTGATATGGTGAAGCGCTGCATGCAGTGTGGTAGTCTTTCCGCTTCCTGTGGGGCCCACGACGAGCACTATTCCGTATGGTTTAGATATCATGTCGAGAAATACCTTGAAATTCCTCTCGCTCATCCCCATCTTGTCCAGGGGTATCGGCTCTCCTGCCGCCAGGATACGCATTACAATGTCCTCCGTGCCTCCGGCTGTAGGGATTGACGCGACGCGCAGCTCTATATCCAAAGGGGCGTATTTTCTGAATTTGATCTTGCCGTCCTGAGGGAGGCGCCTTTCGGCGATATCCAGATCTGACATGATCTTGATACGTGAGACAATGGCCTGCTTGTAAGTGTAAGGGATGGTCTGATACACCTGGCATGCCCCGTCGATCCTGAACCTTATAACGGAATTTGCCTTGCCCGGCCGCGGCTCTATATGTATATCAGAGGCGTTCCTGCTGTAACCGTCCAGGATCATCTTGTTGACGAGCTGAACAATGGTGCCGTCCTCTTCGCTTACCCTTTCCATGTCCTCAAAATCATCATCGCCTGAGGCCTCAAGCTGCCCAAGGAGGTCTTCAATGCTGCCAGTGCTTTCAAGAAAATCCGTGCGCTTGACATCAAAAAACATATCAATCATCTGCAGGATATCTTCTCTTAAGGAAACGCAATATTCAAATTCCCTGCCCGGGATCAGCCTTTTAATGGTATCCCTTGCCGGCAGAAAATCAGGGTTTTCCATAGCAACGACAACCTTATCCCCTGACTGACTTACAGGGACAAACATGTTGTTCCTGAGAAAATTCACCTTCAAACCTTTAAGAAGCTCGCCAGGGATGACCATTTTGTTATTAAAGGGGATAAATCTTGTTTTATAGAATTCCGACAGAGACCTGCCGATATCTTCCTTTAAAACGTTAAACTCATTCATCAAGACGCTCTCCACAGGCTTCTTGAGCCTGCGGGCCTCGCCCATGGCCTTTTCCATGTCCTTATCTGTGATGATATTATTGGTGATGAGAAAATCGTATTTGGTAGGTTTCTTCTTCTGGAGGATCTTTTGATTATTGAAAAAGGCAAGACCCAGGACCTTTGCGATCTCCATCACCGAGGTCTGGTCATCGACAGTAAAAATACCTCCGTTTTTCTTGTTGATAAGCTGAATAACCCCCAGGAGGTATTTGTTATACACAATAGGCGCCACCAGGACCTGGGTTGTCCTGTACCCTGTCTTCTGGTCGAAGCTTTTATTGAACCCGAGTTCTGCGTTAATCCTCTTCAATTCATTATCGTCATAGGCATTCCTGATGTTGACCATCTTCCCTGTGGAGGCGCAATATCCCGAGATGCTGCTGTTGTCTATGGACACACGGTACTCCGCGATCTCTGTTCCCGTCTTGAGTCTGGAAACGATCTGTTTTTTTAGGCCGTCAACCACATAAATGGTTATGCGGTCGGCATCAAAAAGGCCAAGGATGTCATTCTGGAGATTCAGGAGGATGTCGTTTGTGTCCTTTGCAGAATGGATCTTGTTAGTTATGTTGTTAAGTTTCTTCTGGAATTGCAGTTGCAGCTCCAGTGTTGCTTCCCTTGAAACGGTCTGATCAGGTTTAGTTGCGATGACGGCCATTTGCTAAATAAATTACCTCCATTCATGCGGACATTTTGCCCTATTTTAACTTGTTCCAACAAATATGCAATAATTTTATTTGTCAGAACTTGCCTGTTGGATTATAAAGATTGGAAAATGCCTCAGGGCGCACAGCGGCACAAAAAGGAGAATTAAATTGTTTATTGACACTCATGCCCATCTGGATATGGAGGACTATGCAGAGGATATTGACAGGGTCCTGGAAAGGGCAAGGACGGGGGGAGTATCCCATATCATTTCCGTGGGCATAGATATACCCAGTTCTCAAAAGGCCCTTGAGCTGGCAGAGAGATATGATTTCATATCTTCGACCGTCGGCTTCCATCCCCATAACGCCGACAATACGGATAACGCAAAGGTTGATGAGTTAAGAAGGCTGGCGACAGGCTCTGAAAAAGTCGTGGCATGGGGGGAGATCGGGCTTGATTTTTACCGCCATTATTCCCATGTCAGGAATCAGATCGAGATATTTGAGTTGCAGCTGGATACCGCCCTTGAATTGAATCTGCCGGTTATCATACATGACCGCGAGGCACATGACGAGATACTCACCATAGTAAAAAAAAGGGGGCAGAGACCGCTGATAGGAGTGATCCACTGTTTTTCAGGGGATTATCGCCTTGCCATGTCATTCATTGAACTGGGCTGGTATATATCAATCCCCGGAACGGTAACCTATAAAAACGCACTCAGTGTGCAGGAGGTCGCAGCGAAGATACCCATTGAAAGACTGCTCATAGAAACAGACGCGCCTTTTCTTTCCCCGCTGCCTTTCAGGGGGAAAAGGAATGAACCTCTCTTTGTAAGACATACGGCAGAGAAGATCGCCGGCCTGAGGGACATGGATCTTGACCAACTGGCCGTGAGAACCACCCTGAACGCAAAAACCCTCTTTGGTCTGACATGACAAAGGGTTATCCTTATATAACCGGGGAGGCCCCCTTAATCCTCGCATCTGAATCCCCAAGGAGAAAAGACCTCCTGGAACAGGCAGGGATACCTTTCCTGTCGCTTCCGAGCAATATTGATGAGACCTTGATAAACGGCCTCTCTTCCTGTGTGGCACGGACCCTTGCGGAGAAAAAGGCTATGACCGCGGCAGAAAAGATCCAGGGTCGGTGGATACTGGGTGCCGATACCATTGTGGTCTCAGACAATAATATACTTGGAAAGCCTGCTGATGAAGATGAGGCGCGTTCCATGCTGAGGCTCCTGAGCGGCAAAGAGCACGAAGTGATAACAGGCTATTGCATACTGTACCCTTCCGGAAATATAGCTTGCACTGATTATGAAGATACAATAGTGTCCATAAAGGCCTTAACCGAGAGGGAGATAGACTTCTATATCGCCTCTGGAGAGCCGTTCGGAAAGGCGGGGGGCTATGCCATCCAGGGAATCGGGTCTTTTATGGTGGAGGGCATAAAAGGTTCATACAGTAATGTCGTGGGATTGCCACTGTGCGGGCTGATAAAAAGGCTCCTTGATATAGGGGCCTTGAAGGAGTATCCATCCGTCTTCTAAAGCATGGATATCTCCGGAGCGGTTGCATGCATTTCCGCAAAAATATTACTCTTTATCTGGACAGCGGTTTAATTAGTGTATTAATATAAAGATGGGCGATCCTCAGCAGCCTTATTAAATACTTCTGTTGATAAAATGAACAAAAGAAAAAATTCAAAGATACCTATCCTGACACCTACCGAGGCTATCCTGGAAAGCATCTCGGACGGAGTTCTTTCTGTGGATACCAACTGGCGTATAGCATCCTTCAACCGCGCCGCGGAGGAGATCACAGGGATATCCCGCAAGAATGCGATCGGAAGGCTCTGCGCCGATATATTCCGATCAAGCATGTGCGGGAAGAACTGTCCCTTGAGGGAAACCTTGAAGACAGGCAAATCCGTTGTCGGAAAATCAGGATATATAATAGATGCAAATAAAAACCGTGTCCCCGTAAGCGTTTCGACAGCCCTTATAAGGGACAACAAAGGGCGGATTACAGGGGGAGCAGAGACATTCAGAAACCTCTCCGAGGTCGAGGCACTGCGCCACGAACTGGCGGGCAGACAGGGTTTTGGAGATATAGTGAGCAGGAGCCCCCTGATGGAACGCATATTCCTAGTGCTGCCCGCAATTGCAGCAAGCCTGAGCACGGTCCTTATATCGGGTGAGACGGGGACGGGCAAGGAGATGGTGGCAAGGACGATCCATAATATGAGCCCTCGAAACAAAGGCCCTTTTATTGCTGTCAACTGCGGGGCATTGCCTGACACTCTCCTTGAATCTGAGCTTTTCGGTTACAAGGCCGGGGCATTTACCGACGCCAAAAAGGACAAACCAGGAAGATTTGCCATGGCCAGGGGAGGGACACTATTCCTTGATGAGATTGAAGGCACCAGCCAATCCTTTCAGGTGCGCCTGTTGCGCGTGCTCCAGGATCATATCTATGAGCCGCTGGGCGCCACATCCTCCGAAAAGACAGATGCAAGAATCATAGCGGCAGCCAATAAGGACCTTTCAGAGATGATCCGAAAGGGCCTCTTCAGGGAAGACCTCTATTACAGGGTGAACGTGATAAGAGTGGAACTGCCTCCACTCCGGAAACGCAAGGATGATATCCCCCTCCTGACCGAACATTTCATCAGAAGATTCAACAGCATCCAGGGCAAATCCGTCCAGGGCATTGAGGGGGAGGCACTTTCCCTTCTCCTTGCCCATGACTGGCCGGGCAATGTAAGAGAACTGGAAAACATTATAGAAAGCGCCTTTATCCTCTGCAACGACAACTTTATAGGGGTTGGACACCTCCCTGAACAATTGACATACAGATGGATGTCCGCATACAGGGGACTTCCTGCGCGTTCGGCCCATAATCTCCTTGATGCACAGGTCATCCGGTCCGCACTTGAAAGCAAAAAAAACAACCGGCTCGCCGCAGCCAGAGAACTGGGCATCCATAAGACAACACTTTACAGAAGGATGAAAAAACTGGGGATATCTATCCCGAACAAAGGATCCGACTCCAGATAGGACAAAAAGTAGCATAAATGCAACTTTGATTATTTTTCAGGTAGCATTCCCGCACCACATTTCACCTCCTGCCGATCCCCTGCTTTTTATATATCCTGTATTACTGGATAGTTATAACGATATCCTCATCATGAGACTCATGGCACAAAAGATGCTACTACCGCTTTTGCGAAAAAAATCCCGCTATGCGCGAAATGCCATAGACTGAAAAATTAAATGTATGTTAATTCGTCAGGCCTTTTATGAATAAAAAAATAGTGCAGGCGTTTAATCTAAAGAGGGCAATTAAATGGAACAGCAAGATCATTTACCCGAGGACTCAAATACAGGCAGATCTATCCGGCGTCTTCCGAAGGTGCTGACGGCATATCTTTTAAAAACAGTTTCCAGTCCAATAAAGAGCGGGCTTATATATTTCCTGGCGGGGCTGGCCGCCGCACTCGCAACCGGATGGGTGCTTTTCCCTATGGCCCTCTATTCCAAGGATGCCCAGCCGGTTAATTTCAGTCATGCCGTACACACAAACCCGGACCTGGTGGACGGAGAGACGGAGTCTGAGAGATGCGCCTACTGCCACGCGCTGAGGGATGACGGCTCATTCTCAGGCATCCCCAGGCTTGCAAAGTGCATGGAATGTCATGAAGGACCTGACTCCCCGCTGGGCAAGACCGATGAAGAGAAGAAATTCCTTGAAAAATACATCGCAAATCAGAAGGAAATCCCCTGGTATAAATATTATGAGCAGCCGGATAATGTCTATTTCACCCATATCCCCCATATCAAAAATGCTGAAATCGATTGCAGGACATGCCACGGCGATCATGGCAGCAGCGACTCCCTGCCGGTCTACAAGCGGAACCGCATCTCAGGGTACAGCATAAATATATGGGGCAAGAATATCTCGGGCCTGAAAAAAAATACATGGGACC
>Ga0153915_10001060_pt1 | contig 25324 bp, 17 predicted proteins | sample Opewatmetagenome_2_FD_107003 | JGI IMG/M metagenome (GOLD analysis project Ga0153915, IMG submission 107003) | Freshwater wetland microbial communities from Ohio, USA - Open water 3 Core 3 Depth 3 metaG | ecosystem: Environmental > Aquatic > Freshwater > Wetlands | place: USA: Ohio, Lake Erie...
GTAATTTCTATTTCGCTTATTTTCACCTCATCGAAAGATATATGCAGATTTCCCGATAAAGAATCAAATTTGGCGCTTCTGACAGATGCAAAGGGATAGCCTGCATTGCGGTATAGAGAGAGAGTTTCAAGAATTGAATGAAGGGTTTTAACGCTGCTGTGCGGTTTTCCTATTAATCCGGCAAAATTCTTTTTCGCTCTAAGGGTATCGAGAAGCGTTATTCCGGTCAGCTTAACTGTTTTTACTTCGGGATTTTCATTTACATAAACCTGCAAAATATTGTTTTTGCCATCCGGAATAATTTCGGCATATGCCGATTTTATATTCCCTTCATAATAAAATTTAGAAAGTTCGAATAAAATTTCTCTGCTTGTAACTGTTTCTTTTGTTTTTAGCGCCGCAAGAATTTCTTTTTCATACCTGTTTGCATCTTTTCTTTCGGCAAGATTAGTAAAATAGATTAATGGCGCTTTGCATTTTTTAATAAATGCTTTTTTAATTTTTTCTTTTATCAAGCCTATATTCTGCTGCGCCGATCTATATCCCTCATCAATAAGAAACGATATCTGTGAAAAATCTGTGTTCTGAATATATCCTATATTAGGCCGGATAACCGCGTCTGCTTCAGCGAGATGCTGTTCACTCAGAATTTTCATCGGAATACTCACCATCTGATCGGCAATTTTCCAAGGCAGGGTTAAGTCGTCCACAGGGTTCAGCGGGCTTGAAGTGTCTCCGGCGATAACTATTTCGGCGCCCCATTCCCTTGCCGGCTTAACCGGTATATTGGCTACAAGCCCCCCATCGACAAGGAGAAGGGAATCAACCTTTACAGGAGGAAGAAGAAGCGAAACGCTTGAACTTGCGCGCAATGCCTGGCTGAGAGAACCCTTGTCCATTACCACAAGTTCCCCTGTTGCAAAATTAGTGCTTATTGCCTTGAAGTCGAACAGCAGTTCCGAAAATTTATTTTCTACGTGAAGAGGGGCAAAGAGAGTTATCAGATTTAAAAAATTTGCCACTCTTTGCCCGGTGTTTATTGAAGAAGGAAGCACGGGAGTTATTCCGTTCAAACGGACAGCAAAGATTGCTTTTTCCTCGGTAATTTTCTGTTCAACGAAGAGTTCGTTCCTGTTTAGGTCTTTTAACGAAGAGAATGATTCCCAATCTGTATTTCTTACAATCGAATCTATTTGCGCAATATTATAGCCGGCCGAATACATTCCCCCTATAATGCTACCCATGCTGGTGCCGAAAATACAGCTGAACTGTATATTGTTTTCCTCCAGAACTTTCAGCAATCCGAGATGTGCAAGCCCTCTTGAACCGCCTCCGCTTAAAGCGAGAGATATTTTTGGAAAGTCGGCTGGAATTTTTTCTGTTAAACCGAAAGGAAGGGATTTATCGGCGCACTCAAGAGAAAGTTTAACTTTCTCCTGAGCATTTAAAACCGAGAATATAAATAAAAAAGATAGCGCCGTTTTTCTGAAATTGACAAACATTTTATTTTCTAAAAGAAATTATTTTTTCTTTTGAGTCTTTTTCTGCATATCGGCTTGTTTTTCTGCGGCTTCCATCATACGGCTCATAAAACCTTGTTTTCTCTTTGAAGGGTCTACCGGAACAAGCTGGATATCATCGTGTCTATGATTTACATAATACTGCTGGGCGATTGAGAAAAAGTTGAACATAAGATAATAAAGGTTAAGTCCCGAAGGCAGAGCATTGAACATAATGAACATCATTATTGGCATCATATAAACCATTGCCTTCTGTGTAGGGTCTTTAATTGTCATTTTCTGTTGAATAAACATTGTAATTGCCATTAACAGGGCAAGTCCGCTGATAGTATGATTAACCAAAGGGAGAGCAAAAGGCAGTGTAATTAATTTATCGGGAACCGAGAGATTATCCATCCAAAAAGCAAAATTTGCAAGCCTCATATCAATAATTATGCTGAACACCGAATAAAGCGCAATAAGAATAGGCATTTGAAGAAGGTTCGGCAGGCATCCGCCGGTCGGGCTGACCCCGTATGTGGAATATAGTTTCATCTGCTCTTTCTGCATCTTAGGCTGGTCTTCTTTATATTTTTCTCTCAACTCATTTATCATCGGCTGCAAAAGCTGCATCTTTTTCATCGAGCGGAGACTCTGCTTGGTAAGGGGATGCAGGAGTATCTTCAGCACAAGGGTAAATAGGATTATAACAAGTCCGTAATTCGGAATAAAGCTGTGCAGAAAACGGAGGAACGGCATAAATAGGTATTCAGAAATCGGACGCAGAATAAATCCGAGACCGAGGAAATTGCTGAATTCAAAAATTGATTCATAATGAAGCCCATATGCCTTTAAACCGGAATAATCGACAGGCCCGATATAAAGAGCATAGGAATTTTTATGCATTTTTGCCTGTTCGAACGAGGCTCTTAATTTTAAATCAAAATATTTTTTAACGCCGTATTGATTTTTTTCCTCATAACCGGAAACAGATAAAGTGCCTGTCGGCTGTGAAAGAGGGTCAAGTATCGCAGTAAAATACTTATTTCTTATTCCGACCCAGTAATTTGCAAGGGGAGTCGTTCCCTGTTTGGGAAATTCGGAAGAGACCCGTTCTTCTTTCGAAACTTCAAAATGATATGTCTGATCGGGAGAATAAATCGTGGTTTTCGCATAAGCCGATTCATCAACGGAATTATTCTCTACGAAATTTATCCCGTTCTTCCATAATACTGAATAATTACGGTCAATTACATTCTCCATATTTTCAAATTCAATATCAAATCTGGAAAGGTAATCGTTTCCTTTAAAGGTATAAATCTGGCTTATCTTTTTGTTGTCGCTCGTTGAATAAGTAAAGCGGATAGATATTGAGTCGGAGCCGGTAATTTTATAATAAGCCTGATTTTTATCGACTTTAAAATTCACGTCGGCAGTATTAACGAGTTTTCTTCCTTTTGTAACAAATTCAACGCCTAAGTTTGCGTTGTTTTTCTGGTTTATAAGCTGAATGTGGGTATTATAAAAATCATTTTCGTCAAAATTTTTATAATTCCATGTTTTATAATTCTTAAGGTAAAATTTTCTTATCTGCGCCCCTTTCGAAGTAAGTTCAATCTTGGCAAGGTCGGTTTCAATTGTAACAACTTTTTCGGGGATAGAAGAATTGACAAAAGAGCTGTCGGTTAAATCTTTGCTGATTTCCGGTTTAGCCTGCGGTTGAACTGTTTTTGTTTCATTTGCCTGCGGCTGGGCTGCAGTCTGGGTAGTTTCCGGTTTTTTGTTTTGCTGATCGGTTGTAGGAGAGGAATTAAGGTAGAGCCATACCATTAAAATAACAGCAATCAAAATGAAACCGAACGTAGTGTTTTTATCCATTATCACCTTCCAAATTTTTATCAACGGGATCATATCCTCCCTTTGAGAAAGGATTGCATCTTAAAATCCGCCAGGCGGCTTTAGCTCCTCCCTTTAACACCCCGAACTTTTGAAAAGATTCAACAGCATATTGAGAACAAGTTGGATAATAACGGCATGAAGGAGGAAAAAGGGGCGAAATTGCCTTTTGATATATCTTAATTAAAAAAATAAATGCATAGCGCATTTTATAAATTTCCCCCAATATTCTTAATAAGCTCAACTATATTGGGCATAACGTCTTTAAGATTAATATTTTTAAAATTTTTACTATTAACCGAATAGGGAGAAAAGACAATAAGAAGAAATATATTTTTTTCTTTACAGGAATTAATCAATTGTTCTTTATTCAGCCTGTATGAAACGCGGAGTAATCTTTTAACCCTGTTTCTCCAAACTGCCTTGCCAGCTTTTCTATGAACGGCAAAGGCAGCTTTAACAAACTGGCCGCCTTTGGAATTGCTTCCGGTTTTTCCTTCGGCAATGCTGATTTTTTCAAAAAAATAAACGGCTTTGAATTTCTGATTTGCAGAAACTATTATTTTGCCGGATGAATAAAGTAGATCAAATTCTTTTTTGCTTTTGATTCTTTCCTCTGAGGAAAGACCCTGTCGTTTCAATTATAATTCGTCGCTAACAGTTAATTTTTTTCTGCCTTTTGCTCTTCTTCTTGCGAGAACTTTTCTTCCATTCTTGGTGGCCATTCTTTCTCTGAATCCGTGTTTATTCTTTCTTTTTCTGTTGCTTGGCTGAAATGTACGTTTCATAGTTTTCCTAATTTATCTTTTGAAAGACTGTAAAGCTAAAAAAATATGCTTTAAAAAACAATTAAATGTTGATTTTAAGCGCATTTAGGGGTAAAAATAAGGATTTCTTTTTAAAAGGAAATGGGGCAGCAACTTAAAAAACAGTCCAGCCGAGAGCTGTTTCTAAAATCGCTACCCCTTTTTGAAAAATTTTGCGGTTTATTTAGTCTCTCCCGCAAATCAGAGGGTGCTATTCTATGATATTCAATTTCAATGCCACCCTTTTTGCTTTAAAATTTGTCTTATTTGGGACTTTTATGAGAAAAAATATGGATCGCAATGAGACATTTTCTTAGAATGGAACAGTCTTTAATGGTTTTTTATAAAAAATATTTTCCCAGATTTACCTGAATGTGATATATATTACAGGTAATAATTACCGCTCCGTGATAAAACCAGCTTAAAACCCTTAAGAAGAGTGATCCGCAACAACCTTCCATTTACCTTCTATTCTTTTCCAAAGGAGGGTAAAGTAACCCTGCGGCGAATCTTTTTCCCTGGTAAGCTTCCACCTTCCTATCATAAAGGCATTCCCTTTTTCAAAGACCTCGAGTTGGACGATTGTAAATTCGAGATTTCCCATTGCCGCTTTATGGGGGTATCCCTTCTTATAGTTTTCAAGGGTTTTCTGCCAGCCGTATGTTATACCGCTTTTGCCGATGAACTTTAAAGAATCCGATTTCCAGTAACCTTCCATATAACTTTCCAGGTCTCCATTATTCCAGGCATCCCTCTGCGCAAAAAGGACAGAAATGATTTTTTCCTTTGCCTGTTTAAAACTTTCCTGAGCTTTAAGTGCATTAAAAAACAGAATGAAAATAATGAATATCAAAGTCAACTTCTTCATAATAACACCGTTTTAATTAATCTTTTATAAAGTATTTAATTGATTTCAGAAATATAAACCATAAAAAGATGAATTTTGCAGTATAGAATTACGCGGAAAGAATTTATTTTAGAGCGGAAACAAATGGCATATAAAAAGCGTCTAAGATACAGAGGGAAAAAATATTAGTATAGATTTTTATGCGTTGATATTAAGCAGAAAAATATATAAAAGATCTAACAACAATACTTATAATAATCCTTTGGGAGGATGTGTGAAAAAACTACTACTCGTTTTACTGATTGTACTTTATTCTTCAATTTCTTTCGGACAGAAAACAGACGGTTCCGGATCGGGGAAAGTACCGAAAATTTATATTGATGGAGTTTTTTATGATACACAGTATTTAAAAGAACAAATACCTGTTGTAGATTATGTAAATGACAGAAAAGATGCAGATGTACATATTCAAGCGGTAAAAGAAACGACCGCTTCGGGAGGCTATCTTTATACAATTACCTTCTACGGCCAGAACCTGTACGAAAAGATGAATGACACGGTAAAAGTCTCCACCGATCCCGTTGATTCAGAGGATGCGGTAAGAGGAAAGGTTGTTAAAGGAATAAAAACAGGATTGTTTAATTATCTACGTAAATCTGATGTTTCACATCTTATGACAATAGGTTTTTCAGGAGGCAAAGATGGGAAAAAAGAAAAAATTGAAGATCCGTGGGACCATTGGGTTTTCAAGACAAGTTTCAGCGGTTATCTTTATGGAGAAGGCTCGTATGACTACACCAGTCTTTCCGGCTCTGTTTCCGCCACCCGCACAACCGAAGACCTCCGTTTAAGTCTCAGCCTTAGCAATTATTACTATCAAAACACTTACAGTTATGATATAGACGGAGAAAACTATAAGTATGTCACTATCCGAAGGAGCCAGAGCGGCGGATTCGGCGTTGTAAAATCAATTTCCGATCACTGGTCGCTTGGAACATGGGGAAGCGCGTCAAAATCGACTTACAGCAATCTTGATTTTAACTGGGCTTTCTCGGGAGGCTTGGAATATAACTTTTATCCCTACTCTGAATCATCAAGCAAACAAATAAGGCTTACTTATAAACTTGGAGTGCTATTTAATAAATATTTCGAAGAAACGGTTTACTTCAAAGAAAAAGAATATCTTGCAAATCAATCCCTTTGCCTCAGTACAGATTTAATTCAGCCGTGGGGCTCTATAAGCGCTTCGTTGTACGGCTCTAATTACCTGCAGGATTTGGAGAAATATTATGTTTCATTTTATACTTATTTCGCCCTGAAATTACTTAAAGGCTTATCTCTTACCTGTTCTTTCGACTATTCAAAGATTAATAATCAGATTTCCTTAGCCAGAGGAGGCGCAAGCGTCGAAGATGTGCTTCTTAGAATAAGGCAGCTTGAAACCGAATATTCGTATTATGTTTCTTTCGGTTTTTCATTTTCATTCGGCTCTATATTCAACAGCATTGTAAATCCACGCTTTGGAAGCAGTTCGGTTTATTACGATTAGATTTTATTTCATCCGGCGGCTTTACGCCGCCGGATTTTTTAATTTATTTCACCCATCCCTGTATTTTTGTTTTCATCGCTTTCCGCATAATAAATCAGGTGAAAATTTTTAAATGAAATTTTCAGTCTTATCATGTCTTCCGTCTTCAGAAAAAGATGGCTGTCTGCAACCGATTCTACAACTCCGGTTATTGATGTTTTTTCTTTATCGGCAGGTTCGGGGAAAAAATATTTAACTTTGTCTCCGGTTCTTATTTCCATTCTGTTCCCTTCTTTTGGATAACGAAAATTATAACCCGGATATTAAGCCAGTATTATGGGGCTGTTAATAACATATTATTAATTTATAAGTTTAAACCGGACCCTCAGCACGGGTTCATTATAATCGGTCGATATTATTTTAAACCCGCCGATTTCTTTTGTATTGGAAACATGCACTCCGCTGCATGGGCAGACGTCATAATCCCCTATTCGGATAATTCTTATTCTTTCTCCCGCATCATCGGGCAGTTTTGAAAGATTGACAATTTTTGCGGCTTCTTCCTTTGTAATAAATTCCTCTGTAACCGGCATATTTTGTTTAATCACATCATTTACGCGTGTTTCTATTTCAATTATCTCTTCCGGCGTCAGGTTTCTGTCGAATTTGTAATCGCATTTCGATTTTTTCTTTTCTATATGCTGGCTGAATGACCGCCCGCGGTTAAACATCCGAACCATTGTCTGGTTTAAAATATGCTCCGCTGAGTGCATCTCAGGGTTATAGTCTTTTTTATTGGGGTTATAATCTTCTGTTCGGTCAATCATCCTCATTTAACCTTTTAATTTCTTCCTGAATATCCCTTATAACATCTATATTTACTATTACCTTATTGCCGTTTTTTTTAGTTGAAAAAACATAGAACACCTTCCCTCCAAAATTCTTTGTAAACTTTATATGAGATTTAACCTGTATTTCTTTTTCTTTAAATATTTCCGGAATTTGGATCCCTTCGTGAACGGGCTTAATTTGAAGCCCAATGTATTTATTATTTACCTCAATATAAAAATCGACATTGTATAGCCTATCCCATTCATCTGACGCCGGCTTTATTTCTACCTCTAAAGATTTTGCAAGCTGACCATATATTGTTTTAATTTCTGTCATATACCCATCAAAAGTTCTGCTTATTACCATATTTATCATATACTCGACACAATCTTGTTCGGTTATCCCATCCAGCTCAGCCTGCACAACTTCAGAAATTTTAACATAGAGCTTCTTTCCAAGCTCAATAATATGATCTTTAGATTTTACATTTGCGAAATAATACGATTCCCATTCTTGAACTGTTTTGGGAGAACAGTTTCTAATAGATTCGGAAGTAGGTCCAACATTTTTTTTAAAATTCAGCTGGAACCTATTCATAACGCTATTTAAAATCCATTCTTTTGCCACTAAGCATACTCCCTAAATAATCTATCAATTATAAGCTCAATTTTATTTAGAAAACCCTAAATCATTAATATCTTTTCCCACTAATGAAAGGAATTTTGGCTTATATTTATATTCAAAAGATGTATCGACATCGACCAGACGATTTTTTATTAAATGCGCATTTATAAACGTTTTATTTTTAAGATACAAATAACAAAGAAGTCTGTTTTCGGCGTCATATTTACATTGATCATACTTCAAATATACTTGCCGGCCTTTTGTTTTTTTAATTAAATACTCAGTCGCCTTTCCATTTGATCCTTTATGTTCGCTAATGCCTATCAGTTTTATTATTAAATCATTATTTAATCTTAGTAATTCCGGACTAATAATTTCTTTAACAGTAAAATATATTTCCCTTTTATTGTTGTTATTGTCAATCTTTGAACCGAATTGGAGTTTTTTAAGATCAATTTTTTTATCAAGTTTATGCGGGTCTTTAAAGACATACGGCAGCGCATTAATCTCTTCAGAGTAAATGTTTTTTATGCCGGTCTGTTCAATAAATTTGAATGAATGATTTTCGAACATTTCATTATCCTCGGCGGATAATTTCTCTTTTATAACGGGTATAAAATTTTGGTTTATTTCATAACCGATTGAATTACGGTTTAAATTTTTTGCAGCTAAAGAAGTTGTACCGCTTCCCAAGAAAGGATCAAGCACTGTATCGCCGGCAAAAGAAAACATTTTTATAAGCCTTTTAGGAAGTTCTTCAGGGAACATGGCAATATGGCCATCCTGTTTTGCTCCTCCGAAATTCCAATGTCCCTGAAAATAAGAATTCCACTCTTCTGTTGTTAATTTTGATAATTCTTTATTTTCTACAGTTGCCTTGGGAGGAATTCCTCCTTTTTTAAAAATAAGGATAAATTCATAGTCTAGCTTCAAAATTCCATTTCTTGGATATGGAAAAGAGCCCATAATTGTCGCTCCCCCCGTAGTATTGGTGGTAGTAACTTTTTGCCAAATAATGGCTCCCATGTAATCAAAACCGATAATCTCGCAGAATTTAATAATTTCCGTTCTGATGGGAATTACTTTATACCGGCCATAATAAACAGACCTTGCAAATTGATCGCCAATATTAACACATAACCGGCATCCTTTATGTAGAACTCTAAAAGATTCATTCCAAACAAGGTTAAGATTGTTTATATAATTCTCATAACTATCATTATATCCAATTTGTTCATTTGTTCCATAATCTTTTAATTGCCAGTAAGGCGGGGAAGTAATTATTAAATGAACCGACTCATCCTTGAGTTCTTTCATTGTTCTGGAATCGCCGTTTATGATAAGGTGTTTTGTATTCAAATATATGCTCGCTTTATTTATTTAAATATACCGAAATTTGCAATAGTATAACAGTTTTGCAATACTATTGAAGATATTGAGTCTGACCACATTTGTTTTACAGCTTTATTATGCAAATATCTCTAAAAACGCGCGGAGATGCATATAGTCTGCGGCTTCCAGCCGGCATCATCGGGGGAGACATGCCGTGGCATGTCTTTATTTAAAGCATGGTTTTCGTTTGACGTATCTACCATGCATAGGCTTCGGGAGCTTGATTACCCGGTCCCGGCCATATTATATCTAGTTTTTTTAGGGTATCTTCTGATAATTTGATTCCGGATGCTTTTATATTCTGTTCAAGTTGTTCAATTGTTCGAGGGCCTATTATCGGCGAAGTTACTGCTTCATTATGGAGAGTCCATGCAAGCGCAACGTCTGAGGGCGCAATTTCTATTTCTTTGCACAGATTTTCATAAGTTTCCAACTGGGGCTTTAATTTTTCAACCGACGCCTGAAGCGCTTCCCTCGTCCTTCTTCCCTCTTTTGTTTTTTCCAGAACACCGCATAGAATTCCCCCTCCCATCGGGCTCCATGGAATTACTCCGATTCCCAATGCTTTGCATGCGGGAATTACTTCAAGTTCTATATGCCTGTTGCGCAGACTGTAAATACTCTGTTCTGAAATCATCCCGAGAAAATTTCTCTGTTTTGCTATCTGATAAGCTTCGGCTATATTCCCCGCCGCAAAATTGCTGCTGCCTGCATATAATATTTTCCCTTCTCTCACAAGTTGTTCCATCGCTTGGTATATTTCATCCCAAGGGGTTAATCTGTCTATATGATGCATCTGATATAAATCAATATGATCTGTTTTGAGCCTTCTTAAACTTTCTTCGCAAGCTTTTTTAATGTGGTATGCAGAGAGCCCCCTTTCATTAACCCCGTCACCCATTTTTCCGTACACTTTTGTGGCAAGTACAATTTTATCTCTTCTTCCCCCCTGTTCAAGCCAGCGGCCTATAATTTCCTCCGTAATTCCGACTCCAAGCTCCCATCCGTAAACATTCGCAGTGTCGAAGAAATTGATCCCGAGTTCAAGAGCTTTATCCATTATTTTATGGCTTTCGGCTTCTTTTGTAAAAGGGCCGAAATTCATTGTCCCAAGACATAAACGGCTTACTTTAAGTCCGCTTCTGCCTAAATTCTTATATTCCATTTATTTCCCTCTCTCTTGTTGTCAAAGTAAATTTTAATGTTAATTTCACAATACATATATTTTCATTTAAACAAAAGATGAGACGCAATAAGTTTCTATTATTAAATTATTTTTCTCTTCTGCTGTTTTTGGCATCAATTTTTGTTTCCTGCTCAGCCCAACCGGAATATATTCCCAGTTCAGCGGGGGAATTTAAGCTTAAACAAAAAGTAACAGGGAAAGAAGCCGACAAACAGCTTAATAAATTACATTTTAATCCCATTGTTACAGGAAAGAAAAATGAGATAGGTTACTACGAAGCTGCCGGGAAAAATGCCGTTGTTTATATTACCGGTTATATAAATGAAACAGACGCTAAAACCGATTTTGGAAAAATGACCAAGAAAATTTCCCCTGAAAACTCTGTTTTTATTTCCCCTTCGTTTTTTAATTTTATGGGATATAACATTTACCGCTGTTTCGGCATGGGACAAACTCACTTTGTTTTTGTACATGAAAATGTTTTGATCTGGATTTCCGTAGAGACAATTGCGGGCAGGGAGTTTTTGAAGAGTTATATTAATGTTATAAAATAAAATGTTTTTACAAAGCACGAAACAGATATGCGAGCTAGATGGGTAACTTTGGCTCTCTTAGAAATTGAAAGAAAAATGAAAAGAATAAACAATTACAAAAAATTACCTTTGTTAAGAGAGGTGCTTTTGTTAAAATTAAAAACCTAACAACGTAGGGCGGCTTAATTATGTGGGAGTCTCTAAAAAAATATTTTTAACTAAATTTGACTTTATACCAGATTTTTTGCGGACATATTATATTTTGTATAATTCACATAGGAACCCAAATAAATTATTTATATACAATTCAAGATTGTTTTTTCAACTTATACCCTGGATCCAAGAGGTCAATATTTCCATTAAGAATTATCGAATTTTCGGATTTTCTAATATTGTCCAAATATTGTTTTATAGTGCATAGTTCATATTCTTTTTCTAAAACAGGACTATGCATAATTGATTTTAGAGGGAAATAATATTTTTCTTCTTCAATATTTGCCAACCAAATATTATGATATGAAAACATATGACCATCTCGCTCTTTAAACTTCTTATGTTTTTCATATTTTGACCTCTGAGACCAAAATACCGCAATAAATCTCCATTCTTTCTCTTCTTTGAAATACGGGCTTTTAAATGAAAGCATCATTTCCAGCAATATATTAACGCTTCTTGTCGCAGCTCTTCCAATCCATCCTACTTTTACATTCTCATTTATTTCTGAAAAAGCAAATTTAGCACCTATGATTATTTTCCTTAAATACTTATTTATTAATCGCCGCTGTTTTTTTTCGTTATAAATTACTTTTCTCAAGTGTAAATTAATCTCATCGTCCCTATCTTGTGTAATCCAATATTTCGTCTCTTTGCTTATCTGAAAACCCAAACAATATCCTCCATTTCCAGCGGAATATCCGCGCCACTGGCTTAATAAATTATCGTTTTCACAAAAACATGCTATGAAAGGTCTATGTATAATCTTTTTAGTTAAAGAATCCAAATCCATTTGAATATCTTTTAACATTGATATAATATTTTCATTTTTTTGTTTTTTGATTTGTTTTGAAATTTCATCTTCAATTATCTTTTTCCCATAGTGTAATTCCATGGGATCATTTACGCTATCAATGTCCGTAAACCAAAGAGATCTATTCTCTATAATTCCTCGGAGCCCTTCTATTGTAGTATAATGAAATAGCATCTTGCTTGCTTTTATCTCATGTAATCTTAACCAATCATCATCAATTTCCTTGATTGTCGAATCAAGACAAGGCATTGGTATGTCGGAGTCGAAAAACTTTATTAAAGACCTACTTAGCATAATAAACTCTCATTTTCTGTAAATGTAATTATTATGATTTTCAAAGGCAATACTACTCGATAATCCTCATAGCATAATTTCATATAAACTTTGTCTGACCATTTAGGCAGGGGACTTATTCAAATTTCACCTTAATAGTTTTATAATAATTTTCTTATATTATCGGCATTAAATTTTGATTATGCTTTATTTATAACATGGGGCTGTAGCTCAGATGGGAGAGCGGTACGTTCGCAACGTATAGGTCGAGAGTTCGAATCTCTTCAGCTCCACATGAAAAAAGGGAAACGTCATAGGTTAAACAGAAAAAATGGTTTTTTTATTTTAATTACGCCCCTTTATTCAACCCTTCTAAATAAATTACTCCGGATTTCTTAATTGCGCTGTTAAACCATTATATTTAAATGACTTAATTAAAGATTCTTACTTTGAACAACATTAAATACGAAATAGAAATTGCCGGGATTATAATTGAAGTAGAAAGAAAAAGAGTAAAGAATCTGCGTCTTCTTGTTTATCCCCCTGACGGGAGGGTGAAAGTTACAGCGCCCTTATATATAGATGAGAAAAGAATGTGCGGTTTTATATTATCAAAAACCGGGTGGATAAATAAACACCGGCTTAAATATACAGGAAAAGGGAAAGAACCCGAATATAATTTTACCGATGGAGAACCGCATTATCTTTTCGGCAGCCCGTTTGCGCTTAAAATTATTTACCATAGTAAAACGCCTCGCGTTAACCTTACGGACAATACAATTGAGTTGTTCATTAAACCGAATACTGTAAAAATTAAACGGGGAATGATTCTTGAAGAGTTTTTCAGAAAGGCGCTTAATGAAAAAGCGGCGGAGCTGATTGAAAAATGGGAACTGGTTACAGGATTAAAAATAAATGATTACGGCATAAAGAAAATGAAAACCCGGTGGGGGTCATGCAATATAAAAGCTAAAAGAATATGGCTTAATCTTGAACTTTCTAAGAAACCTATTCATTGTCTAGAGTTTATTATTCTGCACGAACTTATTCACCTGCTGGAAAAACATCACAATAAAAGATTTTATTCCTTTATGGATTTATATATGCCCGGCTGGCGCGCCTTTAAAAACGATTTAAATAAGTCTTCCTATTAAAGAACGATTAAAAAACATTCTGATAATTCGGGTCATTATTGATTTTTCTATTAATAAAAATGTCCCACCATTCTTTTAATTCGTCCGCAACGTTTCCCTTAACCATCAGCATATGATTCCCGAGCGGTTCATTCAGCAGATCGCTTACTTTAGCGGGTTTACGCAGTTTAATTCTGGCCTGTGTCCTGCATAAATTTTCATCTTCGCCGCATTCAATTAATTCGCCTCCGGCAATCCATATTTTATCAAGTTTTTTTCCGCCGATTCTAACCAGAGTAACCGGGCCTTTCGGGAAATGCCCCTGGATGCCCAAACCAAGTCCGCTTTCGAAATGGGAGCGTAGTTTATACCGTTCAACCATACTTAAGGGCGCTGTGCAATGCGCAAGCCAGAGGGAATCATCTTTCGTATTTAACTGCGCCGGATTAGCCATCCAGACAGGTTCTCCGGTAAAATAATTAAGCCAAAGCATGCCGAGAACCGAGACAAGGTCTCCTTCGCATCCGGCGGCAATTCCATCATCATTCATTTTGGATAATGCAAAGCATCCGGTATTTTCCATCCCGATTACGAGATCAAAACATCTTACTGTTACCGCATTAAAACCATGCGATTTAACAATATCTCTTACAGCCTGATAAACCTTTGACGCCTCCATTAGTTCGTTTTCAGAGGGCTCTTTAACCGCCGAGGCATTATTCAAAAGTTCTTTATAATTTGCCGCGGCTTCTTTTTCATCTGCATTTTTAATTTTATCGATTAATTCTGCAATTGCAATTTTGTCAACTTCAGGGCCCCATAAATTTTTTATTACTTCAAAATCGGGCATGCTTGCGGCCAGCCAATCGGACGGCTCTCCGATTAATCCGATGCGGGTATTCAGCAATTTATGATATACAAGCATATATTTTAAATAACGGTTTAATTCATCATTGCTGCCGCTGTTTATATAAATTATTTTTCCATTATCGCCATCCTGCTGTAATTTGGCAAGAGTTTCCAGAGATGCGGGAAGCGAGTTGTTGGATGAATGAGCAATTAAAAAGAGAGGTTCGTTCTTATAAACTTTTTTTCTTTCGGCGTATAAGTCCAGTATCTTTTGTTCCGTGCCTCCGGTAAGGACAAGAAAAACGACAGGAATATTGAGGTTTATCTCATCATTTTTTAATCTGAGCCCGCCTGAAGCAATTAATACATTTTGAATAGTACGGGCAATATCTTCCTGAGAAATCGAAGAGATGGAACTTGCAACGGGCACAAATCCGAATTCAATGGAAAGATTCATATTCACACCAATTAAATATTTATGATTAAAGATAAGAAAAGGAACTATTTGATGCGGAATTAATTAATATTCTCAATACGGCACGGGTTTTGAAGGAAGAGTAAAAATAAAAGAACTCCCTACTCCCGGAGTGCTTTCAACTTTAATATCCCCCTTATTTTTTTCTATAAATTCTTTGCATAGAAAGAGCCCGAGTCCTGTCCCTTTTTCATTTTCAGTTCCGTCTTTAGTAATTCTCTTTTCAATTTTAAAAAGGTCTTCAATCAGAATGTCGTTCATTCCCACGCCGCGGTCAGATACTTTGATTTCGACAATTGAATCTGATTGAGAAGAATCAATTTTAACTGTGCCTCCTCTATAAGAGAATTTAATCGCATTTGAAACAAGGTTTCTTATAACTGTATAAATCATATTTTTATCGCAGAATACAGTCAGGTTATCGGGCACATCGGTTAAAATTGTAATTTCTTTTTGCTTTGCAGTGTTAGCGGAAAGGACTATTGAATCGCCAATAATTCCTTTCAGATTAAAAAGTTCCGGTTCATATTTTATTCGTCCCGTTTCCGATCTTGACCAGTCAAGAAGATTCTGCAGCAGTCTATTGCCCATGTCGGATGCTTCGAATATATATCCGACAAATTCTTTTATTTCTTTTTCCGAAAGCTCCTGATAATCCTGGATAAGTATATTGCTGAACCCGAGCAGGCTTTGATAAGGGTTTTTAAGGTCGTGCCCGATGATAGAGAAAAGTTTATCTTTAGTTGCATTCAACTCTGTCAGCTTCTCATTCTGCTCCGAGATAAGCGCGTTTTTCTTTTCAAGTTCCAAATTCTTTTTCTTCATAAGCAGGTTTTTATAAATAAACAATCCTGCAATAGAAGCGACGGCAAACAATAGGCCTATAAATATAAGAGTCCAAAGGAAAGCAGTCCTTTTCTGGTTTTCTAATTCAATTTCTTTCCTTTCGGTATCGTATTTTATCTGCACAGCCCTTATCTGGTTCATCCTGTTCTCTTCAAAAAGCCGCCACCTGTTATCATTGTAAAGCAGGAGATAATCGTAGGCGTCCTTATAATTGCCAAGAGCATAATTAGAGCGGTAAAGGCAGAGAGTTGACATATCAATATAGGGGAGAATCTTTTTTTCGGCCGCATATTTATATGCTGAAAGAGAATATTCAATTGCTTTGCTGTAATCTTTAAGAGAGAAGTATGCGTATGCAATATTAATTTTAATAAGAGGGACATCTTCAAGTATATTTTTCTTTTGTGCAAAATCGAGCGCGCTTGAAAGTTCGGCAATTGCAAGATCATATTTTTTCACAATACAGTAAGAAGCGCCCAAAATATTTTTTGAGCTGCATATAAGGGTATCGTCTCCTATCGTATTGCCTATTTCGATAGCCTGTTTTACATATGTAAACGCGGTATCTATATCTTTAATATTTCCCGGGCATGTTTCATAATAAATAGAAGCCAGGCGATCGGAAGAACGCGCAATTCCTCTTTTGTTTTTTTCTTTTTCAAAAATGCCGAGGGCTCTTTGGGTATATTTTTTAGCCAGATTAAATTCGCCTATAGACCGGTACAAATCCCCCATGTTAAGCAGAGCGACGGCAATTTTTTTGTTATCATTTAATTCTTCGAACAACGCAAGGGACTTTGTAAGATATTCGCTGGCTTTATCGTAAATAAGCAGTCTTTTAAAATTTATGCCTATATCAAAAAGAGCTTTTGCTTCTTTTCCTTTATCCCGGCTTTTTAATGCATCATTATAGCTTTTTTGAGCCGTCTCAAGTGCAAGTTGAGCTGATTTATCGGTAAAGACAGAATCAGCCCCTTTTTTTTCATTTCCAGAGCTTTTTTCCTTCTGCGGATATGCTGCACTATAAAACAATACATAGAATATTATCGCCGATAAAAGAATAAGTTTTTTCATTATAAATCGCTTTTAGCTAATATATTATCGAGAATGTATAGAATAATTTAACATTTTTCCGAGAAAAACGATACACCTATGTCGGATTTAAAAAAGGCAAATAATAAGATAGCGAGTGCGATTTGGATTAAAAGAAACGCCGCTTCAAAAAGCGGCGTTTCCATTTAATTCTCAGCTTATTTTCCATTCCATTATACCGCCGGAAAAACCTTTCTGAAGCTTGACTTTTAATCTTACTTTCTTTGTCCTGACTTTATCGAAGTTTACTGTATTGTATTTATCTTTCTCTGTCTTATACTCTGATTTATTTTTTACCGGTTTCCATTCACTATTATCAAAATAGACAAGCTCCCATTTTTCGGGTATTTTATAAGAACCGTCGTAATGTTCAAATTCAGTCCAATATACCTGCGTCTGCGATATTTCCGATTCCTGTGGAAATTCATATTCCACCCATTCCTCGGAACCTCTTTTACCCCACCAGTAAAAATATGGTTTGGAAATATCCTTCGAGCTTTCTGGTTCGAACTGATCATTCAATCCGGGAATGGGGTCGGCAGAGTTGGAACATTTGCTTTTTGAAGCAAGCGTTTCTTTCGGAACCGGGACAGCCAGATTTTTCTCTTCCGGTATCCAGACAACCATTTCTCCTGTGCCCCGGTTATTCCATGCATAATAAGGAATTGCCTTGAATGAGGGAGAAGAATATTTATCGGTGCCTTTCAATGATTTCCCTGAACCTGAAATTGTAACAACGCCTCCGAGAAAATCTTTTTCAAATTTTATATCCAGTTTTTTTAATGACGGGGAATAAAAATTGAAAACATGTTTATCGTTCTGGTCAATTCCTTCAAGACAGTAAACTACAGGCCCTCTTTGAAGGGCTATTTTGTCTTTAAGATATTCCACATTTTCATTTGCCGTTATTTTTTTCACTTCCATCGGAAGGTTTAATATTATTTCGTCCCCTTCTTTCCCTGCGCCGGAAATAACTACGTAACCGTTTTGAATATCAGCAGCCTGTTCTTTCCCATTAACAGAAATTGAAATTTTTCCTTTTTCATTTCCTTCGAATGCGTACAGATTGCTCGGCACAGGTATATTCTGCGCCCAGCCGGGTATCCTTATTTTAATAACCCCGGCAGCCCCTTTTACGCCTGTAATTTTGAACTTTATTTCTCCATCCCATGGATAATTCGTCGCCTGATTAATTTTAACTTCCCCCGATGCAGTTTTAATTACCGCATCTCCGGCGGCGAACAAATTAATATAAATATCGTTTTCTTTTACGGCATAAGCATATCCCGGAACCGATGCCATAAAGCGCGTGATATTCCCGGGACAGCAGGCGCATCCGAACCAAGGGGCTCTTTCGTGCTGGCCCACCGAAGCAAGCGGATTATCGTAAAAATATCTGTCGCCGCTTAACGATACTCCCGCAACTACTCCATTGTATAGGACTCTTTCGACGACATCGAAATATTTTGCATCGCCGGTTAAAAGAAACATTCTATAGCTCCAGTAAACATTTGCTATCGATGCGCATGTTTCGCAGTAAGCCGTATGGTCGGGCAGTTCATAATTCGGCCCGAAGCCTTCTCCCTGCGCGCGGGAACCCATTCCTCCGGTGATATATAATTTTTTAGAGACAAGATTATTCCACACATTAATTGCGGCATTTTTATAATCTTCGCTTCCGGTCATAGCGGCAACGTCGGTTACTCCAGAATACAAATACCCGGCGCGGACTGCATGCCCTAAAACTTCATCCTGATCTTTTATAGGTTTGTGATCCTGGCTGTACTGGTTTAATCTGTGCCCGTCTCTTCCATATCCTGTTTCATCAAGGAAGAACTTAGCTTCATTAAGATACCGTTCATCGCCTGTAACCCGGAATAATTTTACAAGAGCCATTTCAATAATAGGGTGCCCCGAAGGAACTTTCTTCTGCCCTGGATTAGGCCCGAACACCTTGCACACCAGATCGGCGCTTTTAATTGCAACGTGCAGAAGCGTTCTTTTTCCGGTTGAAAGATAATGAGCCGCCGCCGCTTCGTATAAATGCCCAAGGTTGTATAATTCGTGACTGTTAAGGCGTTCCCATCTTTCTTTGCCCATCCATCCGAATAGCTTTTTAGCATTGTTCGTCCGGCATGTGTACAGGTAACCGTCTATTTCCTGAGCCGCTGAGATAAGATATATAAGGCTGTCAACGTAGCGGTCAAGTTTGGCGTCATACTGCACGGCAAGAGAATAAGAAGCGCCTTCAATAATTTTGTACGCATCGGTGTCGTCAAAAGGGAAATCCCCTTTATGTTCTCCTTTTTTAAGATTACCGGCAATTGCAAAATTATCAAGCCGTCCTGTTTCTTCGCATTTGCCGAAGGCGGTCGGGATAGAAACTTTTCTGTTTATCTCAATTCTCGGAGCCCAGAAATTATCCGTGAAATGAACTTTTGTAAAATCGACAGGTTTGATCTGATAATCTTTCTGGCCGTAAAGGGAACAAGAGAATAACAATATCATAAGCAATATCGCTGTTTTTTTCATTTTATCCTCAATCTTTACCAATAATTATTATTTAACAATCCATTCATGAATGCCGCTTGCCCATTCCTTCTGAAGCTTTACTTCCAGTTTTAGCGCAGCGGTTTTAACTTTTTCAAACCTTACTTCGTTATATTTATCTTTCTCAACTTTGTACTCATCAAGATTTTTTACGGGGATCCATTCTTCCCCTTTTTTATAAAGTATTCTCCAGGAGGCCGGCACTCTGCATCCGCCGTTGCCCGCCTCGTCATCGAACCAGTAAATTTTAACAAGAGAAACTTCTTCTTCTTTAACAAAATCGTACTCAATCCATTCATCGGTATCTTTCTTTGGCCACCAGTGAAAATAAGGGAATGTATGGTCGTTTGAATTTGCAGGCTCATTCTGGTCATTTATAGCAGTGTATCCTTTGCTTCTGTGCGAACCGGTAACTTTGCTTGTCGATGCAATTGACGGAGGATATATAGGGGTAGCCGTTTTAACATCAGCGGCAAGCCATACAGCCATTTGTCCCAGGCCCCTGTTGTTCCATGCATAATAAGGAATTGCCGTAAACTTCTGGTTTCCCAGTTTTCTGTTTCCGTTTTTATCAACGGATGCCGATTTTACGTCTCCCGTAATTACAACAACGCCGTTCAGTAAATCAGCTTTGTATTCCGTATTCAGCTTTGCGTCTTTATCAATTACAATATTGAAAACATTCTTCTCCGGATTGTCGATTCCTTCGGCGCAGTAAACAATGGGGCCCCGTTGTAATGCAATTCTCCCTTTATCAGCCGCAATTTTTTCATTGGCGGTTATTTTTTCAACAGGCATATCGAATGTAAAGGAAATATTGTCCCCTTTCTTCCATGTTTTATTAATTACCGCGTAGCCGTTTTTCATTTCATAATTTACTGCCGTTCCGTTTACTAGCATTTTAACTTTATTTTTAGTTTTGTTCGTAAACTCGTAAAGGTCTCCCGGTACGGCTTCTTTCTGCGCCCATCCCGGTATTCTGATATAGAAATTATATTTTGCAGGTTTTTCCTGGGAGATTTCAAGCACTATTCTGCCGTCCCACGGATAATTTGTTTTCTGTTTTATGTTTATTTTGTTTTTATTCAATTCAAAATTTGCATCGCTCTGAACAAACATATTTACATAAACGCCGTTATTTCCCGTTGCATATACATACCCCGGAAGCGATGGAAGAAGCCGGGCAAGGTTCGGCGGACAGCATGCGCATGCAAACCATTCGCTCCTGTTTGTGCTTCCGTATGATGCAAGAGGGTTCGGATAAAAGAATCTGTCCCCCTTTAACGAAACTCCCGAAGCAACTCCGTTATAAAGCGTTCTTTCGAGCACATCATAAAATTTTGATTCTCCTTCGAGAAGGAACATTCTCTGGTTCCAGAACACATCGGAAATTGAAGCGCATGTTTCGCAGTATGCGCTTGAGTTGGGAAGATTATAAGGATCGCCGAAACCTTCATTGTTTCCCTGCGCCCCAGTGCCCCCGGTAATAAATAATTTCTTGTAAACTACATCTTCCCATATTTTATTCAAAGCTTTCTCATAGGCTTTTTCTCCGGTTAAAGCTGCAACATCGGCGGCTCCGGAATACAGATACCCGGCTCTCACGGCATGCCCTACCGCTTCGGTCTGCTCGGCAAAAGGCTTTTGCATCTGCGCATAGTCTCCGTATTTCTGGTTTTCCCCCTTCCCTCTTTTATCAATGAAAAATTTTGCAAGATTAAGGTATTTTTCCTGATTGGTGAGCCTGTACAATTTAACAAGCCCCATTTCAATAATTTCGTGTCCTGGAACTCTTTCAAGTTTTCCCCATCCGAAAACTTTATCAATCAGATCGGCATTTTTTAATGCAACATTTAAAAATGTTTTTTTACCTGTGGCTTCAAAGTGAGCAACCGCGGCTTCATACATATGCCCTGCATTATACAATTCGTGGCTTAAGTCTTCTTCTTTTTCCCATCTTTCTTTACCAGCCCATTCGTGCGGATGTGCCGGATCGATTGTTCTTGTAGTGTACAAGTAACCGTCTTTTTCCTGCGCGGCGGCTACATAAGAGATAAGAGTATCAAGGTAAGCGTCAAGCTTAGAATCGGGGGATACCTGCAGCGAGTAAGAGGCCGCTTCAATTACTTTATAAATGTCTGTATCGTCAAAAGGATACTGGGTGGCAAACTTTCCTTCTTTCAGTTTTCCTGCGACTTTAAAGTTATCTACCCTTCCTGTTTCCTGATTTTTTTTGAATATGATCGGGATTGTAACTTCTTTGTTTACTTTAAGTTTCGGAGCCCAGAAATTATCGGTGAACTTAACCTGCGTAAATGGAACGGGCTTATACTGATAATCTTTTACCGCTGTCTGCGCATACGATATTCCGTATGCAAGAACCAGCAGTATGCATAATAATCTTTTGAACTGTTTCATTCTTTCACTCCCTAATGTTTATTTTCTATTAATCTTTAATTTAATTATGCTTAAAGAATTTGCCGGACATTGATAAATAAACTCGCCGGATGCATTCTCTATTTTAATCTTTTTCGGAGCAACTTTAACGGGGTTATCAAAACTGTTCTCATCATCAAGCGAAGCAGATGTAAGAAGCAGAACCTCCCCTTCGGGCTGAACGCCGCTTATTCCCTTCAAATTTATTTTTGCGCCTTTGCCCGTTTCAAGAGGATTAACAACTTTAATTATAACTTCATCTTTGTTTTTCGAAATGCCGGCTGTTGCATACATTTTAAGGCGGGGCTTTTCCTGCAAAGTAAAATCATGCACAAGTTCTCCGTCAAGATAGCATTTAATATGACTGCCCGAAGTTTCAATTTTTATATCGTACCATCTGCCTGTTTCAATTTTCCCTTTTACTCTTTTGCATACATCTTCCGTTCCTGTTCCGAAATACTGAACTGCATGCCCTGTATTTCCCCATCCTCCAATATTCCATCTGTAGTTATCTTCGCCGGTGTTTACATAGAAGCCTACGGCAAAGCCTTCGTCTCCTTTAACCTTTCTTGCTTTCAGAGTAAGCGTGTAATCTCTCCAAGTATAGTTTCCGCCGGTTATAAGAGTTTCCCATTCATCTCCTTTATTCCTAAGGGCTCCACCAACTACCGACCATTCATCTTTAACGGTTTTCCATCCTTTTAATCCGTTTGAAAAATCTTCATTGAAAACTTCCCTTCCTTCGGTTACAACTTTAATGTCTTTATATTCCGAAACAGTTCCCCATGTGCCAAGCCCGATTGCGCCTTTAAAATCATCCGGCTTCTCTTTTGGGGGGACATTGTAAACCGAAGCGTTCAACACCTTATCGGGGCGGTTGGCCGAGAACATTTTAAGAGCATAATAAGAAGGAGTGCCGTAAACTTTTGAGCTGTTGAACACAAGCATATCGGGATTCCAGTTCCTGTTGTTTGCATTAACAAAGGTCGGCGCATAAGACGCCATCTTAACCATATCGGCGTTTCGTTCCATGCCGATCATATAAGCCGATTCCGCCAAAGCGCCTCTCAGGTTGCCTGTTCCTATTGCGCCCGATGTTACGGCAAATTCCCCCACATAGATTTTTCTTTTACGGTTTCTGTCGTATTTATCATACATATCGGCGCGTTTATAAAACCCTGCCGGAGCGAGATAATAATGTTCATCCACTATTTCAATTGTATTTTTCCCATTCTCCCTTTCAAGGTCGCCGTCTGCGATTGTTATAATCTCGGGGTATTTAGCTTTGATTATATTGAAAAACTCATAATAACGGTTAACATATTCCGTTCCCCAGTTTTCATTTCCTATTTCGAGATATTTAATTTTAAACGGCTTTGTGTGTCCGTTCTTTGCGCGCAAAGCTCCCCATTTTGAATTTACCGGTCCCATTGCATACTCAAGCGCATCAAGAGTTTCATCTATATATTTTTTTACTTCTTTTTGATCAACTTCTCCTCCTCTATACTGGCAGGCCATTCCTACATTAACCACATAAAGAGGTTCGGCATTCAGGTCTTCGCATAACTGGAGAAATTCATGGAATCCGATTCCGTCGTATGTATGGTATCCCCAAAGATTCCAATGCCCCGGCCTTTGAGCTATATCGCCTATCGTATTCTTCCATTGTATTCTGTTTTCAATTGAAGCTCCTTCAACAACGCACCCGCCGGGGAAACGGAGAAATGAAGGATTCATCTCTTTAAGCATCTGTGCAAGGTCGCTCCTAAATCCGTTCGGACGGTTTTTCCATGTCGGCGGAAAAAGAGATACGACATCAAACCAGATTGTCCCTTCAGAAACGGGAGAGATTACAAAACGCGCGCAGTTATCATCGGCGCCGCTTGTAAGCTCGGTTTTATACTGCGCCCACTTTCCGGTTATATTATTTATTACTTTGCTTGCATATACTTTACCTGTTTTGCTTTCGAGGCTTACTTTAACCGCGCCTTTCGATTTTTGATCTTTCCTTGCATACACCGAAAGAGAATATTTTTTCCCTTTCTCAACATTTATTCCCCAGAAACCTTCGTTAACTGCAATTATTCTTCCTTTGCCTGTTTTAGCGACTTCAAACTTCATTGAATTCGGATTCTCCGCATTAAGCGGGTCTGTATTAACCTGTTCAATGCTTCCTTCATAATCTCCTTCTTTAATAAGGCTCCATCCCTGCAGAGACAGCGGGCGTTCATATTTTTCTTTCCATCCTACCGAGTTTATTATAGTGTCTTTTTTCACAAAGGTCATATTTTCTGGAATCCTGTCTGCTTCAAAATCCCGGTTCTGTATCAGTTCGGCATATAAACCGCCGTCGGAAGCATGATTGATATCCTCGAAGAAGATTCCATACATATCGGGGCTAAACTGAAGCTGCGGCAATGATGCATCGATTGTAATTTCGCATCCTATTTCATCCGGTCCGGCAATCATGCGGGTAAACGCCAAGAATGCCAGCGCCCCGGAAAGAATAAGAACCAGAAAACTGATTTTTCTAACGCTGAATATTTTTTTCATTACATCCTCTGTATATCTGTTAAATATTATTATTGCCGCCTTAACTCTTATAGTAATCCACATTCTCTCTTGTTATTATGTCTATCTGCATAAATTTTGTTCTGTTTACTTTCTGTTTCAGTATTACGCTTGCAACAAGCGCGCGCACCGCTTCATATCCCTGCCTTTCGGACATCTGGCTTATAATAAAATCTATTACTCCTTCTTTAAGGTATGCGATATTCTCTTTAATCAAATCATATCCGATGAGTTTAATTTTACCTTCAAGCCCCCGTTTTTTAAGATGTTTTGCAACAAGATATGTTGATGCGCTTGAGACAAATATTCCCTTAATTCCATTTTTCCTTCCGACAATGAGTTTATCAAGATATTTACCGGTATTCAGTTTATAATCGGGAGGGATTTCAAGAATTGCCACATTCGAATTATCAGCCGCCTTAAAATAATCGCAGAAACCTTTCGTTCTTTGTTTTATGTGGTAATCTTCGGGAGTGTATTTAACGGCCGCTATGCCGGGATTTTCCCCGGTAAGAAGATGCATAAGCTTTGCGCTTGCCATTCCGCTCTTATATGCGTCCTGGCCTATATATGAAAGGTACGAACTTTCCGGGACGAGGGAATCGAAAAAGACGTAGGGCGCATTTACGGGAATTGCATTCAGCGCTCCGTTAAAAGCTCCGTTCCCGGCGGGCACAATAACAAACCCGTCCCATTCTTTTTTTAACGCTTTATTAAAATTTGCCTGAATGCTTTTTTCTTTATATTTATTATAAAAGAAGTACTCCACATTTATCCTGTAATGCGAAAGCTCCTTTGCGGCATTTTCAATTCCGGCAAGGGGAATCTGCCAGTAGCCGCTGTCGTTTGAAGGGTGAGGCATAAAAACGCAGAAGTTATATACTTTAGAGAGTTTTAAATTGCGGGCAAAAATATTTGTTGTATATCCCA
>Ga0153915_10001062_pt1 | contig 25310 bp, 20 predicted proteins | sample Opewatmetagenome_2_FD_107003 | JGI IMG/M metagenome (GOLD analysis project Ga0153915, IMG submission 107003) | Freshwater wetland microbial communities from Ohio, USA - Open water 3 Core 3 Depth 3 metaG | ecosystem: Environmental > Aquatic > Freshwater > Wetlands | place: USA: Ohio, Lake Erie...
CTGTCGGCCGTCCTTTCTGCGCCATGTCCGCATCGGACTCATCGTGCGCAAGCCACCAGTTAAACAGGACCTTTTCACCGGTGACCGGATCTATTTTAGCTTCGCGGAATTCCAGGATGGGGGCGCCCAGGATACTCTCGGCCGCAGGATTGATTACTTCCCTTAGCCTGCATAAGACCTCCATGTCAGTGGAGGCCCCGATCAGTTCCGCCAATTCATCAAGCGGGGCGTGTCTGTTTCTCCAAAGGCGCCAGACAATCTCCCTGCTCCTATCGTCCAGTGTGTCCATTAGCCTGCCTATGTCTCCTTTGCAGGCCTTCCTGGGGATGCTTAAATCAGAGCACAAGCCCTCTGTCGCTTCCAACAGTTCCTTTCTGAGCAGCTCCCCTGCCTCGGGACAATGTACAAGGGCCAGGGAAAGAATCACAGGCATGTACCTTTTGCCGGGAATGGCCCCATTTTCTCCGGCCCATGCATGCAGAGAAGAAATACCGCACCCGATCTCTCCGGCAAGACGCTTTCTGTCCGCATAGCTTTTAAGCAGGAGCGCAAATATGTCGTGCCTCATATGCGGAGGCAGGAAGGCGCACAGCCTTTCCAGCGCCTCTTTTTTCAAGCCCTGTTTCATGGACGCTCCCTCATGTTGCATAAATTTATCGAGCGGGGACGGCAACTGCCGCCAGTTCCTTCTTTGCCGTTGCGCTGATCCAGCCGCACCAGGGGCAACCCTCGTGCATTAATTCTTCCCTGGGCGCCTCCTTGACACACTGAGGACATTTCTCCATGATGACCATGGCCTCCTTCCATGCGGCGGTCTGATAGTTGGTGCCCGAAGGAAACTCAAGGCCGTATTTAGCGGCCGTGGCAAAGGATGCCAGGGCAGCCCTCACCTTTATCCCCAAAAGCTCAACGCCCGCCACGGAGACCAGGATATCCGCATTGATCACCAGTCCCTTATCAAGCAACCTGTCAATAACATCCGCCAGGGTAGAACCCTCGTTCTTTAAAGGCTGTAATCCCATATCACAATGCTCCTTATGAAACTTAATCCGGATTATCCATATATTGCCCTTCCAAGTTCTCCTAATATCTTCATCCCCCGCGGTTCTGTCTGACGATATGCCAGCCCCTGCCGGATATTCGGATACTTCTGCCGGAATTTTCTTTTTATGATATTTTCCCGGGAATAAAGCGCCGAACAAAATCCGCAGGCGGACTTTGGGGTGGCCATATTAAGTATAAGGACCGGCGTGGATACTCCCATTCGCTCACAGGCTGTCAAAAGATCCCCGGTTTCCTCGAAGGCCATTACCGTAAGTATGCTTACCGCATAAAGTCCTGATGATTCAGTATCCATCAGCGTACGTCGCAGTTTTTTTAAATCCTTGGATATGTCAATCAGCCTCTTTGAGATGCCGGGCATCCTGAAGATCTCTTTATATTTGAGAAATATATTAAAAAATGCCTTAAGCCACTGATCAATCAATTCAGGCAACTCCAGGAGCCTGATGAGATGGCCGGTGGGGGCCGTATCCAGGACTAGGTGACTATACCGTCCGCTGCCGAGAAATTGCATTCCCATGGTAAGCGCCATGACTTCATCCAGGCCCGGAGGCGAGAGATCCATGATCCTCTCCATTACCTCCCTGTCGAAGGTGAAATCCATATTAGTCGAAATGGCCTTCAAGACGCTTTCCAGTTCCTCTGCGTACTGTTTTTTCAGGGAAGCAAATTCCTTTTGTCCGTCTATTTCCACGGCGGTAAGACCCTCGCTGATCCTTTTAGGCGATGAGCCGATAGTCATGTCCAGACAGGCGGAGAGGGAGTGAGCAGGATCAACTGAAAAGAGGAGGACCTCCTTGCGCGGCATGGACTGAGATATATATATTGCTGTAGAGGAGGCCATGGTAGTCTTTCCAACGCCGCCCTTCCCGGCAAACAGCAACAGCTTTTTATCCGGAACAGGCCGGGAACCTGACCATTCCACCCTGGAGGGAGACGGAGGATAGCCGTTATTTTCATCCCTCAACGAATCCAGGGGAAAAACATTGTTCCAGAAGTCCTCAAGAGATTCCCTGCCCCTGACTTCCCGCGGATATAAGGGAAGGCCCCAAAGAGAATAACCCTTTGCCCCGTCCCTCAACTTCATAAGAATATTTATTTGTTTGATGCGCGCTTCCATACATGCGGAACATTCATTTTTCGAGAAGATCATGTTCACCAGGATATCCCTGACCGGCATCCCGAGTCTTGACAGGGCATTAAGCAACATCAGCGTCTCGCTCATGCTCAGGGTCTCCGCGAGCATCACAGGGATAAAGCGATAGGAGAGCGGGTCCCGTAAAAAGACCTCCATCCTCTTGACAGATCCGGAAAGGTCCGTAAGAAATTGATCAACGTCATCCGGTTCATAGGAACCCCTGAACACCTTCTTCATATACCGGTGCTTGCCCAGAAGGGCGTCAAGGGCCTCAAGCCACTTTCCGATGAGGTCGGGCATTTCCAGAAGCCGCAACGTGTGGCCTGTGGGGGCCGTGTCCATGACGATACAATCATAGGTCCTCTTTTCCACCCAATCAAGAATGTCCAGAAAGGCCATGAGCTCATCCATGCCAGGCAGTGAGAGTCCCAAAAACTGATTTATGTCCTCGTCGTCCAGGAATGTCCCCCTGGATGCGATCTGCCTCAACTTATCTCCGTTTTGCTCCATGAATGCCCTGAGAGAACTCGCTGCATCAAGTTCAAGGGTCGCCAGATTGTCCGGGGGAATCAGACCGGCCAGACTGTCCATGAGGCTGTGGGCCGGGTCAGTAGATACTATAAGGATTTTTTTTTCGGGAAATGTGTTGCTCAGATAAATAGCGGAGGCTGCCGCGCATGTAGTCTTGCCGACGCCGCCCTTTCCGCCGAATGCCAGCAGATGCAGACCTTCATCCGTCAGAAAAGGTGGAACATGCATATCCATATTTTTCCGCTTTCGCCATAACGTTTACAATATTAAAAATATATTCTAAATATTTTAAGGCATCCCCGCCCGATCAGGCATGGTCCTGGATTTCATCCAGCCGGTCAAGAAGTATTTTTTCCTTTTCATCGAATTCCGTCTCTGTAATCTTGCCGGTGTCCAGCATCATGTAAAGTTCGCTCAACTGCAAGGTGATGGAGTCAGCCTCATTTGTCATCTCCTGCCGGCCGGCATTATATATCTCTTTAAAGATCCAGATCAGGCTCTTGCAAGGGAAAAACAGGATGTCGTCAACGATAAGCACTTTGCATCTCCCGTTTAAATATTCAGGCTGATATCCACGAAATTATGGGGCGCCCAGGGACCGTTGAAATCAAAGGTAAAGCTGTTATCAAAGAGATTGGCTGCCTCAAAGATGCCTTCTTCAAACCGGCCCATGCCCTGGCGTCCTACCATGCAGGCCAGATTCATTACCTCGTTCTCCCTGCCGCATTTGTTCTCTTTTATCTCAAAACAATATTTTGCGAGGATCTCCGAGACCTGTTCTGTATAGGTCTCTCTGTCCTCATTGAGAAGATGGTCAAACATCCTGCCAAGCTCTATCTTCTGTTCCTGGGTCGGTTCACGATTGGTTCCGAAATATCGATCCCTGAGTGTCTTGAGTTCAGGATGCGTAATGACAAAATATTCAAAGATGTTCGGGACGTCCCATGTTACCCTGACCCCCATCTCAACCTTGTCTTTCACCCGTTGAAGCTGTTCAAGAAAGACCTTGCGATTATTGGCGAGGATCTTTTTAACCGCGTCAGCGTTGTCGGCGATAATGCCGAAGGCTATCGGCAGGGGCGTGGTTATTCCCATAAGCCATTTTAAAACCCCCTGATGCGCTGCCAGATTGCGGCGTTCGGGCCGCATCTTTCTATTCGGGACATCGCTTACAACAGCGGCTGCTTCTCCCGCTACGATAGTATGGATCTCGCCATCGTCAATTCCCCGGACATCGGGACGCATCCCTTCGGAATCGGCCACGGCTATAACCGCGTAAAGATATTTTCCTTGCTCCATAGGGCTGCTCCTAACGATAGTTCACTTCAGCTGGTTTCAGTATGTCAGCTTAAATCCTCCCATGCCGCGACAATCCCCGGTCTTTTCCCCCGGTACGGCTTCCCTGCCGGAATGAAGCAGTAAACGGGCTTGATCCGCCAGGACGTGAAGGAGGTCGCTTTTTTCTTCATCAATCTCCCTGAACCTTTCATCAATGCTGTTGACGCGCCGGAGGGCGCTTTCCCTCTCTTTGGAACGTCTGGCCTTTTCCATCTCAAGGACGCAAAGCCTCATATGAACTTCATGGGGTTCCATCGTATGACCGACAGACCCTGAATGGGTTCGTATATCCCTCACATTCTTGATATTACGTTTCGCAATAGCCATATCTTGCCTCATGTTTTTTTATTAATCATCGCAGTCCGGTTTTATGCCTTCATCTACAGGACTTTCCCGCAAACCTTTCTGATCGTCTCGTCCACCTTTTCCGGCATAAGGGACTCCCCGCTCCGGGTGACTTTCGCGGTATTCGTATTAAGCACATCCTTGCAGATCCTTCTAAAAAACGGATCATCGGCCTTTATTCGGGCGCCCATGTGTGCTGAGATGCGGCCTATCGCAATAGATGCCCGAATGGTTGGACGATTATTATTGACGCCCACCCCTCGCAGGCTCCTTACAATGCCCACTATAATCTCTGCATCCTCCCGCGGCAGGCCGGACTTGGCGATTGTGATGTCCACCTCGCTCTCTTTGTCAAAATGACCGAGATTGATGGTGATGAGACGGTCTGTCAGGGCATCCTGGGTTTTATGGACGCCGGCATATTCCTCGGGATTGGATGTGAAGATGGCCCTGAAGTCCGGATGAACCTTAAGGTATCCTTCTCCGGCCTGTCTGAGACTCGGCAGATTAAGAATGCCTTCCTCCAGGACGCTGAGAAGCGCGTTGTTGGCCTCCGGTCTTGAGCGTGTGAACTCATCGTATATGAGGGTATAACCGCTTTGGCAGGCCGTAGTAAGACGGTTGTCGGTCCAGAGCGTATTCATATGCTCTTCGCTTTTTAGTACCGAATGGATGTAATTATCCACGAGCTTATATCTGCGATATCCGGAATCTCTGCCGATCAGGTCGGAGCTTCCAAATTCATCGTCGCCGTGGATAAGGGCGACCGGACGGCCGAGCTGAGCGGCAATATGAAAGGCAAGGGTGGTCTTGCCCGTGCCCGCGGGTCCGGCAAAATGGACCGGATACCCTACCTGGAGATATGCCAGCGCCCGTTCTGTCAGGTCTTCAACATAAGGAGTAATCACAAACCCATCGCCCGGCTCAAGATGGATATGGTCCTCCGGAAAAGTCATTCTTTTCATATCCTCTGAAACGACCTTTAATCCTTTGTCATTCATGGGTCTCCCTCCGTAACATTGTTTGCGCGATGTCCCGGACGCTTAAGGGCGCATTATCCGGATTGCCTGATGTCTATCTTGGTTTCCTTGCCAATTTTTTCGCAGCCGTAATCCACTTATCAATACCGGCCGGTTGGCCCACCCCTCCTAATGCCTTACGGAGGGTTTCAGGCGTGCTCTCAGCCAACTGGGCGAAGGTATAAATCCCGGCCTCATTCAATCGCGTCTCTCTGTTTGAACCTATCCCTTGTATCCGGGTAAGATCATCAGGAAAAAGAGTTTCTTCTTTTGGCGCCTTATGAGTTCGCCGCACCGGCTGTTTCCCGATATTAATCAACGGTTTTTTTTGAGATCCTGCCGCTTCTCTCCCCTTTGGTTCTATAGTCGGCCCGGGGGTTTTTGGGGGTCGGATCACAGGGGATTCCCTGATAACCGGTGAGAATGAGGGAATAAGACCACGCCAGGCATGACCGGCGACGCGGCAGTCCTCTTTGAATACCATCCTCAACCCCTGGACTCCTTCCCTTAAACGTGATACATCTCCCACTAAATCGGCAACGAAACGCTCCCGTTCCTTTTTGTTTTCCTTCGCATTTTTCATGCGGGTTTTTGAAAATCCTGTCTGCAACGCGAAGACATAGTCTTTAATATCTGCCGTGAATTGCCTTGTGTTTGAAAGAGACTCCAGAAGCGCCGCGTTTGTCTCTCTTGTCACATCGTCCCGTTCGCTCTTAAACCGTCCAAGCATTTCGTCCACATCAGACCGGAGTCCTGATAATAATTGGCTGAGTTTTGTCCTGGTCTCACTGCCTTTATCGATCCGGTCGTCTTCAAAGGCCTCCAACATGTCATCCACATCTGCCTTTAAACCGGAAACGAATTCTTTTACGTCGGAGACACATGCGAGTAGCCCTGCCCTTGTCTCTTGTATCATTGCGGCCCGGTCATTCTCAAAACCCTTGACTATTTCTCCCACATTCGTCCTGAGTCCGGTCACGAATGATGCCAGCGCCTCCTTTTCAACCCTGACCCGTTCGCCGCGGTTTTTCCTGAATTTTTTGACCATCTTTTTTGCATGGTTCCTTGTCTTGCTCACAGACTCTTTAATTTCATTGATGAACGCCTTTCGGGCCTCATGCGATAAATCGATTTCGTCCCTTATACGCGTCATCTCCTGGGCTAAGTTACCCATTTCATTTCTCCTTTCCTTGAATTGATGAGCCGTCATGCCTCGTCTGACGCAAATACATGAAGCGGTCAGTCCTGAAAAATAGGACGGAAGCCATCTGCCGATCCGCCTGATGACAGGTCGGTCAGTACCTTTTTGGGAGGGAATTTATTTTATGGCTTCCGGCCCGATGCATCTCCCGTGAAGGGGCGGGATTACGCCCCTTACGGGAAAAATGACCCATACATTGTTTTTGATCACGCTGGAGCGGCGGCTGCTGCTGTGAGCCCGATTGCCTCGGCATATTTCAAATAGGTTTCTACCGAAGCGATAACCACCCTCGCCTCCACGGTCAGAAGTTCGATGCCGACCAGGGATACCTTTACCCATGCGTCGATTACGATACCTTTGTCCAGGATGCGATCCACAACCTCTGCCAAACTGGATGAATCTGTTGATTTTGCTACTTTTGCCATTTTAATCTCCTTGTTTTGGGTTATTGATGTATGTCCGGCGCCTGACCTCGTAAAAGCATGCTGGTTTAATAATACAGCAAGGGTTGTGCCACGCCGGCATCCCAAAATTATTGACTGGAGTCAAGGCCGGTTACGGCCCTATCACGCGGACAAATTGTCTCTTCGCACGGCAATGATGGATCAGCGGCTATGGAATGCATTCCATATTCTTAGGGAAAGTTTCCTCCTTCTTCAGCAACGGAGGTCAGGGGGCAGAGCCTATTTGTGATCTTTAAGATCTCTCCCTGGTCAAAAGGCTTGGCAATAAAACCGGAGATCACCCCTCTTTCCATGGCCTCCTGGATGTCCATGTCATCCCTGTAAAAATATCCGGAGACTATAACGATGCAGGCCGAAGGGGTGAGTTCCCGTATCCGTATGGCCAGATCCAGGCCTTCAATATCGGGCAGTTTGGCATCGAGAAAGATGAGAGAAAAGCGCTCCGTCTCAATGCATTTCAGTGCGTCTTCACCGGTTAATGCCGTCCTTGATGAATAACCTCGCTTTTGGAGGATATGTTCCAAGGCCCAGCACATATCAGGTTCATCATCGACTATCAGAATATTTTTCTGCTCGTCTTTCATCGCTTCATTACCAATGACTCTTTGTAATATTTGTGAACGAACGCTACAACAGGGGGAGGCGCACTATAAATGAGCTTCCCTTTCCGGGTGAGCTTTCCACTTCCATGGTCCCGCTGTGTTGTTCAACCACGGAATAGCAGATCGATAACCCGAGCCCAGTGCCTTTCCCCACAGGCGAGGTCGTAAAAAACGGATCAAATATCTTATCCATGTCCTCACGGGAGATGCCGCAACCTGTGTCTGCCACCCGTATTATGACCTGGTCTTCGTCCGTTTCAATGGATACGGTCAAGGTCCCTCCGTCAGGCATGGCCTTTATCGCGTTTAGAAAGAGGTTGATAAAGACCTGTTGCAGCAGGCTGGCATTCCCCTTTACAGTAACCGGATACTTTGGAAACTCGGACCTTATCCGGATCTTCTGGATCTTGGCCTGGTTTGCTATGAGGGTGATGGTCTCATGTATGACGGATGCGACATCCAAGGGTTCGATCTCGGATCTTGCCGAAGGCCGTGCAAATCTCAGGAGGTTTTCGATGATTATGGATGCCCGCTGGATGCCCACATGGATCTTTTCGCTGCATTCCTTGCGGAAATCGGACGAGATGTCATCCTCCATCAGAAACTGGGCCGCCGATGAAGAGAACGCAAGGGGATTTCTTATCTCATGTGCAATGCCGCCTGCCATCACGCCAAGGGCCGCGAATTTCTGTGACTGGATGAGCTGCATCTCCAGCTTGCGGCGTTCCGTGAGGTCCCTGCCTACTGCCACAATGCCTGTCGCGCTGGATTCTTCATCCTTCATGGGAGAGCAGACCCAGGATACATAAACGGCAGCACCCTTTTTTGTGACAAGGCCCCATTCGGCCATCCTGCCTCCCTCGCCGTGTTTCATATTGGAAAAGACCTTGGCTGCCTCCTCCTGATGCTGTTTTGCCAGATATTCGAAGAAGAGTTCGCCCTCCACTTCATGCAAGGAATATCCTGATATCTTTTCAGCCGCGGGATTCCAGGACAGTATTCTGCCGTTTATATCCGTGGACAGGACCATATCGCTGGCGCTTTCAAAGATACTGGCAAGATGACGCTCCACCCTGTGGACCTCTTCGCTCAGCCGGACCTGCTCTGTCAGATCATCCATGAGCAGGATAACATTCTCAACAAGCCCTCCCCATGAAAAGGGGAGTATCCTGTAATAATAGATCCGCAGAGGGACGCCGGGGGTGCGGTAGGACATCCGCTGTCCCTGGGTTGGACGATTGGTCTCAAAGACCTGGCCGATCTGCTGGGGTATGTGCATCTGCTCAAGGATAATGGATGGAAAAACCTCTATAAGCCTGCGCCCGAAGGTATTGTCCCTTGACCGCCTGCTCTTTTCCAGAAAATTCCGGTTTGCCGTCACAATGCGCTCGTCTCTATCGATCATCAGGACAGAGGACGGTATGGCATCAAGGAGCATGGTGTATAACTTTTCAAAGCGTTGCGAAGAATTATGGTTTAATCCTGTTGCAATATCAGCCTTCATAACGCTGCTTCCTTTCTTCATGGAACGAAGTCCATGGTTACTCCCTCCGGCTCTTAAACTCCTCGAAGGCCTTGTCCACGTCTTCAGTCTGGATCTTCAAATCCGTCATTTTTCCTTCTATCTCTGAGTGAACGACCCTGCGAATGGCTGAAAGGGAGGCCCGTTTGCAAATAAAGGCGATCTCTGCGCCTGTAACCCCCTCGGTATGAGAGGCCAGGTCATCCGGATTAATGTCAGGCCCCAGGGGTTTTCCCTTGAAGTGGATCTCAAAGATCTCGCGCCGGTCCTTCCACTCAGGCAAAAGGATCTCTACCACCTCGTCAAACCGGCCCGGTCTGAGGATTGCCTGGTCCAGCATATCAGGACGGTTTGTTGCCGCCATGACAAGGACCCCCTTCAGTTCCTCGATCCCATCCATTTCGGCCAGGAACTGACTTAGGACCCGCTCCGAGACATGGGAATCGGAAGAACCGCCGCTTCTGGAAGGGACCAGGGCGTCAATCTCATCAAAGAACAGGATGCAGGGCGCTGCCTGTCGCGCCTTTCTGAATATCTCCCTTACGCCCGCCTCCGACTCTCCCACATACATGGACAGAAGGGCAGGACCCTTCACGCTGATGAAGTTGGCCCCGCTCTCATTGGCAATTGCCTTGGCAAGGAGTGTCTTGCCGCAACCCGGCATCCCCGAGATCAGTATCCCTTTGGACGGCGTTGTCCCGGCCTTCCGGAAAAGATGACTATATTTCAACGGCCACTCCACGGCCTCTATCAGACGCTCTTTTACGGCGCTGAGTCCCCCTATATCCTTCCATCGCACATCAGGCACCTCTACAAAGACCTCGCGAATGGCGGACGGCTCAACTTCTCTCAAGGCCCCGAGAAAGTCATCCATAAGCACCTCAAGACTTGCGAGTTGTTCATATGGAATGTTGTTCATGGCAAAATCAATGTCCGGCATGATGCGGCGCAGACATATCATGGCCGCCTCCCTGCACAGGGCCTCCAGGTCCGCTCCGACAAAACCGTGGGTGATGTCGGCCAGATGGACCATGTCCACTTCCTTGCCGAGGGGCATGCCCCTGCTGTGGATCTCAAGGATCTCAAGCCGTCCGTTCCGGTCAGGAATCGGGATAGTTATCTCCCTGTCAAACCGGCCCGGTCTGCGCAGGGCAGGATCCAGGGCATTTGGGATATTGGTTGCGGCTATCACAATGATGTTCTGACGCTTGTTCAGCCCGTCCATCAGGCCAAGGAGTTGCGCCACAACCCTCTTCTCCACGTCGCCTACGACCTTTTCCCTTTTGGGCGCAATAGCGTCTATCTCATCGATGAAGATTATGCTCGGCGACTTGCTTCCTGCATCCTCAAAGATCTTCCGGAGGTGGGCCTCGCTCTCTCCATAGAATTTATGGACCACCTCAGGACCGTTGACCGAAAAAAAACTGGCGTCAGTCTCGTGGGCAATGGACCTGGCGATAAGGGTCTTGCCGCATCCGGGCGGCCCCAGAAGGAGGACGCCCTTCGGGGGGTCGATCCCCAGTCTCCTGAATACCTCCGGATAACGCAGCGGCAGCTCGATCATCTCTCTTATGCGCCGGAGTTGAGGCTTGAGTCCCCCGATATCCTCGTAGGAGACGGAGCGAACAGCCTCTTCTTCCTTGCCCGCCTTCCCGATCTCAAGCTGAGTGGTGGGGTTGATAAGCACAGTGCCTGCAGGAACGACCTTCCCCACCTTGAAATCTGCCGGGCGCGAGCCGAACAGGGTCGCCCTGATGCGGTCTCCTTCCGTTACGGGGATGCCGTCCAAAAGGCTTCCTATATATTTGAGGTCCCTTGCGGCGGGGGCCATGTTGATCGGGCTCAGGACCACCCGATCCGCAGGACGGAAGTTCGCCTTTTTTACCCGTACCGATTCATCGATCCCAACCAGGGCATTATCCCGCGTGATCCCGTCAAGCTGGATGCGGGACTGCCCCCTGAACTCCTTATAGGCAGGCATGACCTTGCACACGGTCTTCCGTTTTCCTTCGACCTCGACGAAATCTCCTATGGACAAACTGAGTTTTTCCATGTCTTCAGGGCCCATGCGTGCAAATGCGCGTCCCATATCCTTGCCCAGGGCCTCGGTGACCTTCATTTTCAATCCTTCAGATTCTTTTTCCAATGAGATTCTCCTTTTTATTACATCACGCACCTTATCTCCAGGATGCCGTTATTGCAGGAGACGACCATCTTTTCTCTGGTATATGTTTTGGGGAGGAGCACCTCCTTGCGGTATTTTTTGTCTCCTCCCTTTTCCGCGGAGATAGTCAGCACATCATCCTTTACCTCTATATGTACGTCCCCGGCGCTGATCCCGGGCATCTCCGCAACAACCAGGGTATGATCCTCTTCCTCAAACACATCGACAATGGGTTCCCTGATCTCCTCGACAACAGGCTCTCCGGATTTCTTGTCCCTGCGGATATTTCCAAAGGGTTCCACCTTGATATCCTTGCCCCCCAGTCCCATCTTGACTGAAAAGCCGTAAAGGCCTTTAAGCCCTTTATCCTTTTCTCCGAAATGAATCTCTCCTTCCCTGGAAAGGGACTCTCCCTTTTCGGCAAGTTCACTCAGCTTTTCCACGAGATCGCCGACCCCTTTAAAAATGCCTTCAATGCCGCCCGGCCTTTCAGTCTTTCTATCCTTTTTCTCTGCCATTTGGTCTTCCTTCCAATAAGATTCCCATCTGTTTAACCTTCGTATGCATCGTCTTATAGTCGATATGCAATAAACGCGCCGCCCTGGCCTTGTTTCCCCCTGTATGTTTCAGAGCATCCTCAATGACTTCCCTCTCCAGGGCAAATGTGTTCCTGTGAATAATCTCCTTGAGAGAGTGACCTTCCCATGCCTCCGGCTGATTCGGCTGAGATGAGGATATCCCGGATCGGCATCCATCGTCCAAGTTCAGGTTCAGATACTCCTTGTCAATCATATCATCCGCGATGAGCACTGCACGACGGATAGCGGACCGGAGTTCCCTCACATTGCCCGGCCAGTCATAGACAATCATAGTCTCCAGGGCCTCGTCCGTGAAGCCTTTTACCGTCTTGCCCAGTTCCCTGTTCGTAATATCCAGGAAGCGTTTGGCCAGATAATAAATATCTTCCTTGCGCTCGCGCAACGGCGGTATCCGGAAAGGAAATTCATTTAAACGATAGAAGAGGTCCCGCCTGAACAGGCCTGAATCGACCGCTGACCTGAGATCCATGTTTGTGGCAACAATGAGACGTATATCTATGCTCAGGTTTTTTGTGCCTCCAACCCTGAACAACTGCCTGTCCTGGAGCACCCGCAGGAGCTTTGCCTGGGAGTCCAGAGGCATGTTTGTAATCTCGTCCAGCAAGAGGGTTCCGCCGTTAGCCAGTTCCAGTTTCCCAAGTTTCTGTCTTTCGGCGCCTGTGAAGGCCCCTCTTTCATAACCGAAGAGTTCACTCTCCAGAAGGGTCTCCGGTATAGCCCCGCAATCAACGGGGATAAAAGGGGCCTTCGAACGGGGGCTGGCGTCATGTATCGAGTGGGCAACGAGTTCTTTGCCCGAACCGGTCTCCCCCTGAAGGACAACAGTAAAACAGGACCTGGCTACCCGAACGACCTTTCCGATAATCCGGGCCACGGCATCACTCGGCCCCATCATCTCCATAAGGTTGTGGCTCTCCAGGATATGAGGAGAAAGATTATGCAACTTTTTCTTTGTCCTCTTCTCCTGAAGCGCCCCCAGGGTAACTCTCATGATATCATCATGAAGAAAAGGTTTGGCGAGAAAATCATGGGCGCCGGCCTTCATCGCATCAACAGCCGTAGAGAAATCCGCATAGGCCGTGATCATGACCGCCGGAAGATCAGGATCTATCTCCTTGGCCCGCTTTATCACTTCTATCCCATCCATGCCGGGCATCTTAAAATCCACAATAAGAACGTCAGGCATGTCGCTTATAATCAACTTCAGGGCCGTGTATCCATCATAGGCCGTAAGCGTTTTCAGGCCTTGTTTATTCATGAGTCGTGAAAGGAGTTGGCAGATATTTTTTTCATCATCAACAATGAGGACTGAACCTTCATAGCCGGACATATTTGTCACCTCCACTGACAACCGGTCGGCTGATCGGGTAGATCACCCGGATTTCGCCGTCAAGCCATCTTTCAACTGAATGAAGCATCCCCAGAAAGAGAATTCCTGTCTCACCTGCAAGAAGGGCGGCATTGATGCGCCTGGCAATGAACCGGTCGCGTTTCTGGAGCAGCGAGTCGCTTAATGCCTTTTGACAGGGCTGGAGGTTGACTCTTCCCGGTGTTTTTGATCCTGTCATGGCCTGTTTTACAAGCTGATATTCTTCAACCAGCAACTCGGCAAATTCAGTGCCCATGATTGCAGCGCCTTTTTCAATTAGATTGAGAAGGATCTGATGATTCCGGCTTCCTGCCCCGGCAAGGTCTTTTACAATCTCCAATTCCCTGCCGCAAACGGGCAGACCGTCCTGAAAAAGTCTGACATTCCCATAGTCAAGATGAAGGTCCTCGATTGCCTTTTCTATATCCAGCCACATTTTGTTGATCGCCGTCGCTTTATGTTCAAGCGCGCTTCGTCCGAATTTATGCAGGGCCGCTTTCTTGATGGAGTCCCCAAGCGTGCCCATATCGATCTCTGTATGAACGATTGGAAAATAAATCAGTTGCCTGTTTTTTTCTGATACCATCTCTGTTGACCTCTGAGAGGTTGCATCAAGTTCTGAAATTATAAATCATCAAGAAATGAAGCTGAAATAATCCGGCAATTATTATTGATAGGTTGAGAAATTAAAAGGAAACAAGTATCATATAATCTGAAGTCCCACCGGGGCGAGGTTATAGGATCTGAAATAATATTTGGAAAGTAGAGCATCAAATATGCCAGTTGGTCGGGAATTGGGTATTTATTTTGAATCAAATGAAATATCAAAAGGTTAGAATTATTTATGTTCGGCACTAAGAGAATCATGGCCGGATGGTCAAGATGTCAATATGACATAGAGGCATTCGTTTATGATTAATAAATTAATTATCATTTCAATGAGTTGCATGTTTTGAGCAGATAATGTCATTTTGACGTATTTACATCCGGTTTGACATATCAGGAGGATCTCCTCATGGCTGAAAAACTTTGCTGCGAAGAATTGGAGAATAAGATCACTGAACTGAGCAAATTCAAAGCAATCTCTGATAAAGCAGGCTATGGTATTGTGATAGTTGACCTTGAAGGCAATGTCAGCTATGTCAATACGCCTTTTGCCGGGATGCATGGCTATACGCCGGATGAACTCATTGGTAAACACCTTTCTATTTTTCACGCTGAACAGCAAATGGCGAAAGTGAATAGACTGATAGAACAACTTAACCGGGAAGGCAGCTACGTTTCGGAAGAGGTATGGCACAAAAGAAAAGATAAAACCGAGTTTCCCGCTTCGATGAATGGCGCACTTATAAAGGATGAAAACGGAACACCTCTATTTATGGCGGGCACGGCTATAGACATCACAGACCGCAAGCAGGCGGAGGAGGCGCTGTGGGAAAGCGAAGAACAGCATCGTACACTCGTTGAAGCTGCACCTGACGTTATCTACACCATTTCCAGAGAGGATGGATCGATCACGTCATTGAACCCGGCGTTTGAAAGGTTCACAGGTTGGTCGCGCGCTGAATGGCTGGGGAAGCCTTTTATAGATATTGTGCATCCTGACGACCGGGCTGTTGCAGTCGAGACGTTTGAGAAATGCTACAGAGGCGAGACGCAACTCCCTTATGAGCTGCGCATCCTCTCCAAGTCCGGAGAATGTCGGGTCGGAGAATTCACTTCCACCGCGCACATAAAGAGCGGAAAAATCGTGGGAGAACTTGGAATCGTCCGGGACATCACCGAACGGAAAAAAATGGAAGAACAATTGAAACTTTCCGAATCACGATACAGAGACCTTTTTGAGAATTCCGGAACGAGTATAATGATTGTCGATAGGCACGGCAAATACCTATTAGTGAACAGGGCGGCGGCCAAGGTTATTGGAAGATTGCAGGACGAAATTACGGGGAAATCCATGTTCGATCTCCTACCGGAGGCGACAGCAAAAAAATATCTAGAAGCCAACAGCAGATTAATACAAAGCGGGGGATGCCGTGAATACGAAGATGCATTCATATCGCAGGATGGTGAAAAAGTTTTCCGCATTGTTGATCGTTGTCTCAGGGACGCAATAGGACGCAATTTTGCCATCCAGAGCAGCGCAATCGACATTACAGACCGGGTCATGGCGGAAAGACAAAGAGAGGTTTTGCAGTCGGAGCTATCTCATGCCCAGAAATTGGAATCCCTTGGAACCCTGATAGCTGGAATCGCCCACGAGATCAATAATCCCATTAATACCATTATGAACAATGCTCCGTTGCTGTTGAGGATCTGGAAAGATATGCAGCCGATGCTTGAAGAGCGCTCAAAAGTTGATCCCTCCCGCAGGTATGGAGGTCTGACTTATGAATTTCTTCGGGCTAACCTGGAGCTGCTTATATCGGATATTGATATGTCAGCCAACCGGGTGGCCGTCATAACCAGAGGATTAAAGGATTTTTCGCAAAAGACAATCTTTTCTGAAAAAGAACGGATAAATATTAACACAGTCGTTGAAAACGCTGTACGACTGGCCGGCAGCAGCCTGCATAAATCAGGGATTGTCCTGATGATTGATCTGGAACCGGGTCTCCCGGCAATCATGGCAAACCAGCAGAACCTTGAACAGATCATAGTTAATCTGGTTATTAACGCTATCCAGGCTATAGATCATGATTATGGAAAAGTAAAGATCACTACCGGCTATAAAAAGAAGGCCGGCGTCATCGTCATATCCATAGAGGATAATGGGAAGGGGATAGACCCGGCTGTTTCAGATAAGATCTTTGATCCCTTTTTTACCGGAAGACAAAAAGAAGGGGGCACCGGCCTTGGCCTTGCAATTACGCATAATCTTGTAAAGGCAAATAACGGGAGTATTTCATTCGATACCCAAAAAGGAAAAGGGACTATTTTTTCTGTGTCATTCCCGACCAGGCCCAGGATCGAACCAGCCAGGATACTTATGGTTGATGATGATGAAGGCATACTTAAGGTAATGGAAAAGGCGCTGAAGAGGGATAACGATTATGTTGTAGAAAAGGCGAATAACGGCAATGATGCCTTGATCAAGATAGGAAGCTTTCATCCTGACCTGCTTCTCCTGGATGTCTTGATGCCTGAAATGGACGGGATTGAGGTTGTTCGCGCCATTAAAACCCAACCGGAATTAGATAGGATGAAGATAATCGTTGTCACCGGATATGTTGATCACGAGAAGATAAAAAAGATCTCTGAAATGGGAATTTATAAAGTGCTTTCCAAACCGATAGTTATGAAGGATTTGCTGGAGGAGGTGGAAGAGGCGGTGAAGGAGCGCTGACGCTGGAGGAGCGCTTCGCTTGAGGATAAATTCAATGCGGAGGTATTAATTTTAAGCAAAAGTCTTTAAAAAACATATTAAACAAAAAGGCTTGAGTCCATTACAATTAATGTTAATATAGAATATAATGTATTCTTTTTAACCTTAAGCGAAGCGCTCCTTAAGTCCTGTAGTTAAGGACGCTCCTCAAGCGTAGCGATCCTTGAGCGTCAGCGCTCCTTTAGCGAAGCGCTCTTTTGCTTCGCGCTCCTTTAACGAAGTGTTTTTTCACGGAGTGATCTCTTGGAATCCATACCAAAAAAACAGACCCCAATACTCATTGTCGATGATGATATAGCTCTTCTTACAAGCATCAAGGCCATGCTTGTCAGCATCGGGATGCCTGAGCCTGCCCTTGTATCAGATGCCAGACGCGTGATGGCATTGCTGCGGGAACACCCATATCAGTTGGTCATGATCGATCTCATCATGCCTCATATTAAAGGAATGGATCTCCTGGAAGAGATAAAACGGGAATTCCCTTTTATCGAATGCGTCATGATCACGGCCGTCGATGATGTGTCCTCCGCCGTGCAGGCCATGCGATTCGGGGCCTATGATTACATGGTCAAACCGCTGCGAAGGGAGCGACTGGTTATCACCATAAATAACGCCCTGGAGAAACATGGCATTCGTCGTTCGGTAATGCTGCTTGAAAGATCACCGGGCTTTTCCAATCTCGTGAATCCCTCAGCCTTCAGGGAAATGATAGCAGCGGATGACTCCATGGCCTCGGTATTCTGTCAGACGGAGACCTTTGCCTACAGTGATTACAATCTGTTGATCACAGGCGAGACAGGGACAGGAAAGGAACTGCTCGCCAGGGTTGTCCACCGCTTGAGTCACCGCTCCGGCGGGCCGTTTATCGCCCTTAATATGGGGGCCTTCAATAAGACTCTTCTGGAAGATGAACTCTTCGGTCACGCAAAAGGGGCCTTCACCGGAGCGACAACTGACCGAAAGGGTTTTTTTGAAGAGGCCCAGGGTGGGACAATATTCTTTGATGAGATTACCGAGCTGGACCAGGAACTTCAGGGGAAGCTCCTGCGTGTGATACAGGAAAGGGAACTCTATCGTCTCGGCAGCGCAGATATCCGGAATCTGGATATACGCATTATTGCGGCGACAAACCGTGATATCAATGAGGAGGTTATGAAGGGCAATTTCCGGAAGGATCTTTATTACAGACTTAATGTCTGTCATATTGAGATCCCTCCCCTGCGGAAAAGGAAAAAAGACATCCTGCCCCTGGCGAAATATTTTCTGGATATCCATTCCGGAAAAAACAACAAAGAGATCCATTCCCTGTCAGAGACCCTTGCCGGATGCCTGATGGATTATCCCTTCCCCGGCAATGTAAGAGAGCTGGAGAATATTATCGCGGGCTGTGTCCTTAATGAAAAAACAGGGGTATTGACCCTGGCCTCTGCCGGCGATCTCCTGAACGGTTTAAAACCCTTCATCAATACCGCAAAGGAAGCCGGCCTTCTCAGCGATATTGAAAGACAGCACATATATAAAATACTCGAATTCACAGGCGGAAACCGGACCAGGGCGGCAGAGATACTTGGGATCAGTCTGCGGACGCTTCAGAGGAAGTTGAAGTGGAGCGCTGCGCTGAAAGGAGCGCTGTCGCTTGAGGAGCACTGCGTTTGAGGAGCGCTTCTTAGCTATGACATTATGACTTGGGCCATGGCAAATTGACACGTTGTTGTATATATTTAATAGTCCCGTGATATTATGACTTTGTTGAAAGACGTCGTCTTGACAGGCTGCCTGTAGCCGCTTTTCTTTTACAACCATGATTATTAGCGGTTCCCCAAAATCCTACCTGTTCTATATGTAATGTAATTTTTGACAAGCAAGAGGAAGGCCATGACTTGGCATGTTTTATGCTAATTTTCAGTTAGGATAGAGACTTTAAAATAGATCAGTGCACCCTCAACCTTGTATTATAATAAATCGCTTGTGAAGGCATCATCCTTATCTAATCTGAAACCATGTTTTCTGTCGAGATTCACGTTCGTGTCCTTTGAACACCTTATCATGTTTGAATAAAAAATATTTTTCACCAACGCCTGTTCATGAATAATCTGTTTCAGAATGCAATCTGAGTTTAAACCGTATCGGCAAGAACCCTTTAATAACGGGGGAATGTCAAATGAGAATACTGGTTGTTGATAATGACACTGGCGCTTTAAACGCCATTAAAGTCGGACTTATGAGCCGGAGATATGAGGTTTCTACTGCCGGCTCCGGTGAAGATGCCTTGCGGATTATTCAATCGTCAGGGGAAAATAATGAACCGCCCGATTTATTGCTGACGGACATGAGGCTGCCCGGGATGACCGGATTGGAGCTTATTAAATCTGCCAGAGAACTTATGCCGGATATAAGGGCAATTCTTATGACGGCCTATGGCGATGATTATGTCCGAAATCAGGCCGGGAAATTAGGGAAATGCGGTTATGTAGACAAACCGTTCAGCCCGGGGACATTGATAAGAATGATAGAAGAGAGATGTGATTGAAGATTGAAGATTTGCGGTTTTCTTATTCAATCAGAAATCATAGATCATAAATGATAGGATTGGAGACAAATATGGCAATCATTTCAATATTGGCAATTTCGGCAGTACTCCAATTTTCGGCTGCTTTTTTCGCTTTTCGGCTTATAACAATAACAGGAAAAAAATACTCATGGATATTTATTGCTACAGCTATTTTTCTCATGGGCGTTAGACGTGTAATACCAATATTCTATTTTTATTTAATGCCTGAAAAATATGCCCCCGATTTTGTCCTGGATATTATTGGCCTGTGCTTATCTTTATTTATGTTTTTTGGAATGATGAATATCAGGCCTTTGCTTATGGAACGTAAACAGGCAGAAGATAAAATACGTTTAAGTGAAGATAAATTCAGATACATGTTTGACAATTCAGTCATAGGAAAATCAATAACTTTTCCATCAGGCGAGATCCATGTGAACAAGGCCCTATGCGAAATGTTAGGGTATTCTCCGGAGGAACTCCAAAAAAGGAAATGGCAGGATATTACCCATACGGATGACATTCAGACGACGCAGAAAGCTGTTGATTCGCTGATCTCAGGCGAAAAAGAGTCAATGAGATTTATAAAAAGATATATTCATAAGAATGGTTCCATTGTATGGGCGGATGTAGCCACCTCTATGCGCCGTGATGAGGAGGGCAAACCGCTTTATTTTATAACCTCCGTAAGTGAGATCACAGAACGCAAACAAGCGGAGGAAGAGTTTCAAGCATTGAGTTCGCGGCAGGATGCCATTCTTGCAGCCATCCCGGACATTATCATGGAGGTGGATGCCGACAAAATATATAGATGGGCGAATCGCGCAGGACTGGAATTTTTCGGTGAAGACGTAATTGGAAAGGAAGCCCAATATTATTTCGAAGGGGAACATAACATCTATGATCAGGTGCAACCCATCTTTATCGGAAATGAAGACATCATTTATATTGAAAACCGGCAAAGACGCAAAGACGGTCAAAAGAGACTGCTTGCCGGGTGGTGCAGGGTCCTCAAGGATAATAATGGAAAAGTAACCGGGGCATTATCTACTGCACGAGATATTACCGAACGAAAACAAGCGGAGGAAGAACTGCTGGATTCCGAGATGAAGTATCGGTCTTTGACGGAAAATTCGCCTGATCTGATCTCACGGTACGATCGAACGTATCGGCATTTGTATGTAAATGAAGCAGCTGCGAAGGCCGGGATCTATAGCGCTGAAGAGCATATCGGCAAGACCATGGTTGAAGTGGGCGTCCCTGCACAGTTAGCCGGGGAATGGGAGCGGCATATCAGGACCGTCTTTGAAACCGGGCAGATCGTTGATGTGGAAGATGACTTTGAAAAGCCGGACGGCTTGAGATACGTTGTCAAATTTGTGCCCGAATTTGGTGCTGACGGGTCAATCCTGTCGGTACAAGCCGTCGCCCGCGACATCACCGAACGAAAGCGCGCAGAGGAGAATGAAAGACATCTGAATGCCATCCTTAGCGCGATCCGTAATGTCAATCAGCTCATTACAAAGGAGAAGGACAGGGACCGGCTGCTGCATGGCTCCTGTGAGAACCTTGTCGCTACAAGGGGTTTCAGCAGTTCATGGATTCTAACACTGGATGGAGCCGGGAGGCCCGCCACTATTTCGGAATCCGGGTTGGGAAAGTCAGCCCGTGTTTTGAAAGAGATGGCTAAGAGCGGGTATCTTCCCCAATGCGCGAAGACAGCCCTGGAAAGGCCGGGGATCGTTATTGTCAATGATGTCCTGGACCAATGCGCCGGATGTCCCGTCGCTCCGGGTTATAAGGGAAATGCAGCCTTTTGCGTAGGGCTTGAAAAGGATGGAAAGATCTACGGCATCCTCTGCGCCTCAGTGCCTCATGCATTTGCCGATGATCCGCGGGAACAATCGTTATTCCAGGAGATAGGAGAAGACATCGCCTTTGCCCTTTACAATATTGAACTGGAAGAAAGACGCAGAGTAATGGAAAAGGAATTAAAGGATTCAGAGGCAAGATATCGGGCGCTCTTTGAGGGATCCAGCGAAGGCATCCTGATTACGGAAATCAGCACAAAAAACGTTAAATACGCCAATCCGGCCTTTTGTCAGATGGTGGGATATTCTGATTATGAACTGAAAGATATGGGTATTAAGGACCTCCATTCTGTTGATATCCTGGAACGAATCGTCTCCGAATTTGAAGCAGCTGAGCGGGAAGGCAGATCAATGAACCAACATGAGATACCGTTTTTGAAAAAAAACGGGACAATCATATATGCAGATACAGTTGCCTCTCATGCAATATTAATTGACGGTATTTCTTGCAGCGTCTCCTTTATTACAGATGTTACTATGAGGAAAAATGCTGAAGATGAGAAGAAGAGAATGGAGGAGCAGTTATGGCAGGCCAATAAGATGGAGGCCATCGGAAGACTTACCGGGGGGGGTATTGCCCATGACTTCAATAATATGCTGACAACCATTTTAGGGAATGCCGAGATGGCCCTGTTGGAGACAGGGAAAGAAGATCCATTGAGAGAACCTATTGAAGATATAAAGTTTGCAGGTGAAAAGGCCGCTATCCTGACCCGCCAGCTCCTGGCCTTCAGCCGGAGGCAGATCCTTCAGGCCGAAATATTTAACCTTAACGAGGTAGTATCTGAACTGGACAGGATGCTTGGACGCCTTATCGGGGAAAATATTGAACTGGAAACAAGTCTTTCTCCCGGTCTCGGCATGGTGGAGACTGACCCGGGACAGGTGGAACAGATCATCATGAACCTTGCTGTAAATGCCAGGGACGCCATGCCTGAAGGAGGAAGGCTTACAATCGAGACTGCAAGCGTTGAACTGGATGAAAAATATGCAGCGTCTCATTTTCCCGTCATACCCGGACACTACGAGATGTTATCCGTGAGCGACACAGGGGTCGGGATGTCAAAGGAGATACAATCGCAGATATTTGATCCGTTTTTTACCACCAAGGCGAAGGGTAAGGGAACCGGATTGGGACTCGCGATAGTTTATGGGATTGTGAAACAGAGCAACGGCTATATATGGGTTTACAGTGAACCCGGCAATGGGGCTACATTTAAGATATATCTCCCAAGGGTTGAAAAAGCTGACGATGGCCTGGAAAAGCCGGATAAAAGGCCGCAGGAATTATTCGGGGGGAAGGAGACGATCATGGTGGCTGAGGATGATGCCATGATCATGAAGATGATTGTGAAAACCCTCACCAATAGCGGATACACGGTTTTGCGCGCGGGAGACGGCAATGAGGCCCTGCGCGTCTCGGATGAATATAAAGGACCGATTCACCTTGTCCTGACCGATGTGATCATGCCCGGCATGGGCGGCAGGGAACTGGCGGACCGTCTTCATGAGACAAGACCGGACACGAAAATTCTTTATATGTCAGGGTACACCGATAATGCCATTGTGCATCACGGGATCCTTGAAAAGGGGCTGTCCTTTATCCAGAAACCCTTTACGTCGCAGGGCTTGAAGAAAAATATAAGGGAAGTGATGGGATGAGGACATTGAAGATTGGCGATTGACGATTGAAGATTAAAGATTAAATCAACAATCGACAATCATAAATCAAAGGGTCGACAATTTTCAATAACTGGGGGATGCTATGAAGAGTGTTCACAACAAAGGGTATACGCACATCGTTTTGTTCTCATTGGATGAGCCGCGTTACGCACTGGAACTGAGTGCGGTGGAGCGGGTCGTCCGCTCGGTGGAAATCACGCCCTTGCCCGGAGCGCCTGAGTTGGTGATAGGCGTGATCAATTTACAGGGGCGGATTATCCCTGTGGTGAATTTACGTAAGCGATTCAATCTGCCCTGGCGCGAAATAAATATTAATGACCGCCTCATCATTGCCCGCACATCCAGACGACCCGTAGCTTTGATAGTTGATTCCGTGATCGGAATTCAAATAGTCGAAGGCATTGAGACATCAGGCAAAGGTCAGCCGCTGCCTTCTGCTTCATGCCTTCAGGGGGCGGCAAAGGTGGATGGCGACATCATCCTGATCTATGACCTCGACCGGTTTCTTTCACTTGACGAAGAGCGGAAATTAACCGCTTCACTATCGGGAGGAACCGCATGAATAATAAGCTGTCGGATAATCTTTTGTCGCATTTGAGTGAGTTTATAGCAGCCGGGACGGCATTGCAGTTTTCCCCGGAACACTGGAATGACCTGGATCGTCGCGCGGGTCATGCGGCAAAAGAGTTCGGTTTCAGCGATAAAGAGGCATTTGTTCAGTGGCTGGTATCTTCGTCTTTAAAAAAAGAGCAGATTGAGATCCTGGCGAGTCACTTTACAGTCTCTGAGACCTATTTCTGGCGCGAGTCAAAGATTTTCGATGTCCTTCAGGAGCAGATACTGCCGGAACTGATTTGTTCGCGGGAAAAAGGTGAGAGGCGGATCAGGATCTGGAGCGCCGGGTGCGCAACTGGGGAAGAGCCATACTCTATCGCGATTATGCTTAAAAGAGTGATTCCGAAGTTTAGTGACTGGCATATCTCCATACTGGCGACGGACATAAACACCAGTGTGCTTCGCAAAGCAATGGCAGGCATATACGGTAAATGGTCATTTCGCAATGCGCCGATATGGCTTGAAAAGGATTATTTCCGTCGCATGGATGATGGAAGACATGAAATCATCCCGGAGATCCGTAAAATGGTGACCTTCCAATATCTGAACATGGCAGAAGATGTTTATCCGTCTCCCCTGAACAATACCAATGCAATGGATCTTATCTTTTGCCGGAATGTCCTCATGTACTTCGCCCCGGAGCGCACCGGACAGATTACAAAAAACCTTTACAGGTCTCTGGTGGACGGGGGATGGCTGATGGTCGGGGCAAGCGAATTGTCAGGTCAGATATTCCCGCAATTTACATCGGTAAATTTTCCGGGGGCTACCGCTTACAGAAAACTATATCAGGTTTCCCTGCCCCAGGCGGTTTTTCATTTTGAAGAGACATTCCCTCGGCAGGTTTCGGATAAATTATCCTTGGATAAATTTTATGAGGTTGATCCGGTTTCGTCATTGCAGGCGCGGGCGCCGGTTAAAGAGAACATCTTTCTTGAGACGATTGAATCTATAGAGGATTTTAAACCACGAACTTCGGCAGAAGGCCTGGCCGTTACTGAAAAACCCGAAGACAGCGGCACAAAGCCGGACATATCGGTTTCGGTCCGGAGTCTTGCCGATCAGGGAAGGCTGGCCGAGGCATTGGCGCTGTGCGAAAACGCCATTTCTGCCGACAAACTTGATCCTGAGATGCATTTTCTCCACGCGATTATACTTCAGGAAAGGAACAGCGAGGGCGAGGCGATTGCATCTCTCAAACGGGCGCTTTATCTCAATCCCGATTTTATACCTGCTAATTTCGTCCTGGGAAACCTCCTGATGCGCCGTGGAAATAAGCAGGCAGGGAAAATATATCTCCAAAACGTCCTTGCTATTCTGAGAAATCGTCCGCATGAAGATATCCTGCCTGAATCCGATGGACTGACTGCAGGCAGACTGATGGAAATCATTAAAGCCACAATGAGAATTGAATTGAAGATTGAAGGGGATTGAAAATTGAAGATTGAAGATTGAAAATTGAAGATTGAAGATTGAAGATTGAAGATTGTCGATTGAAGATTGGCGGAATGGATAATTAATCAGGTAACAGATTAATCAATTGACGAATTAACCATTAATAAATCAGGAGGATGCAAAATGAAAGGGTCGAAGCTGTATGTCTTATGGAGTATATTTCTGGGCGGGTTTCTTCCGCTCGGTCTGAATATTTTTTGTACGTCCCTGTGGCCGGATTGGAAATTTATTCACGCGCCTTTTCATTCGGTCCTTGAATCTTTGGGATTGTTCGCCGGCATTTCCCTCGCAATTCTTCTCCTGTTGCACGAGAGACAAAAAGAAGATAATTCTCGCTACCTGTGGATAGCGCCGGCATTGGTTGTCATGGGCATACTGGATTGCTTCCATGCTTCC
>Ga0153915_10001063_pt1 | contig 25308 bp, 25 predicted proteins | sample Opewatmetagenome_2_FD_107003 | JGI IMG/M metagenome (GOLD analysis project Ga0153915, IMG submission 107003) | Freshwater wetland microbial communities from Ohio, USA - Open water 3 Core 3 Depth 3 metaG | ecosystem: Environmental > Aquatic > Freshwater > Wetlands | place: USA: Ohio, Lake Erie...
CAAGAACTCCACCTTGATATGCATTTGTAGTTGTATATGCCAATGCATAAGTACTAACTACACCAGCACTATTTATTTTCTGGCCTACTATTGAACTATAAGGAATAAAATGTATATCTCCATTCGGAGCAACAACTCCGCCATAATAAGCCTCTGTTACTGTATACACCAATGCATAAGTACTGACTACGCCTAGAACACTTATCTTCTGACCCTTGTTTGCATAGTATGGTACAAAATAAATATCTCCATTTGACGCAAGAACACCGCCAGCATAGGCTGCTGTAGTCGTATATACCAAAGAATAAGTACTAACAACACCAGAACTATTTATTTTTTGTCCTCTATTTGCGCTTTGTGGAATAAAATGAATATCTCCATTTGGAGCAAGAACTCCACCTTGATATGTACCAATTCCACTTGTATATATTAACGAATAAGTGTTGATTATTGGATTTGAAAATAATGATCCAGTTTTTACACTTTTTATTATTGTGTTTTGAATTTGCAACCATGTTGTTTCATTTAATGATCCATCGTCCTCTTTCGGAATTACACTTTCATTTATAATGTTTAATTTTTCTGAAATCAAATCATCATAAAATACTCCTGACGTGTGACTTGAAATCACAACATATAACATTCCGGAATTGAAAATATAATCTCCAGCAATATATGCTGTTGCCGTTGCCCATGTTTTTATTCTGATTTCATAAAGCTCTTCATAGATGTGTTTTCTGACATCAACGTCACCAGACTCGCTTGCCCATGTTAATTTTTGGTCAATATTTCTTATCATCCCTGAAGTTATTGTTGTCGTTGCCGCCCCTACATCTATTTCAGCAATCTTGAACCATTCATTTGTTCCGGTGTATTCGTATTTATAAATCCCTCCAGCGGAAACACCGAATATTATAAATATAGCGTCAAGGCTTGAATCTGTTACGACTGGTTTAAGTGTAAATGTACTTTTTTCTCCCCATCCGTCACCAGTCAAAATAATTACATCTCCTGGTCCAGAGCTTGCCATGGTTCTTCCAACCGCTGCGTTGATTGCAGCAATTATTTCCGCCCTGGTAGTCGCTGAAGGAGTTGCCCCGCGACAATCTATTTCCTGGTATGACCCATCCTCTCCGTCACGGAGATTGATTAAATATTTTGCACTCAAGTCTATTGTGGTTGATATTGCAATTATTCCAGTCAATGTTCCCTGCGTTGCCGCTGTAGTATCAGTTGTTCCTGTTTTTTTCTGAACAGCGAGATAATGTTTTATATCTCGCATTATTGATTCATTGCTTATTATAACTCCCCCGGAGCCAGAGGCCACTTCGCCAACCTGGACAATATCTCCTTTGCTGGCGACAGACTTCACTTGAGCTTCTATTGTGTCAATTCGAGGCGATCCTGTTGCCGCGTCAAGAGTTATCGCTTGGGATGATGGTTGCAGGACAGGAAGAATGTCAACTGTTCTTTGAAGACAAGCTCCAGAAGGAACGCTTATTGTCATTCCAGAAGAAGGCTCTACGCGGAGTCCGCTTCCTATGATAAGCGCCTTTCCGGTATCGAATATATTTATTTTTGACAATACTCCCAAGTCTCTCGAAAGAAGAGTCCCGAGTCTTTTCATTACTTCATCGCTTTCTATTTTCTGTCCAGCGGTGAAATTCATTGTTCGTAAATCTCTCATTTTAATACACCTTATGAATAATTTATTTGCAGTATAACAGTGATCCCTGCCGCAACAATACTTTTAATTAAATTTTGAACTAATATTATTTCAATTGAAGTCGTATCCCATAGTGTTATTTTTATCGTAAAAAAAGACGAATCGTAATCCTCTGCAATCGCGGGGAATACATATATTGTTTCTGTTCCAAAAATCACATCCTCTCTCGCGTATACATCCGCAAATGAAAAATCAGCGAAAGCGCTGAATGTTTCGACATTCTCAATTACTGGTTCAATGCTTGAATATGGACGAAGGGCGAAAATTATTGCAGCATTGCTTACCTTCGGTTGCATTACTATTGAAATTGTCCTGGCAACCCACTCTGCATCTGATTCACTCCCAAGCCTTAAGCTTGAAAAGAAATCTTCAAGCTGATAAATCAAAAATTCTTGAGATGATTGATCTATGAAAATTTGTTTCATAAGATCAATACTCAATCTTCTTAAATATTCAATTTGTGATGCTATCATTCCAATATCAATATCGGTTGGAAGCGATACCAATGTCGGATTTACACCATTCTCATCACAAATCAAAGCCTTATACACAGGGTCATCGTGTACGTTGTAAAGAGCTTGAAGATTATTATTTATTCTATCTTGTATCATCTTTTTTTATATGCTTGCCGTTGAAGCTATTACCATTGTGACTGTTATCACCCCGCCTGTCCCGGAGCCGGTTTTCGGGAATTCCCCATCATTGATTACGATATCTGCTGTAGGAGATGTAACAATAATTTTATAAGCCGCTGCATTTGAATTTTTTCCAACCCTTATGATTTCATCAGTAAGAATATTTTGGCCTAATTGCCGAGTATTTACGTATTGTTCTATTGCAGTTTGAACATCTAATTTTATTTCATCGAGATCAACTGCAACGGTTGGAAGCCTGTAGACAGTAACGCTTATATTCACATCAACAATAACTGGAGTTGTGATATTATAATCTATTCCAGCGCAATTTTTTCCTGGATAATTTATCAAATCGTTGGGATCACCATAAAGAACTTTTTCTATTGATGCAATTAATGATGCACTCAATGATCCGCTTCCATTATCAACGATTATTGTATTTGTACCCTTGAATGGATAGGCGCTTCTCATTCCAACGGATCGTATTCCAGCTATTCCTTTTATGGCTGCAATAATTCCATATTCAGTCCCAGCATTTAATGCATTGACCGTTTCTGAAAATCTTATTCTCCTAGATTCATCCGTTTCTGCGTTCGATCCACCGCTGAAAGCACTATCATTGATACAATTTTCGACCCCTGATATTTGAGAATTTATATATCCTTTTCCGTTGGCGGTATCTACTGCATGAACAGAAATATTCCCAAGCGGTCCAGTATTCCCGACTTGAGAAAGCAACTGTACTCCGGACTCTCCAGCAAGGATCGTTCCGGAGATAGTGCTTACAATTTGCATGCTATTTATTGTAACAGAAAAACTTGGTATCGATATCGCTGCCGCTGTTGCAATCATTATATCAAAACCAAGAGTGTTCAAATAATTTTTTGTTCCAATGCATTCTTTCGCTGTATATTGATATAATAAATCTGAATCGATATCACTAACGAGTGTCGCACTCCAATTGGAGAGAGCATTTATCGCATTCACCAAATCACTTGTTTTTGGATATGTAGAATACGAAAGATTGAAATCATCAGAAGGAACTCCTGTTACTGAACTTGAAATCGCCGTTCCGCTCGATGTTATCAATGCAGACGATCCGAGGCCGTTGTATTTTATCCAAAGCGCCGGTTTTCTGTAAGGGCGGATATATCCTGTCGCTGCAATCGCCTCAAGTTTTGAAAAACCAAAACCCTCATACAGCGCAATTGGTATCGCCTTGTAGAGAGCTTCCTTGAAGCTCATTTGTATGCTGGAAATGATTTCTGAATTTGATTCAACAAGCGCTCTTGTTTTCGCACCTTCGTTGAAATCAGTTAGCCCGACCCCTTTTGATAAAAGATAAAGTCGATACATTTCATAAAGTTGTTCTGACGTGTATATTTTTAATATATCGGCCATTATACTGTAACCTCTCTGTTTTCTTCTGATCCTACAAAATAAATAGTGAATTGAGATGACAATACTTCACCATTCAATTTTAATTTACTCATATCCATTTTTACGGAATCCACCCTTGGATCAGATTGAATTTGATTGATTAGATCAGAAAGATATCTGTCTATTTTCACCAAAAGAGGGGAATTGCCATCGCCAATCAATGTTACTCCCCAATTCGGATTAAATACGTTAAGACTTCCTTTTTTATTCTCTGTTCTTTTTGTTATTCCTTCCATGACATTATCTATTCCGGAAATTTCAAGAATATCTCCGGTTGAAGATATCATTATTTTATTTTCAGAATCAACTGCGATATCGGACCCGTAAAGAAATTTTTGTATATCTGCTTGATTCGGCTCATAAACCAAATTATCATCTCCCCTGGAGATCAGGCTTGTGAGTAACGGTATTTTTATTTGTTTTCCGACAAGTGTTCCATCTATAAAATCATTTTCATTTATATCGTTTACTTGAAGAATATTTACAAATTTTTCCCCATCATTTAATTCTCTTGCCGCAATAATTCTTGAAGTATCTCCGTCGCGAACGGTATAATAATAAAATGTTATTGACCCTTCCACTTTATTTTCATTTATGCTGTCGAATTGTTCGGTTGTCAATGTGTAATTATCTGCATTTGATGCATACCTTATTTCGTCTTGTTTTACTATTGAATTCAAAATTCCATTTATTGATTCAGCATATAGTTTTATTTTTTGCAACGTGTTATAAAATGAAACAAGATTTATATCAAGAACTTCGTCAAGCGTTAATGTTCCTGCGATATATGAAGTTTGCTGGTCGGATGAAAGAAATATGGATAAAAAACCGCTAAAAGAAGCATCAAGAGCAATCATCAAATTAGAAACAAGAGTTGGAAGACTTGTCAATGCTGTTGATTGTCCGGATTGAATTGCCTGATTTTCGGTTGATATTTCTTCTATAATATTCTCTATGCTTATTGAATTTGAAACAAAATCAGAATTATATCCTATTTCGGCCTGGATTGTCGAAAATACTTCGGAGAAATTAAGTTGCTGAAGCGCCGAATTGGTCGTATCGACAAGTTCATTTGTTTGTTTTTTTACCTGAGTGACTTCAAGAGCTTTTTGGCCATCATCCGGCCTGTAGCATTCAAGGTCTATCGTATACATCACTCCGATATATTTTTCATCAGATTGACTTGAGCTAAAATTATTAACTCTGCAATACCAGTGATCGTCCATATCGTAATCATGAACAATCAGTTTCACTTCATCATACAAGACGCCTATTTTTTTTCTTAATTTGCTTGATAATTCTTTGTATAAAGTATGAACACTTGGGCTTAAATTTTGTACTGTTGTAGGAACATTCATTTTTGATTTTCGAGTCATCGTGTAATCACGATATCGAACAAGCATCCAGCGGAGTTTGAAAAATTCATTCAGGCCATCAATGGTGTTCGCAAGACCAGTGTTATCCCTGGCAATAGGGTTGTCCGGGCTGCCTACATAGGGGAAATACAATTCTCCAGAAATCATCATCGACTTTGTTCCATTCCCTGCGTCGATGATGTAATTTCCACTGAGCGTTGGTTGGGCTGTTGATCGTGTCGGCTCCTGCATGTCCTTCTTTTTCGGGGGACACATAAAAAATATTTCAGCTATTGTATTTCTGTTTTTATCGACGAATTCGAAGGAATAGAGTCCCGTGAGGGTGAATTGCCCGTAAAGTTGCTGGATTATGGTCGGCAGATTCACTATTATGTCACCTTATCAAATCTGCCTTATAGTTGGCTTATTATGATAATAATGGGTAAAATAATGATTTTTGTCAATAAATAAAAATGTTTAACTTTTTTTTAAAAAAGTGTTGACATTTACAAGATAATTTATTATTGTCAATTTATCTTAAAAGAAAGGAGATTCGAAATGAAAAAGATAGATAAAGAAATCCTTGAAGTCATGAACGGCCAAGAAATCATTTCCACCAATTACGAAGGATGTGTTATGGTAAAAGGAAAAGATGTAATCAGGAATGGCAAGGTGGTTGACGCTCTGACTACTGCAAAAAAGGTTAATGTTCTTTGGAAAGAGTTTTTAGAGCAAGAAGGAATTTAATTAAATCAATCAAAGAGGAAATCAAAAATGAGAATTAAAACATATTTCATGGTTACTCCAAAAGGATTTGCTAGTTCATTTTTCAAGAATAAAAAAGATGCAATTATACATGCTAACAAAGAATACCGATTCAGAAATTCAAAAGATGGTTATGACGAATATTGGAACAATCTCCCAATTAAAATTGAGCGGGTGATTGAGATAAAATTTAATAAAAATTATTAATCAGTAAGCAAAAGCGCCCACTTCGCTTGTTCGGCTGTGAGCGCTGCAATCGTTGCGGGATTCAATAACACAGGAGAACCCACCACGCAATTCGTTGTCACTAATCCTGAAATAACCGTAATTAAACTATCGATAAGCGTTTTCATCGATTGCGCTGCATTTTTTATTTGAATCAAAGCCTGAACGTCAACCACTCCCCCGAGACTCGATTCCATTTTTGCATCTGGAGCACTTACTGTTGCACTTATCGATCCTGTTAATTTCGCCAAAGAAGATTTCATTTCAGAGCTTACAAGAGAATTAAGCAATATGCTTGTATTGCTTGACACTTCGAAATCAGTCATTGCATTTATTGAAACGCTCCCTGGTAATTTTGTTGAGGGAAGTATCCCGGTATTTAAGCTAATAAATGATCCAGAAAAATGTCCAAGTATAACATCAAAATAATGATATCCTGAAAATGTCATCGGGAAAGTATAAGAACCTTCAACGAAAGTATTTCCTGCACCTTGATAGGGGAATTTATTTACTACAAATGGATTTGCTGAATTCCCGGACTCAAATCCAACGGCAACCATTTGTCCCGGAAACGGACCTTCATACAAGCCATGCATATTGCCAGTTATCGGATCAATAAATGCTCCCGGATAACCTACGTTCTTTATTACTCCTCCGCGAGCAAGCCTGACAGAAACGGTCGTCTGCTTAAATAATGGCTCCGGCTCCGGGAATAAAATTTCTCCAACCATCATTTGTGTCGATCCAACACTTTGCGAAGTAAAAATATTGCTGTCGCTCGATCTGACGTGTGTATCTCTTCCTATATTTTTTGCAACTTTTAATTGCTGCATTATTTTCCACCCTGCAAAGATTTCCTGAGATTCGCAAGCACCCTGTATTCCCCATCATACAACCCTGATTCGGGAGGAAGAATTTCAAAATCAAAAAGCAATAATGCTGTTTGCGCGGCGCTAGTTGGAAGAGGTATTCCTCTTATCAAATTAAGTGTTGTTGAAAATCCTGCGTTTTCATTTTCTAAATTATAACTATGAGAAAGACTATCGATGTAATATATTCCTATGTCACGCATGTTTTCCGGTTTTCTTCCATTTCTTGCTGGAAGATAAAGGCAATACATTCCTGGGCGAGCATAGGGAATTCCTCTTACAGTGACAGTCCCCTCACGAAATCGACTTTGATTTCTAAACCATACGGCGAGAAGATTTCCAAGTTCATTTTTTGACATTTGAAGAAACGGAATTCCGAACAAATTTTTGGAAGACCTTTCAAGCGGAGAAAATTCAGCGCCAAGGCCATTCAAATTTATACAATTTACGTCTTGAAACATTTCAATTATTCCAAATGTTTGTATTCCACCACTCGCAAATGGATTCAATGGTCCGACTGACTTTATCCCCCTATCAGTAACGTCCATCGCTCCGCCGCTCATTGACGAAGTGTATCTTGTATGGAATACTGTTCGCTGGTCAACGCAATCCATTCCCAAAGATTTATCATGAATCATTTCGTCTGTTATTATTATAAAATCTCCACCAGCAAGAAGCGCGATAGTTGAAAGGTCGAACGGTAGCGTATTTACCATATGTTGCGCATTTACAGTTCCTATTATTGGATTGCTGTAGGGAACAGAACGCGCAACCACGTAATTAAATCCTGGGAACAATAACGCTGGAATTCCAATCGGATCGGTAACGATTGTTCTTCCCCCGCTTTCGGTATATAATTCCATCCATGGATTCGGGACTAGATTTTTGATATAAGACCAAAGGGACTGCCCTCCACCACCTTGAGAATGAGTTTTAAACATTTGAACATTTGCAAACATATTGTTGGCAAATGAATAATTTGCAATTCCTCCGAACGGATTGCTTGTGGAAAGTAATCTCAATGAAAGAGGAAACCCATCGCTTGTTGTTACGTATCCAAGCAATGCTGTTGTTTTAAATGCATCTATAATCGCAGTCATCGCGACAGCAAGAGAGACGCCTTGCGTTGTGGCAATCGCTGCAATTGCCAATTTCAAAGAATCAGAAATTTGAGTTTGTATTCCATCAACTTCAATCGTATCGAGAGAAAGAGTATTATTTGTATACAAATTCCCAAGCTCATCGATGACAAGCGTGTAACTTACACTTTTGCTTTTATTAGTAACACTCGCGGAGCGTACACAGGATCGAACGGTCCCCGTCATTATGTGATATCCGTTTATCCATAATTGGCAAAGTGTTCTTACCTTAAATAAATCTTCAAGATCGACTCCAAGCTCTCCCCAAATTCTTGAATATAAATTATGAGAATACTTATTTATAGTATCAACTATTCTCTGAATTGTCGATTGATCTGGAGTTATGCTGGCTTGAAATATTCCACCTGGATTGTTTCTATCTTTTCTCCATGACATATTTTGAATAATATTATTAACATCATTTCCAATTATTTCAATCGGAACAAAAGGAAGCCCGAATGGTGAAAACAATAATTGTATTTGCGGAACAAAGGCGTCTTGGCTATCGGAATATGCGATAGACGATTCCACTCCTGCGTTGAAGATTATCTTTTTTTTAAAAGATAATGCTCCTCGTTGTTCTATTTCACTATAATCTGACATTTATTTCCTATTGCGGTACAAACAAATATGATGGACTGTCTTTTTTTATATTTTCCTTAAATGTTTGGTTTAATGATTCAGCCGCATCTTTACAAGCATTAACTACAATTCCAACTGCTCCAGTCAAATCTTTTAATGCTCCTGCAACATGTGGAAGCGTTGAATCCGCGATATCAATCATTATTTTTTCCATTGCCAGTGAAGCTTCTGCAAATCCTGCTCCATGTTTAAAAACTAAATCCTCTTCCATCCCTGCTTTAACTACTCCATATCCAGAATGGCTTCCAATTGTTTCCTTGTATCTTTCCATCAAAGTGTCGAAACCTTTCTTAGATACATCTTTTGCCGGAGATTGTGCGGCCCTCCATGACGTAAGCCTTTGTGGTTGCGTGTCACTCCACCCTAGTTGATCAGCGATTGTGCTGAACATTTGAAAACCTTCAGCCCCGGAACCAAATTCTTTCTGTATATTTCGAACAGTTTGCATTTTTAATTTTTCAGGACCAGCTTCGAATGCAGCATTTTTAAAAAGTGTATGAGCCGCCGCCGGTCCAATTGCATTTTGAATATCCTCGTATGTCGCGTTCGGACCAAGATTTGTCAAGGCTCCGAATTGTTTTCCAGAAATAAGTCCTGATTCAACAAGCCTTTTTCGATATTCAATTCCCCCTTCACTTTGATCAGTTATATTTTTTGTTAAAATATCTTTTGTGGCCCCTGCTGCATACAGCCCTTCAAGAGTTTCACCCATTTTACCTTTTTCTGTTTGAGATTTTACATTTTGAAAACTTTTTATAATATTTAAAGCAGCATCAACGCTTTTACCTGGTGTAAATGTAGTAAGAGATGAAATTTCATCTCCTATATCTTTCGCCATATCTGAAGTGTTTATTCCAGCCTTGACCGCTTCTTCAAGAATGCTCGATAATCCACTCATAAGAACAGGGAGTTCAGTTTCTATTCCCATTCCTGCTCCTTGCTGCGCGGCGCGTCCATATCCAGCGCCCGCACGGGCAAACGTACCAGCTTGGCCGAACACTTCTCCTGGAGATAGACCAAAAGTAGCCCCAAGATTTACGGCAGTTTGATCCTCTTGTCCATATTTAATATTGTGTGCGAATTTTCCACTTGTGGTTGCATATGATTTCATGCCTGATCCCATTTCGGCAGCATTCCACATTCCTTGTCGAAACCGAAATCCGGCTGTTCCTACATTTCCTTTTTGAGCGAGCGTTCTTTCAATAAACGCCTGTCCGATTTGATTTACTTTTTGAATTGTAAATCCGGCAGTCGCTACCATAGCCCCAATTAGTGGAAGCGATGCTCCTACCCCCCCAATACCGGCGCTATCCCTGCCGATCCCTCGACCACCTCCGCTCCCAAGCCCGAGTCCACCCCCTCCGCTGTGCTCAACGGCTCTTGTTAATTTCTGAATTGATGAATTAAGACTTTTTAACGAAGTTAAAATTTCTTTATTTATTGCGGGCGCGGCACCAGTTCCCGCTTGCTTTTCGGCACCACGTTGCGCCTGAAGAACCTTTTGACGAGTCGCAAGCGACTGTTTTCCAGCCCCGGAATATTCAAATTTTATTTTATAATCCATCAGTTAATCCCCTTCCGCGCAATAAATCCCAAAGTTTCTCTTGCCTTATTTGCTTCCTGTTTTCCGTATTCTCTGGAATTCCCTCAATTTTTTCTGGAGCTTTTTCTTCTTCTTTTATCCCAAATTCTTTTTTTAATTCACTTATTCTTTTTTTCTTTTCAGAAATCAATCTTTCTTTTTTAAGTTGTTCGATATCTCTTCCCTGAAGAATTGCAATATCAATATCAGTTTGTTCGAGCTTTACTTCTTTTAAATTATTGATTTCTTCAAGTTGTATTTTATAATCAACTTGAATGCTCCAATTTTCCTGACTCGGTATGGACCCTATCAAATAAATTAAAAAAGCTTTTTGCTCGTCAAGCATATTGTCTTTTTCGCATCCTACAGGCCATATGTTAAAATATTTTATTAAGAATCCATCAATAAAATATTCCGGTTTACCCGCTTCAAGCAATAGGTTTATTTTTTTTTAATTTCTCATCGAGATCATTTGTGTGTTTTCTTATTTCAACCGCAACTTCAGATATCAACGAAACATCGGGCCATTTTTGGCAACTCTCATTTGACTTTAACGGCTCCGGATATTCTTCAATACAGGTATCGTTTATCGCGATATTTTCAAAATAAAAATAATCGTCCTGAGTGAAAGCTTCAACCGAATTTCCGTTTTGAAGAGCTACTCGGCGCTGTGTTATTTTAACGCGATCTATCGGAGAAATATACCGTATTTTGAAAACAAGTCCGCCTTCAGTTGTTATCGTTTTGAATTTTTCGTCTTCTAACGTCAACAGGTTCTTCATTTAATTTTACCTTTTATAAAAAATTTAGCCCCGCCCTAATAAGAGCGGGGCTTTTATTCTTAAGAAGTTTGCAGTCCGGGAAGCAGCATCCTCGCCCTCCAGCGCGTTTGACGGTTCATGAGCGCCCCTTGCGCGACCGTGGTATCACCACCACCATATTTCACCCCAAGAATTGTAAACAGGACGGTGAGTGTATGAATATCGAGTCCAGTGAACGTGTATAGTCCTGAACTGTTGATATTGTTGTTTCCATCCGGTTGCCAGCCTGGGATTGATACCGATCCTGCAATATTTGTTCCGCGAAGAAGGAATGTCCCCATGGTCATGTTGCAATCGTATCCCATGGAAAGCAATTCTCGGAAACCATAATACCCAAGAGTTTGAATACCTTGCAGCATGTAATCTTCACTGACGTTCAAATCAGTGCTGTATGCCATGATGGTATTATCCTGCATCAAGAAACAATCTATGCCAGACCCCACCGGGCCGCGTGGCTCACCTGCTTGTCTGAAAGCCATTTTATTTGCCCTCCCTTAAATGTTTTGACCCGGAACAATGAATGTAAAGAAATTGAATGCGAATCTTGGCGTCACACTCATTGTCAGTGTTGCATATGTAATAAATTGCTCCCCATCCTGGACGAAGGAGACTCCACTGAATGCGAGTTGTCCATCGGGTCCGTTCGTGATCCATTTGTAATCATCACGGTATTTCGGGAACAAGAATGTCGTGATCCAGTTTTGAATTGTGGAAATAATAACCGAATTCGCAACAGAATCAAGGGCGCGTATTTTTTCGATTATTTGTTCTTCATAATCTTTTGTAAGAACATTTATCGAATAAACTACACTTGGATTTGTCCTTGTTACCTGGCTGCCCTGGAACGTGGTGTTATTGCATTTTATTTCAAAATTGTTTTCATTGTTTGCATTCGCTGTCTTTTGAATAAAAGTTGCTCCAGCGGCAGCGTAGTCTTTTTTGTCCTGAGTTGATATTTCAGGAGTCGAAAGAACATTGAGATATTTAAAAACTATATCCATCCCCACGTTGTTCGAATATCTGAATCCTGCGATCATCGCATAAAGATAATAAGGAAGGAATGTGGCGTCTGCTACCTTATTAACGTAATCGTATCTCTTAAAAGAAGAAACACAATATTCGATATATGCCGAATTCAGGGCTTTCATTTCAGCGATTCGAAGTGCTTTTGTTGTCTGAACGCTTCCCGCGCCGAACCCTGCTTGTCGGTACATTTTTTCTTGGATCGAATTCATCCGTTCGCAATGATCCTGAACAAGAAGATGGATCGTTTCGCTTCCACTCATACATACGATATTATTGATATTGTATTTTTCGAGTTTCACGAGGGCCGCTGTCCAGTCGGCAGTTGTCGCGGCTGATACTGTCCCTCCGGTAAAATATTGGTATTCGCTGAGATTATCCGGAACGGTCCTTGCCGCTGCCGCATGAAGAGCCGCAAGCACAGCCCCGGTCCCATTGAGCAACCTGATAATTGCTTCAACGATCCCTACGCAGCTATAGGAAGATTTTATATTTACTGCCGTAACCGCGTCAAAAACATTTGGAAGTTCGTCGCTCAATCCCGTAAGAAGACATGTGTAATTCGCCTGGGTATTGATGAAATTTATCAATGACCCTATATCGGAATAATCAGCGAGCGTGATATCGAGATCATCGGCAGGAGTCGCCGCACAACTCGTGGTAAGCTTTGTCGCGGTTATTGTCATCGTTGCCGTTGCTGCCGCTCCTGTGTAAAGAACGGACATAAGCGCGAGCGTCACGTCGTCCTGTTTTAAAATTTCGGAACCCTTGTAAAGAATTTGAACGAGTTTTCCAGTATTCGTCCCCGTGCTGACTTTGACGGCCATTGTATTTCCGTCTGTCCCGTACTTTATGGAGGAAATATCAATAATCGGATTTGCACTTGCGTCAAGCTCCGTTGATGCTTTTGTCATCTGGTTGACAACAATACAGTTTGCAACACTTGGCTTGTTGAACCGTTCATCTTTGTGAGGAGTTAAGAAAAATTCAGCACCATAATAAACATCCCCACCGCCAAAAACTTCGAGAGCTTGCGATTGCCCTCCGTCGATCACGTTGATCACATCTTCAGCGTCATCGAATGCGGTGTAAGGAATTCCACCCTTTGCGGCCTCTCCCATGATAACGGAAAGTCCGGTAACGGCACCCGCTCCCTGGTCAACCGGGAATTTTCTTTGTGTATATGCTCCTGGAAGAATTATTTTTTGCCCTGCGAAATCATAATACTGTGCCATAACGGTTGCTCCATTTTAATGTTTTGACCTATGCCGGTTTTGTTATGGCTTGTTTGGTCTGTGAAAATTTATTTTGCGATTTCTCCATTAAATTTATCTATAATTTTGTCCCAAGCAATTTTTTCAAACTTCGGATTGTTTGGATTTATTTTTCTGTACCACGATATGATAATTCTATCAAGATTTCTGTTCCTTGAATAATTGCTAAGATATTCATTAAGCGTTATTTTCATTTATCACCCCGGAGTACCAAATGTTCCTATTAAACTATGATCCGTTATCACATCATCACTGTATATTGTATAATTATTATATGTATTCATAAATGTCAAGTTATATTCTGTGCCGAAAAGAACGCGCCCAAAATTAAAATTTACAAGACCCTTTGTTACTTTTACCATCATGTTTTGTAATTTTGAATCATCACCGGCAAGAGATACCTGTATGTCCATCATAATGCTGTCAATGAGATTTCCCAAAACAATGTCCATATCGGGAGTTTCGGACCACACACTTATATTTATTTCCTCGTTCTTTCTCCATTCATGCACTTGAGCCTTTAGACCGCCTGAAGGATTCCTTTTGTACGCTCCAATAATTAAATCAATCTGATCTTTTGTTATCAAAAGTTCTTTTTGAATTTCTTCATCAGTCATTGCGTAAAAAGCTTTTAATATTGAAACAAATTCATCATCAACTATTTCGGTTGAAAATCCCGCTCCTATCGTAAATCCTATATCGCTTGGATTAGACGGAGTTACACTTATTGCCGGAACTATTCCCGAGCGCTCCGTTTCTCTCCCGGCAAGCTTATTCATCATCATAGTAACAATCGGGTGCTGTTTTGAAACATTTATAATATCAATCATTTTGTTCGTAATTCCGGGGAGATCACGAACGACAAGTTCATCCTCAATTTTCTTTTTAAAAAATTCTATCGATTGAATTGTATAATCTGAATATTTAGTAATTACTAACATTTATTTTTCCATAAGTTTGACTAAATCTTCTTTGCTTGTTTTTGTCCAACTTTTTGCATAAATGATTTTTGGATAACGCCTGTTCTCAAGATTATTCGGTTCAGGGTTATCTTCAAAGCATACGAAAGTTGGCTTGTAGCCATACTTGACGCTCATTGTTTTTCCTTTCTTTGGCTGGTTATCCGTAAGCCATCGAATATATCTGTTCCCTTCAAGAATATAGTCTACTTCTCTATAATATGTTTTTCCATCAGAATCAAGTATCACATCATTCAATTCGAATATTTCTATTTGATACAAAATGTCAAGCTCCCCCGCATGGGGAAGCATTTCTGTTTTTGATTGCGTGTCGGCAGCGATTACAACGATATCACCCTTGGCAATATTAAACCATGGGTAAACCGCCATTCTTATTGTTCCACTTTCGAGATCGTTTGTCCATTTTTCGAGATCATCTTTTGTTTTAAGATCGGCGGTAATTATTTGTGTCAAATCAGCATAATAATAATCGGCCTTGACTTGGCCCTCTACCACATTTTCATTTTTTGATTTTATTGTATTTCCATTTCTTGTGAAATCGGTTATGTCGTGTCCGGTTACAAAATTATATAATCTTGTTATTTCAACAATATCTGCTTCGGCGCGAAGTGGATTACTACTTTGGTATTGAGCATCAAAATATGTTTTCGTGGGCCACAAAAGACCGTTTTTAGAATCGACTTCTAATATGTCCCCTTCTATTTTTGTCCATCCATCAAAAAAATATGTAACACGAAGTTGCTCATATTTTTTTGCTTTCACAGTTGAATTATTAACATAAATTGTCGTTTCATCAAAGCTTTGTATCGGAAGCTCCTGAATTCCTCCCTGGATTGGTGCAATTATTCTTTCAACTTTCGTGGCTTCAAGAACGGGTATATAATATGGATATATTTCTGTAACATTATCATTGCATTGGCTGAATTCATCTGCAATAAGAAATCGTCTTTGATACGTATATACATAGCCGAATCCATGACAAATAGAACAATGCATCTTCGGGGAGCCACCATTTTCGGGAACGCATGGACAAAACATTGCCTGTTTTATTTTGCATAACTGGCCGTGGCTTTGTATTAATTTAGAAAAACTTTTCGGCTCTCCATAAACAACAAGAGAATTATTCTGACCTATGTTTCTAAACTGTCCCATTATTCAGAAACCCTTACTCCAAATGCATCAATTTTTTCCATTATGGAATTTAGATTATCAATAGATAATTGATTCATTCCAATTTCAGAACATTTATTTTTTATATCCTGAATATGTTTTTTTAATTCTTCATTATGCGTTCTAAGTATTTTGTTTCTTATTTCGAGAGCTTTTATTTTTTCGGGAACAAATGATTTCCCTGTTTTTTTTGTTTCTTCAACCATATATTGAATCAACGTCATGTAATTTTTTACTGGTTTTTCATTCACGAAATATCTGCTATATTCACCTTCTGGAAATTTATTTTTCTTGGCGTCTTCAATCGATTCAGCCGTTTCTATTCTAATCTCATTGCTGCCTTGCATAAGCTTTTGAGTTATCATTTTTATTGTCCTAAATTTCCAACAAGAGTCCTGCTGTATTTTGCACGGTTTTGAGCGAACCATGTCTTTATTTCTTCTTTGTATATTCGTATGCGAGCGCCAAACGCCGCGTTTTCGGCGGACAGTGTTGTTCCTATACTTTCAGAAACTGAATTCAAGCTTACACTTCTACTCGCAATAGCTGCAAGTTTTCCATCACCGTATATATTCAAAAGAGTAAGTGTTGCGATTTTTTGTATTATGTACCTGAATTCATCAGGAACATCCTGGCAATTCTCATATCCAGTCGAATAATCTATCAAAAAAATATTTTGACGATTTGAATTGAATGGAGAAAAAAGATAATTTTGCCATATATACTGATATGTGTTGCTCCTGGTGGAGAGATACCTTGGTCGGAAATAACACGCACCTACAAATCCACCCTTAAGGAATCGATAAGGCATTAAATTGATCACGGTATTTGCATAATAAGGATCAACAAAATTTGCAGTAAGAACATCCCGGACGGGACGGCGACGAAATTTTACTCGGCATTCCTGCCGGGCAGCAATGATCCTGTACGGATATCCTGGCTCTCTTAAGTATAATTCAGATTTTTGCTTCCTTGTCATCCTTGACGTAAAACCAGAATCATCGTAATCGGTTCGGGGAGTACCGACTCCCTCTTGATCGATTTGATCTTGATAACGAATTATTCGAGGTAGCAAGTCGATATTCAATTCAACTTCTACATATCGCGTTGCCACTCGAATATAATCAAGAAGTTGATCGTCGGTAATCGTTGCACTATCGGCAACGGCGATAAGCGGATTTCCGAATAATTCGTTATATCGCAATTCGTCGGCAGTAACTAATAGGCCCCACTTGGGGGCCATATAGTCACTACTGATATCAGGATTATTAAAAACAAATCCTTTTCTCGTTTCTCCAGTTGTCATATCTTTTTACAGATTTCTCTTATAATAAAGATACACTTGCGCTGCATCAGCTTCGGCATTTGAGAATACCCTCACCCCATCGGCGGTGACGTATTTATACGCATCATCGATGGAAGCAGCCCTGGCAATCGTTTGATCGGTTGCGCACGTCATCACATCAGTCACCGCGTTGACGCCCGATCCTGTTTTTACTTGCATTGTACCGCCCGCACTCGATACGGTCGGAATAACCTTCACGTCGATTATTTCTGAACCGATTGGAATTACGGCGGCTATGCCGACACTGGAACCACTTGCAAGAGCCGCGACAGAAACTTCGGAAACAAGGATGGAAGAAGCCATTTCTGACTTTCCCCATTCCTTTTGAAGTCTTTGCATTGCTTCAAGATTCGGATTCCCGCCCTGGCCTGTGTCGTCCGAGCTTTGATGAATAGTCATTTCCGAACCTCCCTTACTTGATGTACTCTATGTAAACATCTCCGCGATCCAGCGCCCCGTTGGAAAAGATTTTAACGCCATCCGCGCCAACGAGATTGTAAGCGTCATCGATTGTCGCCGCACGATCAATTGCGCCTTCGGTGTTGCAATCCATCGCATCGGTAATGGCCGATGGTGAAGTCGCTCCGGTTTTGACTTGCATTGTACCGCTTCCATTCGAAGACGTACAAACGACATGCGCGTCAATGATTTTTGCGCCCACGGGTATATCAACGGCAATACCCGCAACGGCAGTTGCCGTTATGGATGTTTTTGAAACCCTCAAGGCAGCCGAGATATTCGATTGAGTCCAGTTATTCTGAATAAATGCAGAAGCATCAAGATTCGGGATACCTTGGCTTTCGTCAAATGCACTTTGATGAGCAGTCATTTTTTTGCTCCTTTAATTCGTTAAAATTTTTCTGACCAGAGAGAGAGACGATAAATGCAATTTATTCGCGCCATCAAGAACCGATATCATTAAACGCATAAATTCTGTTTCATGATCATCGAATTCAAATTCTTTTTCTCCCGAGTCTGCTTCTTTGATCTGTACCTTTTTCAATATATTTTCTGCCAGTTCAAGGGTTTTAATATTCCCTTGAACTGGCAGGATATATTGAACCTGGAGTCTTTCTTCTACTGTGAGCAAGAGTTTCATTCTTCGAACACGCCCCTTACAATATATCCCTTCGCAATCATTACGTTTCCGACTATGGATATTCCATAATCGCATCTGATCGGAGAAAAATTAGAGGTAAAGGAGCCAAGACCAGCAACAATCTCCACCCCCGCCCCATCGTTCAGTGTAACGGTTGTTCCTGTTGCCGGGATTATGGATTCCAAGAAAAAGATTCCTTTATCCACGGCAACGGATTGGTCTATACCGCTGATAATCACAGAATCATTTATTCGATTTTGTTGATGGTCGATAATGATATTGCGCGTGTTCGATTTCTGATATATGCCCATTACATCATCCCTTAGATGGTGTTAAAGCGATTCATGCTCGCCGCTTCTACGCCGATATTGCGAATTTCGCAAAGGACGTTTTTCTTGTAATACTTCGGAACGCCGTACAGGTTGATAAGGCCCTGGCTGTAGCGCCCGATTTTTGCAAGATCGGTATTGTGGATTGGAAGAAGCTGCGCGAACGCAAGCACCCTCTGTTCGCTCGCTTGGGTTTGGTCAATGATATACATGCGAGCGGTCCCCGGTATGTAGAGATTCTTGTCCACATACGTGAGAGGAGTGAGAGGCGCGGCGGCAGCTTCCACGGTATCCATGTACCGATATACGCCGGACCCGCCAACCTTTGTGCTGTAAATTTCAAAGCACGAAGGAAGCTTCGATCCTGCATCGGCCGGATTCGGGGTGATGTTAATCGTAAGCGACCCTGCCGTATCAAGAACGCTGGTGCTTTCAACGGCTGCACAAGCGATTGACCGGCCATACGCATTCCTGGCGACAACGCGATACGAATACTTGACCCCGGATGGCCTGGTCCCTGTTGCGAGCCAGAGCGATCCAGCAACCGTTGCGGAGTCATTTGTGAGCGTGATCGACGGGACGGACGGCGCCTTGTCGGACGTTGCCCCTTCAACCCAAGCTGCTGTTGCGTTGTTGTAATACTGAGGAACACCCTTGGATTCGAACGCCATGCCAAGAAGCTTGTCCATCCTTGGGGTCATCATGCCATAAGCGGTCATGATTCCGGAAATCCTTCCGCCGATAGTAATACCGTTCTTTCCCATTTCAACAATTTTTCGATCACCCGTTGAAGCTGCCTGGGATTCGATGATTGTTGAAAGGTTTTGAACTCCGGCGGGGGAAACGTAAATCTTTGCGTTTTCCGCATGGCCGTTCGCTTCGGTAATGATCTGACCGATAAGATTGAAGGTCGCCATGGAAACCGATCCACCGCGCATATCCTTGATCTGATCGGAGGATTCGCCCGCGATTGTTTTTGCAAGTCCGTCAATCGACTTGGGTATCCATGTCGAATTTCCGGAATAAAGCGCGATATCGAGATTGCGAAGGAGCCTGGTCATGGCCGCACGTTGCGAACGTGTCCGTTCATCGATGATGGTGTTTGTTGCTTCAGCAACATCGCCCACCGTCCAACCTTCGGACATGAACTTTACAATCGCGATCTGCTTCAGGATATCAGGATCACGGAATTCGGGATTTTCGATCTGGCCCACGAATCCGCCATCATTGATACCAACGCCGATCTGCTGGTCGTATTCTTCAACGGTCGAAAACGCCTTGATCTTGTTGATATCCTGCCACAACGTAAAATCGGTTGCGTTCAGGGTGAGATCGACAAGCATTCCCTCAAGGCTCTGCCTTGTGAGCGCTCCGCCGCTTGTCGAATAAAGTTCATCGGAACTCCCTGGAGCGAGAAGAGCTTTCGACAGCGCTTCTATTTGATCCGCGCTGGAGATACCCATTTCGGTATCAGCAAGTGCTAAAATTTCTTCAGGATTCATTACTTGGCCTCCGCGATAAGTTTTTCAACGAATTGTCTTTGGGGAACATTGAGAAGGTTTGCGTTTTTCCCCTTGGATTCAAAAACGGAAAGTATCTGTCCGGCAACCGAATTACCGGCTTGCGTTGCTTTCATGAGCGCCGAGTAAATGATCTTGTTCCCGTTCTGGTCAATGGGAACCAGCGCTTTTTTCATTTCGGAAACCGAATCCTTTCCCTTTCTGCCCTGGGGCTTTCCAAGCCATTCGTTGATTGCCATTGCCTGATCAGCCGTAACCTTTGCCGCTTTCCGCATCACGCTGAATTCTTTTTCCTGCTGATCGGAAATGAGGACAATCTGATCGGCAATACTTTGAATTGCTTTGCTCATTGCGGAGATGCATTCGGTCTGCGCATCAAGGATCGGTTTAAGGTCTTCCATTTCGACAACAGCGCCCGCTGCATCGATATCGAAATCACTTACGGCCTTTTCCATTTTGTCACCAAAGATTCCGGCTTCTTTGGCTGAAGAGGCGGCATGCTTTTTGTTTTCTTTCATATAACGCTTCATATGCTTTCGCATATATTTTTCGTTATATTCGCCTTCCTCCTCTTCGTCATCGTCGTCGTCTTCCTTTTTCCCTTTTCCCTTGGAACCCTTTTCGTCGTCATCCCCTCCCTTCTCGGCCTTGAAAAGTTCTTCTGATTCAGAATCCTTTTCAAGAGCCTTGGCAAGAGCTTGGAGGGAATTTTCGTCGGCGTTGCCGTCCTCAAATGCGGTTATAATTTCATCTGCCGCACTTTCGGGAACTCCTTTTTCTAACAGTTCTTCTTTTGTAAACATGTTAGCTATGCTCCTTTTTTTGATTTAAAATATTTGTCAATAATCATAAATGACTTACTTCCAAATGCTTTCTTGTTTTGTGATTCGAAGTGACGAATATATTCTGCTTTCGTAAGAGGAATTTTTTTATTTTTTATTCCCAAAACAGTATCCAGTAAATCAGTCGCCTCGTCCTCGCTGAATGTAACCGGCTTAGAAATACTTTGCTTGGTCACAACTCCGCCACTTGTTCCGTACATATCTGATACGGAGCTTGGAGCCATTAGTGCCTTTCTTAACTCTTCTTCATTTTTGATAACTCCATAATTTTTTGTGAATTCTCCCATATTGTCAAATTCACACATAATATCATTTGCTTTTTGAAGCAATCTTACATTCATTCCTGGAGCACGATTTATAACGGAATTCGACGGAGCTATTGCAAGATGATCCCACCGAATTCGGGGAACCACTCTATGTTTTTTCCCGCTTGAATCAGAAACCTCCAATACCATTTTCGATCCGCCGACTGATGCAGCGTATACTGGAAGATTCGCCTTGAGATTCGGGAGCATCGATTGAACGATTGGATGTTCTTCGGCAAGACTTGCCGTGACAACCGGCTTCCCGCCTTCCCATCTGAATGCGATTGGTTTTCCAATTATTGCGGCTGTTTTCTCTGCTTTTGTAAGTAGTGGATTCCTCGATTCATGCCAGTGCTCAATCACACCAATATCGAGGAATTCTTTTACTGTTTCGGAGTTGAAAGCTTCTTTGAGAATTGTTTCTTGTTCGGTATCTTCGGTAAGATGGTTCGCAATTATATCAACGGTGACGACTTCGCCAGCTTTTTTCAAATTTGATATTTCAAAACCGTTGACCTGGAAAAGCATGTTAGCTTTACACAACTCCTTTTTAGCTTAACATGATTTCCTTATTAAGGAGGGATTCTATGTTTATGTCGCAATATTAGTATATACGTAAATAATTGTCAATAAATAATTTAATCGGTTAATTTTTTACCAAAAAACAAACAATTACAAGATTTTTATTCAGTGATTATCTCCTTGCATTGTTTGCATTTTGCCTTGACTTTTCCCGTTTTCTTGTCCTGGTGCAAAAGTGTGATATTCCGATAAAGAATTTCTTCATCGTTTTCAATAGAATAAACGGTGTTGCATTTTGGGCATTTGTTTTTAATCCCATTCTCAATTGTTATGCCGTACATTATTTTTTAACCTCCACTTTTTTCTTTGTCGGTTCATTCGGTTTTTTAGGTGAAGTCTTTTCCTGTTTTCCGCCAAGATTTATTTTTGTTTTCTCTTTAATTGCTTCGCCCGTACTTTCAACCGCTTCCCCGGTCGGTTGATTCGGGTTTTTCCCTGAGAGGGCATCAGCAAGAATTGTCGCCATCTTCTTAAGCGATCCCCTTATTATTTCCATTTTGGGATTCGATGATTTTTTCTCTCCTGGTTTTTCTTTCTTTTCATCTTCTTTCTTTTCACGTTCTTTTTTGCCTTTTTCTTTTCCGTCACTTACCGGAACCCATTTCCCTTCAGCCTCTTTCCTACGTCCATGGGAAACGGTGCCGATGGGCATTTTTTTTGCTTTCGCAAGTTCGGAGAGAAGAAGAGAAGAAGCTTTTTGCATTTTATCCGCGTTTATATGTTTTCCATTCGCAATTGCTTTTTTGAAATTGTCTTTTCCTGCTATTGAGAGTTGTTTTTTTGCATTTTCAATTGCAAGGTTTTTATTGTTTCCCTGTCCAACTTTCAATCCGGTTTTCTTTTCTGAAACAGAATATCCACCATTGGGTGATTTTATAAGAAAAAGTGATTCCCCCCATACACTGAATTGTGATTTTATATCTTTCGGCTCTATTATCTTTTCCGCTGAACCTGTGTTTATTTTAAATACTTCATTTTTATTAATTTTTACAGGCTCCCATCCTTGATCTTTTATATTGTTTTCAATATTTTTTTTATTTTCTTCTTCATTTTTTTGAACTTGAATTATGTTTTTTTCCCATTTTTCGCGAGCTTGTTTTAATTGGTTCGAATCGAGTTTCCCATTCCCAAGTTCTCTAAAAAAATCTTGAACAACATTCATTTTAGATGGAACCCTTGTTTTTTCTATAGTATCTTTGAATTTATGTAATTCTTCTTTTATTTTTTTATATTCAACTTTGTCAAATCCCGGCAACCCTAAGTCATTTAACCTATCCGCAGAATCCAGTGTTCTCACTCGTGTATCCTTTTCCCAGTAATCATTATATATGTCCGAATAAAGAGATGGGAGATAAATTTTATTCAACTCCATTAATGGATTGTGATCACCTTGTGCGACATAAGATGCAGCCTCAAATACGGCTGGTTTATCTATTTTTTTTCCATGATGTTTTGCAATTATGGATGCAAATTTCATTATTTTTTCAGGGTCTATTTTTTCATTATTTTTCAAAAGCTCAATAATATTTGGAGCGTCTTCGCTTCCTTGTAAATATTCTTTATCCAATCTTTTTATCTTGTCGAGAAAGTTCTCATTTTGAGTGCCATCAGACATAATTTCTCTTTTGTCACCTGTTGTAAGATGCTTTTTAACCTTCTCCCAATCAATTTTCCCGTCTTTTGCTATTGCATCTATTTTTTCCAGTCCTTCTCTCAATTTGTTGTTTGCCATTCCATCGAATTTTTTGCTTTCTTCATTTACATATCTTATCAATGCTGATTTATTAAAATCATTCATCGCATCTTTCCCGAATAAGTCATCAATACGAGAAGATACTTTCTGATTACTTTTTATATACTCACCTCTATCTTGCTCTCTCTTCTCCTGTCTCTCTGTGAATTGAGTTATTTTTTCTTCTTTTTGTGAAAGCTTAAATTCTGCATTATCAAATTCGGAATCGAAATTTGAATAATCCGGACCTACAACTAAGTCATTTCCGGATTTTTCTATTCCTGGAAACATTTTCATCAGTTTAAATTTTTCATCATCAGTAAATTTCTTGCCTACTTCTCTCGGAATAATTACCCTTGTTTTGCTGCTATATTTTGAACTCGAAACAACTCTCGGCTTCAACATATCCTTTCCCGACATAACTGCGCTTTTGTCTTCAGGTTGGTTTGAATTTTCTTTCTCTCCACCCGAAACAAATCCAGCAATCTTCTTAATCAACCCCGTGTCCCATCTGCTTCCCGACTCGGACTTCGATTCTCCTTTACTCTTGCTTTTGCTTTTTTCGGTTTTCGAACTCGTCGATCCCTTTTTCTCTCCTGGAGCTTTATTGAATTTCGTATCCCATTTATCTTTATTTGATAGATACTCATTCATGTGATCAGAGAATGTTTTTTTGTCAACTCCGGAAAGTTCAGACTTTTTGGAGTTGTATATCTCATTTACTTTTTCTTTCGCTTGCTTTTCATCCTTGAATCCGAAAAACGCCATTATCCCTGAAAGAATTCCCCCAGTCCTTTTCTCTTCCCCTGGTATCGTTCCATTCTTCTTATACTCTTTGTATTGCTGGGCATTATAAAAATAAATGTATCCCTTTCCTGTTTTCTTTGGAACACGACGAATATATTTGTAACTTTTTGCTTTTTCCATTGATTCTTGTTTTGGAATAACTTTGAAGTTTAGTCCATCTTTTTCAAATGAAAGATTTGCATATTTAGAATGTCCATATCTTTCGAACATTCCTTTCAGGGCGGATTGATAGGATTCTATTTTTTTTGGTTTTAATTTTCCATCTTTATCATAAAATTCATCTTCGCTATATACCTTCGGTTTAAATTCCATCGAACCATCTTCTTTTTTAATAACTGTTTTATGACCTATAGTAATTCCACCAATCGATTTTATTGCAAAATCTGAAATATCTTCTGGAAGTCTCTTCATACCATGAGTCTTTCCTATAGACGGATTATCTTTTTTTTGTTCAGGAATTTTTCCTGTTTTATTGTATTCACTTAATTGCTGATTGTTGTAAAAATAAATATATCCTTTCCCCTTCGGGTTAAGAAGTCTTTTTATATATTTATGCATTGTCGCCTTTTCCATGGACTCATTTTTCACGACATGAATTTTTCCATCTTTATATTGCAAAGATACTTTTCCGTTAAGAGCATTAAATCTTTTCTTTTCGAAATCCATCTTTCCACCACGAAAAACAGCGCGATGTTCCGTCGACATGCTCTGCATGTAATCGCTGAATTTCGCGTGAAGCTTGCTTGGAGTGCTCACGTCCTCTGAAGTCGAACTTCCCGAGCTATGCTCGCTGTGTTTGTGCGCTCCGGATTCTTCAACAAGCTTCCAGTTCCCTTCACTTATTTTGCGATACTGCTTTCCATCGGCCCACGTCGCCGTTTCACCTATTGCGGCCTTTTTCGCTTTTTCCATCGCACGTCCGCTTTCCGACATCGCGATTGCAACAGCCTGTTTATAATCAGTGACCTTTTTCCCATCACTTGATTTCAAAGTACCCATTTTGAATTCATGCATTACTTTTTCGAATTTATCATCAGAAACAGCTTTCTCAAGGTTAAGATAAAGACCATCATAAATTTGAATCATTCTCTTTTTCATTAC
>Ga0153915_10001064_pt1 | contig 25298 bp, 19 predicted proteins | sample Opewatmetagenome_2_FD_107003 | JGI IMG/M metagenome (GOLD analysis project Ga0153915, IMG submission 107003) | Freshwater wetland microbial communities from Ohio, USA - Open water 3 Core 3 Depth 3 metaG | ecosystem: Environmental > Aquatic > Freshwater > Wetlands | place: USA: Ohio, Lake Erie...
AACATATCTGGCCGGAATTCATACCACCCCGCCGGTTGCCGTTGACGCCCGCGGACCAAAAAACATGGTTAATATTGTGCGTAAAAAAATTTCCAAAATCGTGGCTGCAAATAAAATACCGGTTATGCTGGGCGGAGAGCACAGCATAACCTTTGGCGCGGTGCAGGCGCTAAAAGAAAAATATCCGAAGCTTTCCGTTTTGCAACTCGACGCCCACGCCGATTTAAGAGACAGCTATCAGGGAAGCCCCCACAGCCATGCCTCCGTGGCCAGAAGAATTTCAGAGATATGTCCGCTGACTCAGGTGGGCATCAGAAGCATGAGCGCGGAAGAAGGCGCTTTCCTGCCGCAAAGCAAGGTTAAATCGTACAGCGCCGACTTTGTCGCGGAAAACAAGAACTGGTGTGAAAAGGTCTGCAAAAATCTGAAAGGCGATGTATTTGTAACTATCGATCTGGATGTTTTTGATCCTTCCATAATGCCTTCAACCGGCACGCCGGAGCCGGGCGGTCTTTACTGGAGGGATGTCTTACGCCTGCTGAAATCGGTTTCCGGTTCATGTAAAATCCGCGGCTTTGACGTGGTGGAACTTGCGCCGATCCCCGGCATCGTCGCTCCCGATTTCATGGCGTCTAAACTTATTTACCGTTTCATGGGGTATATAACGAGATAGGAACATTTTGCCGGATTACCGGCCGGGAATCGAAAAAATAAGCTTTAAAGATTTTACAAAAAGAACTCCTTGACAAATATCGGAGATAATGGTGTAAACCCACTGGTTTTTCATATCGCGGGGTGGAGCAGTCCGGTAGCTCGTTGGGCTCATAACCCAAAGGTCACAGGTTCGAATCCTGTCCCCGCTACCAAAATAAAATCAAGAGGTTAGAAGAATTTCTGGCCTCTTTTTTATTGCCTTAAAAGTCCATTTCCAAAAGGTATAAAAGTTTTATCTTCGTGAAGTTTTGTACCAGACTTGCTATCAAGCAGATAAGTGGAGTGTTTTTATTTTGGGTACATTCCCCGGCTATTCAGGATCATCTATTTCCCCTCACAATAAACTCTTATATTATGAATTTTCAACTCTTCTTTTTGTTCAGTTGCATCTACCAGCCTTATTGTTTTTACGTTATTGTTTTTAAAAGCAAACTGCATTGTTATATTTCCTTCAGGATAGTATCTTCCTAAGCTGTTTTTTACACTAAAACTATTTTTGCTATCAGCATAAAAAATCCGACTCCATCCTTGTTTAGCTCTCGTGAGATCTATTTCAATACCAATGTGATTGCTTGTGTAGCAATTCTGCGGCAGATCAAATATGACCTGATTATTCGTAGAACTTAAAATTTTATTTCTGTAAGCAGCATTAAGATATTGGATATTATCTAAATTAATATTGATTGCTTTAGCATAACCCTCGTTATTATTTTTTAAACTAATGTGCCAGCCGGGATAACTGCCCCACTGTGGATTTATTGGAATAGTTAAATTGGAAACACAGGTGCTAAACCAGGCAAAACTTGAATAATTTAAATCAGGTTTATCAAAATATTGACCTTTATTGATTTGTGCTATTTCAATCACCAACACTAAACTAAATACAAATGCCAATATTTTTTTGTTTTTTATTAATAAAGGCAAACTTATGGTAAGCAATGCATATGGAATTATAAAATATCTTGAGGTAAGATCTAAAGGGTGTAACAATAGAGGCGCTTGCTTGGAAGACCATAAACCTGCAAAATAAATAATTATCAAGCCAATAAAAAGCAAAAGTCCGTTTATTTGATTTGCAGTCAATTTTTTTTGACATGCATTGTAAAATATTTTCACAATATAAACAAAAACAATAGACCAGAGAGCAAGACTAATTAAAGAAATAACGCCTTTTGTACCAAATGTTACAAACACATAAAAGCTTTTTATCCAATGATTTATGTTGGTATCTATTGTACCACCGATTCTATCTGATTGAGTCATAAAATAAATTTGAACTAATGCAGCAACCAGTATAAGCGAATATTTTAAGTAGTTTTCTTTTATATCTCTTTTGAGAACAATATTTAAAAACAATACTGGCAATACAAGAATTGAGAAAGGACCCGTCAATCCTAATAATATTAAAATTGGCAAGTTACTTAATGTAAGTTTATAATCCTTGTCTATTAACAGAATAATCAGTGCTATGGCTAAATACCATTGTGCATTAGTGATATTGAAAAAAGTTTCTCCTGAGAGTGGTTGCAATAATACTAAAAGTGGAATTATCATTACAACCGAACTGGAACCTGTGTTGTTGTAGATCCACTTGAAAATCACAAAGCTACTAAATAAAACTGCTCCCAGCCAAGCCAGAAAAAAAATGGTTGGCAGAAAAGACAAATCAAACTGAATTGCAAAAAGTGAAACTAACCTTGGGTATAAATGGATATACCCGACATGGGGTTCAATAATCGATTTCCATCCTGAAGAGAATGATTGATTTATGTATACATCTCCATCTTCAGCCCAAAGGTATCTTCCATCTATGAAATTTATATCTCCAATTCTTATAAATAAAACTACCAGAATCAAAATAAATAGAATCAGATAATTTTTATTGTTTTGCAATAATGTCATTTGACACCTTTAAGAGTGAAGCTAACCGCGGCAAGCCGCGGGTGAATTCTGCAAGAGGTTCATTAATATCAATAAGATATTTATATGAATACAATGAAGAATCATATAGATAATTGTTGATTATTTCCATTCTTTTATGCATTATGATTTCAGCTTTTTTTCCGGGTCCAGGGGCATGCAACTTTATCTGCCGTTACCATTTATTTTATTGAAATGGCATACAGGTTTCGATATAGTTGGTCTCGTTCGTACATGTGGCAACATAACTTTCATGACTCATTAAGATAAAGTTTTCCAGTTTCAAATGTCATAACGCAGGCGGTTTGTAATATGCAAAACATTTGTATCGTTGGTGGTTGCGGTCACGTCGGTATTCCACTTGGTTTAGCGCTGGCAAGTAAAAATTTCCATGTTACTTTGATTGACGTCAATCAAGATGCGGTTAACAAAATAAATTCAAAAAAGCTTCCGTTTAAAGAAGAAGGCGCCGAAAAACTGCTTCAAAAACATATCGGCAAAAATCTCATTGCCACAACTGATGTGCGGAAAGTTAAAGAGCAGGAAGTTGTAATATTTGTAACCGGAACACCCGTTGATGAACACCATAATCCCAGGATAAATGATGTATTAAAAATTATAAAATTATATTTGCCTCACCTGAACAAGAAACAGCTGATTATCCTGAGAAACACAATTTTTCCCGGAACGACTGAAATTGCAGATGAAATACTGAAGGAAAAATTCGGATCCTCAAAACTGGCTTTCTGTCCGGAAAGAATTGTTCAAGGTAAGGGCATTGACGAAATATACAAATTGCCTCAAATAATCTCAGCGACCTCTGATGCTGCCAGAAAAGAAGCCGATAAAATATTCCGGAAACTGACAAAAAAAACAATTCACCTTGAACCCCGGGAAGCTGAACTCGCCAAACTGATGACCAACACATGGCGTTACCTGGAATTTGCTATCGCCAACCAGTTCTACATGATGGTAGAGGACCAGGGATTTGATTTCTACAAAATATTCAACGCAATTAAAGAAGACTATCCCCGCGCCCATCATTTTGCCAGGGCAGGTTTGGCAGCAGGTCCGTGTCTTTTTAAAGACACCATGCAGCTTTCCGCTTTTTATTGTAACCAGTTCTTCCTGGGACAATCGGCAATGCTGGTTAATGAAGGATTGCCTAAATTCCTTGTAAAACAACTGGAGCAGAAAATGGGCACACTGAAAAACAAAAAAATTGCACTCTTGGGATTAACCTTTAAACCCAACAATGATGACATCAGGGAAAGCCTGTCCTATAAAATAAAAAAGGAACTGGAATTCAAAATGGCCAGGGTGATTATGGTTGATCCCTATGTTGATGGTACGGTAAGTTTAAATGAAGCTGTGAAAAAGGCTGATGGTTTTATTTTAGGCACGCCTCACGATGAATTCAAATCAATGAAAGTAAAGAAACCCTATGTGGATTGCTGGAATGTCTGGAGATAGGAGACGAATATGAAAATATTCGTGACAGGATCAGCCGGTTTTATCTGCGGATATGTTGTGGAAGAACTTTTAAATAACGGACATATCGTTGTCGGTATCGACAATTTTTCCAAATACGGCAAAGTCAAAAAATCATATGACAGTAATCCCAGCTATCACTTCACCGAAGGTGATGTCAAAGACATTAGGCTAATGAAAAATTTGATGGAAAACTGCGACCAGGTTCTCGCCTGCGCGGCGATGATCGGCGGAATTTCCTATTTTCACGAACAGGCTTACGAACTGCTGGCTGAAAATGAAAGAATCATGGCAGCAACCTTTGACGCGGCGATATGGGCATTCAAAAATAAGAATTTAAAGAAGATAAATATCCTGTCCTCAAGCATGGTTTACGAAAGCGCGACAGAATATCCTTCCCGAGAAGGTGATGAACGAAAGATTCCCCCTCCATCGAGTACCTACGGCTTTCAGAAACTGGCCTGCGAATATTACTGCCAGGGGGCATGGGAACAATACAAACTTCCCTATACTATCATCAGGCCTTTTAATTGCGTGGGCGCCGGTGAAAAAAGAGCGTTATGTAACAGTGAAATCCTTTCGGGGAATGTCAAACTGGCCATGAGCCATGTTGTACCTGATCTGGTCCGGAAGATAGTCAAGGGACAAGATCCCTTGCATATTCTGGGTTCGGGTAGTCAGATCAGGCACTATACTTATGCCGGGGACCTGGCAAGAGGTATCAGATTATGCATGGAAAGCCCCGAATCATTTAATGAAGATTTCAATCTATCAACTCCTGTTTCCACGAATGTTCTTGAACTGGCCGGGGCGATTTGGAAAAAGATCCGTCCTGACAAACCTTTCAACTATGTGAGCGATGAACCATTCAAATATGATGTCCAAAAGAGAGTCCCTTCCGTGGAAAAGGCCAGGAACATTTTAGGCTTCAGCGCCGATACTTCTCTGGATGCTATATTGGATGAGGTCATTCCGTGGATTGTCGAGCAGGTCAAGACAGGCGGTATATGATGGACAACCGGAAAATATATAAAAACAGATTCTCTGATGAAAAAGCATTGGAAGATAAAAATGCCATATGGAGAATTCTTTGCAGGTACTTTTTACAGAAATATATACACAAAGATTCTTTAATTGTTGATATTGCGGCAGGATATTGTGAATTCATCAACAACATTGAATCCAAGGAAAAGATAGCATTCGATCTCAATATTGATTTAAAGCAGTTTGCCAACGAAAATGTTCTGGCTATAAATAGTTCTTTTTTTGAAATGAAAAAATACCTGCACGGGAAAAGGGCAGATGTGATTTTTGCTTCAAATGTTCTGGAACATCTGGATAATAAAGAGCAGGTTATACAATCAATTAAAACATGTTCTGATAATTTGAAAAATGGCGGACACTTGTTAATTCTTCAACCGAACATTAAGTATGTTAAAGGCGCGTACTGGGACTTTATAGATCATAAGGTTGCTTTGACTGATAAAGCATTGATTGAAGCAGCCGCAATGCATAAGTTCAAACTAAAAGTTAATTACCCTAAATTTTTACCATATACGACTAAGTCGAAAATTCCTCAATTCCCCTGGCTGATCTGGTTATATTTAAAACTGATGCCAATTTCCGGATTTCTTTTTGGTCAACAATCATTCCTGGTTTTTGAGAAAGTTGATGAATAATCTTACAATAGTAATTCCTGTTTATAATGAAGGCGAAAATATCGCTCAGGCAATTGCAGAAATTGAAAATAAAGTCAGGCATGAACATATCATCAATGTAGTTTATGATTTTGACGAAGACACTTCTATTCCTGTCGTTGAGAAAGAAAAACAAAAATACAAAACCCCGGTTGTTTTGGTCAAAAATAAATATGGCCGTGGTGTTTTAAACGCAATAAAGACCGGCCTTGAAACAGCTGAAACAGAATACGTTATTGTGACGATGGCTGATTTGTCAGACCCGCCTGAAGTCATGAATCAAATGATGGAAATTGCCTTGGGAAATAACGCCGATATAGTTTGCGGATCGCGTTATATGAAAGGCGGGAAGCAAACAGGCGGGCCATTTATCAAGGGGCTGATGTCAGGATTTGCCGGTCTTTCCCTGCACTATCTTGCAAAGTTGCCCACCCACGATGCCACGAACAGCTTCAAGCTCTACAGAACATCTTTTTTAAAGAAACAGAAAATCGAAAGCACCGGCGGCTTCGAATTGGGCATGGAACTTGTTGTTAAAGCGTATTTACAAGGCTATACAATCATGGAAACTCCAACAATCTGGACTGACAGACAAGCGGGGAAAAGTAATTTTAAAATTATTGAATGGCTGCCATCATACCTGAAGTGGTATTTTATGGCGTTTAAAAAATAAAATGAGGAATATTTTAATATAAAAAGATGGAAGGTGAAGTACGGTTAGATTGAAAGCCGTGTTTCAAAACATTTTTTTATTTTTTACGATTATGAAAAAGACCTTTTTGTATTCTGCCATAATAGTATGCACGGTCCTGATTTCCCTTGAAATTGTCTGCCGGATCATCGAGCATTGGATCCCTCCGCACATTGTTGATATCGGATTGGGATTTACTCCTCAGAGCAGGCTGTTTGTTGAGGATGAGAACCGCCGCGGGTTCATGAGAACAGCCCCTGCCAAGACAATAGCGTTTCATACAGACAGTTTTACCATTAAAAAAGATAAAAGATCGTGCAGGATTTTCGCTTTGGGTGAATCATCGGTAAATTATCTGGACTCGGAATTCCGTCTGCTGGAAGTCAGGTTGAGAAAACATCTTCAAGGCAGGTTCGACGACGTCGATATTATAAACGCAGGCGGCCTTTCCTATGGATCGCAAAGACTGGTTCCCATAACTGCCGAAATAATGAACTACAACCCCGATCTTGTTTTGCTCTATTCAGGCCATAATGAATTTGAAGAGATAAGTCAGTTAAAGTTTGCTTCATTGAAAACCATATGGTTCCAGCAACTTATTGCTAAAAGCGCTTTGTTGCGTTGTATGAGAGACAGAATCACAGACGTTATTGTTGCAAAATTAAGAAGTGATCACAATAATAGGATATTAAAGAGAGAACGCCCTGATTGGTCAGAGGCTTTGCGGTATAATTTTACGGTTAAAGATGTCCGGACAAGAATGGAAAACTACAGGAACAATCTTTCCCGCATTATTGAGATTTGCAACAAAAACAGGGTGCCCATAATTATCGGTACGGTTCCGTCAAATCTTGTAAATCCTTATCTGCCGAATTCAGCGGAAGACCAGTATAAAAAAGTCTATGAGCTTTTCGATGATAAAAAATATCTGGAAGCAGCGAACCTGGGTAGATTGATAATTAAAAATACCCCGGGCAGGCATCAATCGTCTGATTCGGAGAATAAAATCATCCGGTCTCTTGCGGCGGAATACGGGTGCCCGCTTGCTGATGTGGAAAAAAATATTATAGCGGATGAACCGCACAATGTTCCCGGAATGGCTTTGTTCAAAGACCATTGCCATCTGAATGCAAAAGGAAACAAGATTTTAATAAACACCTATGAACCTTTGATACTGGAAATATTAAAGCAGAAACAGTAATGAACGTCCCCGGTTACCAGGATTCCTCCGTCTCCGGTTCAACTCAGAAGTTACACCTTTCAAGCAGCAGTCATCAATTATTATGTTATTATGTCTGCAAAATACTCTGGAATTATGACTTGACATATAATAAATTTTCGATGTAGTTCAGCAAAATCCACCGTAATTTGGTGAAAACCCCCATCACTCTTGGTATTAAGGTTGTTTATACTCATTTTGTTGTGCAGGTTTTTAATAAATATTTGTAATTGATATTACAAGATAAATTCAATAATTATAAAAAATATCGCATAATTACTACATTTGGCGTATATATTGCTGCAATAAGGATTGTAGATTAGTAGATTTTAAGATTAGATAAATATATTAAACATTAACATCCTCTGTGGGGTGTAGCTTTCCGGAACTACGGCGGTTCATAATGCAGGCACTGCAACTTATACGGTTGGATCCGGTGGCAGAAGAGCACCGCAATTAATTTAAGTATATTGCGATAGAAATTTGGCTTTTATCTTTTCATTTTGTAATCATGATGGCCTTGACAGACAAAACCGCATTCTCTATACTTATTATAAAAAGAAAGTTCTTATCAATTTAATCATGTGTTGTAAATTTTGGAGATTCAAATTATCTTTTATCTTACGAAAAGATGGCGCAATGCAAAAGGATCGAAACAATTGGGAGAATGAAAGCAGAATGCAACGGCGTATTGGCATATTGAAACATATTTGTCCCCGTCCGGTTGTTAAAGTTATTATGAGTGCATGTTAATGCGGAATAGAAATATAAACTGTTAAAAAAAGCGGTTTAGTAATGAAAGTCCGGGACAGTATTTCAGATGATACAAAAAAATTGTTCGCCTTCTTTTTGCTGGCGGGCAGAAATGTGTCTCTGTATCCAAAAGGCCACAGCATCGGCACTAATTCCATCAGGCAGTTTCATGAAACACTGGAAGCCTACATTCGTCAATACGGTGATGTAAAAATTGAATTTGAAAGAGATCGCGTAACTTGTCAGGGGGTGGAGGTTCATACCGGATCATCCGAAGAAGGAACGCTGCCTTTTACACTTTTTCGGGACGGCATACGATGGCTGGAATTCACTGAAGGAATAGAACTGGAAGAAATCAGGGAAGTATTATCCCTCATCAACAGATATTCCGTATTGACAACTGAACCGGAAGGAGACATCGTAACCGCTTTCTGGGAATCACATTTTGAACATGTGCTGTATAAAGCCGACGATTTTCTATCAGGACAGGCGGTTGACGAGGACGAATTTCTCTCCGAACAGGTGGCGGAGCAGATTGACAGTCTTTCCAAACCGGATACAATGTCCGATGCAGCAGGAACCGAAACCGGAACAAAAGATAAACCGGAAACGTCTGGAAGCACCGCCACGGATACGGCATCGCCTGATATCCTCGCCCTTGATCGGGCATCTTTCCTGCTGACCCCGAAGGAACAAATCGAATTACAGGAAATGGTCGCCCGTGAGGAAAAATTTTCCACTTCTGAACATCTGAATATGTTGCTGGACATGCTTCTACAGCATCAGGAAGAAAAAGACTTTAATATTGTCATGGAGGTCCTGCTGGAAGAATTTGAAGTATCTCTTGCCCGCCATGATTTGGAAGCCGCTCTTATAATTTTCGACGGAATTCGCAGGATTCTGGACAGTGGAAAGCTCCGCGATCCCTGGGAAAAACCGTTGATCGAATCATTTTATAAAGACATATCTTCCAGTTCCAAATGTCTGAAGCCTCTGGAGGATATTTGGAGCAACTTAAATGTGCAGCAGATTGAAACCATCAGACTTATTTTCCTGCATCTGAACCCGGAGGCAGTCGGCACCCTGATGCATCTCCTGCTCCTGGGACAGCCTTCACAGCTGGAACAAATAACAGAAGATACTATTGTTTCCCTTATCAGTAAGGACATGAACTGTCTGGAAGACCTGGTTAAAAATCCGGATAATAGAATAGCCGAGAAGCTTGTTCATGCCCTGTCCAGAATGGAGGGGGACAAGCCATTAAAATATTTGATTAAGATGGCCCGGCATTCGTCAGTATCTGTACGTCGGGGAGCCATCAAGGCGATTGGAAAGGCGCAAGGCGATCAGATGCAGAAGATATTTGAGTTCATCGAAGACCCGGACGCTTCGATACGCCGGCTGATCCTGACACATATGGGCCAATCCAGAAACGAGGCCGCTGAAGATCTTCTGATGCAGTATATTCAAAGCAAACATTTCAGCGCCGCACAAATAGAACACCTGATGGAATGTTTCGTAACGCTGGGTAAATGCGGATCGATGCGGTCACTTCCTTTCCTTAGCAAAACGCTGCTGCACCGCAAATGGATGGCCGGATTTAAAAAATCGCCTTATCGTGAAGGCGCGGCAGCAGCGCTTGTCGCTTTAAAAATACCGGAAGCCCGGCAAATTATCGAAGCGGCGGGACGAAGCTTTTATCCCGGCCTGCGCAAGATTGCGCGTAAAGCGGGAAAAGAATTTTTTCAAAAAAATAAAGGAGAACAATAATCATGTCTGAGAAGCAGTCGGTTCCTGAGCGATTGGGGCATGATTTTCTGAGAGCCCTGTATCTCATGATTAACACAGTCCGTATGTACGATGATAATAATCAACTCGTACGGACGAGTGTCAGTTCATTTCAGAACATTCTCAACGAACTGACTGTCAGCGGAGACATCACTCTCCTTCTATATCGCAGCCGTTTTCATCTCGGAGGGGAAAAAATCCGATACCGCAGAGATTCAGCCGTTATATCTTATAATATGGTGGAATTTTTTTCGAATCGCGGCATCGGCAGCATTAATTTTTTAAAGTCGTCACGCGATGTTTCTCCTGAAAATATCATAACTTTTACACGTCTGTTCAATGATGCCGTAAGACATGATGAATCCCATCACTGGCTGGAGCAAAAACTGCTGGAAAAGAACTGTCCATGGGTGGAGGTTGAACCGGCAACGCCGGACGCAACGGCTGACGGTGAAAACCCGGAAGATAAACGTTATGAAAACGCGCGGAAAAATTATTTTCTCGCGATAGAAGCGGTAAAAGAAGTGGCGGATAAAGTCTCCCAGGGTATGGTGGGGATACGCAAGACCAGACGTATTGCCCAGAACATTGTGGACATGATCAAGGATGATTCGACATTGATGCTCGGGTTGGCAACCCTCAAGGAATATGACGATTACATATATGCTCATTCAGTCAATGTAGCTCTTTTGGCGGCATGTCTGGGAAGACATATAGAATTATCGGATACTTCGCTTGAGCATTTGACCATATGCGGTCTTTTTCATGATCTGGGAAAGGTAGATGTACCCAAGGAAATTCTTCTCAAGAACGGAGAATTGAACGATATGGAATGGGATCTGCTGAAGTCGCACCCCGCCATGGGTGTCAGAAAAATTCTTATGCTGAAAGCAACCCCGTCTTTGAGATCCAGAATTATCCTCGGTCCGTTTGAGCACCATTTGAATATGGATATGACCGGATACCCCCGGACTATGTTTACCGGTCATTTGAGTCTTACGGGAAAGATTATTCATATAGCCGACGTCTATGAAGCCATGACTCATGAAAGGGTTTACCGGCCAAAGTCTTTCACGGCTTATGAAGTACTGAGAAAGATGTGGGAGGAAGCGGGAAAGCGTTTTGACAGGATTCTGTTAAAACGCTTCATTCACATGATGGGAATTTATCCAATCGGTTCTGTCGTAGAACTCAGCGATGGAACAATAGGTCTGGTGATGGATTATCCCGAAGAAACCGAACGCAGTCTGCCTCTTGTTTTGCTTCTTAAAGATGACGGCAAAGGATCCCTGCAACGCGGGGAGATGGTTTATCTGGCGGATCAGAACATCAAGAACGGTTCGGAACGTTTAAATATTGTCAGGGGGATTCCGCAAACACAATTCAATATCAATCCCGCGCAATATTTTCTGCATTTGAAGTAAAATTGCTTATTATATATTTCAAATGCGAATTTTCGAAAACAGTTTATTCATTATGACTGTTTACTCGCGGCGGAATTGAATAAGTTTTAATTTAGAACTTTCACCGGACAAATATATAATAAAATTTTTAATTAAATTTTCTCAACAATTATGATAGTAGAATTTAGATATAACAATTATAAATGGGGGTTATTATGAAAAAAATCATTATTTCGATACTTCTAATCCTGGCGTTTATCTGCTCATGTTCGAAAACGAACGGAAACCCTGAGGATTTGATTAACGAGGCAAATCTTTTATGGGATGGCAACCAATATACAGATCCCCAGAAGGCAATCGAATATCTTAGCAAAGCCATTAAATTGCAGCCGAATAATGCAGAAATATATAACCTGCGCGGCGCCGCTTACAAAAACCTTAATCAGAATCAATTGGCCGTTGATGATTTCAGCACAACTATCCGTCTCAAGCCGAATCATGCTCTGGCCTATTATAACCGCGGTAATGTTTACTATAACACCGGTAAATATCAGCAGGCCATTGATGACTGCAGTGCAGCCATTCGTTTAAAACCGGATTACGCTCAGGCATACAACAACAGAGGAATTAATTACAACAAGCTGAAGAATTACAAGTCGGCGATCGAAGACTTTAACAAAGCCATCAAAATGGAGCCTAATAACGCTGATGCCTATAATAACAGAGGGATCGCTTATTTCAGGCTGGACAACGACAAACAAGGCTGCAGCGACGTACAAAAAGCCTGCGCATTAGGATTCTGCAAAGGACTGGATTTGTTTAAAAGCCACGGATACTGCCCTTGATCCGGCATTGTCCTGATTGCAGCAAACAATTAACGTGTTTTTATCCGTATTATATTGGTGAGCAAAATTATCGCGACATAAAGCGCTTATCAATTTAATCAAGGACACTATGTTTAGTACTTTTAAAAAACCGCCGGTTATTAAAAATTTAGGCATTAAACCATACAAAGTTTATTGTTCCCTGAACAGACTTGCCGTAGGCGTGGATAATATTCATCTGGATGTCCACATCAGCCCTCAGGTATACAGCGCTCTAAAGAAGACGGCATTTCTTTTAACGATAAAACACAGCGGAACGGATATCTTTTTCAAAGAATACAAAAGAGAATTTTGTGAAATTGAGAAGGATGCTCTGAAACGCATTTGCAATGATGCTCTGCTTGACGGAATCAACAAAGCAAAAGCGGCTTCTGATGTTCAGATTGATTTCCTGGCGCAAATAGCCATGGTAAAATTGTTTCTGGAGGAAATCAAATCCCAATACAAAATTATGGTGGCGCAAATCGAACCTCTGGTCAAAATTTATCAATTGTCCGCGAGACACGATCAGACCGATGTTTTCCTGATTAAAGACAAGCTATCGGAAATAAAGCTTCATTATAATCAAATCATCCGACTCGTGGGGAAAGAACTGTTTGAATTACTAAATGATATTAATGCAAGGAAATTAAGGGAGATGAGAGAAACACATTTCCCGCCCCATGATATTTTGCCAAGTCATTATCTCGCAAACTCTTTATTCCACACAAACAATCCCAATGATGATTTTTTCCTTATTGAAGAATACGTACTCATGGGACAGAGATCTGAAGATATTGATAACTACAAAAGTGTTAGAATGACAATATTAGAACTGCTTGGCCAAATCGATTTAACGGATGAATGTTACAGTAATGATAATGCGGGCGAAAGAAAGTTACAGGAAGTTAATGGTGTTTTCGACGCGGGTAATTACGCGTTTGATTCATTAATAATGAACCCCGGCAACATTGACCGGATGTTCGATTATTTCGATTCGCAGGAACAATACGAAAAAATAAAAAAGGAAAAAAAATCTCAGGAGAATCTTGAAAAACTCAAAGAACGTATAGAAATACAGAAATATTTACTCAATCTGTTTTACCGTAAATTCAAAAAATCCCGTCTTCTTCGTCTGGTTGTCGCTGATTTTGAAATGAAACCTCTATACGAAAAATACTGTCCGCCAATGTCTCCAAGGCAGATAAGGGAATTTCTTGTTGATTTCTGGAAAAGAATATCTATGAGAAATCAGCAAAAACGCTTTAAATCTCTTTATGGTAAAGACTTCACTCTTAAGCCTCTTCTGCAGATAGTTAAACAGATCAAAAGCACTTCAACTAAAGAAAAGAAACAATATTTGATTATGTTTCTTAAAATATTCTCCAGATATCACAGAGATCTGTATAATTTCCGTATTATCAAAGAAGCAATGGACTCCATAAATCTCATTACGGAAGAAAAAATTATTTTATTATCACGGGAAAACCACTCTCTTTTTGAGTTTCTGCTGCCGGATGAACGGGTCAAAGAAGAAAAACCCATTGCCAATCATGTCATCATTAAGGCCGACATTCGCGGTTCCATGAACATAAACCACATGATGAGAAAGATGGGGCTGAATCCGGCATCATATTTCAGCCTGAATTTCTTTGATCCTATTTCCGCTGTTCTTTCTGAATATGGAGCATCAAAAGTGTTCATTGAAGGAGACGCAATTATTTTATCAATCTTCGAAAATGAAGACTCTGTAGATGGAAATTACAGTGTGGCGCGCGCATGTGGATTGGCGATCAGAATGCTGCAGATTGTTCACAGCTACAATGAAAAAAACAAGGAAAATAATCTTCCCGTGCTGGAACTGGGAATCGGAATCTGTTACAGTCAGGATCCGCCGACCTTTTTATTCGACGGCGATTCCAGAATAATGATTTCTCAGGCTATCAATCAGGCAGACCGCCTGTCCAGCTGCGATAAGTTACTACGCAAAATATTTAAAAGTCATAATGACGTGTTTAATTTATTTGTTTTTGAAAATGAAGCAGAAGAAATTTCCGACACCGGGGCGGACGACTCCACTTATCGTTACAATGTCAACGGAATCGAACTCAACGAAGAAGGATTTAACAAACTTACCAGGGAAATCAACCTGCAAATATTCATATATCCTTCAGAAGATGATGAAAGCGTGAAATTTTATACAGGTAAAGTTCCTCTGGCAAACGGCAATTATCAGCGCATTATCATCCGGGAAGCGGTTATTCATAAAGTAAAACCGGATGTCCTGGATGTAAAAGGGAAAATATCAAAAAAATACTATGAAGTCTGCACAAATCATAAAATTTATAATTCCATAGAAAATATATATTAAAATTGTTATACATATCAGAACCTTTCATTGAGCATGGCTAAAACAAAATAACAACTCAAAAATCTTTACTATATTCAGGAAATAACCATATTACTCCTGATGAAAAGGATGGAAAAAATGAAAATAGTAAAATTGATAACAATCTCTTTAATTATGATGGGAATGATGATTGGTTCGGTTAACGCTGCTCCTTCTAAGGCCGGATATATTGATGTTCAGAAAGTTCTTTTAAGCTATGAGAAAGCAAGAAAAACTCAGGAACAGATTATACAAAAAGAGCAGCTTCTTCAGGATGAGATATCGGCAAAACGGAATCAGGCCGAAAAAGCAAGAAACAGGGGCGTATCAGATGCAGAGGTAAAAAATCTTCTTAATCAAATAGAAAAAGATTACGAACCCAAACGTGCGGAATTAAATGAATCCAGACAGAAAACGGAACGAGAAATAAAGAATGATATATCCAACGCAATTGGAGAAGTAGCTAAGAAGATGGGAATTGAAGAAGTGATTAATAAGCAAGTTTTATTTTATACCACTAATTTTGTTGATATAACGGATAAAGTGATTGAACTGCTCAACAAAAAGAAATAATTAAATTTCGATTTAAAATAAAAAAGGCGCTCCTGCGAAGGAGCGCCTTTTTATTTAAGGTTAAACTTCTTGATTATTCACCAAGTTTTTCACTGGCAATCCGCATACCGTAGAATGAACGATAAACGAATATTAAAGCGATCAAGAAGAAAACTACGGCCAGACCGGTCTTTAAAGTCTGATTGGTCATGGTAACCGCGATTTCAGTTGCCAGCAATCCAAACAGAGTTGTGAACTTGATAACCGGGTTCAAAGAAACAGAAGAGGTATCTTTGAAGGGGTCGCCGACGGTGTCGCCGACAACACTGGCTTCATGCAGCGGAGTGTTTTTCATCTTGAGGTCGACTTCAACAATCTTCTTGCCATTATCCCAGCAACCGCCGGCATTAGCCATGAAGATCGCCTGATACAGACCGAAGAAAGCGATACCGATCAGATAACCGATGAAGAAGTAGGGGTTAAAGAAAGCCAGCGCCAGGCACATGAAGAAGATTACGATGAAGATGTTGATCATACCCTTCTGAGCGTACTGGGTACAAATCTGAACGACTTTCTTGGAATCCTCAATCGAAGCTTCTTTCTTGTCCAGATTGATATTCTTCTTAATAAACACAACGGCCTGATATGAACCGGTGGTAACTGCCTGGATGGAAGCACCCGTAAACCAGTAAATAACTGCGCCGCCCATAAGCAAGCCCAGAATGATTTCCGGCTGTACCAGAGAAAGTTTAGCAACAACATTGCCGAAGAGACCTTCCAGCATGATGATGATACCGAACACCATTGTGGTCGCGCCGACAACCGCTGTACCGATCAACACGGGCTTGGCTGTGGCTTTGAATGTATTACCGGCACCATCAGCAGATTCAAGGAAATGCTTGGCCAATTCAAAATCAGGTGCAATTCCGTATTCTTTTTTCACAATGTCTTTTGCGTCGGGACGCGATTCAATCATGGAAAGTTCGTAAATGGACTGCGCATTGTCGGAAACCGGTCCGAAGCTATCCACGGCGATGGTCACAGGACCCATGCCCAGGAATCCGAATGCCACCAAACCGAACGCGAACACCGGAGCGGCAAAAGTAAATGCCGGGGGCATCAAAGCCATAACTGCCGGATTCTTGGAAACCATATAAGCAATCAACATCAGAATCATGATCGTCAGGCCTTCCCAGAAAGCGGAGAAGTTACCGGCAACCAGACCGGAAAGAATGTTCAAAGAAGGGCCACCCTGACGGGAAGCGTTGACAACTTCTTCGCAATGACGTGAAGAGGTGCTGGTGAATACTTTTGTAAATTCCGGAATCAACGCGCCGGCGATGGTTCCGCAACTGATGATACATGCCAGAGCCCACCACAAATCAGCATACTGGGGGGCAAGACCGGACCCCAGCAGATAATAGCTGGCGATAAAAGTAACTGCGATAGAAACAATGGATGTAATCCAAACCAGATTGGTTAAGGGATGTTCAAAATTAAATTCTTTTTTACCGGCAAAAGCAGCTTTGCTGATAACGTCATTGACAAAATAAGAAAGCAGAGAGGTCAGGATCATGAGAATTCTCATCGCGAAAATCCAGACAATCAACTTACCGCCCATTTCGGGATTTCCCGCCAGAGCCAGAGCCAAAAAGGCGATCAGGGCAACGCCGGTAACACCGTAAGTTTCAAAACCGTCTGCCGTGGGGCCAACGCTGTCACCAGCATTATCACCGGTACAGTCGGCAATAACACCGGGGTTTTTGGGATCGTCTTCCGGGAGATGGAAAACGATTTTCATCAAGTCGGAACCGATGTCTGCAATCTTCGTGAAGATACCGCCGCAGATACGCAGTGCGGAAGCGCCCAGAGATTCACCGATGGCAAAACCGATAAAGGAAGGACCGGCTAACTCTTTAGGAATGTAGGCCAAGATGATAATCATGAAGAAAAGTTCAATGCTGACCAGCAGAAGTCCAACGCTCATACCGGAACGCAGACAAATGTTGACGATGTTCAAAGGCTTGCCGCTCAGTGATGCGAAAGCGGCGCGGGAATTGGCCACCGTATTGATACGGATACCAAACCAGGCGACAGAATAAGAACCCAGAATACCTAAAATAGAACATATAAGAATAATTATTATGTCGGAAACTGCTTTTCCCTCAAGAGCTCCAAAGTAGTAAGCTATACAGATAGCGATCAGAACCCACAGAGCGATAAGGAATTTGCCCTGTTGGAAAAGATAGGTTTTGCAGGTTTCCCAAATGGTCTGGGAAACATCCAGCATGGCCTTATGCGCGGGCAAATTCTTGGTTTGCACATATTGCATGATGCCGAAAATCATCCCGATGGCGCAGATGATTAATCCGAAATTCAGAATGGTCAACCCTGCAAGGGAACCACCTAAAAAGCTGACTTGTGTCAGGTCCGGCAATTTAATGTCCGCCTCACCGGCAAATGCGGCGCCGGCCATGAGCAAAAACATCAAAGAGCTCAGTAAAAATGTCCAGATACTTCTTTTGTTTTGTAACATTATCCATCCTCCTTTTAAAAATACTTAATTATTTTTTGTATGGTATTTAGCCATAGCTTGTTGCATACCCGATGTAATAATATCCGTTGTGGCTTCGGAAGCAATTTGAATGCTTTGATGAAGCAAATCTGATTCTTCCTTCCCAAACCGCTGCAGAACATAATCTTCAACCGGCTGTCTGCCGGACGGCTTACCAATGCCCATCCTCACTCTCATAAAATCGGCGGACCCCAGACAGGCAATGATTGATTTTAATCCTTTATGACCGGCGTCTCCGCCGCCGTTTTTCAGGCGAATCGTACCGAAAGGCAAATCAAGGTCATCATGAATTACTATCAAATTACTTATATCCACCTTGAAATAGGCAAGTAATTCTCTTACTGCGTTACCGCTTAAATTCATATAAGTTTGAGGCATTGCCAGCAGTGCATTAATACCGCCTATTTTACCTCTATTCCAAAGAGCGTTAAAACTTTTTTGTTTTAGATCAACTTCCAATCGGTCGGCTATTTTTTGCAGAACCATAAACCCGATGTTGTGTCTTGTATATTGATAGGGGTTCCCGGGATTTCCCAATCCAACGATCAGATACATTATTTGCTCTCTCTCATCAACGCGCCGAAAAAATATTTTCTTTAAATTCGAGAGAAGCACCCGCTATCACCCAATTATTACAACTCCCTGCAAACGAATTATTTCCCTTTTTCTTTTTCTGCCGGAGCTGCCGCACCTGCGGCAGGTGCCGCGCCGTCAGCTGCCGCCGCGCCTTCAACTGCTTCTTCTTTCACGGGTTCCTCGACTTTGGCAACCTTAATTACAGCAACCGCCGCAATCGACGTATCGGGCCTGTCCAGCAATGTTATTCCTTCGGCAACTTTCAAATCCCTGACTTTTATGGAATCACCTATTCCGAGATTAGTTACATCAACATCAATATGGTCAGGAAGATCCAGGGGCAGACAGGAAACTTTTACGTCCCGTTTTATATGCTGCAATTCACCGCCGTTTTCCACGCCAATAGCCTTACCGGAAAAGCGAAGGGATACATCCATCGTAATTTTTCGCTTTACATCCACTTCATAAAAATCAGCATGGTAAAGTTTTCCCGTTAACGGCTGTACCTGCAATTCCTTGATTAACGACAGCTTTTCTATTTTTTTACTGCCACCGTCATCAATAATCAGTTTTATGAACGCGTGATCTTTCTTATCCTTGTGCAATTTGATCAGTTCATCGTTCTTCACCGCCAGCAGAATATTTTCGGCAGAACGGCCATAGAAAACCGCAGGGACAAATCCCTTTACCCTTAAACGACGGGCTGGTCCTTTCTTTTGCTCTTTACGGACTTGAGCCGCTAAATCTGTTACCTCCATTTGTCCCTCCTAATATAAATTCCTATATAAATAACGAGCTTACGGAATCATTGTAATAAATTCGGCGAACAGCTTCGCTTAAAATTCCCGATACCGACAACACTTTTATTTTTTCACATTTTTTAGCATCATCTTTGAGCGGTATGGTATCGGTTACTATGACTTCTTTAATTTCTGATTTTTTTATGCGTTCAAGCGCCGGCCCGGACAGGACGGGATGCGTACAGCAGACGGAAACTTCCAAAGCACCCGCATTCTTCATGGCTTTGGCAGCCTCCACAACCGTTCCGGCTGTATCAACCATGTCATCCAGAATAACAACCCTTTTACCCTGCACGTTACCGATGATATTCATTACCTCTGCTTCATTCGGACCTTCCCTTCTCTTATCAATAATGGCCAGAGAAGCTCCCAGTCTTTTCCCGAATGATCTGGCACGTTCCACGCCGCCGGTATCCGGCGAAACAACTACCGTATTATCCGTATAATTTTTCTTCATATAATCCAGCAATACCGGCTTGGCAAAAAGATTGTCCACCGGAATATTGAAAAATCCCTGGATTTGACCGGCGTGCAGATCCATGGACAAAACCCGGTTGGCGCCGGCAGTTGTTATCAGATCAGCCACCAGTTTTGCCGAGATAGGTGCTCGTGGAGCGACTTTTCTATCCTGTCTGCCGTATCCGTAATAAGGGACAACTGCCGTAATACGGTCCGCCGAAGCCCTTTTCATTGCATCAATCATGATTAGCAGTTCCATCAACGTAACATTTACAGGTGAACATGTGGACTGAATGATAAAAACATCCATACCGCGGACATTTTCATTAATTTCAACGCGCGTTTCACCATCGCTGAAAGTAGTTACATTGGCTTTACCGAGATTAAAGCCTAATTTATCGCAGATTTTTTCAGCCAACTCTATATTGGCATTACCGGAAAATACCCTGATTTTTTCTAACATTAAATAATTCTCCGCAATCTTTTCTGGCTGGGGCGGGAGGATTCGAACCTCCGAGTGCAGGAACCAAAATCCTGTGTCTTACCGCTTGACGACGCCCCAATAAAATATTCAATGAGGGGTGTTTTTCACAATCTAAGGAGGAAGACAAACTAACTATAAAGACTTGGCAAGAAACACCTGGCATTTACCCTGAACTTTCTTCTTTATGACTTCCAGGTTTTTTTCCGCCTCTTTTCCATTCCTAAATATACCAAAGACTGTTGGACCACTACCCGACATCAATGCGCCAAGCGCATCGTACCTGAGCAACATTTTCTTCAGATCAGTTAACTCAGGATGGATTTCCAACGAAAATGACTCCAAGTCATTATGCAATCCCTGAATTATGTCGCTCAGATCCAAATTTCGCGGAATGCTATAATTATTTTTACCCATTGTCAATCTTAAATTGAGGTTTTCATAAACCATTTTTGTCGGCAGGTCGAAGTCGGGTTTGATTAGGATTAGATTTAATTTAGGTAAATTTCGAAAATGTTTGAGCTTATCTCCTATTCCTGAAGCTAAGGCCGCGTTTCCAAAGATAAAAAAGGGGACATCCGCCCCTATTTTTGCCCCCAATTTTATAAGTTCGTCCTTTTTTAACTTCAGAGAACATATTTTATTTAAAGCCATTAGAGTCGTCGCCGCGTCGGAACTCCCCCCTCCCAGACCGGCGGTCATTGGTATTTTCTTGATAAGATTTATTTCCATTCCATAGGGATAATCAGTGTAAGAAAAAATGGCCCTGGCGGCACGGACAACCAGATTACCATCGTCTACCGGTAAATCGGTCCCGGGACAATTAAGAACAATGCCCCTGGGCCGGGGAGAAAAAGTCAGCTCGTCATAAAGAGTTATTTTTTGCATCAGGGAAAAAATGTCGTGATAGCCGTCGGCACGCTTTCTCAAGACACGCAGGAAAAGGTTTATTTTAGCCGGCGCCATCCAAAGCATTTTAAACCTTTTCTTTCACGTAGCGCATCTTCAGTTCGTAGAGAACTCCCTGGATTAAATTGCTTTCATTTTTGTCGAGGTTTCCCTTAGTCTTTGCATTGAGCATATCAAGAATATCAATGGTCTGCTTTGCCGCGGACAGATTTTTTTGTGTTTTCCCTTCTTCGGGATCGGGAAAATCTCCAAAATGGAAAAGAGCGGAAGTGCTCAGGGACAAAACAAAATTAGTAAAATTTACAGGAGGATAATCACTAGCGTTATCAGGAATTTCCCCCGGTTTTTCCGCGCTCTCCTGTTTTTCTTCGTGAGCTTTGGCAGCAGGCTCTTCCTGTTGACGATCATCCGTTGATTCACTGAAAAGGCGCTTGTCTTTAACGACAAATCCAGAATCTTTTTTCTTTTCTTCCATTGATATTCTCCTCCACTTGCTGCGATGAATATTTACGATTTTTTAATTAAACTTATTTCGCCTTTTTTAGACAGATCGATTAAAATTTTATCCCCCTCGGCAAATTTTCCTTCCAGAATTTCCATTGCCAGCGGATCAAGAATAAGTTTCTGCAGCGAACGCTTGAGCGGCCGTGCTCCGTATACCGGGCTATAACCCTGTTCAGCTATATATTTTTTCGCTTTTTCTGTCAATTCAATGCTCAGTTTGCGCTCTTTTAGCCGTTTGTCAATAAGACCCATCTGAATATCAACAATCTTATAGATATCTTCCAGTTTAAGCGCCGCAAACATAATTATGTCGTCAATTCGATTTAAAAATTCCGGTTTGAATGTCGCCCGCAGCGCTTCAAGGGAACGGTTTTTCTTGTCCTCGTCATCGAGCGTCGGATCCTGAATCCACTGACTGCCCACGTTGGACGTCATGATTATTACGGTATTCTTGAAATCCACGGTACGGCCATGTCCGTCGGTCAAACGCCCGTCATCAAGTATCTGCAATAAAATATTAAACACATCGGGATGAGCTTTTTCTATTTCATCAAAAAGCAATACGCTGTATGGCTTGCGCCGGACTGATTCGGTAAGGTAACCTCCTTCATCATATCCGACATAGCCGGGCGGAGCGCCGATCAGGCGGGCTACCGCGTGTTTTTCCATATATTCCGACATGTCGATGCGAATCATGGCCTGTTCGTTATCGAACATGAACTCTGCCAGAGCCCTGGCCAGTTCGGTCTTGCCCACGCCGGTGGGTCCCAGAAAAATAAACGATCCGATGGGACGATTAGGATCCTGCAAACCTGATCGCGCGCGGCGCAGAGCAGCGGAAACCGCTCCGATTCCTTCATCCTGACCGATGACACGCATTTTGAGTCTCTCTTCCATATGGATCAGTTTCTGCACATCGCTTTCCATCATCCGGGAAAGCGGTATGCCCGTCCAGTTGGAAACAACTTCGGCCACATCCTCCGCGTCCACCTCTTCCTTGAGCATCGGATTGTTCTTCTGAATATCCTCCATCTTTTTCTGTTCTTTTTGAAGTTCTTTATCCAACGCAACCAACCTGCCGTAACGGATTTCTGCCGCTTTCTCGAGATTCCCCTCGCGCTGGGCCTTAGTCTCCTCTAATTTCAGATCCTCAACCTGTTTTTTAGTATTTTGGATTTTATTGATTATATCTTTTTCAGCAGACCAGTGTACCTTCATCTGATCCACGCCGGATTTCAGCTCGGCAAGTTCTTTTTCAATCTTGTCGCGCCGTTCTTTGGCTGATTTATCCGTTTCCTTTTTCAGCGACTGCTTCTCTATTTCCAGTTGAATAATTTTACGGTCAATGACATCAATTTCCGAAGGTTTGCTGTCCAGTTCTATTTTCAAACGGGATGCCGCCTCATCAATTAAATCCACTGCTTTATCCGGCAAAAAACGATCAGTTATGTAACGCTGCGAAAGTGTCGCGGCGGCAACTATGGCCGAGTCTTTTATCCGCACCCGATGATGAACCTCGTAACGTTCCTTCAGCCCGCGCAGGATGGCAATTGTATCTTCGACAGTCGGTTCCTTAACTAAAACAGGCTGGAAACGCCGCTCCAGAGCCGCGTCTTTTTCAATGTATTTACGATACTCGTTAAGAGTTGTCGCACCCACACAGCGCAATTCGCCCCGCGCCAGCGCGGGTTTGAGCATGTTGGAAGCGTCCATCGATCCTTCAGCCGCGCCAGCTCCGACAACGGTATGTATTTCATCAATAAAGAGAATAATCTCGCCTTCGGCGCTGATAACTTCCTTCAGTACCGCTTTCAGGCGCTCTTCAAATTCGCCGCGGTACTTCGCACCTGCCACCAATGCGCCGATATCCAGACCGATCACCCGCTTGTTTTTCAGATTTTCCGGCACATCGCCGTTGACGATGCGCTGTGCCAGACCTTCCACAATAGCCGTCTTGCCGACGCCCGGTTCGCCGATGAGCACCGGATTGTTCTTCGTACGCCGTGAGAGCACCTGCATGATGCGGCGTATCTCTTCATCCCGCCCGATAACAGGGTCAAATGAACCTTTCTTGGCCATTTCATTAAAATCCCTGGCATAGCGTTCCAGTGCCTGATATTTACCTTCAGGATTAGGATCGGTCACACGCTGATTACCGCGTATATCAACCAGCACCTTAAAAATATTTTCCCTGGTTATGCCGGACTGACGCAGAATTTTACCTGCATGACTGTCCTTTTCTTCGGCTATTACAATAAGTACATGCTCGGCGCTCACATATTCGTCTTTGAGCTGCGCCGCTTCGGTCAGCGCTTTGTCGAATATTTTATTCAGGCGTCCGGACATATACACCTGACCGGCCCCCGCGCCCTGCACACTGGGCTGTTTTTTCAGATAATGGGTGAATTCCTGCTCCATCTTTTGCGGAGGAGCATTCAGTTTATTGAGGATAGCGCCGACGATGCCGTCTTCCTGCCTCAAAAAACAAACAAGAAGATGTTCCGGTTCGATGGACTGATGACCGAGGGAATCGGCCAGCGACTGCGCTTCCTGAATTGCTTCCTGAACTTTCAAAGTAAATTTATCAAAACGCATGCGTCACTCCAGTTATTCTATCGGTTTTTCAATAGTCACAAACAGTTTGCCGTTTTTAAAAACGGTTACATTCCCTGAAGATTCCGAAATTACTATGGCCACAGCTTTCGTTACGCTGGTAATTCCGGCGGCGGCAATATGGCGGCTCCCCAGACCCGGAGGAAAATCCCTGCTGTCCAGCGCGGCGCTAAGATGCCTTCCCGCGGTCACCAGCACTCCATTTTCCCTGATAATAAATGCGCCGTCAATCGCCGATAATTCTTTGATCGTTTCTTCAAGTTCCGGATTTAAAATATTGAGCTGCTCATCCGGATATCCCGAAAAAGGATTGATAATCATCTGCCGGGAAAGCTGCATGACTTTTTCATCATCTCCCAGAACAAATATTGTTCCGACTTTTCTGCTTTCCCTGCCCTGAGCGGCCAGTTCGCAGGCAATATTAAGAACAGCGTTAAAAACTTCCGGCCGGACATTTTCAATAACATCATTAATGAAATCGGATGTCAGGATTTCAAATTCTTTTCCCACGTCAATGACAAAAATGCTATCGGCATAACCGAATCTGGGCACACCGCTTAAACAGACGACCTCATCCCCTCTTTTTAAAATGCCCAGAACTATTCCTTTGGCTATGGCAATCTTAATCCTTCCTACACGGGTTAAATTTACATTGGGAACATATAATATTTGAGCGTTTTTCTTCATCTCTTCCGATATTTTCTCATCTTCGCGGGCAACAATAATAAAGCCTATCTCTTTTTTTATTTCTTCCGTTATTACGGTTAGATCATTGATTACATCAACACAGACAAGCAGCGCGTTGGCTTTTATTTCATGCGCTATTTTGACAGCATGTTCAATCATCGTTTTATTTATTGATTTCATATGATTGCCTCGTTTTGGATTTTACTTAGAATAA
>Ga0153915_10001066_pt1 | contig 25288 bp, 19 predicted proteins | sample Opewatmetagenome_2_FD_107003 | JGI IMG/M metagenome (GOLD analysis project Ga0153915, IMG submission 107003) | Freshwater wetland microbial communities from Ohio, USA - Open water 3 Core 3 Depth 3 metaG | ecosystem: Environmental > Aquatic > Freshwater > Wetlands | place: USA: Ohio, Lake Erie...
CCGATGCCCGTGCGCCGCGGTGCGCAGGGCCGCATAAGCCGGCCCCGGACCCGGGTCGGCACCACGCGGCGGGGCTGAAGCGGAGGATCCGCTCCCCTATTTCGCCTGTGGTGCGGTCCCCAGCCCGCGCCGCTCCATCGCCCCCCACCCGCCCACGCTGCGGAGCATCCGCAGGAAACCGCGGATCCGCGTCAGGCTCATGAGCTGGCGGAACCCGAAGTTCTCCAGGAACGCGTACCACAGCAGCAGGAGCTTGTCCCGAAGGGGAAAATACTCGCGCCGGTGCTCGGCGATGATCATGGAGAGCGTCGACGTGAGAAGCCCCAGGAGCACGGTGGCGGTGAACAGCAGGAGGAACATCGGCAGCGCGATGGCGCCGAGCGCCAGGGAGGCGACAAGCACGACGTATCCCTCCGATTCGAACCAGGGGCCGAGGACCTCGAAGATCAGGAAGTAGGTGAACCCGACGACCCCGGTGCGGCCGTACGCGGGGTTCATGATCATCTTCGAGTGGAAGGTGACGATGTCCAGCAGGCCGCGCTGCCACCGGTCGCGCTGGCGGGTGAGAATCCTGAAACGCTCGGGGATCTCCGTCCAGCAGTTGGCGTGGTAGGCGTACTGCACCGCGTACGGGACCTTCGCCTCCTGCAGCCCCCGGGTGAGCCGGACCACCAGCTCCATGTCCTCGCCCACCGTGTCCTTGGCGTAGTGCTCGCTGCGCGTGAGGTACCCGTGCGCGTTCACGACACTGCGCCGGTGGAACACGCCGAAGGCTCCCGAGATGATGAGCAGCGTCTTGACCGTGGCCCATCCCACGCGGCCGGCCATGAACGCCCGCAGGTACTCGATGGTCTGGAAACGGCCGAGGGCGCGGCGGGGGATGCGGGTGGTCACCAGCGAGCCCCTGCGCACGGTGCAGCCATTGACGGGCATGATGTTGCCCCCGGCGGCCACCACCCGGTCGTCGGAGTACAGGAACTGCCCGGTGAGGTTCAGCAGCGCGTCGCGCTCCAGCATGGAGTCCGCGTCCATCCCGGCGAAATACTCCTTGCGCGCCACGTTGATGCCGGCGTTCAGCGAGTCGGCCTTGCCGCCGTTGACCTTGTCCACCACGAGCAGCTCGGGGTAGCGCTTGTTGGCGTAGATGCCGCGTATCTCCTGCGTATTGAGGTACCGGTGGACGAACAGGTCCGTGCGCTCCAGCCCGAAGTAGGTCACGAGCTTCTCCAGGGTCGAGTCCTTGGAGCCGTCGTTCACGACGATCACCTCGAAGTCGGGGTAGCGGAGGTTCAGGAGGGAGCTGACGCTCTCCACGATGGAGGCTTCCTCGTTGAACGCCGGGGTGATGATGGAGATGGACGGGAGCACGTGCTGGCGGAACAGGAAGGTGAGCCGCAGGTGATCGGCCCGGGCCGCCTGGAGGCTCACGCCGGCCATGGAGAAGCCAAGCAGCGCCAGGTACAGGATGTTGAGCGTGCTGGCATAGATCGTGAAGACGTAGTTGAAGTTCCCGAGGAACCGGGCGCCCGCCCCGAGGCCGCCCGCCTGCAGGGACACCTGCGGCGCGAACACGGCGAGCACCGCGCAGCCGGCGGGGATCAGCACGGCCCCCAGGAAGAGGAAGAGGTACAGCAGGGGCAGGTTGGGGTGCTCCCGGCGGGCCGGGGGCGGCGGCGGCACGACCAGGGGCCGGATTCCCAGAACGGGAAGGAGCGGGGCGGCCAGGTAGCGCGCCAGCTGCTCCTCCAGGCCGGGGACGTGCGGCACCAGGTTCCGCAGGATGTCCAGCCCGCTGTCGCGGATGTGGGGGTTGGTGTTGCGGTTGAGGAAGTTGATCAGCTCCTGTGCCCTTCCGTGCCGGACGATCTCGGTGAGGACCTGGGAGATCATGACGGAATCGATGGAGAGCAGCTTCTCCATGAGGTAGTCCACGTATCCGGAAAGCACCTCGACGAGCACCCCGTGGGCACGCTCCCGCTTCTCGTTGAGGCAGCGCAGCATGACGGCCCGGAAATGCTGCGGCCGGGCGCGGAGGATCGCGGTGATGGCGAGGGACACGCTGCGCCGGATCAACGGGTCCTCCAGGTGCTGGAACAGGAGCGTGAGCGACCGGCCGGTCGGGATGCTTCCCAGGGCCTCGGCGGCGAGGTTGCGGATGAAGCGGTCCTCGTGGCGCAGGAACCGCGCGTGGTCCAGCGTCGCCGGATAGGCGGAGCACAGGACCTGGAAGGCGGCCTGGGAGATGTCGGGGTCCTTTTCCTCGGAACGCGAGACCAGGTACTCGTACAGCTCGGGCGAACGGTAGCGTCCCGCGAAGTGTATCAGCAGGAACTGGATCTCCTTTTCCCGGCGCGCGGTGAGGACCGGGAAGAGCGCGGCGAGGTCGTCACCGAACTCGGAGAGCAGGCCCCACAGGCTGCGCTGGTAGCGCTCCGGCTCCCCGGCCAGGGTGTCGATCATCGTGGGGATCGCGAAAGACTCGTGAAGGTCGGTGAGGGCGGCGGCCATGAACAGCTTTACCGAGCGGCTGTGCTCCTTTTCCAGGGCATCGATCAGCGCCACTCGCGCGCCGCGCGTGGGCACCAGGGGCAGGAGGGTCGCAGCCCGGCAGCGGGAAAGGCGGCTGCGGGAGCGCAGCCCGCGCAAGAGCAGGATGTCGATCCGCGCCCCGCAGAGAAAATCGGAAACGGCCTTCTTCTGCGCCTCGGTGAGACGCTGCATGTCCGTCAGGCGCGAGCATTCCTGCAGGAGGACCCAGGGGCGGCGGCGGGCGAATCGCGCCTCCCGGCGGGCCCAAGGGATGCCCTCGGTCGCGGCATCCACGAGCTGGGCCACCGCATCCCGGACCCGCCGTGCCCTCGCCTCCCGCCGGCGGCGCAAGAGCTGGCGCAGGAGAAACCACGCCGACACCGCGAGGTCGAGCGCGAGGACGGCCCCGAAAACGAGCTGCGCGGTGCCGAGGCCGTTCATCTCCCCGCGCTCCGCGTGATGTTCGTCACCAGGCCGACCACCTCCACCAGGGAGACGGGCTTGCGGAAGAAATGGCGGATGTCGTGCTCCACCGCCTTGCGGATCAGGTCGTCGTTCTTCTTGTGGGAGACCAGGATGAACGGGATCCCGTTCCAGAGGGCGTTCGTGCGCAGTCGTTCCCGGATGGTGAACCCGTTCAGCCGCGGGGACATGGCCTCGCAGATGATCACGCCCGGGGGGGTGGCCTCAATGAAGCTCATGGCGCTCTCCCCGTCCTCCCGGATGCTGACGGCGAGGTCCGCGGCCTTCAGCGCCCGGACGAGCAGCTCCATGGACGGGGGATCCGGTTCGACGAGAAGGACGCTCGGCCGCTCGGCCACCGACTCAGCGCCCACGTTCGAAGAGTCGCAGATCGTGTTTGCTCCCTGCTGCTCGGCGAGGCTCAGGCGGTACAGCGCCGCCTGCTCCACCCGCAGGGCAAGCTCCTCGCGGCTTCCCTCCTCCATGAAGAACTCGTACAGGTTGACCACGCCGATGGAGACCGTGAGACGGTCCAGGTACAGCTCGGAGTCCATGACCAGCCGATGCAGGTCCTCTGCCACCTGCCGGGCCTCGGGTGCCGAGCACTGGGGGATGAAGTACCCGAATACCGGGCCGCCGATCTTGAAGGCGGCGTGGCTCTCCCGCCCTGGGTTCCCCCGGTAGTTGGAGAGGACGTACGCCACCGCGCGGAGGGCCTCGTCCCCGCCGGTGCGGCCGTGCGCGCGGTTGATCCCGATGATGTTGTCCAGCTTCACGGCAATGAGCGCGCCGTTGGCTTCCCGGGCGCGGGCAAGCGCGAACTCCTCCGGAAACTGCAGGCGAAAAAGGTGCTCGCCCGGCAGGCCGGTGAGCGGATCGCGGCCCAGCCTCCCGGAGCCTTCCAGCTCGGGTCCTGGGGTACTCTGCGGTTGCCCGGTCATGCACCTAGTATCGGACAGTATCCTCCACCCCTTCGCAAGACCCCGCCCTGCGAGCCGGACCCGGCTGCTCCCGCCGGCCGCCCCCCAGGGACGGCCTTGCCCCGGGCGCGCCGTGGTTGTAGTCTTGCCGCAGGGTCGCGGAATGGACGAGGAGAAAATGCGGCTGGCCCTGAATAACCAGGTCGAGGCGTCCCTGCTGGATGCGCTGCTGCAGCAGGACGGCGTGCCGCACCTCGTACACTCCTTTCACGACCGCGCCTACGACACCCTGTGGCAGTTCCAGTTGGGGTGGGGATACGTGGAGACCCCTGCCCGGTACGCCAGCGGCGTGCATGCGCTTCTGGAGTTGCTGCGGCACAACAGCTACTCGGACTAGTGTGGCTTTTCCATGGATGTGATATACTAGATTTCTGCACGGGGATGCTGCCGCGTTCCCGACGCGGATCAGCATGACACTCCGTTCCAAAGCAACTCTGATCGTAGGCACGAGCTTTCTCGCTCTGATCGGGCTCCTCCTTGCCGCCGCGATCGTCGTGGTCCTCGGCCGGTTCCGGTTGCTGGAGGCGGAGGAAGCGGACAGAAACGTCCGCCGCGCCCTCGACGCCTTGAACGACCAGGCGGTCAACCTGGCCGCGACCGCCGCGGATTGGGCGCACTGGGACGACTCTGCGGCGTTCGTGGCCGGGCGGAATCCCGGGTTCCCGGGTGCCAACCTCGTGGACGACACGTTCCTTACGCTCCGCCTCGACGTCGTGGCGTTCCTGGGGCCCGGCGGCCGGGTCGTCTACCAGCGCGTGTACGATCGCGCCGGACACCACGACTCCCCGCCGCTGCGGGGATTTGCCGAGATGATCGCTCCGGGCTCGCCCCTGGTGGCCCACGCGGAGGCGGCAAGTCACGTTGAAGGTCTCGTCGTCCTTCCCGGGGCAATTCTCCTGGCCGCCTCCCAACCGGTCACGGACAGCCTCCGTCGCCAGCCCGCGTCGGGGGTCCTGGTCTTTGCGAGGATCCTGGACAGGGTGGAGGTGAAGCGGCTGTCGGGGCTCCTCCAGCTGGATATGCGGCTGTCCAGGCTGGACGAGGCCGGCCTCACCGCGAGGCAGATCGCGGAAGCCGCGGCCGGCGAGCCGCAATCCGTCATCGTCACCCCGGGGGCGGACCGCATCGTCTCGATCCTCCCGGTGCGGGACGTGGCGGGAAAGGTCGTCGCGGCGCTGCACGTGCAGAGCGCCCGGCGGGCCTACCGCCACGGCCTCCTCAGCGTCCTGTACCTTGGCGGCTCCCTGGTCGCCTTCAGCGTCCTCAGCGCGGTGCTCCTTTTCGTGCTGCTCTCCCGCATGGTGCTGTCCCCCCTGTCCGGGCTCTCCAGGGCGGTGCGCGGCATCGGGGCAGGTGGAGGAGCCGACCGCCTGGCTGCCCAGGGCCGGGATGAGTTGAGCGAGGTCGCGAACTCCATCAACGGCATGCTGGACGCCCTGGCCAGGTCCGAGACGCGCCGTGCGTACCTGGAGGAGCGACTCTCCCACGTGCACAAGCTCGAGGCCATCGGCACGCTCGCCGGCGGGGTGGCGCACGATTTCAACAACATCCTCATGGCCATCACGGGATTCTGCGAGGTTCTCGAGGATGGCCGCTCGGCGGCGGGAGAGCGGGCGGACGGCCTCACGGAAATCAAGGAAATCCACCGAGCAGCGATGAGGGCGGCATCTCTCACGTCGCAGCTGCTGGCCTTCAGCCGCCGCCAGCGGCTCCAGTTCCAGGTACTGGACCTGAATGCGCTCCTCTCCGACATGGCGGGGATGCTGCGGCGCCTCCTCGGAGAGCACCTGGCGCTCGAGCTCAGCCTGGAGCCGAGCCTCGCGCGGATCCGCGGGGACTTCGGCCAGCTCCAGCAGGTCATCATGAACCTGGCCGTGAACGCCCGCGATGCCATGCCCGGCGGCGGAACGCTCACGATCTGCACGAGCACCGTGACGATCGTGGACCGGGAAGAGTCGGAACGGATCGGCCTGCCGGCCGGAGCCTACGTTCGCTGCTCGATGCGGGACACGGGCGTCGGGATGCAGGAAGAGGTGCTCAAGCGCATCTTCGAGCCGTTCTTCACCACCAAGGAGCTTGGGAGCGGAACCGGTCTCGGGCTGTCCGTGGTGTGGGGGATCGTGAAGCAGTGCGACGGCACGATCTGCGTGACGAGCACCCCGGGCCAGGGAAGCACCTTCGAGATCTACCTGCCCGTGACGGTGCAGGAAGCGGCGCAGGCAGCGGAGCACGCCGCGGCGCCCCCCGCTGCCTGCGCGGAGCCGGGCAGGGGCAAGGTCCTCGTCGTGGAGGACGAACCGGCAATCCGGACACTGCTGTGCAGGGCGCTGCGCAAGGCGGGGTACTGCGTGCTGGAGGCATCGGACGGAGAGGAGGCGCTGGCGCTCGCAGCGGAGCACGGTGCGGATGGAATCCGCCTCCTCCTTACGGACGTGGTGATGCCCCGCATGGGAGGCGCCGCTCTCGCCCGCGTGCTACAGGGAAAGCACCCCGGCTTGAAGGTGCTCTACATGTCGGGAAACGCGGAGCTGCAGGGCGCGGCGGAGGCGCCGGCGGCGGTGCTGCCGCTTCTCCAGAAGCCGTTCAACACGCGCCAGCTCTTCCAGTCCGTTGCCGCCGTGCTCGGGAACTAGTACAACTCCTCTGAGAGTGCCCGTCGGCGCACTGTCCCAACCCTGCCAGCAAAGCGAGGACGTGACCATGACCAGAGCCGCTTTTGCCATGAAGCTCAAGCCGGGATTCGAAGCGGAGTACAAGCGCCGCCACGACGAGATCTGGCCCGAGCTCGTCCGGGAGATCGAGGCGGCCGGCGTCTCCGACTACTCCATCTACCTCGACGAATCCACGCGCACGCTCTTCGCCTTCCAGAAGCTGAAGGATCACAACACCTCGGGAAGCCTGGCGTCGCGCGAAGTGGTGAAGCGGTGGTGGAAATACATGGCGGACATCATGGAAACCAACCCTGACCACTCCCCCGTGGTCGTGCCCCTGGGGGAAGTGTTCCACATGGATTGAGGCCGGCGCGGACCAGCCCGGCGGGTCCCCGGGGAGGAAGTTCCCTGTAGTCCTCTTCCGGCCCGCGTAGTAGCTTCTGACCGTGGCTGCCTACTTCGCCAAGCGACTCCTGCTCATCATCCCGACGTTCGTCGGGATCACGTTCGTGCTCTTCCTCATCACGCGGCTGGTGCCGGGCGGGCCCGTGGAGGAGGCCATCAACGCCCACCTGTTCAACCCCGGCCGGACAGCCGAGGGACGTTCCGCGGCGGGGAGGCAGAGCGCACAGAATCTCAGCGACACCCAGCTCGCGGGGCTGAAGGCGTTCTACGGACTGGACAAGCCGCTGTTTCCCGCCTACGTCTCCTGGCTGGGCAAGGTGGTGAGGCTGGACTTCGGGAAGTCCACGCGCTACGGGGACCCGGTGCTGCCGACGATCATGGAGCGGGTCCCGGTCTCCCTCTGGTTTGGGCTGTTCTCCCTGGTCACCGCCTACCTCGTCTCGATCCCCCTGGGGATCGCCAAGGCGCTGCGCCACCGGCGCCCGTTCGACAACGTGAGCTCCACGCTCGTGTTCGTGGGCTACGCCCTGCCGGGGTACGTGGTGGGGATCATCCTGCTGTCCCTGTTCGCCTTCCAGCTGGGCTGGCTCCCTCTGGGCGGCATGCAGTCCGATTCCTTCGATACACTCGGCCTCGGGGCCCGCATCCTCGACCGTCTCTCCCACCTCGTCCTTCCGCTGTGCGCGTACGTGATCGGAGACTTCGCCATGCTCACGATGATGACGAAGAACAACCTCATGGAGCAGATGGCCTCGGACTACGTGCGCACCGCGGTGGCCAAGGGCCTCTCGTTCCGCTCGGCGATGTGGCGCCACGCGCTGCGCAACAGCCTCATTCCCATCGCGTCTGGCTTCGGAGGGATCGTGACGGTGTTCCTCGCCGGCTCGTTCCTCATCGAGAACATATTCAACATCCGCGGCATGGGCATGCTGGGGTACACCGCGCTGATGGACCACGACTATCCCGTGGTGCTGGGCGTGGTGGCCATCAGCTCCTTCGCCTCGCTCGTCGGCAACATCCTCGGGGACTTCTTCGTGGCCCTGGTGGACCCGAGGGTCCGATTCGGAGCCCGCGCATGAAATTCCGCCTGGACCCCCTGACCCGCGAGCGGTTTCGCCGGTTCCGCTCCATCCGCAGGGCGTGGATCTCCCTGTGGATCCTCGCCTCCCTCGTCGGGCTTTCCCTCGGGGCGGAGCTCCTGGTGAACTCCCGTGCCCTCGCGGTGTGGTACAAGGGGCACCTGTACCTCCCGACCTATGACCGAGTCCGGTTCGGCGACGAGTTCGGGATGGGCTATCACTACGAGGCGAACTACCGCGAGCTGGCCCGGGTCCTGGCCCGGGACGGCACCGGCTGGGTGGTGCTGCCCCCCGTGCCGTACAATCCCCTGGAGCAGGAGTTCCGCGGAGGCTCCTACCCTCCCTACCCCCCGTCGTGGTCCGCGCGCCATTTCCTGGGCACCGACCGGATCGGCCGGGACGTCCTTGCACGGCTGTTCTACGGGTTTCGAATCGCCATCCTCTTTTCCCTCGCCTTCGTGCTGGCGACGTTCGCCGCGGGGACGCTGCTGGGGATCCTCATGGGATACGCCGGAGGCTGGTTCGACCTGGTGGTGCAGCGGATAATCGAGATCTGGGAGCAGATCCCGTTTCTCTACGTGGTCATGATCGTGGTGTCGATCTTCCAGCCCGACTTCTTCCTGTTCCTGGCCATCTTCGTCGTCTTCGGGTGGACCGCGCGCACCTGGGCGGTGCGCGCCATGACCTACCGGGAGCGGGAGCGGGACTACGTGCTGGCCGCCCGAACGATGGGTGCGAGCACCTGGCGCATCATCGCCGTGCACATCCTGCCCAACATCCTCGTGGTCGTGCTCACCAGCCTGCCGTTCGCCGTGGAGGGAGGAATCGGCTCGCTCACGGCGCTGGACTACCTCGGCTTCGGGCTGCGCCCCCCCACGCCGAGCTGGGGGGAGCTCATCGGCCAGGGGATCTCCACCTACCAGACCGCGCCGTGGATCATCGCCTCCGTGGTGAGCGCGCTCACGATCGTCCTGGTGCTGATCGCGTTCGTCGGGGAAGGGCTGCGGGATGCGTTTGACCCGAAGCGCTTCACCGTATTTCAGTAGATTATCGACGGGAAGGAGAAAGGACGATGGACAAGGCGTTTCGCGCCAACCTGATTCTCGCTCTTGCCGCCGTGCTGTGCCTCGCCGGGAGCGCGGCGCTCTCGGCCCAGGCATACACGTCCCCGGCGGTGGACGCGGACGAGAAGGCGATGGCCTCGGAGAAACGGCCGAGCTTCGCGAGCCCCGCCGTGGAGGACAAGGGTCTCGTCGTGACCGGCATGCCGGAGAAGCTGGCCTGGTACACGAGCCGGCCCGGGATCTTCGGTTCGTCCCGCGCGAAGCAGGGAGGCACCTTCCGCGGCTACCTGGCGGAGTTCCCCGAGACCTTGCGCACCGTGGGCCCCAACGCCAACGGCGCCTACCGGCCGTACTTCACCACGAGCCCCGGCCTGGTGGACATCAACTCGGAGACCAAGCAATGGATGCCCGCGCTGGCCACGGGCTGGGCGTTCGGCGCGGACGGCAAGAGCGTGTACTTCAAGCTCGCCGAGAAGGCGCGCTGGACCGACGGACAGCCCGTCACCTCCGCCGACTACACCTTCATGTACGAGATGATGCGAAGCCCCGACATCCAGGATCCCTGGTACAACGAGTACTACACGAAGCAGGTCGTGGAGGTGAAAGCCTTCGGGGACTATGTCATCCGCGTCACCTCCGGCGTGCCCATGGCGCATGACGACCTGCTGTACAACCTCAGCATCACACCGCGGCCCCGGCATTTCTACCCCAAGGGGATCCAGAAGGACTGGGTGGACACCTACCAGTGGACCTTCGAGCCCACGGCCGGCCCCTACTACCTGGATTCCTTCCGGAAGGGCGAGTCGCTCACATTCAAGAAAGTGAAGGACTGGTGGGGCTACCAGTACGCCTACAACAAGTACCGCTTCAACGTGGACGCGCTGGAGTTCCGCGTCATCACCGGCGGCAACGACATCGTGCGCAACTACTTCTACAATGGAGAAATCGATTCCTACCCCCTGATCATCCCCCAGGAATGGGCAGACTCGGAAACCCACGAGCCTATCAAGAAGGGCTGGATCGACCGGCAGTACAACTTCTTCATCCCGCTCACGGGGGTCTCGGGCATCATCCTCAACGTCAAGGACCGGCTCTTCGCGGACATCAACGTGCGCCGGGGGCTGTACTACGCCATCGCCATCCAGAAGATGATCGACACCACGCTGCGGGGCGAGTACAGCCGCTACCACAACATCGGCCTGGCGCACGTTTTCGCGGGGATCTCCTTCGACGACGACAGCATCCGAAAGCCCGCCTTCGATCCGATCAAGGCGGGCAAGCTCTTCGACACGGCCGGCTACTCGAAGTTCGGCCCGGACGGAATCCGGATGACCGCGCAGGGGGACCGCCTCTCCTTCGAGCTTCTCTACCAGTCTCCCAACCACACTGAGCGTCTTTCCGTGTTGAAGGAGGAGGCGCGGAAGGCGGGCGTGGAAATCGTGCTGAAGCTCATGCAGCAGGGGGCCTTCACCGCGGTGCGGGAGAAGAAGTTCCAGGCCTGGTGGGGCGGCATGTCGACCGGCCTGTACGACGATTACTGGGAGTACTTCCACTCCGTCAACGCGGCGGAAACGCAGAACAACAACTTCTGGGGCTACGCGGACAAGGACATGGACAAGCTGCTGGATGCGTTCCGCTCCGAGAGTGACCTCGCGAAGAAGGCCGCCCTGGACCGCCAGATCCAGCGCAAGGTGGACGAGGCTGCCCTCGTGATCCCCAACTACTACGTTCCCTACTGGCGCGGCGCCGCCTGGAAGTGGGTCCGGTTCCCGAAGTGGCTGTCGCAGAAGTACCACGACGACTTCTACGATCCGTTCTCCAATACCTCGGGATACACGGGGTACTTCTGGATCGACCCGGACATCCACAGGGAAGTGACTGACGCGCAGAAGGCCGGCAAGGTGTACGCCCCTCGCGTCTTCCGCGACGAAACCTGGAAGCGGTAGGGCTATGAGGGCAGGGGGGGCCGCTGACTGCGGCGGCCCGAGGACGGGAACCCGGTGAGCGCTTCGAGCACGGTACTGGAGGTGCAGGGTCTGTCGGTGGGATTCGCCGACGGGCCCCACGGCGTGGTCGAGGTCACGTCTGCCATCTCCTTCTCGGTCGAGCCCGGCCGCACGCTCTCCCTCGTGGGAGAGTCCGGCTGCGGCAAGACGGTGACTGCGAGCGCCATCATGAGGCTCCTCCCTCAGCCGGCGGGCAGGATACTTTCCGGCTCGGTGCGCCTGGGCGGACGGGAGATCGTGGATCTCCCGCTTCCCGAGATGTACGCGCTGCGGGGAAGCGAGATGGCGATGGTCTTCCAGGAGCCCATGACTTCGCTCAACCCGGTCCACACCGCGGTGGACCAGGTGGTGGAGGTGCTGCGGCTGCACCGGCCCGACGTATCCGCGCGAGAGCGGCGCGAGTACGCCCTGCGCCTGCTGGAAGAAGCCGAGTTCCCTGAACCGGCGAAAAGAGGTTCGAGCTACCCGTTTCAGCTTTCCGGAGGCATGCGGCAACGCGTCATGATCGCCATGGCGCTTGCCGGCCGGCCCCGCCTGTTGATCGCGGACGAGCCTACCACGGCCCTGGACGTGACGGTCCAGGCCCAGATCCTCGACCTGCTCAAGAAAATCCGCGTGGAACACGGGATGGGAGTGCTGTACATCACGCACGACATGGCCGTGGTGTCGGAGATCGCCGACCAGGTGGCCGTGATGTACGCCGGACAGGTGGTGGAAGCCGGCGCGGCTCGCGACCTGCTGGATCAGCCCCTGCACCCCTACACGCGGGGACTGCTCTCGTGCGCTCCCCGGCTGGACTCGCAGCCGCGAACCCGGCTCGCGTCGATTCCCGGCACCGTGCCGGCGCCCCGGGAGTACCCTGGCTCCTGCAGGTTCGCCGACCGCTGCCCGCTGGCGGACGCGGACTGCCGCGCCGCGCCCGTCGCGCTTCGAGCCGTCCGCGGCCGCCAGGTGCGCTGCATCAAGGCGGGTCCATGACGGCGGGAATGTCACCTCCGGCGACGCCTCTGCTGGAGACCCGCGGGCTCTCGGTCCGCTTCGCGCAGGCCCGGTTCAGCGGCCGCTCGGTGGTGCACGCGCTGAGCGACGTGAACCTCGCGGTGTCGCGGAACGAGACCCTGGGGATCGTGGGAGAAACGGGAAGCGGGAAGAGCACGCTGTGCCGATGCCTCGTGCGCCTCTACCGCCCGAGCAGCGGCCGCGTCCTCTTTGAAGGAGAGGACATCAGCCGCCTTCCCGAAAGGAAGCTGGGCCGGCTTCGCCGCGCCGCTCAGATGATCTTCCAGGATCCCGCGGACTCGCTGAATCCCCGGCTGCCGGTCGGCGCGATCATCGAGGAGCCGCTGGTGATCCAGGCCTCGCTCCCGCCCTCCGGACGCCGCGCGCGGACGGCGGAGCTACTGGACACGGTGGGCCTGCCCAGCTCCGCCGCCGAGCGCTACCCCCACGAGTTCTCCGGCGGGCAGCGCCAGCGGGTGGCCATTGCCCGCGCCCTCGCGCTGAAGCCCAGCATCCTCATCTGCGACGAGCCCGTCAGCGCCCTGGACGTATCGATCCAGGCGCAGATCCTGAACCTCCTGCTCGATCTCCAGCAGGAGTACGGCCTGGCCATGGTGTTCGTCTCCCACGACCTGTCCGTGGTCCGGCACATGTCGGACCGGGTGGCCGTCATGCACGAGGGATCCGTGGTGGAGCTGGCCGGCTCCGAGGAGATCTACCGCAGCCCGAAGCACGAGTACACGCGCGCGCTGCTCGCCTCGATTCCCGGCTCCCGGTAGCGCAGGACGGTACCCCTGCCCCTTCAGTATCTTACCAGCATGAAGCAGGCACTCCCGACCCGTCGGCTGATCCTCTCGGTCATCGTCCTCCTGGCGGCCGCCGCCGCGTACGGCCAGTCCGCCGGCCTTCCTCCCGCCGAGGCAGGGGCAAAGGCGCGGCTGGAGAGCTCTCCCCGGCACGGGGAATGGGTCACGGTGGACGCGGGCGACGGCGACAAGGTCGATGCATTCGTGGTCTACCCCGAGCGCAGCGACCGGGCGCCGGTGGTCGTGGTGATCCACGAGATCTACGGTCTTTCCGACTGGGTCCGGGCCACGGCCGACCAGCTCGCGGCGGAAGGGTTCATCGCCGTCGCGCCGGACCTGATCAGCGGGAAAGCCCCCGGGGGGAAAGGAAGCCGGGCGGTCGGTGCGGATGACGCCCGATCGCTGGTCTCGGCCCTCGACCCGACCGAGGTCATGAGGAGGATCGACGCGGTGGCGAAGTACGCCACCTCCCTTCCCGCCGCCCTGCCCCGGTTCGCGGTGGTCGGGTTCTGCTGGGGAGGCACCACGACCTTCGCGTACGCCACGGCGCAGGCCGGGCTCAGCGCCGCGGTGGTGTTCTACGGCACCGCCCCATCGAAGGAAGCCCTGGCGCGGATCAGCGCGCCCGTCCTGGGGCAGTTCGGAGGCAGCGACGCCCGGGTGGACATGACGATCCCGCCGGCGGCCGCCGAGATGAAGAGACTCGGCAAGTCCTTTGAGTACACGATGTACCCGGGCGCCGGGCACGCGTTTGCCCGGGTCCAGGACGGACAGGCCGGCGCGAACCTCAAGGCCATCCAGCAGGCCTGGCCGCAGACCATCCGGTTCCTGAAGGCCAACCTCGAGAAGGGAGTCTCCCTCTGGAGCTCCGACGCGCCTCCGAAGGCCCTGCTGACCTCGGCCACGGCCGGCGCCAGCATCGAGTGCGTCTGCGATGACGACGGCGATGCCGGTGCAGCCGGTGCTGCCGGCGCGGCTGGTGCGGCTGGTGCGGCTGGTGCGGCTGGCGCGGCCGGCGCGGCCGGCATTCGCGCCGCGTTCCTCCACGACTCGGCCGGGCACGAGGACTGACAGCCGGTTTCGAGCCCTCTCTGCCCCGACGGTCCGCGGTCGTCCTTGCATTTCGCTGCCTGTTTTGGTATTCTGCGTTAGTAACACTTCAAGGGGCAGTGATGAGGGGAAAGAAGGCATCGTCGGCGGACGTGGCCAAGCTCGCCGGGGTCTCTCGCACCACGGTTTCCTTTATCTTGAACAACACGCCGGGCAAAACGATCCCCGAGCAGACCCGGCAGAACGTGCTGGAAGCCGCGCGGAAGCTCGCGTACACGCCGAACGAGAAGGCGCGCAGCGTGGCCATGATCAAGCACCACTCGATAGGCTTCTTCATCCCCCACTCCGGCTACATCTCGTCAGACGCGTACATCATCCGCATCGTGGAAGGAATGACCCCGGAGCTGAACAAGGCGCGCTTCCAGCTCGTCCTTCAGCCGCTGAAGGTCCCGCAGGCGAACTACCTCCAGCTGGCCCGGCAGGACGGCATCGACGGCATCGTCCTCATGAACACGCATGACGCGGACGAGGGCCTCGCGGAGGTGATCGAGGCGGAATTCCCCCTCGTGGTCATCGGCACGATCGCGCGCGCGGAGGTCTGTCAGATCGACATCGACAACTGCGCCGCTGCCGCTTCCGCCGTGCGCTACCTGGCATCCCTTGGGCACCGCGACATCGCCATGATCTCCCATGCGCCGCGCACCTACTACGCCTCCCGCGACCGGCATGCCGGGTTCCGTGCGGCGTTGCGGGAAGCCGGGATCCCCGAGCGCGAGGAGTGGGTGCGCGAGGCGAACCTCACCGAGGACAGCGGCTACGCGGCCATGCGCGAGATCCTTGCCGCGCCGCGGCGGCCTACGGCCGTCTTCGCCGGCAACGACGTGGTGGCCTACGGGGCGATGCAGGCCATCCGGGATGCCGGCCTCTCGATCCCGGGCGACCTCTCGGTGATCGGCTTCGACGATGACCTGCTCTCGCGCTACCTGAATCCGCCGCTCACCACGGTAACCAACCCGGCCCCTGGGCTCGGCGCCGAGGCGGCGCGCCTGCTGATTTCCATCCTCAGGTTGCGGCCCGTGCCGCGCTTCCGTACGGTTCTCCCCACCGGCCTCGCCGTGCGGGACAGCTGCCGGGCGGTCTAGGAGGGCGGGGCACCCGATGGCGATCGCGCGGCCGGCCAGCCCGGAGGAGACCTGGAAGATCCGCGAGACCTCGCCGGAGCCCGGCCAGGCGGCGAGATACGAGACGATCTTCAGCCTCGGCAACGGCGCGCTGGGGTTGCGCGGCAACTTCGAGGAAGGGTTCCCCGGGGCAGTGGCGGGAACCTACCTCAACGGCTTCTACGACGAGACCCCGATCGTCTACGGAGAGATCGCCTACGGGTACGCGAAGAACCGGCAGGTGATGCTGAACGTGGCGGACGGGAAGCCCATCCGCCTGCGCGTCGGCGGGGAGCCCTTCGACCTGGCCACCGGCACCCTCCTCTCCTACGAAAGAGTCCTGGACATGCGGCAAGGCGTGTTGGAGCGGGCCGTGACATGGCGCTCCCCGGGTGGTGCCACCGTGGAGCTGCAGAGCAGGCGGCTCGTCTCCCTCGCCGACCCCCACGTGGCCGCGATCCAATGGCAGGTGCGCCTGCTGGAGGGCGCCGGGCCGTTGACCGTGGAGTCCTCCGTTGACGGGTCCGTGACCAACCGAGCCACGGGGCTGGACCCGAGGATCGGCACGCACTTCCCGTCGAGGCCGCTCGTCACGGTCCGTCGCGATGCAGAGGGGACCCGGGGGCTGCTGGTGCAGGAAACCCGGAGCACGAAGTTCACGCTCGCCTGCGCCGTGGAGCACGTGCTGGACGACCCGCCGCCCGGCGTCCGAAGCGAATCCTCGATTGTAGGAATTGCAGAAGAGGAAGAAGACCGCGTGCGCATGATCGTCGAGACCGGCAGGGCGCCGAACGCGGCCATCCGATTCACCAAGTACCTGGCGTACTGCACCTCGCTCGAGGGCGACGCGGCACCCTGCGCGGAGCGGGCCACGGCCGCGGCGGCCCGCGCCTCCCGCCGAGGCTTTGCGCAGCTCGTGGAGGAACAGCGGCGGGAGCTGGACCAGTTCTGGCACGGGGCGGACGTGGAGATCGAGGGAGACCTCGACCTTCAGCAGAGCCTGCGGTTCAACCTGTTCAGCCTCCTGCAGGCGGCGGGGCGCGACGGGAGGACGAGCATCGCGGCCAAGGGGCTCAGCGGCGAGGGCTACGAGGGCCACTACTTCTGGGACACGGAGATCTACGTCCTGCCCTTCTTCACCTGGACGCGCCCCGAGATCGCCCGTTCCCTCCTGCGTTTCCGCATCGGGATCCTGGACAAGGCGCGGGCCCGGGCCCAGGAGATGAGCCAGCGGGGCGCGCTGTTCCCCTGGCGCACCATCGGCGGGGAAGAGACGTCTCCGTACTACCCCGCCGGGACCGCGCAGTACCACATCAACGCCGACATCGCCTACGCCCTGCGGAAGTACCTCGATGCCACCGGCGACCGGAGCCTCATGGCCGACGGGGGCGCGGAGCTCGTGTTCGAGACGGCGCGGCTGTGGGCCGATCTGGGCGCCTACAACCCGAGGAAAGGAGGCGCCTTCTGCATCAACGAGGTGACGGGGCCGGACGAGTACACCGCCCTGGTGAACAACAACCTGTACACCAACCTGATGGCCCGGGAGAACCTGGAGGTCGCGGTGCAGACGGCACGCCGGCTGCGCCGCGAAGATCCCGCGGAGTATGCGCGCATCGCCGGGGGGATCGACCTCCGGGAGGTCGAGGTGGAGGCCTGGGAGCGGGCCGCCGCGGCGATGTACATCCCCTTCGACCTGTCCGCCGGGATCCACCTGCAGGATGACACCTTCCTGGACCGCTCCCCGTGGGACTTCGCACGGACTCCCGCCTCTGACTTCCCGTTGATGCTGCACTACCACCCGCTGGTCATCTACCGGCACCAGGTCCTCAAGCAGCCCGACGTCGTGCTGGCCCAGGTCCTCCTGGGGCACCGCTTCTCCCTTGCGGAAAAGAAACGCAATTTCGACTACTACGATCCGCTCACCACGGGCGACTCCTCCCTCTCTCCCTGCATCCAGAGCGTCGCGGCGGCGGAGCTCGGCTACATCGAGCAGGCGTTCGCCTATTTCTCTCGCACCGCGAGGATGGACCTGGACGATGTGAACGGCAACGTGGCCGACGGGCTTCACACCGCGGCCATGGCGGGGACCTGGATTTCCATCGTGTACGGCTTCGCGGGGATGCGGGACTCGGGGATGCAGGACACCGGCGGCCTGTCCTTCTGCCCCCGACTGCCCTCCCACTGGAACCTGCTGCGCTTCCGCCTCAAGGTGCGGGGATCTCTGCTGCAGTTGACGGTGAGCCGGCGGTCCGCAGGCTACCTCGTCCTGGAGGGAGAGCGCCTGTCCGTCCGTCACTGGGGCAAGCGCCTCGACCTGGAACCGGGCGTGGAAACCCGCGTCTCCCTGCAGCCACGCCTGGAGTGCGTCATCTTCGACCTCGACGGCGTGCTCACCGACACCGCGGAGCTGCACTTCCAGGCGTGGAAGCACGTGTGCGACGAGATGGGGCTTCCCTTCGACCGGGCGGTCAACGAAGAGCTGAAAGGCATCGGCCGACGGGAGAGCCTGCGGATCATCCTGCGGCATGCGCGATCGCACATGGCGGACGAGGAGGAAGCAACGCTCGCTGCGCGCAAGAATGCGTACTACCGGCAGCTCATTGGCGGCTTGATGCCGCGGGATCTTCTGCCTGGCGTCGGCGCCCTGCTCGCCGCCCTTCGCCGGGAAGGAATCCGGGTGGCGCTGGCCTCCGCGAGCCACAACGCCCCGGCCATCATCGAACGCCTGGGAATCCGGGACGCCATCGACCACGTCGTGGACCCGGCGCTCGTCGTGAAGGGCAAGCCCGATCCCGAGATCTTCATCCGGGCCGCGGAAGCCCTCGGCATGCCGCCGCGGAACTGTGTGGGCGTGGAGGATGCGCGCGCGGGAATCCAGGCCATCCAGGCGGCCGGCATGTTTGCCGTGGGGATTGGCCAGGGCCTCACGGAGGCGGACTGGGTTCTCGCCAGTCCGGAGGAGCTCTCCCTGGAAGGCCTGCGTGAACGATTCGGCCGAAAAAACGGTCCGCACAGACCATAGGAAGTCGATGCCATTTCGGGCATTGCCCAGATTATCTCTGAGACGGGATGCTATATGTGCCCATATTCCTTGAGGACTCTCTTGAGTTTCGATTTCACCTCATCCGGCAGGCCGAGCACAGGTTTGCGCGCGACGCCGGCATTGATACCCCGCAAACCCAATCCTTCCTTAAGGATCATCAGCCAGGGACACGGCATGCCCTCCGCAGTCTTCTCCAGGAAGAGAGGAAGGTAGGGCCGTATCTTCTTGAAATGGTATTCCTTTGCCTCGGCAATCTTCCCGCTCTTGATGAGGTCGTACAGGTGCTTGTTCTCGCGCGGGAATAGATTGCCGGTGCCGCATACCCAGCCGTCCGCCCACATGCTCAGGCTTTCTACCGGCGTTATGTCGTATCCGTAGAATATCGCGAAGCCGTCATTCGTCAACGCCCTCAGGTCCTGCTGGCGATACACGTCCGCCTGCCGCTCCTTGACGGCGTCAATCACGCCGTCGTTGTAGAGCTTTGCCATGAACTCGTCCGTCATGAGGCAGGTCGAGTAGTATGGATTGTGGTAGATCATGATCGGAATGCTGATGGCTTCCCTCAAGGCGGCATAGTGAGCGTAGAGCTCATTCTCATTAGGAGCCATATACCACGGCGTGACTACCATGACGCCGTTGGCGCCACTATCCTGGGCGCTCTTCGAGAGGCTGATGACATCTTTGGTGCGGTACGCGCCGGTCGAGGCAAATACCTGGATCTTTCCGGCAACGTATTCACACACTGCCGCATTGACCCTCTTCTGCTCCTCGTGGCTCAGCGCGATCATTTCACCCGTACTCCCGCATGGGATCACCCCGTCAACGCCGTTTTCGATCAAGAAACTCGTTACCTGCTTGAGGCCGTCAAAATCAACCTCCTCACTGACAGGCTTGAAAGGCGTTACCATGGGGATGTACACACCTTCGATCTTCTTCCTGGTCATGGGTGTTCCTCCTTCGCAGGTTCTATTGGATCGACCTTGAGTTTCACTGCCCACCGGTTCAGCTCATCGACTAGGGACTGCCGTAGCGCTACTCCTTTCTCCATACACTGTGCCCTACTTTTGCTGGCCCCCTCTCCGGGGATGTGTACCTTGCTGTCTCTTGCCTTGACAAGGCCAATCATTCTCTGCACGTTTTGCCGAAACCTCTGGAATTGAAGAATCGCTGTCGGGTCGATGACCAGGACTGACTGACAGTGTGAGTTGATGCCACCAGTAGAGGTCAACTCGTCCGCAAGGTCGCCATCAGAGAGAGCGCCTGCCAGTATTTCGCTCGCCAGCGCAAGGCCAAACCCCTTGTGTTCAGCCATGGGGGACAGACTGCCGCCATCGCGCACCTTGGCCGCGTCTGAGGTATGCCTGCCTTCACGATCACGACCCCACGATTCCGGTATGGGTTCGTGTGCCATGATTCGTTGGTCGATTTTTCCCCAGGATGCGTAGGACATTGCGATGTCAAGAACAATTGGGCATGATTCAACAAAGGGGGAGCCAAATCCCAACGGATTGTTCCCGATAACGTTCACATGGTTATCTGGTCCCGTCATACACGGAACCGTGTTCGTAAATATCATGCCAATGCACGAGCTTTCCGCGGCTATCTCAACATATGGAGCTGCCGCGAGGAAGTGATTGCTGTGCCTGATAGTGCAGAAGCCGAGTCCATGCCTCTTGGCAAGCCGGATCGCCTCGCCTGTTATATAGGAGCAGCACAGCTCTCCAAGGCCGCCATCGCCGTCAAACCTTGCTACTGGCCCTTTCTTTGCCACCTGTTGGATGTGGGGCCTGGGATTTGCCTTCCCGTCATGGACCCATGCCAACCTTGCAGGAAAAGAGTTCACGTCATGATGCCCAGTCCCGCGGAGCGTTGCCCGCATGAACACGTCAGTGATCGTGCCCGCATCTCGTGAACTGCTTCCTGATTTCTGCAGAAGCTCACGAAGCACTCTAGACAGGACTTCGGACTTCACCAGACAATTCTCGCTTTGCTTGTCCATGTTTTTTCCGCGCTCGTTGACTTCCCTTCCTCCGATAGCGCCACTCCCAGGCGTCTTGCGTGCGAATGGGTCTTGGGCCCAGTCGCTCAAAGACGTGTGGAACACACGGCCATGGGCAGGTCCTTCACCGAGACAAATCCGGGACCGGCGTCAACTACCCTGGGTATCGAGTTGATGACCGCGGCAGCTGTCCCGATGTCACCGTTGACGCCGCCCTGGATTCTGGCACTGAGATCCGGCACGCCCGAGAGGTGAACCTCGTCATACGATTCTTTCGCGCCTACATATGCAAGGAATTCGAGGATGATCCGGACTTTGCCTCCCACAAACCCGAAGCCCACTTGCCTTACCCCAGCGACCTGCCCCGCATCAATCGTCACAAAGTCGCTCTTTACTCGTCCTTCAGAGATTACTGGCTCGATCCTTTCGGCAACCTCCTCCAGACTCCATCCCAAGCCGGTGGCGATCATGCCGATGGACTCTTCTATCCCGACATGACGAATTCTTCCGGAATCCACCAAGTCCATGAACTCCTTCACCGTGCGCCCCGCACCGATCTTCTTCTGAAATGGTATTCGCCGCTGGGACGCGTCCTGGATCCGAATGACCTTGACTGTTTCGACCTTCTGGCAAATCCCACTCATGAACAGGGGCCAGGCATCCATCAGAAAGCCAGGATTGATGCCGGTAGCGAGAATAGTGACGTCGTGGTCTTTGGCAATTCGGTCTATGCGAGCCGACGTCTCCGGGTTCTTCAGCATGGGAAACGAGAGCTCCTCGCATGTAGAGACAATGTCGCACCCTGCCGCTGCTATCTCCTCGATCTGGCCCACGATGCTGGTTAGTCCCGACGAAGTGCAGTGAAGAACAAAGTCGGCGGAGCCCATGGCCAGGACAGATCCTAGCTGGCCGGCTATCGATACTCCGATCTTGTTGCTATCCCCAAGCAATTCTCCCAGGTCCTTGCCTATCATGTCTTCTGCTGTGTCAACTGCTCCTACCAAGTTCAGATATGGCCGCTGCAATGCAAGCCGCGCAACGTTGCATCCAATGGGTCCACAGCCATACTGAATGATTCCGATTCTCCTCATGGCAGTCTTTCTCCTTGCGATTCAACTCTTTCGCTTCGCCTTCTCCTAGACGGTGTCAAAGGCGTCTTCCTTCTTCATTCGTTGCAGCACCTTTTCGAATGCTTGGACCGTATCCTCAATTTCCCTGTTGCCGTGCACCGCAGAAACGATGAACTGTGCGGTTCCCATCATGTGGACTCCCTCGTTCAGCATGGCTTTCTTGAGGAGACCCATCGCGGGTGACTGCAAGGAGTGCTTGATCGTATCTCTAGGGAGCGATGAAACTGAGTCTCTGCCTTGGTATTCACTGCCAAGAAGAATCCATACAAACGAAGACGACCTGTATGCGAGGCCAGGAACATGGGCGCTTGCCAAGGCTCTATTGAGTCCCTCCTGTAGCCTGGTAGCCGCCCTCTCGGCGTCTTCACAACACGTGCTTGTGGCAACCAGTTTCAGGCATGCAGTTCCCGAAACTGCTGCCAAGGGGTTCGCGTTGAAGGTGCCCGGGTGGCTGACGCGTGCCGATGCGTTCCATTTCGAGTCCTCATGAAACGAAATAAGATCAAGAATATCCGCGCGTCCCCCGATGGCCGCGCCAGGCAGTCCTCCCCCGAGGATCTTGCCGAGGGCCGTCAGATCGGGCTTGACGCCAAAGTGCTGCTGCGCGCCTCCCCTGGAAACCCTGAAACCGGTTACTACCTCGTCAAAAATCAGCACTGCTCCGTGCCTGGTACAAAGATCTCTCAATTGGTGCAGGAACTCCCCCGAGATGGGAAGGCAACCCATCATCGCTCCCGTCGGTTCGAGGATCACTCCTGCAATGTCATCGTCACTCTCCAATACCCTTTCTACTCCTTCAATCTTGTCGTCGTCCAAGATAATTGTGGACCGAGTCACCGCTTCTGGAATGCCCGTGCTCGAATACTTCCCCGCCTCGCTGATGACGTAGTCATGCCATCCATGAAAGTGATTCCTGAACTTTACGATCCTGCTCTTCTTTGTGAATGCACGCGAAAGCCGCAGCGCCATCAGCGTAGCTTCTGTTCCCGAGCTGACAAATCTGATCTTCTCGATGGAAGACATCAGCCGCTTGACCGCGGCGCCCCATTCCACTTCCTGCAGGCTGTTCGATCCCAAGTGTGTCCCCAGTCCAATCTGCCGCCTGACGGCCGAAACCATCACCGGGTGCGAGTGCCCCAACAGCAGTGCCCCATGGCCCATCACGTAGCAGACGAGCTCGTTTCCTTGAATGTCCCACTTTCGCGCTCCCTTTGCGTGCGAGATGTAGAGTGGGAAAGGTGTCATGTACCTTGTGTCGTGGGTGACTCCGCTTGGGAAGATCTCCTTGGCAAGCCTGAATTGCTCCTCCGACTTTCGATGCTTCGCAACGTACTCGTCGACAATTGACAACATTCGCCACCTCCAAGGCCGAATGGCTACCCGGCAATCCGCGTGATACCCGGCGAGGAAGCCGCCCGGTTTTTGCTGTTCCATATGTTGGAACTGTGTTCATATAGCGAGTCATTCTATCAGACCATACCTGGTTGTCAAGATGAAGGCAGATTTTTCTCTTGACAGATCACCTGGGTATGATAGCATAGCTCATATGGCGGATACCGTTCCAAGGGGCGGAACTGGGAATGAGCTCACTTCCATCCGAAAGGCGCTCCGGCTCCTGAAGTCCTTTGTCGACGGCAAGGGAATAGCCACCGTTTCCGACCTGGCCGCTGCACATCGCATGCCCAAGAGCAGTGTGAGCAGAATCCTGCGCGAACTCTCTGTGGAAGGATTTGTAGCCAAGAACTCCGAGAGAGGCGACTACAGGCTTGGGAGCGAGCTCTTCCGACTAGGGAACGTGGCTCTTCATGCGATGAGCATCCGGCAGGTTGCCATGGCCCACATGGCAAAGTGCGCGGAAAAATACGGGGAGACCGTGCACCTTGCCATACTGAACGAATCGAAAGACATCATCAGTCTGGAGGCTACCCCGTCGAGCTACAACCTGAGGCCGGACGTACATGTTGGGGGAAGGGTACAATACCATTGCACATCAGTCGGAAAAGCCATATTCGCATTCCTCTGTGACGACGATAGAAGGAAAATACTTCGATCCAGGCGGATCAAGTACACACAGAATACCATCGTGGACGAGAAGAAGCTCACCAAGGAGCTCAGAAAAATCAGAGCCCAGGGCTACGCCGTAGACGACATGGAGAATGAAAACGGCGTCAAATGCGTCGGGGCGCCGATTTTTGACAAGGATGACAAGGTAGTGGCCGCCATCAGCATATCCGGAGCTTCCGTCAGATTCTCTGAGGAGAAGATACGCTCCTACGCGGCCGCGGTGATGGAGGCGGCGAGAAATATCTCCTATGAGCTAGGTTCCAATAAGGGCACTCCGAACAATATCTGAAGGTCCGGTCTGAAGGTCCGGAAGGAGACGAGAAAATGGCAATGAAACCGGCTGTGCTGAAGGAAAAGGCCAAGGGGGTAATCCATCTCGTGATGACCCCTTTCACGAGCGACGAGGAATTGGACCTTGCTTCCCTGAAGAAGGCGGTTGAGCATGTCGCCACTTCCCTCAAAGGCACCGATGCAGTCTTCCTTACCACCGGCAGCACGGGGGAGTGCTACGCGATGACCGATGAGGAGAGCGAGAAAGTAATCGCAACTGTGGTGGAGGCCGTCAATGGCGCATTTCCGGTCATGGCCGGAACCGGCAGGTGCGGCACAAGGTGGACAATCAAGGCCAGCCAGAAGGCCCAGAGCCTGGGGGCTGACGGCGTCATGGTGGTCAACCCGTTCTACCACCTGGTGACCACGGAGGGCCTTTACCGGCACTTCAAGGAAGTCGCGGAGAACATTGACATCGGGATCATGGTCTACAACAACCCGGTCACAAGCAAACTGTGGATCCCGCCGGAGCTGATGGCCAGGTTGTCGAAGGTCCCGAATATCGTCCTGGACAAAGAGAACTCTTCCAACGTCGTTTCGTACTACTGGACGCAGAAACTGGTAGATCGAAAGGACATGGAAATTGTCTGCGGGCTCGGCCAGCTCTTCTTTGCATTCGAGGCTCTCTTCAACTGCCCGGGTTATGTTACCGAGCTCGCCAACTTTGCGCCGACGCTCGCGAGTGACCTCTACAGGGCCGCCAAAGCACATGACACCGCAAAGCTTCAGAACCTCATCGATCGCATCTCGCTCTACCACGCTTTCATTTCGAAGTGCGTGGCGCGGCACGGCTCCATCCCGACGGTTCTGTCACCGCTGATTTCCATACCCGACCTCCCCCTCTACCAGTCGGTCTGCAAGAATGCGATGGATCTCACCGGTCTATGCGGAGGGAAGACCAGACGACCAATGGAGGAAATAACCTCGGACGAGAAAGCGGAACTCAAGCGTGTGCTATCAGAGATGGAAGTTCTCTGACAGGCCCTGGAGCCTGGAGAGGGAGGTGATGCAGGGCAATAGATCGGCTCACTATCGAATGCAGTCGAAGAAGTTGGAGGAGGCAGGTTTATGAAAAAGCGAAGCCAATTGGTGCTTTCGCTCGTCCTGGTGCTCACTTTCGTGCTGGGGGTGGGCTTGGTCTTCGCATCCGGAACAGGAGAGCAGAGCGCATCCAAGGAGAAGGCCGTGGTGAAGTTCGCCACGGTCTGGTGGCTGGAGCCAGGGAGAAAGGAACTTTGGACGGGAGTTGCGGAGAAGTTCGCGGCACGGTATCCAAACTACAGAATTGAACCCGTACCTGTGCCGTACAAGGAGTATCTGGACAAGATGAAGATACTCCTTTCCTCGGACCCTCCTGACCTTTTCTACGTCCAGCAGGTCCACCTGAGGCTGTGGAAGGAGCAAGGCTACCTGGAGCCGCTGGACGGCTATCTCGATTTCGGCAAGCTCATTAAAGACTTCTCTACCCCCGAAGCACAGCAGAACGCTAACTTCGATGGCAAGATGTATGCGATCTACCTGGAGGCATGCC
>Ga0153915_10001067_pt1 | contig 25286 bp, 23 predicted proteins | sample Opewatmetagenome_2_FD_107003 | JGI IMG/M metagenome (GOLD analysis project Ga0153915, IMG submission 107003) | Freshwater wetland microbial communities from Ohio, USA - Open water 3 Core 3 Depth 3 metaG | ecosystem: Environmental > Aquatic > Freshwater > Wetlands | place: USA: Ohio, Lake Erie...
GGATCCGAAACACCCCATCGGGTCGTTCATCTTCTCCGGCCCCACCGGGGTGGGGAAGACCGAGCTGGCCCGGGCTCTGGCCAAGTTCCTGTTCGCCGACCCCGCCGCCCTGATCCGGGTGGACATGTCGGAGTACATGGAGAAGTTCTCGGTCAGCCGCCTGATCGGCGCGCCGCCGGGATACGTCGGTTACGAAGACAGCGGGACCCTCACCAAGGCCATCCGGCGCAAGCCGTACTCCGTGGTGCTGCTGGACGAGATCGAAAAGGCGCACCCGGACGTGTTCAACATCCTGCTGCAGGTGCTGGATGAAGGACATCTGACCGACAACTACGGTCGGCTGATCGACTTCAAGAACACGGTCGTGATCATGACCTCGAACGTCGGTGCCCGGGACATCATGCAGGGGAAGACGCTGGGGTTCCACGGGCAGGACTTCAAGACCTCGTTCGACAAGATGCAGGAGAAGATCCGGGACGAGATCCAGAAGGTGTTCAATCCGGAGTTCCTGAACCGGGTGGACGACGTGATCGTGTTCCATCCGCTGGACAAGGAGCACATCGCGCAGATCGTGGCCATTCTGGTGCGCGAAGTACAGCGCCGGATCGGCGAGGAGACTATCCGTCTCACCCCGGCCGCCACCGATTTCCTGGTGGAGCACGGCTACGACCAGAACTACGGCGCCCGGCCGCTCAAGCGGGCGATCCAGAAGTACATCGAGGACCCGCTCAGCGAGAAGATCCTGCTGAGCGAGTTCACCCGCACCGATGAGATCGAGGTCGACGTGGCCCCCGACGGGGAACGTCTGATCTTCCGCGCCCTGAGCGGCACCAAGGCCTGACCCTGCCACCCTGGCCGGCGGCCCTCCGGGGCCGCCGGACCCCCATCCGCATGTCCCGTTCGCGATTCCTCGCGCTGGCCCTTTCGCTCGGCTGTCTCGTCCCCCCGGTGCTCCGGGCTCAGGACCAGGGAGGCCCGCCTCCGCCGCTTGCCGTGGTCGACAGCATCGCGGTGACCGGCAACAACCGCCTCTCCGCCCAGCAGGTGCTCGGCACCTCGGGTTTGGTCACTGGCCAGCCCACCAACTACCGGGACCTGCAGCGCGCCATCTCCGCCCTGTTCAAGACCGGCCAGTTCGACGACGTGGCGATCGGGCAGGCGGACGACTCGACCAGCCGTGTGGTGCTGGTGATCCGGGTCAAGGAACGCCCGCTCCTGCAGCGCTGGGCCCTCAAGGGCGAAGAGCAGGTGGCCGCGCGGACCCTCAAGGAGAAGATCAAGCTGGCGGAGGGCCGGCCACTGGACCGTGCCGCTGTGGAACGGGCCCGCGGAGCCATCGACTCGATCTACCGCACGCAGGGCTACTACGCGGCCACCGTCAAGGTGATCGAGACCAGCCCGGCGCCGGGCCAGGCGGGGATCATCTTCGATATCACGGAGGGCAACCGCGTCGCCATCAGCCAGGTGCAGGTCGAGGGGAACGAGAAGTTCCCCGACAAGGCCCTGGTGAAACACATGGCCACGAAGCCGGAAGGGTTCTTCTGGTGGCAGAAGGGCAAGTACGAGGACGACAAGCTGCAGCAGGACCTGCGGGAGCGGCTGCCCAACTGGTATGGGAGCAGCGGGTATATCGACTTCCAGGTCACCAGCGATTCGATCTCGGTGGACACGACGTCCGGCAAGGCGGTGCTGCACCTGGGGGTCTCGGAGGGGCAGGCCTACCGCATCGGCGGGTTCCAGATCACTGGGAACCGGCGCTTCAGCACCGAAGACCTCACCGCGCTCTATCCGTTCGGCGCGGACGGCGGGATCGGACAGCCCTTCAACAGCACCGATTGGGATGGCGCCACCGAGAACGTCTCCACGCTCTACAGCAATAACGGCTACATCTACGCCCAGGTGGTTCCCGAGGAGGTCCGCCGGACCGGCCCCAACGGTGAGCCGCTGATCGACCTGCGCTGGACCATCCACGAAGGGCAGCCGGCCACGATCAACAGGATCAACATCGTCGGGAACGACGTGACGCACGAGCGGGTCGTGCGCGAGGCGATCGTGCTGGCCCCTGGCGAGCTGTTCAACCGCGATCGCCTGATCCAGAGCTATCGCAACATCGCCAATCTCGGCTTCTTCCAGCAGCCGATGGCCCCGCCGGACGTGAAGACCATCGAGAACGGCGTGGATGTGGACATCACCTTCCGGGTGGAGGAGCGCCGGACCGGCAATATCAACTTCGGTGCCTCCCTGGGGCAGGGTACCGGCCTGGGGGGCTTCCTCGGGCTGGAGGAGCCGAACCTGTTCGGCCGGGGGAAGCGCGGCAAGCTGCTGTGGCAGTTCGGGCGCAACATCAACGACTTCACCCTCAGCTACACCGATCCGGCCATCCGCGAGACGCGGACCTCCGGCACCATCTCACTGTTCAACTCCAGGCAGCGATTCACGGTGGGCGACCTCGGCCGGCGGCGCCAGGTCGGCGGCAGCGTGCAGCTGGGTTTCCCCTTCATGGGCTCACGCTTCACCCGGGTGTTCGCTTCCTACGGACTGCAGCAGGTGAAGTTCACCGGCGGCTCGGAGGACCTCCGGGCGCGGTTCAACTGCTCCAACTGCACCCGCTCCACTCTGGGCGGCAGCCTGGTCCGGGATACCCGTTTCGGCCTCCCGTTCGCCACCGGGGGCGCGCTCACCAACGTCTCGCTGGAATTCAACGGCGGCGTCCTGGGCGGCACCGGCAACTATCAGAAGCTGGACTTCGAGGGGCGCTACTACGCTCCCCTCGGACAGCTGGGCGGCAACGAACAGCTGGGAAGCGGAATCCAGTTCGTGCTGGGCCTGACGGCCAAGAGCGGGTTCATCTTCGGCGATGCGGGTCCGTTCTTCACCGAGCTCTACTCGCTGGGCGGGACCCAGTTCGGGATCCCGCTCCGCGGGTACGACGAGTTCTCCATTACCCCGAACGGGTTCGACCCGGCGGCCGGCGGCAACGCCGCGGCCAGCGTGGATGCGTTCGGCAAGTCGTACGCCGCCTTCACGGTGGAGGCCGGCGCCCGGGTCAGTCAGTCGCTCTACTTCAGCACCTTCCTCGATGCGGGCAACGTGTACCGGACCGCCGCGCAATACGATCCCAGCCGCCTGTTCCGCGGCGCGGGATTCGGCGTGGCGGTGCTCTCGCCACTCGGGCCCATCGGCATCGATCTCGGATACGGGTTCGACCGGGTCACGCGCCTGGGCAAGCCGGATCCGGGTTGGAAGCTCCACTTCAAGCTGGGCAACTTCTTCTAGCCGCCCGGCCACAAACCACCAGCAGGGAGTCCTCGATGTTCCGTCGCTCGTTCGGCCGGTGCTTTCTCCTGCTCCTCGCCCTGGCCGTACCCGCCGTTCTGTCCGCCCAGCAGGGAGGGTCCAAACTGGGCTTCATCAACTCGCGCGCGGTGCTGCTGGCCACGCCCGGGTACGCCCAGGCCGAGTCGACCTACAACAAGGAGCTGGCGGAATTCCGGGCCGAGGTCGACAAGCTGCAGGGATCGCTGGACTCGATGGCCGCGGATTTCGAGCAGAAATCGGTGATGCTGTCCGCCACGGCCAAGACCGCCAAGCGCAAGGAGCTGGATGATCGGCGCGCCAAGCTGGAGCAGCGGGCCCAGGAACTGCGCGACAAGGCCGCCCAGCGGGAGCAGGAGCTGATCGCGCCGATCCACTCCCGGGTCAATGACGCCATCGAGGGGATTCGCGCCGACGGCGGCTATGCGATGATCTTCGACGTGAGCGCGAACGACGGGCTGATCGTCACCGCAGACAAGTCGCTGGACCTCACCCAGAAGGTCATCGACAAGGTGAAGGCGAAACCCTGAGCCCCGGTCCCGCTCCCTCCCCCCTGACAGCCCGGGCGGTCGCCGACCTGGTCGGAGGCCGCCTGGAGGGTGATGGGGGGCTCATGCTCCACCGGCTGGCCCCGCTCGACCGGGCGGGGCCGGACGCCCTCAGCTTCCTGATTTCCGCCGCATATCTGCCGGACTATCGGCATACCGCTGCCGGCGCCGCGCTGGTGGCGCTTCCCCTCGCCGGCACGCCCGGTGGTCCTTCCACCCGCATCATCGTCGCCGAGCCGGACCAGGCCATTCGTCTCGCGGCCCAGGCGCTCCACCCCGAGACGCGGCCCCTGCCGGGAATCGACCCGGCCGCGCGAACCGCGCCTGACGCCGAGATTCCGGCCGACGCGACGATCGGTCCCTTCGCCGTCGTTGGGGCCCGGGTCCGGCTCGGCCAGCGCGTGGTGGTGGAGGCGGGCGCCTGGCTCGGAGAAGGTGTCGTGGTGGGCGACGACTGTCTCATCGGTCCCAACGCCGTATGTTATCCCGGCGCCCGCCTGGGCCGGCGGGTGGTGCTGAAGGCGGGCGCGGTGATCGGAGGGACCGGGTTCGGCTTCCTGCGGGGTGCGGAGGGGCACCGGCTTATGCCACACCTCGGGGCCTGCGTGCTGGAGGACGACGTCGAGATCGGCTCCGGGACCTGCATAGATCGCGGCGCATTCGAGGACACCGTGATCGGCCAGGGCACCAAGATCGACAACCTGGTGCAGGTCGGACACGGTGTCCGTCTCGGAGCGCGCTGCCTGGTCATGGCCACGACCGGGATCGCGGGGAGCTGCCGGATCGGGGACGACGTGGTCATCGCCGGCGGAGTCGGGGTGGCCGATCACGTCACCATCGGGGACCGGGCGGTGCTCGGGGCCAAGAGCGTGATCATCGGAGAGCTTCCTCCCGGCGCGGTGGTTTCGGGTTACCCGGCGCGGTCGCACCGGGCCTTCCTCCGGGCCCAGGCGGCGTTGTACCGACTGCCGGCCGTAATCGACGATCTGGAGACGCTCGTGTCCGAGCGGCGTGCCGGTGACCCGACGGACCATCGCGCGCGCGGCTGAACTCCGCGGTACCGGGCTCCACACCGGTGCGGAGGTGACGGTCCGCCTCGAACCTGGTGCTCCGGGGAGCGGGATCGTGTTCCAGCGAAGCGACCTGGGGCACCGGGTGATTCCCGCCCGGCTGGACGCGGTTGCACTCGGCGATCGCCGCACCTCGCTCCGAGTGGGGGCGGAGCGGGTGGAAACAGTCGAGCACCTGATGGCGGCGATCTACGCCGGGGGGATCGACGATCTGGCGATAGTTGTGGACGGGCCCGAGGTGCCGATCCTGGACGGATCGTTCGCTCCATTCGTGGACCTGCTCGCGAAAGCGGGCTGTGCGGAGACACCCGGGAATGCGGCCGAGCTCCGGCTGTCCCGCTGTGTGGAGGTGGAGGAGGGGGACGCCAGGTACACCGTCGAGCCGGGAGAGGGGCTGGTCGTCGACCTGACGCTGGATTACGCCGAGCCGGTGATCGGGCGCCAGCGCAGCAGCTGGGTGATCACGGCTGAGACCTTCGCCCGCGAGATCGCTCCAGCTCGGACGTTCGGATTCCTGGCGGAGGTCGAGCCCCTCAGGGAGCGCGGTTTGCTTGCCGGAGCCAGCGAGAGCGCGGCCATCGTGCTGTCCCCGGTGGCGGTACTCAACACCACACTCCGCTGGCCGGACGAGTTCGCCCGGCACAAGGTGGGTGACCTGGTCGGAGACCTCGCGCTGCTGGGCACGCGACTCAACCTCCGGGTGGTGGCGGAACGGCCCAGCCACCGCGGCAACCTGACCTGCGGGCGCGCCCTGGCGCGCGCCGCGCGTATCGTGGAGGGGTGATGCTGGATGTCGAGAGGATCCTGGAGCTCCTGCCGCACCGCTACCCGTTCCTCCTGGTGGACCGCGTGCTCGAAGTCGAGGGCACCACGAAGATCGTCGGCCTCAAGAACGTCACCTTCAACGAGCCGTTCTTCCAGGGCCACTTTCCGGGCCATCCGATCATGCCCGGGGTGCTGATCATCGAGGCGATGGCGCAGACCGGCGGCCTGTTGCTGATGGACCAGATCCCGGACCGGGCCTCCAAGGTGGTGTACTTCATGGCGCTGGATAACGTGAAGTTCCGCAAGCCGGTCGTTCCGGGTGACCAGCTGCGCATGGAAGTGGAAATGCTGCAGTTTCGCGGCAAGGTTGCCCGGATGAAGGGGACCTCGCTGGTTGACGGCAAGGTGGTGGCCGAAGCCGAGATGCTGGCGGGCGTCGTCGACCGGTGAGCCCCGCGATCCACCCCACCGCCATCGTGGACCAGGGGGCCACTCTCGGGCAGGAGGTGGAGATTGGCCCGTACGCGGTGATCGGCCCTGGTGTGGAACTGGGGGACCGCTGCCGGCTGGGGCCGCACGTGGTGCTGGAGCGGAATGTGCGACTCGGAGAAGACGTGACCATCGGGACCGCCTCCGTGCTGGGGAGCCCTCCACAGGACGTCAGGTATCGTGGCGAGGAGACCTTCGTCGAGGTCGGGCCGCGGACGGTCATTCGCGAGCACAGTACGGTCAACCGCGGGAGCACCGCCACCGGCCTGACAACGATCGGCGCCGACTGCTACCTGATGACCTACGTCCATGTCGCCCACGATTGCCGGCTAGGGGACGGGGTCACGATCGCCAATGCCACCCAGCTCTCCGGCCACATCACGGTGGAGGATCGGGTCACCCTGAGCGGGCTCATCGCCGTGCATCAGTTCGTCACCATCGGCTGCCACGCGTTCGTTGGCGGCGCCTCCCGCGTGAACCAGGACATTCCTCCTTACGTGAAGGCGGTTGGCAACCCGGTCGAACTCTACGGCCTGAACACCGTGGGGCTCCAGCGGGCCGGGTTCCCGCCGGAGACGGTGCGGCTGCTCAAGCGCGCCTATCGCCTGCTGTTCAACTCCGACCTGCCCCGGCCAGACGCGATCGCCGGCCTGACGGTCGAGGCCGCGGCCTCGCCCGAGGTGCGCCGGTTGCTGGAGTTCGTGAGTAGCGCCCGCCGCGGGGTGCCCGCGTGAGGCCGCTCCCCATCGGCGTGGTCGGGGTTGGAGCCCTCGGATGGCACCACGTCCGCCACCTGGCGGCCATGCCTGAGGCAGACCTGGTCGGCGTCTATGACATCAGGCCGGCCCGGGCCCGTCACGTCGCCGAGGCTGTCGGCACGGTCGCGTGCCGCACGCGGGAGGAACTGCTGCGGAAGGTCAGGGCCGTCACCATAGCGGTCCCAACCCGTGCCCACGCGGAGGTCGGGACCGCCGCCTTGGCGGCCGGGGTGGCGGTGCTGATGGAAAAGCCGCTGGCCACGACGCTGGGTGAGGCCGATGCCATGCTCGCCATGGCAGAGTCCCGCGGGGTCCTGCTGCAGGTGGGGCACATCGAGCGCTTCAACCGGGCGCTCCGGGCCGCGGCGCCGTTCCTCGATTCGCCCCTCTTCATCGAGGGGGAGCGGCTGGCACCCTTCCAGCCGCGCGGCACCGATGTCCCGGTCGTGCTGGATCTCATGATCCACGATCTCGATCTCATCCTGCACCTCACCGGCGGAATGGAAGCCTGCGACGTCCGGGCCAACGGAGCGTCGGTACTTTCCCCTCACCTCGATGTCGCCAGCGCCCGGGTGGAGTTCGCCACCGGTGCCGTCGCCAGCGTGACCGCGTCGCGCATCGCGCGGGAACGAATCCGCCGCCTCAAGATCTATCAGTCGGAGGGGTATCTCTCGCTCGACCTGGCAACCGGCCGGGGAGAATTTCTGCGACTCCGGCACGGGTGGTTGCCGGGCGCCGACGCCAGGCTCGAGGAAATCGCGGAGCGGATTCCGCTGGAAGCGTCCGCCGCGGACGCGCTGGGGCTGGAGCTGGGGAGCTTTCTCCATGCGGTTCGCGGTGAACGGGAGGCGGTCGTGACCGGCAGGGAAGGGCGCGCCGCGCTGCAGCTGGCCCTTCAGGTCACCGACGCGATCCGGCTCGCTGCCCTCGCCCCGCACCCGGACCTGTGACCGAAGAGGAGAGCCAGGCGATCCTGGTTTCCGCCGGCGAGCCATCCGGAGACCTGCATGGCGCACCGGTGGTCGCCGCCATCCGGGCCAGATTCCCCACGGTCCCCCTCGAAGGATGCGGCGGCCCCCGAATGGCCGCGGCGGGGCTCCACGTCCAGACCGGAATCGACCGGCTTTCCACGATGGGTTTCGTGGAGGCCGTCGGGGCGATTCCCCGGCATTGGATGCTGCTCCGTCGCCTGGTCGCCTCTGCACGCGCGGGCCGGTACCGGCTTGCCCTCCTGATCGATTATCCCGGATTCCATCTGCGGCTCGGAACCGCGCTCCGTCGGATCGGGGTCCCGGTGCTGTACTACATCGCGCCCCAGCTGTGGGCCTGGCGGCCCGGCAGGATCGGACGGCTCAGGCAGGCGGCGGACCGGCTCGCCGTGATCCTGCCATTCGAGGCCGAGTGGTTCCAGAGCCGGGGGGTGGATTGCCGGTTCGTTGGACACCCGCTCCTCGACCAGTCGCGGCCGGGGCGGGAAGCGGCCCTGCGGACGCTGCAACTCCCGCTGGAGAGCCGGGTTCTGGGTATCTTTCCCGGCAGCCGCGAGCGGGAAATCGACCGGAACTGGCCCCTCTTCCGGGAGGTGGCCAGCCGGATGATGGCCGAGGGGCGATGCACCTCGGCCATTGTTGCCGGGACCGAGAGTGGATCCTACCCGGGCGCGGGGAGCATCCGTGTTGCCCGGAGCGTCCCGGAGACGGTGCTGGCGGCCGCCACCGCGGCACTGGTCAAGTCGGGCACCGGCACCTTGGAAGCGGCGCTGACCGGGACGCCGATGGTCGTCGGCTACCGAAGCGGCTGGTCGACCTACGTGATTGCGCGGCAGCTGATGACCGTGGACCGGATCAGTCTGGTCAACCTGGTGGCGGAGCAGGACGTGGTGCCGGAGTTCTGGCGTCCGCCGGTGTCGGCTGACGACATGGCCGCCGCGCTCAGTCCCCTGCTGGACGTGTCCAGCCAGGAACACCACGCACAGCAGGAGGGCCTCGCCCTGGTGCGCCGGCGACTGGGCGCTCCTGGAGCGGCCGAGCGGGTCGCCGAGCTGACGGGGGAGCTGATCGGATGAGACGGATCCGCCGCTGGCTGGCGGCGAGGCTTGGGCCGACCGCGGTCCGCTGCCTCGCGTGGACTTGGCGAATCGAGGTGGTCCGGCAGGACCGGTGGTCCGGCATGCTCGCGGCCCAGCGCCCGTACGTGTTGCTGAGCTGGCATGATGCTCTGCTGCCGGTGCTCTGGCATCACCGGAGGCTGGGAATCGCGGCGCTGGTGAGCGAGGCCCGGGATGGGCGCTATCTCGCCGCCCTTGCCCGTCTGCTGGGGTATCGGCTGATCCCCGGCTCGAGTACCCGTGGCGGGATTCGCGCGCTCCGCGGGGCCATACGGGCGCTGGAGGACGGTGTGCCGATTGGCCTGACCCCGGATGGGCCGCGCGGACCCCGAAGAGTGGTGAAGGCAGGTGTGGTCGCCGCCGCCGGCCATGGTGGGGCGCTCATCATCCCGGTGCACGCCGAGGCGCGCCCGGCCTGGCGGGTGAAGTCGTGGGACCGATTCCTGGTGCCGCCCCCGTTCGCCCGGGTGCGGCTTGCCTATGGAGAGCCGTTCACGCTGGAGCGGGACGCGCGAGCGCGGCATGCAGGTCTTGCGCGCGTAACGCGGGAACTCGAGGCAGCCACGAGGCTGGCCGCATGGCCCGACGTCGCAGCGACACCCACCGGCTGATCCGCTGGCTGTGGACCAGCCGGCGGATCGATGCCCGGCTAGCGCGGACGGCGCTGCTGCCGGTGTCCGCCTTGTGGTGGACCTGGATGCGCAGCCGCAGGGTGGCGTATGCCCGGGGGTGGTTCCCGGTGCACGATCTGCCGCTACCCGCGGTCGCGGTCGGGAACCTGACTGTGGGTGGGTCGGGCAAGACGCCGATCGCGATGTGGATCGCGCGGTATTACGCCGAGCGCGGATTCACCCCTGGTATCCTGCTCCGGGGCTATGGCGGGGGCGACGAGGCCAAGATCCACGCACGGAACCTGCCGGCGGCTCATGTCGTTGCGGACCCGGATCGGGTGGCGGCCGCCGAAAGGGCGCTGGCGCGCGGTGCGAACGTCCTGGTGCTGGATGACGCCTACCAGCGGCTGGATCTGCGACCCGACCTGAACGTGCTGGTCGTCAGCGCCGAAACCACCAGGGCGGTTGACTGGCCCCTTCCCGCCGGACCCTGGCGGGAGGGCTGGGATGCGCTGGATCGTGCGGACGCGGTGATCGTCACCCGGAAACGGGCGTCGCGGGAAGCGGCGGAAGGACTGGCCGCTGAGCTCCGCGCGAAAATCCGGGGACCGGTGGCGCTGGCCTACCTCGGCCTGGCGCGCCTCGAGGGGCTGGTTTCGGCGCGGTCGATGGCTCCGGCCGCTCTGTCGGGCCGGCGAGTGGTCGCAGCCTCGGCCATTGCCGATCCGGAGGGGTTCGTTGCCCAGACCAAGGCGACGGGCGCCGCCGTGCAGGTGGCGACCTGGAAGGACCATCACGAGTACCGCCAGGAGGACATCGCCTGGCTGGCCCATGCGGCCCGGCGGGCCGACCACGTGGTCATCACCGAGAAGGACGCGGTGAAGCTCAGGGATCACTGGCCGAGCGACGCACCGGAACCGCTGGTGGCTGTGCTGGATCTCACGTGGGAGGAGGGCGGCGACGCCATCGCCGTGGCCCTCGACGCGGTGGTGACACCGCCCGAGGGCCTGTAACGTCTAACGGAGAAGCTATGACTTCGACCAGTCCGCGCCCCAGCCAGACCGTCATCCGGCCCGACAAGGACCATTTCCTCGAGGCGGAGAATCCCTTCGAGGAGATGATGTCCCGCTTCGACGACGCGGCGAAGCGGTTGGGGCTCGAACCCGGCCTCTACAAGATCCTGCGGACGCCGGAAAAGCAGATCACGGTGGCGGTGCCGGTCCGGCTGGACAACGGCGAGGTGGAGGTCTTCACCGGGTACCGGGTGATCTACAACACCTCCCGGGGTCCGGCCAAGGGCGGCATCCGGTTCGATCTCCAGGTGACGCAGGAGGAGGTGAAGGCTCTGGCCGCCTGGATGACCTGGAAGTGCGCCGTCGTGAACCTGCCGTTCGGCGGCTCCAAGGGCGGGGTGGTATGCGACCCCTCAATCATGTCCAACGGCGAGATCGAGCGCCTCACCCGGCGGTACACCTCGGGCATCATCGAGACCCTGGGTCCCGATTCCGATGTGCCGGCGCCCGACGTGAACACCAACGAGCGGGTGATGGCCTGGGTGATGGACACCTACTCGATGCACAAGCGGCACACGGTCACGGCCGTCGTGACCGGCAAGCCGATCGCGATGGGTGGCTCGCTGGGACGGCGGGAGGCGACGGGACGCGGCTGTATGTTCGTCACCCGGGAGGCGCTCAAGCGCCTCAAGATGCCCGTGAAAGGGACCCGGGTGGCGGTGCAGGGATTCGGCAACGTCGGATCGGTGGCGGCGGACCTGATGTCGAAGCAGGGAATGACCATCGTCGCGGTCAGCGACAAGTCCGGCGGGATCTACAATCCCAAGGGGCTGAATCTCTCCGATGTGTTCGAGCACGTCCGCAACAAGAAGCTCCTCGACGGTTACACCAACGCCCAGCAGATCAGCAACGATGAGCTGCTGACCCTGGACTGCGACGTGCTGGTCCCCGCGGCACTCGAGAACGTCATCCACGACGAGAACGCGGGCCAGATCAAGGCCCGGATCATCTGCGAGGGCGCCAACGGTCCCACCACCGCCGCTGCCGATGAGATTCTCAATCGCAAGGGGGTCTTCGTCATCCCGGACATCCTCGCCAACGCTGGGGGCGTCACTGTGAGCTACTTCGAGTGGGTGCAGGACCGGGGTGGCTACTTCTGGGATGAGGAGACCGTGAATAACCGGCTGGAGCGGATCATGGTCCAGTCGTTCGACGAGGTCACCACCATGGTGGACAAGCACGGCGTATCCAGCCGGATCGGGGCATACATGCTGGCGATCGACCGGGTCGCCGCGGTGCACCGGCTGCGCGGGATGTACGCCTGACAGCGAGGGGGGAAGGGTGAACGGTGAACGGTCAGCCGGGAGGCGACGGGGCCGTTCACCGTTTACCGTTCACCCGCCACTCCGTACCGGCCCCGACTGGTGCGCCTGACTGTTCTGGCGGTCGGCAAGCTGCGCCCGGCCTTCCGCGAGGCGGCCGACGAGTACCTCCGCCGGCTCCGCCGCTACGGGCCGGTCGAGGAGCATGAGGTCAGAGAAGCCAGCAAGGCACCCTCGCCCGCCGAAGCGGTCCGGCAGGAGGGCGAGAGACTCCGGCAGCGGATCGAGTCCGGCACGCTGCTGGTGGGATTAGACCGGGAGGGCACGGCACTGGCCAGTGAAGCGCTGGCCGCCAGACTCGATCGGTGGCGGCAGGCGGCCCGGCCGCTGGCACTCCTTGTGGGCGGATCACACGGACTCGACGCCGGGCTTCTGCAGAGCTGTCAGGAGCGCTGGAGTCTGGGCCCGGCGACGCTTCCCCATGAGTTGGCCCGGGTCGTGGCCTACGAACAGCTCTACCGGGCATGGACGATTCTCCGGGGTGAGCCGTACCACAAATAGCTGGCCGCTGGCCCCTGGCCATTGGCTGTTCCGCGCGGAGGGAGAGTCGGGCTCATGACCAACCGCCAACGGCCAGTGGCCAATGGCCAATCGCTGACGGCTGACGGCTGCCATGGCTGAGTGGTTCGAAGAGTGGTTCGGCGAGGAGTACCTGCATCTCTACCCCCACCGTGACGACGCCGACGCGGAACGGGTGGTGCGCCTGTTAACCAGGGTACTTCCCTGGAAGGCGGGGTGGCGGGTGCTGGACGTGGCCTGCGGTGCGGGCCGCCACCTGGCCGCGCTGGAGCGCGCGGGGGCGGTGCCCTTCGGTTTCGACCTTTCTCCAGCCCTGCTGCGCCGGGCGGGGCAGATCACCTCCCGGCCGCTGGTCCGGGCCGATATGCGCTGCCTTCCCTTCCGTCCCCGCTCGATGGACCTCGCCGTCAACCTGTTCACCAGCTTCGGCTACTTCGCCGCCGACGAAGAGCACACCGATGCGCTTGGCCAGATGCTCGCCACCGTTCGTCCGCGGGGCTGGTTCGTGATCGATTTCCTCAACGCGGAGCACGTGCGGGCATCGCTGGTTCCGAGCGAGACCACCGTATATGGCGGCCAGACCGCCCAGGTGCATCGGGAGATCACCTCGGACTGCCGCTTCGTACGCAAGACGATCCGTCTGGCAGACGGGCGTCGGTTCGAGGAACGGGTCCGACTGCTCGGCCCGGACGAGCTGGAACGGATGATCGTGGATCACGGGGCGGTGATCACCGGACGCTACGGTGACTATGCCGGCACTCCCCTCCCCGGCGGCACCAGGACCATTCTCACCGCCCAGGTCGCAGCGTGAGTCTTCGCATCGTCACCACGCCGCTGCCCGCAACGCTCGTCTGGCCCGAGCCCCGGGCCGGCGGTGTAGATCCGGGCCTCCTCGAGGCGTTCGTCGCGGCAGATGGCACCGACGGTCCTCTCGATCGTCTCCGCGACCCGGCCACGCTGGTGGTCACCACGGGGCAGCAGCCGGGGCTGCTCACCGGTCCACTCTACACGATCCACAAGGCCCTGTCTGCCGTCGCCCTCGCGCGGCTGTGCCAGCGGCGCTGGGCAAGACCGGTCGTGCCGGTGTTCTGGGCCGCCGGCGGAGATCACGACTTCGCGGAGGGGAATCACGCCTCCTGGATCGGGGTGGACGGTGCCACGGTCACGATGACGCTTCGGGAACGCTCCCCCGATGCTCCGCTGACGCCGCTCTACCGGGAGCCAGTGGGGCCCGAGATCGTCCCGGTGCTGGACCGGCTGGCTCAGGACCTGGCCCAGACTGAATTCGGCGACCAGGTGCTGGCCCTGTTTCGCCGATGGTACACGCCCGAGGCGAATCTCGCCGAGAGCTGCGCCCACGTCCTTGCGGAACTGCTGGCGCCGTTCGGCGTCCTGGTCTTCGACGCGACCCACCCCGCGGTGAAGCGCGCCCAGATGCCCTACCTGCTGGCGGCGCTGGAGCGGGCGGAGTCTCTCGACCGCGCCCTGGCGAAGCGGCACAGCCAATTGACCGCCCAGGGGCGGGAGACCGGCGTGACCGTGGGCGATGGGGCGACGCTGGTGATGTTCGAGGGTGAGCAGGGAAGGGACCGGCTCGTGGCTGGGACCACCGGGTTCCAGACCCGGCGGAGCCAGGAACGGCTCTCACTCGCCGAGGTGGAGCAGCTGGCCGCCCGGGAACCGGGCCGTTTCTCTCCCAACGTGCTGCTCCGTCCCGCGATCGAAAGCGCGTTGCTGCCCACCGTGGCCTATCTCGCCGGTCCCGGCGAGCTGCGCTACCTGGCCCTGGCCGAAACGGTGTACGCCGAGCTTCGCATTCCTCGGCAGACTCCGCTGCCGCGATGGTCCGGTGTCCTGGTCGACGCCAGGGTGGATCGGGTCCTGGAGAAATTCAAGGCCACGCTCGAGGAACTGATGGAACCGGGGCAGAAGCTGGAGGCTCGCGTGGTGCGGGAACAGCTTCCCGCCGAGGCACGTGACGCCCTTGCGGAGATGCGTGGTGCGATCTCCCGGGGGTACGAGGTCCTCGCCCGGGTCGCCGCCGGAATTGATCCCACCATCGAAAAGCCGATCCAGAACCTCTGCAACCAGGCCTTCGCCGGCACCCACGAGGCGGAGAAACGGCTGGTGAACCACCTGAAGAAGCGCCAGGTTACGGAGACGCAGCAGATCACCCGGGCCCGCGAGCTGGTGCTGCCGCTCGGTAAGCCGCAGGAACGGGTGCACACCGTCGCGCCATGGCTGGCTCGCTACGGCCCGTCCCTGCTGACTGAGCTGGCCGCCACCATCGAGCAGTGGTACGGCGCGGGCCTTGTAGCCCCCGACGAACCGGCATAGACTCGTCTCATGATGTTCCTCGGCATCCTGCTGCTGGTGGCGCTCATGATCCCGATCGTCGGGATTGTGATCGACTCTCCGATCGGACGGGCCATCGCCCGCCGGATGGAAGGGCCCGAGCCCGTTCCGTCCAGCCTGGCCGACCTCGTCCGCAAAGTGGAGCTCCTCGAAGGCGAGGTCGAAGACCTGCAGCGGAGCGTGCAGACTCTGCAGGAGGAGAACCAGTTCCTGCAGCGGCTGCTCGAGGACAATCCCCGGCCCTCACTGCCGCCGCCCCCCAAGCCCTGACGACTCCCGCCGAACGGTCACCGGACGCGAGCCGGGAGCGGCGGCCCCCCCACGGGGGCTCCCACGCGCTCCTGGTCGCGGCAGGCATCTTCCTGAGCCGGATCTTTGGTCTGGTGCGGCAGCGGGTCCTGGCGCACTATCTCGGTCTCTCCTGGGCGAGCGACGCCTTCCTCGCCGCGTTCCGGATCCCCAACCTGCTGCAGAACCTCCTGGGCGAAGGAGTACTTTCCGCCTCGTTCATCCCCGTCTACGCCCGACTCCGGGCCGAGGGGCGGGACGACGCGGCCGAACGTGTGGCCAACGCCGTCTTCGGACTCCTCGCGCTGGTCACTGCGCTGATCGTGCTGGCGGGCATGCTGCTGGCTGCACCGCTCACGGATCTGATCACCGGCGGGTTCGAGGGGGAAAAGCGTGCGCTCACCATCCGGCTCGTACGCCTGCTGTTCCCCGGGGCGGGGCTGCTGGTGCTGTCCGCGTGGTGTCTTGGCGTGCTCAACAGCCACCGGAAGTTCTTCCTCTCGTATGCCGCCCCGGTCGTCTGGAACCTCGCGATCATCCTGACGGTCATCCTCGCCCCAGGCCGGCAGATCGAGTCCGAGGCCGCGGTCGCGGCCGCCATCGGCTCGGTGATCGGGAGCGCGCTGCAGTTCGTGGTACAGGTCCCCACCGTCCTGGGCCTCCTCCACCGGCTCCGGCCTCGGCTGGATACCGCATCCGAGGGCGTCCACACGGTGCTCAGGAACTTCACCCCGGTGTTTGTGAGCCGCGGGGTGGTGCAGATCAGCGCCTTCGTGGACACGATTCTCGCGAGTTTCCTGGGTGACGGGCCGGTAGCCGCCCTCGGAACCGCGCAGGTGCTCTACACTCTGCCGGTGAGTCTCTTCGGCATGTCGGTCTCGGCCGCCGAACTGCCGGCCATGTCGAGCGCGACCGGCAGCGATGCGGAGATCGCCCACGCGCTCCGGGGCAGGCTCGACGCCGGCCTCCGGCGGATTGCCTACCTCGTGGTACCGTCCGCGGCGGCATTCTTCGCCTTCGGCGGGATCATCGCGGCGGCGCTGTTCCAGACCGGCCGCTTCTCCGCCGCCGACAGTCAGTACGTCTGGGCGATTCTGGCGGGCTCGGCGGTAGGGCTGCTCGCGGCGACCATGGGCAGGCTATATAGCTCCGCCTATTATGCCCTTCGGGATACCCGGACTCCCCTTCGGTTCGCGGTGCTTCGAGTGGTGCTGACCACCATCCTCGGGTACATCTGCTCCATCCCGCTCCCGCCACTTTTGGGGCTTGAGCCGCGCTGGGGGGCGGCCGGGCTCACGGCGTCCGCGGGAGTGGCGGCGTGGGTCGAGTTCGCCTTGCTCCAACGCGGCCTCTATCACCGGATCGGCGCCACCGGTATCCCGCTGGGCCTGCTCGCCAGGCTGTGGGGGGCCGCGGCCGGCGGAATCGCCGTGGGGCTCGGCGTGTCACTGGCCGTCGCGAATCTCCACCCGGTGTTCCGGGCAATCGTCGTGCTGCTTCCCTTCGGCGTGGTCTACCTCGGCCTCACCCAGGTTCTTGGAGTGGCGGAGGCTCGAGCGTTGCTCCAGCGTTTGCGCCGTTCCCGTTGACGACATGGCCACGTTGCTACCCTGCGGCTGACGGCTGACGGCCTGCCCCGCCCATTTACTTTTCCGTCATGTCCGACCCCTCCGAGTCGCTTCAGCGGAAGCTCGACACCCTCTCCGATGCGCCCGGCGTGTACCTCTGGAAAGACGCCCAGGGAAACGTGCTGTACGTGGGGAAGGCCAAGCGGCTCAAGAGCCGGGTGCGGAGCTACTTCGGCAACGACCACGCCACCAGCATCAAGAATCAGTACCTGCTCCGCCACATCGCGGACGTTGAAACCATCGTGGTGACCAGCGAGGCCCAGTCGCTCCTGCTGGAGAACAACCTCATCAAGGAGTACCAGCCCCGGTTCAACGTCCGGCTCAAGGACGACAAGAGTTATCCCTCCATCGCGGTGACGCTCGGCGAGCCGTTCCCCCGGGTGCTGGTCACCCGCCGGCTCGACCTGCCGGGCGCACGCTATTTCGGGCCCTACACCGACGTGGCGCTTCTGCGGAAGACCCTGGCGATCGTGCGGCGGCTCTACACCGTCCGCAGCTGCCACGACGATCTTCCCCGGGAACAGCGCGACCGGCCATGCCTGGACTATCACATCGGCCGCTGCCGGGCCCCGTGCGTCGGGTGGCAGTCGGTGGAGGAGTACCGCGGGATGATCGCCGAGGTGCTGGACTTCCTGGAGGGACGGACTGTGGACGTGCGGGGCAAGGTTCGCGAGGCGATGCTCGCGGCCAGCGCGCGGCAGGACTACGAGCGCGCGGGACTCCTGCGGGACCAGCTCAAATGGCTGGAACAGGTCGATAGCCCGGCCGGTGTCGAGGTCGTCGGCACCGGCGATGCCGACGTGGTGGGCTATGCCCGCGACGGGGATGATGCCGTGGGGGTCTTCCTGCGGGTGCGTGACGGCCGGGTCATCGCCCGGGAGCACGCGTTCCTGGAGAACCTGGCCGAGGAGTCCGACGACCGGATCCTCGAGTTCCTGCTCGTGCGCTCCTACGTGCCCATGCAGGGGCGGGTGCGCCGCCTGGTGCTGCCATTTCCTCCGGCCGACGTCGATCTGCTGCAGGAGATCCTGCCTGAGACCGAGTGGAACGTGCCCCACCGCGGGACGGCGCGCCGCTGGCTCGACCTCGCCGACCAGAACGCTCGACACCTCATGGAGAGTCTGCGCATCGAATCGTTCGAGACCGACGAGCGGGCCGGAGATCCCGTTTACGCGCTCGGCCGGGACCTCGGCCTCACGGCCGTGCCCCGCAGCATGATCTGCGTGGACATTTCCACCAACCAGGGCCGCGATACCGTGGGCTCCCTGGTCTGGTTTGAGGCCGGGCGCCCGCGCAAGAGCGAGTACCGCAAATTCAAGATCAAGGGCCCCGGACAGCAGGACGACTTCGCCGCCGTGCACGAGGTGGTAACCCGGTTCGTGACGCGTCGGCGTGAGGAAGGGAAGCCGCTGCCCGACCTGATCGTGATCGACGGCGGCAAAGGGCAGCTGAGCGCTGCGGTGGATGCCGCGACGGCGCTCGGTATGCCGGAAATCCCGATCATCAGCCTGGCGAAGAAGGAGGAAGAAGTCTTCCTCCCCGGCCGGTCGGACAGCATCCGACTGTCACGCCGGAGTCCATCGCTTCGGCTGCTCCAGCGCATCCGGGACGAAGCCCATCGCTTTGGCGTGGCTTACAACCGGAAACGCCGGACCCAGCGCACCATCACCTCCGCCCTGCTGGATATCCCGGGCATCGGCCCCAACCGCCGCAGGATCCTGCTGGAGCGCTTCGGCAGCCTGGCCGGAGTGAAGTCAGCCACCAGCGCCGAAATCGCGAGCCTGCCCGGGTTCTCCAGCAAGCTGGCGGAGCGCATCCTGGGTGCGCTGGCGGAGAAGTGAGAGACCTGTGTCAGGCCCCCATGGCCCTTCGCATCTCCCCGGCTATCTTCCACCCCTATGTCGCGCGCCTTTGTCCGCGAGGATCATGACGAGGTTCCCGAGCGATACGAGTTGCCAGCTCGGGAAGATCCCTCATTCCCGCAGGCAGCGGCATGGGCTCTGCTCGAGGGCGCCAACCGCGGGGACTCCCTCGGGGCGGAATTGGCGACAGGGTTTCGGTGGGGCGATCCCGCGCTCCGCCAGGAGGTCGAGCAGATTCTCGCCTACGCCCGCAAGCGTGGGGACGACCGGCTGGAGCAGCTCGCGGAACGGTATCTGAAGGTCGGGTCCGCCGGCTGAGGCGGAGAGGGCCGCCCTCGCCCGACTGCTCCCTCCCGACTTCTCACTGCTCACCGCTCACCGCTCACTGCTCACTGCTCACTTCCCACCCTCACCTCGCCTTACGATGGATTGGCACCTAGAGTGCTCCGCCTGCGGCGCCCGCCGCAGCCCGGATGGTCTGCCCACGGTGTGTGACGCCTGCGGGCAGCCATGGCTGGTCCGGTATCCTGACCGGCCGCCGCCCAGTCTGACCGCGCGAGCCGAGGTGCGGCGAGGGCAGGGGATGTGGCGGTTTCGGCCCTTTCTTCCCCTCGGTCCCGGTGAGGCGCCGATCACCCTCGGTGAGGGCGACACTCCGCTTCTCCCTTGTCCTCGGCTGGGCGCGCGGCTCGGCGTCGCCGATCTCTGGATCAAGGACGAGGCTGCCAATCCCACCGGCTCGTTCAAGGCCCGGGGGTTGAGCGCCGCAGTCACCCGGGCGGTTGCCGCCGGCGTCACCAGCTTCGTGATACCTACCGCCGGCAATGCCGGCGTCTCGGCGGCGGCCTATGCTGCCAGGGCCGGGGTCACAGTGCGGGTGTACGCGCCGCGGACCACACCAAAAGCGATCCTGGCTCAGATCATCACCTTCGGCGCCGATCTGAGGCTTCTCGATGGTCACATTGGCGATTGCGGTAAGGCGGCGAGAGCCTGGGCCGCCGAGTCTGGCGCGATGGACCTGTCGACCCTGCGCGAGCCATACCGGATCGAGGGAAAGAAGACCCTGGGGCTCGAGCTTGCCATGCAGTACGGTTGGAGTCTGCCGCAGGCCATCATCTATCCTACCGGGGGCGGCACTGGCCTCATCGGAATGTGGAAGGCGTTCGCCGAGCTTCGCGATGCTGGCTGGGTCACCGACCCGGCGCCGCGCATGTACACCGTGCAGTCGACCGGATGTGCCCCCGTCGTTCGGGCCTTCGAGACCGGTGCCGACCGGGCGGAGCCTTGGCCGGATCCATGGACGACGGCGAGCGGCCTGAGGGTACCCGCCCCGCTGGGAGACCGGCTGATCCTGCGAGCCCTGCGGGAGAGCGGGGGCGACGCGGTGGCCGTCCCGGACCCGGAGCTGGAACGCGAAGCCACGCTGGGCTCTGCCGAAGAAGGAATCGACCTCTCGCCCGAGGGCGGGGCAGGGCTGGCCGCCGTCCGCACCTTGCTTCGGAACGGGCGACTGTCCCCCGAAGACCGGGTGGTGGTGTTCAACACCGGGGCGGGATGGCTCTACCGGAATCCCGGGGAATTGCTACCGGCCTGAGCGGCGGGCGATATTTCACGGCTATGACGACCAGCCGGTTCGCCATCCTGGACCCCGCCGCGGGTATCAGTGGAGACATGCTCCTGGTCGCGCTGCTGGACGCCGGCGCCTCGGGCGAATGGCTTCGGTCGCTCCCTGCACGGCTCGGACTGGATGGCGTGCGCCTCGAGATCGACCGGGTGCAGCGTGCCGGCGTGGCCGCCACGAGGGTCCAGGTGACCCTCCATGACGGCCGCCGCGAGGCCTCCGCCGGTCCGTACGTCGCCCCGCACGACCACACCCACCTCGACCAGCATTCGCAGGATCACGCCGGCCTGAGCGGGCACGACGCCTCCGGTCATCATCACCTGCCTGAGCTGCTGGCGATCATCGAACGTGGCGCACTCAGCTCCCGGGTGAAGAGTCTCGCGAGCCGCGCGTTCCGGCTCCTCTGCGAGGAAGAGGGCCGGGTCCACGGAGTGCCGGCCGAGGCGGTCGCGCTCCATGAAGTTGGCGCGGCGGACGCGGTGATCGATATCGTTGGCGGCATCGAAGGCTTCGAGGTGCTCGGTGTCGACCGCGTCTTCACTCGCCCGGTGGCCCTGGGCACCGGCTGGGTTCACGCGGCGCACGGAGTGATTTCCGTGCCCGCGCCAGTCACATCTCTCCTCCTGCAGGGTATAGAGATTGGTCCGAACGGACCGGTCGTTGGCGAGGCAACCACACCCACCGGCGCGGTGCTGCTGCGTGTGCTGGCGGCGGGTCCGCAGCCGTCTCATTGGCGGCCAGTGGCGACAGGCTGGGGCGCCGGAGGACGGAACCCGGAGCACTATCCCAATGCGCTCCGCCTCATCCTCGCTGAGCCGGCCGCAGAAGCGGGCCAGGTGGTGACACTGTCCTCGGATCTGGACGATCTGAGCCCCGAATATGTCGAGCCCCTTCGCGAGGCACTCGTGGCCGCGGGGGCAATCGACGTCGTTCTGTGGGCCACCCAGATGAAGAAAGGCAGGCCAGGCTTCCGGATAGAGGTGATGTGCGACAGCGGCATGGCCGAGCGAGTCACCGAGGCATTCTTCCTGCACTCGACCACTGCTGGCGTGCGACGTACCTTGTCCGAGCGCATCACACTTCCGCGTCGGCTGATCTCCGTGCCGGCGGCAGATGGCGTGCCGGTGCAGGTCAAGGTGCTCGAGACTCCTGGTGGCCCGCGGGTGAAGGCGGAGTTCGAAGATGTACGCATGGCGGCGGCCCGTCTGGGGCGACCCGCAATCGAATTGGCGCGCGAGATCGAGTCGCAGGCGCGTGCGCTGGTGGCCGGCGGGGCCACCGGCGGTTCACAACCACTGAAGGAGAAGGGATGACCAAGGTATTCGCAGGTGGGATGCTTGCGCTGCTCGTCGCCGCGCCTCTCGCTGCTCAGCAGGACGGGATCCAGAGTCGCGTTCTTGCGGCGCTGGACACGCGGCTGGTCCAGCCCGGCTGCAAGATGGATGGGGGCGGCGACTTTCGGGTGAGCAGCGGCAAGACCTACCTCAAGACAGGCATCGAGGGCACTGGGGACCCGATCAACCGGGTGAATGCGCTCAAGAACGGCTCGCGGGTCATCACCGAGGCTATCACGACCGCGAACCAGGAAAAGAACCCTTCCGCCTGGTACTTCCTCGGGCGGATCTACCTGCAGCAGGGCGACGTGGTCGGCGCCGACAGCGCCTTCACTCGCGCGGTCGCGCTTGCGCCGGCCTGTAAGGACGACATCCAGAAGTACCGCTACCGGGTGTGGGCCTCGCTGGTCAACGCCGGGCAGACCTTCCGGCAGGCCAAACAGGACGACTCGGCCCTGGTCATGTTCCGCGCGGCCAACGTCATCGACCAGAACCTGCCGCTGGCCTTCGTCTTCATGGGCGACCTGTTCAATGACCGGAACCAGGCCGACAGCGCTCTCTACTACTTCGGTCGTGGGGCCGCGACCGAGCCGACCGACGCCAATATGGTGAAGGCCCGCAACCAGGCCGCCTTCAATTACGGGGTGCTGCTGCTCAACGCCGGCCGGGGCAAGGAGGCGGTAACGGCCCTGCAGCGGTATCGTGCCCTGCAGCCCGAAGACGTCACCGCCAAGAAGGCGATGGCGCAGGCCTTCCGTGCCGCCGGCATGCCCGACAGCGCCCAGGCCCTGGAGCGCGAACTTATCGCAACGTCGGCTCAGGCCCCCGACCCGAGCGGGGAGGTGTCGGAAGACGACCTGGTCGATATCGCCGTGAAGCAGTTCAACGACAAGAACTACAAGGAAGCGGCCGCGACCTTCGACAAGGTCATCGCCAAGAACCCTTGGAACCGGGACGCCGTCTTCAACCAGGCCAATGCGTACCTGGCGCTCTCAGACGGCGCCAAGCTGGCCGCGACGGCCGAGAAGCTCATCGCCATCGAGCCCCTCGCCGAGTACGACCACAGCCTCAGGATTCAGGGGTACAAGCTCTCCGGCAACAAGGACGGCCTGTACAAGGCGGTCGTCGGGCGCGAGGCGCTGCTGGTGAATGTAGAGGTCCAGGGGTTCAAGCTCGCGGGAGGGGGGGCCACCCTGTCGGCCAAGGTCACCGGTCGGGAGGCCCGCGACGAGAACAACAAGATCATTCCCGCGCGGGCCCTCACCCTCGTGGTGGACTTCCTCGGTGACGCCGGTTCCGTGGTGGCCAGCCAGGAGGCGCAGATCAAGGCGCTCAAGGCCGGCGAGTCCCAGCCGCTCAGTGCGGAAGGGAAGGGTGCAGGGATCAAGGCCTGGCGCTATTCAGTGAAGTAGGCTTCCCACTGAATCGGGCCTTCGGCGGCCATTGACAAGCCCGCCGAAGGCCCGGCACATTTCCCGCCGCCGCGGGCGTAATTCAGTTGGTAGAATGCCAGCTTCCCAAGCTGGACGTCGCCGGTTCGAGTCCGGTCGCCCGCTCTCCCCGACGCCCTCGCCCGCGTGGCGGGGGCGTCCCGTTTGGCCGCTCACGGCGGACGCATTCTGTTCCACTTGTCCCAGCCCGGGAACGGATGCATCCTCGGGGTATCAGCCCGAGAAGTTCACAAGGTCTCCTCAGAGAACGTTCCAGCTCGTGCTTCTTGCGTAAGCCATTGTAGCGTAATAAGTTGGCTGCTCATTCTCAGTTCGGGTGAGGCACTCCGAATCGGCCCGGATGGCGGGCCCGTCTCTTGCCACTCTCAGTGGCGATCAGATGCGACTTTCACCCTCTTTTCCGGAGTTCGGGATGAAGACGCTGCTGCGTGTTGCCGTTGCCCTCGCCGTCGTCTCGTGGGCGGCTGCCGCCCCGGCGAAGGCCCAGGGTGTTCCTGAAGGGGCGACCAAGGCGATGGTCGACAAGGGCAACGAGGTCTACCACAAGGCGGGGTTGTGCTACGCCTGCCACGGCCAGGACGGGAAGGGCTTGGTGGGTCCGAACCTGACGGACGACGTGTGGATCCACAACAAGGGCACCTACCCCGAGCTGGTCGCTCAGATCGCCAAGGGCGTGACCAAGGAGGAGTCCAAGAGCGGTGTGCCGATGCCGGCCAAGGGCGGCTCCACGATCTCGGATGATGATGTGAAAGCGGTCGCTGCCTACGTTTGGAGCCTGAGTCATAAGTAGTCAGCCTGCCTTCGCCAGTGAACCAACGCCGGGGTTTCGGGTGATCGGAATCACCAAAGCGCGTTGAGCATTTGGACGCCGATCCGTAAGGGTCGGCGTTCGGTTTTTCGCAGTACGCCCCATTCAGGTTCGAGGCGGGCGAACAGCGCCGCTGGCTAGATGTTGTGGAACTCGTTGTTTACCAGTATGTTACCTGAAAATTCTCGATCATTGGCACACCAGTTGCCCTTCCGCTAGCCAGGAGCTGGCCGACCGACCCAGCGTCGGCCCATCTAATGACGGGAGCTGGCATGTCTACCAAGGGTTTCACCCTGATCGAACTACTCGTCGTGGTCGTGATCATCGGCATTCTTGCCGCGATCGCGATCCCGAAGTTTGCCAACTCCAAGGAGAAGGCAGTTCTGGCCTCGATGAAGTCCGATCTGCGGAACATCGTGACGGCGCAGGAGGCCTTCTACTTCGACAACTCCGACTATGCCGGCGGCCTCACGGCAGGCGCCCAAACGAACGGCCTCGGCGGGGCCGGGCGGGTCCAGTTCATTCCGTCCTCGGGCAACGTGATCGTGGTGAACTACGTGTCGGCTACCGGATATAACGCCGTCGCCAGCAACCCGGTGCTGGTAGGTGGCATCACCCAGTGCGGCGTGTTCATCGGCCCGGTCGCCAACTCTCCGAACGCCCAGGTGACCCAGGAGGGTGCCCCGGCCTGCTGGTAGGAACAAGGGCGACCAGTCTGCGAGCGGGTGAGCTGTCTCCGGGCTCACCCGCTCGTTCGTTTCACCCACCTCGTTCCGCTCCGATTCCCGCCTCTCTCAACCAACCCGCCTAGAGGGTGTAGCCGCCTCCCTGTCGCCCCCTCTATCTTTGTCCCCCTCATATGCTCAAGGTCACCGCAGTGGCACCCGAATCGCTTGGCGCGGAACTGGGACTCAGACCCGGAGCCGAGCTCCTGACCGTCAACGGCCGGGAGGTCGAGGACTTCCTGGACTGGGAGTTCCTCACCGCGGACGAGCAATTCCTGCTGCACGTACGGCAGCCGGACGGGGAGGAGATCGAATTCGACATCGAGCGGCCCGAGGGACTGCCCATGGGCGTGGCCGTCGAGGCGGCCCGCATCCGCCGCTGTGCGAACCGGTGCGACTTCTGCTTCGTGGACGGGCTCCCTGGGGGACTGCGCGACACACTGTACATCCGCGACGACGACTACCGCCTTTCCTTCAAGTACGGCAACTTCGCCACCCTCACCAATCTCAAGCCCAGGGATATCGAGCGGATCATCGAGTATCGCCTGTCGCCGCTGTACGTCTCGGTCCACGCCACCGATCCGGTGATCCGGCGCTGGCTCCTGCGCAACCCGCTGGCGCCGGACATTCTCGAGCA
>Ga0153915_10001068_pt1 | contig 25283 bp, 26 predicted proteins | sample Opewatmetagenome_2_FD_107003 | JGI IMG/M metagenome (GOLD analysis project Ga0153915, IMG submission 107003) | Freshwater wetland microbial communities from Ohio, USA - Open water 3 Core 3 Depth 3 metaG | ecosystem: Environmental > Aquatic > Freshwater > Wetlands | place: USA: Ohio, Lake Erie...
CGTTAGTTCTCCGGCACCGCAGCCGCTTTCACGCTACGTCCAGTGCAACCAATGTGGCTCGCGACAGATGACGGTCGTTGCGACGCAGTGCGTTAGTTCTCCGGCACCGCAGCCCGCAGCCCCGCGGCACTCCGGTACCGCAGCCGGCCCCCCGGCCTGCGGCCGCGTGCACGCCAACCGCCGGGGCCGGCACCCGGCGGTCAGTTCCTGCCGCCGACGTCGTAGCGGTACGACTGGGACTGGTAGACGCAGATGGCGTTGCGCCCCTCGCGCTTCGCCCGGTACAGGGCCTGGTCGGCGAAGCGGACGAGGAGCTCGGCGCTGGTGATGTCCTTCGACGGGTAGGAGGCGATTCCGAACGAGGCGGTGACGCGCTCGGAGATGCGTCGCGCCGCAGCCACCTTCGCCGGCGCCTCGCCGTCCTTCGCCGGGGACGCGTCCTCCGCGTACACCTTCTGGTTCATCTCCTTGTGGATGCGCTCCGCCACTGAGAGCGCCCCGGTCATCATCGTCTTCGGCAGCACGACCGCGAACTCCTCGCCGCCGTAGCGCGCGCACAGGTCGGTGTCGCGCAGGCTCTTCTTGATGAGCGCCGCCGCCTCGCGCAGCACCTTGTCGCCGAAGGGGTGCCCGAACTTGTCGTTCACGTCCTTGAAGTGATCGAGGTCGATCATGATGAGCGACAGCGGGTCGTTGTAGCGCTGGGCGCGGCCGAACTCCCTCCGCAGCTCGTCCTGGAAGTGCCGGTGGTTGTAGAGCCTGGTGAGCCCGTCCTCGATGGAGAGCTTCTCGAGCTGCCTGTTCGCATCGCGCACCTGGTCCTGGAGGCTCTTGATGCGCAGCATGGCCGCGGCGCGCGCCAGGATCTCGGCCTCGGCGAAGGGCTTCGCCAGGAAGTCGTCGGCGCCGATGCGCAGGCCCGCCACGCGCGAGTCCAGGTCTGACTTCACCGAGAGGAGGATGACCGGGATGAACTCTTCCTCGCCTCGCGCCTTGACGATGCGCAGCACCTCGAGGCCGTCCATGTCCGGGAGGACCATGTCCAAGAGGACGAGGTCGGGAGGATCGGAGCGGACCTTCCGGATCGCCTCCGTGCCGTCCATCGCGGTGGCGACCTCGTAGTTCTCGCGCGTGAGGACCTGGACGACCCAGTCGAGCTGGGTGCGGGAGTCCTCCACCACGAGGATCTTCGGGCGGCCCTGCACGATTCGGCAAGACTATCAGCTTCTTGCGCCCGGTCACAGCCCGCGAGCGTCGCGGCGCCGCGCCGGCGAGCGCCGCCCGGCACTACCGCAGCCGCTCGTACACGTCCTCGGGGATGACCGGCGCGAGCCCTCCGCCGCCGAGGATGTTCACGATGGGGGATGAGGCCGCCCGCACCACGCTGCCGCGCGGCGGCGCCGCACCGAGCCCGCAGTAGGTGGAGATGTCGCGGTAGAGCTCACCGCGCGCGACGCCCTCCGGCGCGACGCGGGTCGCGGGCCGGCGCGCGGCGAAGATGCGCTCCTGGGCGACGAAGCCGCCGCCCTTCGCGTCGGCCGCCGCGGCCCGCACCGCCGCCGCCCACGCCTCCGGCGCCATCTCGGCGCCGAGGTGGACGCTCTTGCCGCCATAGTCCCAGCTGCGCTTCAGCACGAAGCGCTCCCGCTCGGCGAGCAGTCGCGGCACGAGCCCCTCGTCCATGCGCCGCGTCCACGGCAAGCGCACGGCCGCCGCGCGCTCGGCGGCGTCGAGCCCGGCCCGAGCCGCCAGCGCCCCGTCCTCGGCGCACTGCGAGAGGCGTGCGAAGAGGGCCTTCGCCTCGAGCAGCCCGTTCACCGGGTTCGCGAGCACGAAGCGCCCGGGCTCGCGCAGGGCCCGCGCGAAGGGTGCGTCGGGCGGCGTGCGGTGGGCCCAGACGTGCCGGTAGAGGAGGTCGAACCGCTCGGGCTCGCACTCGGCGGGCACAAGGTTCTCCGCGGCGTGCCCCATCTGCCGGAAGTGGGCCGCGAGCCGCCGGAGCTCGCCGATCTGGGCGTCGCCGGGCCGCGCCACGATGGCGATGGAGGGCCGCTCCCGCCCCCCGCCCCGCGAGCGAAAGAAGGCGACGAGCGTCTCGCGGAGCGACTCCATGTGGCTCCCGCATTGGGCGACGAGGTCCCGCTCCTCCCGCGGCGAGAGGCCGCGCGCGCGCGCCGCCGCCCGCAGCCAGGAGTGGGCGGCGAGGTCGGCGTAGGCCGGCATGGCCGGGATGGTGGCGTTGAGCTCTAGCGCTCGGGGCTCGGCGCCCGGATCCCGCGGCACGAGGAAGTCCACCCTCGCCACCACCGCCGGGCAGGGGGCCTCGGCGAAGAGCTTCGCCATGGCCTCGGCCTCGAGCCCCTCGAAGGGGCCGAGGAGCGCCTCGCGGTCACGGTCGTCGCCCCCCTCGACGAGCGCGCGGGCGAGCTTCACCGCGCCCGAGAGGATGGCCTGCGCCTCGCCGGCGACGCGGGAGAGGGCCACGCGCGAGAGTACCTCGGGCTCGGCGACGAGCGGGATCGGGACGACGGTGCCGTCCGGCTTCAGCACCGTCATCCCCTCGGCCCAGGCCCGCTCCGCCGCGGCCCGCCCCACGTCGGCCAGCGCTTCGTCGGGGAAGAGGGCGTTGCGGCGCATGGCGGCGGGGTGGTAGCACAGCCCCGAGATGAAGATCTACACGAAGACGGGCGACTCCGGGCAGACGGGCCTCTTCGGGGGCGGTCGCGTCCACAAGGACGACCCGCGCGTCGAGGCGTACGGCGACGTGGACGAGCTCAACGCCGCGGTGGGCGCGGCGCGGGCGGCCTGCGACGACGCGGAGATCGACGGCCACCTCCTGCGCATCCAGGACGAGCTGTTCTGCGTCGGCGCCGATCTCGCGACCCCGCACGGCGTGAAGGCGCGCGGCGCCATCCCGCCCGTCGAGCCGGCGTGGGCGACGGCGCTCGAGGAGGCCATCGACCGCTGGGACGCCGTGCTCCCGGCGCTGTCCGGCTTCGTCCTGCCGGGCGGGAGCCGCCTCGCCGCCGCGCTGCACGTCGCCCGCTGCGCCTGCCGGCGCGCCGAGCGGCACGTCGTGGCCCTGCACCGGCACGCGGCGCTGGATCCCGTCGTGCTCGTCTTCCTGAACCGGCTCTCCGACTTCCTCTTCGTCGCCGCGCGCGTCGCGAACCACCGCGCCGGCATCGCCGAGCCCGCCTGGGACCCCAAGCGCCGCCGCTAGCTCCGGCCCCGTCCCCGCCCCCATGCCCCCGCCCCGCAGAGTCGCCCTCGTCACCGGCGCCGGTACGCGCGTGGGCCGGGCCATCGCCCGCGACCTCGCGCGGCACGGGTGGACGGTGGCCGCCCACTTCCACCGCCACCGCCCGCCGCGCGGCCTCGTCGCGCTCCCGGCCGACCTCTCCGACCCCGCCGGCCCGGAGGACCTGGCTGCGGGCTTCCGGGCGCGCTTCCGGCGCCTCGACCTCCTCGTCTGCAGCGCGGCCATCTTCCAGCGCCGCCCGCTCGCCGAGACCGACGCCGCCGTCTTCGACGCCCACCTCGGGCTGAACGCGCGGGCGCCGCTCCTCCTGGCGCGCGCGCTCGCGCCGCTCCTTCGCCGCTCGCGCGGCGCCATCGTGAACGTCGCCGACGTCGGTGGCGCCCTCGTTCCCTGGGCCGGCTACGCCGCCTACTGCGCCTCCAAGGCGGCGCTCGCGAGCCTCACCGAGACCCTCGCACTCGAGCTCGCCCCCCGCGTGCGCGTGAACGCGGTCGCGCCCGGAACCGTCCTGTGGCCGGCGGAGTACCCGGAGGCCGAGCGGCGCCGCCTCGCCGCCCGGATCCCGCTCGGCCGCGCCGGCCGGCCCGAGGACGTCGCCCAGGCCATCCGCTATCTCGCCGAGGCCCCGTTCGTGACGGGCGCGATCCTCCCGGTGGACGGCGGCCGATGCCTGTCGGGGCGCGGATAGCCCCGCCGCGGGCTCGCGGGCAGGTTGGATTGCCGGTACCGGCGGCGCCTGTTATCTTTCGCGGGTCACGTCGAGAGGGGCCAGATCCCCTCGGAAGGACAGGAGATCGCATGGAAGCCGAGACCACCACCTCGAATGCCCGCCCCCCCGCTCCCGCCGAGCCCGAGACGGGCAGCCCCGTCACCCTCACCGCCAAGGCGGTGGAGATGGTGAAGAACGCCATGGCCCAGGAGAACCTGCAGGGCTACGGCATCCGCGTCGGCGTGGTCGGCGGCGGCTGCTCCGGCTTCCAGTACTCGATGGACTTCGAGAACCAGCCGCGCGACGGCGACGTGTCCTTCGAGCAGGACGGCGTGAAGCTCTTCGTGGACCCGATGAGCTCGATGTACCTGCAGGGCGTGACCATCGACTACGTGGTCGGCCTGCAGGGCGCGGGGTTCAAGTTCAACAACCCCGGCGCCAAGGCCACCTGCGGCTGCGGGAGCTCGTTCTCCTACTAGCCGCACGCCGGGGCGGCGCGGACGGGCCGGGGGCGGCGGGCTTCCGGCCCCTCGTGTCTCGTGGAAAGGTACCCCGTGCTGGTCGTTCGAACCGCGGTCGTCGGCCCGTTCGCCGAGAATTGCTACCTCGTCGGCTGCTCGGCGACGAAGGAGGCCATCGTCGTGGACCCGGGCGGGGACGAGTCGCGCGTCCTCGGCATGCGGATGCCGGGTGACTTTCGCGTGACCCGCATCGTCCTCACGCACGGCCACATCGACCACGTCGCCGGCGCCGCGGACATGCAGGTCTCGACGGGCGCGCCGGTCACCATCCACGCCGACGACGCCGAGTGGCTCGCCTCCATCCCGCAGCAGGCAGCCACATTCGGGTTCGAGAACGCGCGCCGCCCGGCGGTGGAGCGCTACCACGCGGACGGGGACACCTTCCAGGTGGGCGAGCACGAGGCGAGGATCATCCACACGCCGGGCCACACCCGCGGCGGCTGCTCCATCTGGTTCGAGTCCGACCGCGTGCTCTTCACGGGCGACACGCTCTTCGCGGCATCGGTCGGCCGCACCGACCTCCCCGGCGGCGACTTCGCCGCGCTGGAGCGGTCCATCCGCGAGCGGCTCTTCCCGCTCGGCGACGACGTCCGCTTCCATCCCGGCCACGGCCCGGGCGGCCTCCTCGGCGAGGAACGGGCCACGAACCCGTTCGTCGGCGAGAGCACGGCCCGGGCGCGGTTCCTGTAGCCGGGCCGGTGGCGGTCCCGCCACGCGGGGCTCGTCTCCTCCTCGCGCGTCTGCTAATCACTGGGCTCCGGAAAGGAGCCGGTCCGTGAACGTCGTCTTCCTCTCGCCCCACTTCCCGCTGAACTTCTACAACTTCTGCGTCCGGCTCCGGGAGGCCGGGGCGAACGTGCTCGGGATCGCGGACGAGTCGTACGACCGGCTGCGGCCGGAGCTGAAGGGCGCGCTCTCCGAGTACTACAAGGTCTCGGACATGCACCGGTACGACGAGCTCCTGCGCGGCCTCGGCTACCTCACCTACCGCCACGGCAAGCTCGACCGCCTCGACTCCCTGAGCGAGTACTGGCTCGAGACCGAGGCGCGGCTGCGCGAGGACTTCAACATCTGGGGGCTCCGGCCCGCCGACATGCCCCGCATCAAGCGCAAGAGCGAGATGAAGAAGCAGTTCCAGCGGGCGGGAATCCGCGCGGCGCGCGGCAAGGTCTGCGTGGGCGAGGCGGCCACCCGCGCCTTCGTCGCCGAGATCGGCTATCCGGCGGTGGCCAAGCCCGACGTCGGCGTCGGCGCGTCACAGACCTACAAGATCCACGACGAGGGCGAGCTCGACGCCTACTTCCGCTCGAAGCCCCCGATCGACTACATCGTCGAGGAGTTCATCGAGGCCGGCATCGTCACGTACGACGGGCTCGTGGACCGGGACGGGCGGATCGTGTTCGACGCCTCCCTCCAGTACAGCCGCGGGATCATGGAGGTGGTGAACGAGGACGCCGATACCTGGTACCACGCCGTCCGCGACATCCCGCGGGACCTGGCGGACGCCGGCCGCGCGCTCGTGGACGCCTTCGAGCTGCGCCAGCGCTTCTTCCACTTCGAGTTCTTTCGCCTCCCGAGCGGGGGCCTCATGGCCCTCGAGGTGAACGTGCGTCCCCCCGGCGGGCTCACCGTGGACATGTGGAACTACCAGAACGACATCGACATGTACCGGGAGTGGGCCAACCTCGTCGTGAAGGGGCAGGTCGAGGCGAGGGCCACGCGCCCGTACTTCTGCGCCTACGTCGGCCGGAAGGACCGGTTCCGCTACGTCCTCGGGCTCGCCGAGGTCCTCGAACGCTTCGCCGGGCTCGTCGTGCACCAGGAGCGCATCAACGACGTCTTCGGCGCCGCGCTCGGCAACCAGGGATTCCTCGTCCGGTCGCCCGACCTCGAGGAGATCGAGCAGGTGGTCTGGGCCATCCAGGAGAAGGCCTGACGGCCCGAGGGGGACGATGCACGTCGAGCGTCACAAGTGGTGGAGCGGCGCGCTGGGCCAGGACATGGAGCTCGAGGTCCACGGCCACGGCGGCCAGCCGGTCGTGGCCTTCCCCTCGCAGGACGGGCGGTTCTGGGACTTCGCCGGCTTCGGCCTGATCGAGGCCTGCGCCGGGCTCGTCGACGCCGGCCGGGTGAGGTTCTTCTGCCTCGACGGCGTCGACTGGCAGAGCTGGACCCACCACTCCGTCCCGCCCGCCGAGCGGGTCCGGAGGCACGTCGACTACGACCGCTACGTCATGGAGGAGGCGGTCCCCTTCGTGCGCCAGGCCTCGGGCCGGGACACCGCATGGGTCACCGGCTGCAGCATGGGCGCCTTCCACTCGGCCAACTTCTTCTTCCGGCACCCGGACGCCTTCGACGGCGTCATCGCCATCTCCGGGCTCTACCAGGCGCGCGGGTTCCTCGGCGACTTCTGCGACGAGAACGTCTACTTGAACACCCCGCTCTACTACCTGCCGAACCTCGCCGACCCCTGGTACCTGGACCGGTACCGCAGGAGCAAGATCGTGTTCGCCGTCGGCCAGGGCGCGTGGGAGGACGAGTGCCTGCGCGACACCCGCGCGCTACAGGCGATCCTGGAGCGAAAGGGCATCCCCGCCTGGTTCGACTACTGGGGCCACGACGTGAACCACGACTGGCCCTGGTGGCGCAGGATGCTGCCCTACTTCCTGGAGCGGATGGGCGTCTGAACCGGGGGCACCCGGGCGGCGCGTCCCTGCATGGCCCGCGCGGGGTGCCCCGATTTTCCTGGCGCCGGATCGGGGGATCTGTCGCTTGACAGCCGCCGGCCCCGGCCATTACGGTCCACACGCCATGATGCCGGTCTTCGAGTGCCGCTGCCGTCGCCGCCTGGACTCGCCGAGGCGAGCCAGCGCGCGCGCGCGTCCGGTCTCGTAGCCGGCTCTCGGCCACTCCCCCAACAGGCACCAGGAGGTTCCCGGACGACGCATCGGGCGTCGCGCCGTTCCCACGAAACCGGAGGTGAGCTTGAATCCACAGGTGAATGCGGGGCCGACCGACTTCATGTCCCGGAGCTTCAGGAAGGTCGTCGACCTCGTCGTCAAGCTGATGATCCCGCTCGTCATCGTGGCTCTGATGATGGGGATCGCGAAGGTGTTCCTGAACCTCTGGGCCGTGTGGAAGAGCCCGACCATCGCCTCGGGCTTCGACATCCTCGTGACCGACGTGCTCTCCATGTTCGTCGTCATCGAACTCCTGCGGAGCATCATCGAGTACTTCGAGGTCCACCGGATCAAGATCACCTTCATCATCGACGCCGCCGTGGTCTTCGTGCTCCGGGAGATCATGATCGGCCTCTACAAGCACGTCCTCGCCGCCGCCGACGTGGCCGCGCTGGCCACCCTGCTCCTCGTCATGGGCGCCTTCCGGATCGCGGCGGTGCGGTTCTCTCCCCCGGGGTCTAGCCATGCGGCGGATGCTTGAGGGTGCCCTGCGGGGCTTCACCGCCGCGTCCGTCTGGGCTGCGCGCAAGGCCCGGTCGCTGCGGGCCCGGGTGGGCGCGGCGAGCCGCGGCCGCGCGGTCGGCTCCGGCCCGGGCGGCGCGCCACACCGGCCGAGGCCGGAAGACGCGGCATTCCTGGACGAGGTGAGCGAGACCTTGCGCCGCATCGAGACGTCCGGCGAACCGGCGGCCGCTCCGGCGCCACGCCCCGCGCCGGCCGCGGGCCGGCTCGAGGCCGCCGCGGCCTGGCTCCGCCGGCTGCGCGAGGCCATCCGCCGTCACGAGGACGCCTTGCTCGCGGCGGTGCTCCTCGCCGGCATCCTCGCCATGGTCATTCACTGGCGGATGAGCGGCACGGGCCACGTTCCCGTCCAGGCGCCGCGCGGCGCGCGCAGCGCCGACGTGAGGCCCGCCATCCCGGCGGAGAGGGCTCCGGGAGCGCAGCTGGGGAACGTGGACGCGGCCGGCGACAGCGGCCGGTTCGGCCTCCCGAGGTAGCCGGCTAGCCCATCCCCACGACGCCCATGATGTTCTGCCCGGCGTCGACGTGCAGGATCTCGCCGGTGACGTTGCGGGCGAGATCGGAGCAGAGGAAGAGCGCGGCGCGGCCGCAGTCCTCCTGCTCGGCGTTTCGGCGCAGGGGCGTCCGCTCGGCGTTCTCGGCGTGCATGCTGCGCATGCCCTTGATGCCCGCGGCGGCGAGGGTCTTCATGGGGCCGGCGCTGATGGCGTTCACGCGGATGCCCTCCCGCCCCAGGTCCTCGGCGAGGTAGCGCACCGAGCACTCCAGCGCCGCCTTGCAGATCCCCATGACGTTGTAGTTCGTCACCACCTTCTCGGACGCGTAGTAGGTCAGGGTGACGATGTTCGAGCCTGGGCGCATCATCGGCTTGAAGGCCCGGGCCAGTCCCACGAGCGAGTAGGCCGACACGTCCATGGCGATGCGCCACACCTCGCGGCTCGTCACGTCGGTGAAGCGGCCGTCGAGGGCCTCTCGCGGCGCGTAGCCGATGGAGTGGACGAGGACGTCGAGCCGGTCCCACACCTTGCCGAGATCCTTCGCAACTCGGTCGATGTCCGCGTCCTTGGACACGTCGCAGTCGAGGATGGCCTTGGCCCCGATGCCCTCGGCGAGCGGGCGCACCCGCCTCTCCATGCCCTCGCCCGGGTAGGTGAAGGCCAGCTCCGCCCCTTCCTTCTGGAATGCCCCGGCGATGGCCCAGGCGATGCTCCGCTCGTTGGCGACGCCGGTGATCAGCGCCCGCTTGCCCTGCATGAGTCCGCTCATCGTCGAGTCCTCCCGGTTGCCTAGGTCCCTTGCGCCTTCAGGGCATCGATGGCCCGTCCGAGCTCCGAGGCCGCATGATCGTTCCGGGCGCGCCCCGCAGCGAGGAGCCCGTCCTCGTAAGCCCGGGCGGCCTCCCGGCGCCGCCCCAGCGCCTCCAGCACCTGGCCCAGCATGAGGTAGGTGGGAACGTACTCAGGCGTCCGGCGCGAAAGCTCCCGGAACTCCGCCGCCGCCTCCTCGGCCTTGCCGGCCGAGCGCAGCCCCATCGCCAGCGAATAGCGGGCGAAGGCGTCGTCGGGGCTCTTCTCGACGAGCTTTCGGAAGGTCTCGAGGCGCTGCTCGGGGGTCACGGACGGTCTTTTAGCAGAGGCGCCGCGCGAGCGCACCCGGCGAAGGCGCGCTATCCTCGCCGTCTCCCGTGCCCGCCCCCGCCCCCATTCCCGACTGCACCGGCGCCCTCGTCGCCGGCGGGCGGGCGACGCGGCTCGGCGGCGTCGCGAAGGGCCTGCTGCTGCTCGACGGCGAGCCGCTCGCCGCCCGGTCGCTCCAGCTCTTCGAGCGCCTCTTCGCGGCCACGCTCGTCGTGGCCAACGACCCCCGGCCCTACGCCGCGCTCGGAGCGGCCGTGGTGCCCGACGCCCTCCCCGGCAAGGGCGCCCCGGGCGGGCTCCACGCCGCCCTCGCCGCCGCCCGGACCGGCTGGGTCTTCACGGCGGGGTGCGACATGCCCTTCCTCGAGGAGCGGCCCATCCGCTTTCTCGCCGGGCTGCGCGGCACGGCGCCGGCCGTGGCCGTGATCTGGAAGGGGCGCCTCGAGCCCCTCCACGCCTTCTGGTCCCTCGCCTGCCTGGCCACCGTGGAGCGGATGCTCCGTGCGGGCGACCCGTCCATGTGGAAGCTCGCGACCGCGGTCGGAGCGCGCCTCGTCTCCGAGGAGGAGTGGCGGAGCGTGGACCCCGAGGGGCGCTCCTTCGAGAACGCCAACACGGCGGAGGACCTGGCTCGACTCGGGCTCTCCGCGACGGCCCCGCGCTGAGCGGCTGCGAGGCCTCCGGCGCCGGGGAGCGGCGCCGCCCCGGAATGGCGACCCGCTTCTCGCGCTCCGTTCTGGTATTCGTGGAGACATGGTCGCGGTGGCCATGTTCCTGGCGGTGCTCGCGATGCTGCTCGCGCTGGTGCTGCTCTCCGCCGCTGCCTGGCTGCGCGCCGACGAGGCCCGCCGCTCGCTCGCCGCCCTCTCGATGCGGCTCGCCGCCGTCGAGACCCACCTCGGGATGGCGCGGCCGGGGCCGGCGCCCGAGCGCCCCGTGGAGGCGGAGGCGAGGCCCGCGGAGGAGTCCTCCCTGGAGGAGCGCATCGCCCTCGCCTGGCTCGCCCGCGCCGGCGCGGGGGTCCTGCTCGTCGGAGCGGTGTTCTTCTTCCTCCAGGCCCCGGCCGGTGGCGGCATCTCGCGGGCCGGCCGGGTCCTGGCGGGCGGCCTCTTCGGCCTCGCCGCCCTGGCCTTCGCCGAGGCGATCCGCGAGCGGGCCCGGCCCCCATACGTCCAGGCGGTCCTGGGAACCGGCGTCGCGGTGCTCCTCGTCTCGGCCTTCGCGAGCGACGGCCTCTACGGCATCGCGGCGCCCGGGGCGGCCTTCGCCGCGGTGCTCGCCGTGGCCGCGCTCGGGGCGGCGCTGTCGATGCGGCACGGCGCCGAGGCCGCGCTGGCGCTCGCCGTGGCGGGCGGCCTGCTCGCCCCGGCGCTGCTCTGGAAGGACCCGCCCGCCGCTGGGCTCGGCCTCTACCTCCTCGCCTTCTCCGGGGCCGCCTTCGCGGTCGCGCTGCGCTCGGGCTTCGGCTTCGCGCCGTGGCTCGCGCTCGTCGGGTCCTTCGCGCTCCTCGCCGTCTGGCACGTCCGCGCCTTCGACGCCGGCCCCGCCGGACCGCACCGCGCACTCGGCGGCCGGCTCGTGCCGCTCGGGTTCGCCGCCGCCTTCACGGCCGAGTGGCTCCTCGTCCAAGCGCGCGCCCGCCTGCTCGGCCGCGAGCGGCTCCGCCCGCTGGCCTTCCTCGTCGCCGTCCTGCTGCTCGCCCACGTCCTCTTCGCCGCCCTCCTCTCGGACCGCCCGGCGCTCCTCGGCCTCGCCTTCGCGCTCCTGGCGCTCCTCGGGGCGCGGCTCCTCGGCCGCGAGAAGCGCCCCGGGCTCCTCCTCGCCCCGCTCCTCCTCTCTTCGTTCGCGCTCGCGGGCGCCGTCCACCCCGGCGCCCCCCCCGCCGGCACGCTCGCCGCGCTCGCGGCCTGGGGCGCCGTCTACGCAGCGGGCGTCCTCCGTCCCGGGGCGGCGCCGCTGGCGCTCTCCGGCGTCGCGGGCGGGGCCTTCCTCCTCCTCGCGGGCGAGCTGCTCGCACCCCACCGGCCGCGCGCCTTCGCCCTGGTTGCGCTCACCTGGGCACTCGCCTACGCCTGGCTCGCCATGGCGCGGCGGTCTCCCGTCCTCCTCGCGGCCACGGCGGCGGTCTCGTTCCTCGGGCTCGCCGGGGCCGCGGTGGTGGCCAGCGACGGAGACGGCGTGCTCGTCGCGATCTGCGGCGCCTGGGCGCTCGTGTACCTGGGCGGGCTCGCCTGGCGGGCCCTCCGGGAGGCCGAGGTTCCGGAATGGACACACCTCGCCACCGCCTCCGCCGCCTCGGCGGGCCTCGTCCTCCTCGGCCTCCAGCTCGGCCCACACCCGCACGGCTGGCTGCCGGCGGCGCTGGCGGCCGCCGCCGGCGCGGCCCACGTCGCGCTCGGCGCGTGGATGCTGGATCGGGCGCCGCGGCGCGGCGCCGCCTGCGCGAGCCTCTCGGTGGCGTTCCTCGCCGCCGCGGCGACGCTGCTCCTCCCCGGGGCCGCCTCGACGCTCGCATGGGCGGCGTTCGCGACGGGGCTCGTCGGGGCAGGCTTCGCGCGCCGAAGCCGGCTCGTCCGCTCGCTCGGCCTCTGCCTCTTCGCCGCGACGATGGCGAAGCTCGCGCTCTGGGACGTCTGGACGCTCCCGCGCGGTTACCGGATCGGCGTCCTGGTGGGCGTCGGCGCGCTCCTGCTCGCCGCGTCCTACCTGTATGCGCGGCACGGCGCGCGGCTCGTCGACCTGCTCCGCCACGGGCGCGAGGCGCGGCGCGAGACTGGGGCCACGCGGCCGCGCTAGCCTGCGAGCCGCCGCCCTACTTTCCGCCGACGCGGGCGGCGCGCGTCTTCGGCGCCCCCTCCGCGTTCCTGCTCTTCATCCTGAAGGCGACGTCGGTCTTCTGGCGGTTGGACGCCTTGCGGGTGGACTTGCGCGAAGGGCGCTTCCCCCGGGCCACGTCCTCGAGCGCGTAGAGCGCCTTCCTGTCCGCCCGGACCGCCTCGTTGTGGGACTTGGGAACGAGCGGGCCGGCCTTCTTCGTGACCTGCTTCGCCCGCTTCGGTCCCGAGCGCTCCGCCTGGTACCTGAACCACTCCGCCTTGGTCGCCATGTTGCGTCTCCCCGGCAGGGTCCGCGGGCCATCGCGCCCGCCCGGCAACTCTAACGTCGCTCCGGCGGGCGCCAGGGGCAAGGGAAGCCGTGCCCCCCTCTTGGGCACAGGCCGCCCGGATCAGGCGGCGCCGGCCGCGGGGCGGCGGAAGCGGCCGTTGTGCGCCGCCAGCTCCCGCTCGAGCGCCGCGATCTCGGCGGCCGCGAGGATGCCCCGCTCGACGAAGAACTCGCCGATGCGCCGCTGCAGACGGCGCTGGCGCCCGAGCAGGGCGAGCAACTGCCCAGAGGTGATGAGGCCGAGCCGGAGCGCATGCTCGCCGAAGGGGGTGCCCGGGCCGCCCGCACGCCGGCGGGCGGCGAGCACCTCGCGGACGCCGTCCTCGGAGAGGTGACCCCACTCGACCGCGATCCGCCCGATGGACGGCCGCTGCCCCCGCTGCCAGGCGACGGCCTCGACCAGGTTGCGCCACGAGATGCGCCCCACGTAGTAGAGGAATTCCGCGAGGAGGAGCGGGCGCCGCGGCACGGACCCGCGGTGCAGGTGGTCCACGGGCGCGCGCGCCGGCCGGTCTGGCTCGCGGCGGGGCGGGCGCGCGGCGCGCGGCGCACCCTCGCGATCCGGCCGCGAGGCCTGGGCCAGGATCTGGTAGGCCTCCGCGAGCGAGCGGAACTCCTCCTCCAGCTCCGCCTCGTCGCGCCCCAGGACCGCCGCCCGGTCGGGGTGGCTCTCGAGGACGCGCTGGCGCCAGGCGTCGCGCAGCTCCCGCCGCCAGGACTCGCCGCCGAGCTCCGCCGGGAGCGCGTGGCCAGGGCCGAAGAGGAGCGAGCAGGCCCGCGAGAGGTCGCCGTCGAGCACGGCCGGAGTCTCATCCGATATCGGGCGCTTGTCGAAGTTTCGGCCAGGGTCCAGACTCGCCTCATGGGGCGCCGGGGGGGCCTGCGTGCAGCCGCGGTGGCCACGGTCCTCGCGTTCGGCTGCGCCACCGTGCGCAAGCCGCTGCCTCCGCCGACGCCGGTGGGCCGCGTGGGCGTCAGCGAGCCGGAGGTCGAACTGTGGATGGAGGGGGCCTCGCGCGTCGACCCCGCCGAGGCGGCGAGGGCGCTCGCCGATGCCCGGGCCGCGCTCGCCTCCGCGTTCCGGGGGCGCGGCGCGGCGCCCGCCGAGGGTCCCGCCGACGCCATCCTCCAGGTGAGGGAGCGCGCCGTGCTCCGCACCGGCGGGCGCAAGGGGAACCAGGCGCTCGCCGCCGTGGGGATGGTGATCGGCATCGTCGTCGTGGTGGCGCTCGTCGTCGTCGGGCTGACGAGCGGGTCGAAGCCCTCCGGCGGGAAGGCCGCCCCCAAGGCGCCCTCCGGCGACCACGCCGCCGCGCCGGCTCCGCCACGGGTGGGCGCGGGAGGCCGCACCGCCCCCGCGCCTCCGAGGGTGGGCGGGGGCGGAGTCGCCCCGGCGCCGCCGGGGACCGTCCTGCCAGGCTCACCGTCGACGGCGCCGGAGGTGAACGTGGCCGTCGGGATCGACGTGCCCGTGCCGTTCCCCGAGGGCGGGCCGCCGCCCGAGGCGGCGCCGGCTGACCTGCCGCCCCCGCCACCGCTGTTCGCCCCGAGGGATCGCGGCTTCTTCGACGGGGACGATACCCTCCTCGACCTCCAGCTCGAGGACGCGCGGACCGCCGCTGTGGTCTGGTCGGCGAGCGTCCGGGGCTGGATCGACCCGCGCGACCGGGAGGAGGTGTCGCGGCTCGTCGACCAGGTGCTCCGGGACCAGCCGTGGGCGCGGCCCCCGTCGCCGGCGCGTCCCGCCGCCCCGCCGGGCTGATCGGGCTCCGCCTCCCGGCCGCGGCCGGCCCGAAAGCGCTTGCGCAACTTGCGAACGATGAGTAATATCGCGCGAATGACCGTTCGCGCTTCCACGGCCCGGAGAGAGCGGGCCCACGAGCGGGCCCGCCGTGACATCCTCCTCGCCTCGGCCGGCGTGTTCGCCCGCGGCGGCTTCGCGGCCGCGACGCTGGCCGATCTCGCCGAGGCGGCGGGCTACGCACCCCCCTCCCTCTACCGTTACTTCGAGAGCAAGGAGCAGATCTACAGGAGCCTGCTGGACCTGCTCCTCGAGGAGCTGGCGGCCACCTTCGAGGAGCCGGTGGATCGGTCCCTGCCACTCGCCGCGCGCCTCGAGGCCCTCCTGCGCTCCCAGGCGAGGCTGGCGTCGAGCCGCCGGGAGGTCTTCTCGCTCCTCGCGCCCCACCGGGAACCGGACGCGCCGGGCGCCCCCGGAAAGCACCCGCTCACCTCCTTCCACGACGGCGTCTCCCTGTACGAGCGCCAGCTCGCGGCCTGGCTCCGGCGCAACGCCGGCCGGCGGGAGCTGCGCTGCCCGGTCGAGGACGCGGCCCGGGTGATCGCCGGCATCGGCAGCGCCTTCCACCACCGCCCGCCCGCGGACGGGCGGGAACCGGATGTCCTGGCCCGCCTCGCCGTCGACCTCGCCCTGAATGGAATCTCCGCCCCCGGCCGCGCCGGGACCAACGGCACCCGAGGAGCCGCCACATGACCCGCGCACGCAACGCCGCGCCCTTCCTCCTCGCCGCGCTCGCCCTGGCCGCCTGCTCCGGCGGCGGCGAGAAGGCGACCCTCCCGCCGGCCCAGGTCGCCGCCCACGCCGTCCGTGTCGGGAAGCCGGCGACGCGCATCGAGACGGGGTTGGCGCGCGCCACCGGCACCATCCGCGCCAAGGAGGAGGCGACGCTCTCCGCCAAGGCCACGGGCCAGATCAAGCGGATCCGCGCCGCGGTGGGGGACCGCGTGCGTGCCGGGACGCCCGTCGTGGAGATGGACGCGACCAACGCCGGCATCGCTCTCCAGAACGCCCGGGCGGCGGAGCGACTCGCCGCGGCGAGCCTCGACGGCGCCGACAAGGAGCTGGCCCGCGGCAAGGTCCTCTACGAGCAGCAGAGCCTGCCGGAGGCCGGCTACGACCGGGTGAAGACGGGCCGCGAGCTGGCCGCCGCCCAGCTCGACCAGGCGCGCGCCGCGATCCGCGCCGCCGAGCAGGGCGTCGCCGACACGACCCTGGTCGCGCCCTTCGACGGCGTCATCACCGCCAAGTTCCGGAACGCCGGGGATACGGTCACGCTGATGCCGGTCTCTCCCATCCTGACGCTCACCGACGTGGACCATCTCGAGGCCCGGCTGGCCGTTCCCGAGGCCATCGAGTCCTTCGTGAAGGCGGGCCAGGCCATCGAGGGCGTGACCACGCCGGGAGGGCAGCGCTTCGAGGCGCGCGTCCGGGTGAAGGGGTCGGTCGTCGATCCGGCGACGCGCGCCGTCGAGATCCTGGCCGACGTGACCAGGGCGGAGGGACCAGCGCTGCGGCCGGGGACCCTCGTCAACGTGGACTTCGGCGCCTTCGCGGTGAAGGACGGGCTGTTCGTCCCCGCCACCGCCATCCGGACCGACGGCAAGGCCACCTACGTCCTCGTGGTGGCGACCGGGAAGGCCGAGCGCCGCGACATCGAGATCGCGCCCGTCCACCCGGGCACGGTGGCGGTCAAGGGCGGGCTCGAGCCGAGCGCCGACGTCATCCTCGACCCCGGCCCGCTCGCGCCCGGCGAGCCCGTGGTCCCCCTGCCGAATTGAGGCCGGCGCCGGCCGACCGGAGGAAGAGCCGTGATCCGCACCTTCATCACCCGCCCCGTCTTCACCGGCATGCTGACGCTGGTGGTCCTGGTGTTCGGGTTCGTGGCCTACCCACGCATCGGCGTGGACCAGTTCCCCGAGATCGAGTTCCCGATCGTCACCGTCACCACCATCCTCCCCGGCGCCGACCCGGAGGCGATCGAGCGCACGGTCACCAAGCCCCTGGAGGAGGCGCTCAACACCCTCCCCGGCCTCGACACGCTGCGGTCGATCAACGTCGAGAACGTCTCGCAGATCGTGGTGCGCTTCGACCTCGAGCGGAACGTGAACGTGGCGGCGCAGGACGTCCGCGACCGCGTGCAGGCCACGCTCTCCAAGCTCCCGCAGGAGATCCAGGTCCCGGTGGTGGAGAAGTTCGACATCGGGGCGGCGCCGGTGGCGACCCTGGCGTTCAGCGCCCGGATGCCCATCGAGCGGCTCACCAAGGTCGCCGACGACGTGGTGAAGCCCGCGCTGCAGCAGCTGCCGGGCGTGGGCGCGGTGGAGCTGGTCGGCGGCCAGAAGCGCGAGATCACGATCGTCGTGGACCCGAAGACCCTGAAGGGCTACGGCCTGACGCCCGCCGACGTCGTCGCCGCCACGCGCGCTCAGAGCATCGACGTCCCGGGCGGCCGCACGCTGGAGCCGGGCGTGGAGCGCTCGGTGAAGCTCGCGGCCGAGGCGCGCTCGGTCGAGGCGCTGCGGTCCATCGTGGTGGCGAGCCCCATGGGCACCTCCATCCGGCTCGGCGAGGTGGCGCAGGTGATCGACGGGCCCGCCGAGGCCCGCAGCGCCTCCCGGCTCAATGCCGATAGCGCCATCGGTCTCGTCGTCCGGAAGCAGTCCGGCGCCAACACGGTCCAGGTGGCCGAGCGGGTGAAGGCGGCCCTGGCGCGCGTCGAGGCCCAGCTCCCCGAGGGGAGCCGGGTCTCGCTCGTCGTCGACGGCGCCAAGTTCATCCGCTCGTCGATCTCGGCGGTGCAGGAGGACATGGTCGTCGGCGGCATCCTGGCGGTTCTCGTCGTCCTCGTCTTCCTGCGCAACGTCCGCTCGACCCTGGTCTCGGCGGTGGCGCTGCCGACGGCCATCGTCGGCACCTTCGCGGTCATGCGGGCGCTGAACTTCACCTTCAACGTCATCACCATGCTCGCGCTGACCCTGTCGATCGGCCTCCTCATCGACGACGCCATCGTGGTCATCGAGAACATCGTCCGCCACCTCGAGCACGGCGAGCCGCCGCGCGAGGCGGCGCGGAAGGGCACGAGCGAGATCGCTCTCGCCGTGCTCGCGGTGACCCTCTCGGTGGTGGCGGTGTTCGTCCCGGTGGCCTTCATGGAGGGGATGATCGGCCGGTTCTTCTACCAGTTCGGCGTCACCGTCGCCGTCGCGGTGGTCATCTCCTACTTCGTGTCGATGACCCTCACGCCCATGCTCTCGGCGCGGGTGCTGCGCGAGCACGTGGCGCACGGCAGGGTATTCAAGGCCATCGAGGGGGCGCTGGACCGCGTGGACCGCGCCTACCGGCGGGCGCTCGCCTGGACCCTCTCGCACCGGGCAGTCACCCTGGTGGGCGCGTCGGCGGTGCTGCTCCTCACCGTCTTCCTCGCCACGAAGCTCAAGTTCACCTTCCTGCCCCAGCAGGACATGAGCATGGTGAAGGTGGCCATCGAGCTGCCGAGCGGCACCAATCTCGAAGAGACGCAGCGTCAGCTCGACTCCCTCTCCCGGCAGATCCGGGCCGTTCCGGGCGTGCGGAACGTCATGGCGGTCGCAGGCGGCGGCGCGCGCGAGGAGGTCAACAAGGGCGAGCTGACCGTGGACGTCGTCCCGATCCGGCGCCGCTCCTACGACCAGGCCCAGCTCAAGGAGCACCTGCGCAGGACGCTGCAGGTGAGCCCGCAGGCGCAACTGGCCGTCCAGGACTTCACCCCCATCGCCGGCGGCGGCAGCCGGCCGCAGATGGTGCAGTTCAACCTGCGCGGCACCGACTTCACGGCGCTGCTCGATGCGGTGGAGAGGACGCGCCAGGCGATGCTCCGGAACCCGGGCTTCGTGGACGTCGACACGACCTGGCGAGGCGGCAAGCCGCAGCTCGACGTGGACGTGGACCGCGAGCGGGCGTCGGCCCTCGGTATCCCCGCGGCCGCGCTCGGCCAGAACCTGCGCGCACTCATGGGGGGCGACAAGGTGGCCGATTTCCACGAGGGCGGCGACAGCTACGACATCAAGGTGAGGCTCCCCGTGGCGGTGCTGGCGGATCCGGCCGCGCTCGGCGCGGTCCCCGTGCGCACCGCGGCCGGCCAGCTCGACGAGCTGCGCAGCGTCGCCACCCTCCGCCCCTCGCTCGGCCCCTCGCAGATCGAGCACCAGGCCCAGATGCGCCAGGTGACGCTGCTCGCCGACCTGCGCAGCTACAGCCTCGGCGAGGCCATGGGCTACCTGCGCGCCTTCGCCGCGAAGGAGCTCCCCGCCTCCATCCAGACCGACTTCGAGGGCCAGGGGCGCGAGCTCGGCAAGGCGGCGATCGGCTTCCTCATGGCGCTCGGGCTCGGCATCGTGCTCGTCTACATCATCCTGGCGGCCCAGTTCGAGAGCCTGGTCCACCCCTTCACCATCATGATGTCGCTGCCCTTCGCGGTCATCGGCGGCATCGGCGGCCTGCTCATCGCGCGGCAGTACATGTCGATGATGGCGATGATCGGCTTCATCATGCTCATGGGGCTCGTCACCAAGAACGGCATCCTCCTCGTTGAGTTCACGAACCAGCTCCGCGCCCGCGGCAAGTCGACGATGGAGGCGCTCCTCGAGGCCGGTCCCATCCGGCTGCGCCCCATCCTCATGACCACGGTCGCCATGATCGCGGGCATGATCCCGGTGGCGCTGGCACGCGGCGACGGCGCCGAGACGCGGGTGCCCATGGCGGTGGCGATCATCGGCGGCCTCCTCACGTCCACGGCGCTCACGCTCGGCATCGTGCCGGTGGTCTACTCGCTGCTCGACGACGTACGGAACCGGGTGTGGGTCAAGGCTCGGGCGCCCGCGCCGGCCCCGGCCCCGGTCCGGACCATCGCCGCCAAGTGACCGCCGGAGCGGTGAGCGCGCCGCCGGTGGCGCATCCGGAGGCATGGCCTTATCTAGACGCGGCACCGTGTCACGCCGTCCAACCAGGAGGAGAAACGAATGCGCATCATCGCCATCGCGCTGCTCGCTCTCGCCCAGCCCGCCCTCGCGGCCGGCAAGTTCACGCTGAAGAGCGCCGAGCTGAAGGAGGGCGGCAGGCTCACCGAGCGCCACGTCTTCAACGGCTTCGGCTGCCAGGGCGGCAACGTCTCGCCGCAGCTGTCGTGGAGCAACCCCCCGGCAGGCACGAAGAGCTTCGTCGTCACCGTCTACGATCCCGACGCGCCGACCGGCTCGGGATGGTGGCACTGGGTCGTCTACGACCTCCCCGCGGATGCCCGCGAGCTGCCCCAGGGCGCCGGCGGCGGCACCGGGCTTCCCGCCGGCGCGGTGCAGGGCAGGACCGACTTCGGGTCCCCCGGCTACGGCGGCCCCTGCCCACCGCCCGGCAAGCCGCACCGGTACGTCTTCTCCGTCTTCGCCCTCAAGGTGGGCAAGCTCGAGGTTCCGGAAGGCGCGAGCCCGGCCCTCGTGGGCTTCATGACCAACGCCGCCAAGCTCGGGAGCGCGAGGCTGACGGTGAAGTACGGCCGGGCGAAGTAGGATCCGCGCCGGCCTCCAGGCCGTGCCCGGGCGGCAGGCGAGCGGGACCTCCGCGCGGCTCGCCCGGTACGCGTCCCGCAGGCGGATCTTCGGCTGGCGACCGGCCGCGGCGTCCTCGTGCTGGATCGCCGCGGCCGCGCTCCAGGCGCGGCGCCGGACCGCCGCCCCGGTTATCCATCCCTCACGGGAGAAGGCCATGACGGAACGTACGGTGCAGGAGGTGGTGACCCCCGTCGTCGCGAGCGACGGCGCCGGGGTGCGGCTCAAGCGCAGCATCGCCACCGAGACCCTCGACCACCTCGACCCGTTCTTCCTCTTCGACCACTTCGGGTCGGAGGACCCGGACGACTACATCGCCGGGTTCCCCATGCACCCGCACCGCGGCATCGAGACCATCACCTACATGCTCGACGGGAGCGTCGCCCACAAGGACAGCATGGGCAACTCGGGCGTCATCGGCGCCGGCGACGTGCAGTGGATGACCGCGGGCAGCGGCATCCTGCACGAGGAGATGCCGAAGGCCGGGCCGCGCCGGCTCGACGGCTTCCAGGTCTGGGTGAACCTCCCCGCGAAGCTCAAGATGACGAGGCCGCGCTACCAGGACGTCCCCTCGGGTCGGATCCCCGAGGTCGCGCGCCCCGACGGCTCGCGCGTCCGCGTGGTGGCGGGCGAGGTGGACGGCGTGGCCGGAGCGGTGCGCGAGATCTTCGCCGGCCCGACGTACCTCGACGTCTCGCTGCCGGCGGGGCGCAGCTTCGAGCAGCCCGTGCCGCGCGGCCACACCGCCCTCCTCTACGTCTTCCAGGGGGAGGTGGCGGTGGGCGGAGCGGGTGCGGCCCGGGGCGTCGCCGTGAAGGCCCCGCGCCTCGCCATCCTCAAGGACGGCGACGTGGTGCGCGCCCACGCCGGCGGCGCGCCGGCGCGCTTCCTGCTCCTCTCGGCGCAGCCGCTCCAGGAGCCGTACGCCCGCTGGGGACCCTTCGTCATGAACACGCGCGAGGAGGTGGCCCGGGCGCTGCAGGAGCTTCGCGACGGCACGTTCATCAAGGGTTGATCCGCCTCGCGTCTCGCGCGCTACCCGACGGCCCAGCGTGCGCGCCGCGGCGCGAGCAGCGCAGGGGCGCCGACCTCGGCGCACCAGGGCTCGAAGCGGCCGCGCGGAATGCCCCGCCAGCGCAGATCCTCGAGCGACTCCCGGAGCGGTACGTCGGTCACCAGGGTGGCGAGCCTCCGGTAGAGCAGGGCCGCCTCGCGCCCCGACTCCAGCTCGTGGGCGAGCTGGGCGGCCCCGCGGATGGCTGGCGGCCAGCGAGCGGGATCCGTCGGGACGTGCTCGAGGTGGACGTGCTGCGCCAGCAACCTCGAGGCGGTCTTCTCGCCGAACCCGGGGAGGCCGGGAATGCCGTCGGCGTCGTCACCGACCAGGGCCAGGTAGTCGGGGACGCTCTCGGGCCGGATGCCGCGCCGCGCGAGGAGCGCCTCCTCGTCGATCTCGCGGTTGCGCATGCGGTCGACCTGCACCACCCGCCGCCCGGACAGGCACTGCCCGAGGTCCTTGTCGGGCGTGAGGATGCGGACCTGGTCCACCGCGTCGCGGAAGCGGGCGGCTCCGGTGGCGAGCGCATCGTCGGCCTCGAACTCCCGCATCGACCAGACGGTCACGCCGAGCGCGCGGCTCGCCTCCTCCGCGGCCTCGAGCTGCGCCAGGAGCTCGGCTGGCACGCCCTCCTCGGTCTTGTAGCCGGGCCAGAGATCGTTGCGGAAGGAGCGGATGGGGTTGTCGAACGCGACCGCGACGTGGGTGACCGCCTCGCCCTCGTCGCACAGGAGCCCGAGCAGCGAGGCGGCCAGCCCGATGGTGGCCTTCGCCTCCCAGCCCGCGGGTGCGAGGTGGCGGGGCCGCTTCGAGAAGTGGGCCCGGAAGAGCTCGAACGTGCCGTCGACGAGGTGCACCCGCATCGCGCCGCAGTATATTGGCCGGGACGGCCCTGCCCCGCAGCGCACCTTGCGCCCCTGCCAAAGGGGCAACCCCGTGGTGTGACCCGCTCCGCCCGCGCTCCCATTTCGTCGCGGCCCGGACGGTGACGCCGCGCTATCCTTTCTCGCCAACCACCCTGGAGGCCATCATGGCCGAGACCCCGTCCACCATGCTTCCGCTGGGTACGCCCGCCCCGCCGTTGCGCCTCGCCGACGCCGTCACCGGCCGCGCCGTCGATGCCGCCGAGGTGGCGCGCGGCAAGAAGGGGTTGCTCGTGGCCTTCATCTGCAACCACTGTCCCTTCGTGAAGCACATCCGCAAGGAGCTGGTCCGCGTGGCGCATGCGGCGCTCGACCGGGGGTTCGCCGTGCTGGCCGTGAACTCCAACGACGAGAAGGCCTTTCCGGAGGACGGCCCGGTGGCCATGGGCAAGCTCGCCCGGGAAGAGGGCTGGCGCTTCCCGTTCCTCTTCGACGAGACGCAGGTCGCGGCCAAGGCCTTCCACGCCGCCTGCACGCCGGACCTGTTCCTCTTCGACGGTCAGCTCCGGCTCGTCTACCGAGGCCAGTTCGACGACAGCCGGCCCTCGAACGGAAAGCCTGTCACCGGGGCCTCGCTCTCCGGGGCCATCGAAGCGCTGGCGGCGGGCCGCGCCCCGGCTGCCGACCAGAGGCCCAGCGTCGGGTGCAACATCAAGTGGAAGCCGGGCAGCGCCCCTGCCTACTTCGGTTGATCGGCCGCGTCGCGACGAGCTTCTGGTGCCGGCGCGCTGGCCATCACCTCAGGACGTTGAAGAGGGCCCAGAGCAGGAAGTAGCTCGCCACGTTGGCGACGTTGAGAAGGAGCCCGACGAACCGCACGTCGTATCCGAACTGCACCGCGTAGGAGACGTCGATGAGCGGCGGGGGAAGGACGAGGCACACGAGGACGATGGTCCTGAACGTCGAGTCGAACGGGAGCAGGACGAACAGCGCGACCCCTGCCGCCATCCCGATGAGGTAACGCGTCCCCAGGACTCCGGCGATCTCCTTCCACTGGCCCGGCCCGGCGTCGAAGCCCAGGTACATGCCGAGCACGAGCAGCGACAGCGGCATGTTGGCACGCGCCAGCACCCCGGAGGCGTCGAGCAGCAGGCCCGGGAAGCGGATCCCCGCGACGCCCATGAGCAGGGTGAGCATGTAGACGACGAACGGGACCGATCCGAGGAGCTGGCGACCGACGAAGGCGAGGTCGAGCTCCGCGCCCTCGCGCGAGAAGTGGCTGGCAATGGCATAGGCCACTCCGAAGGTGATGAACGCCACCCCCATGTCGAACATCGCCAGGTACTTGAGCGCGCCGGCGCCCAGGGAGGCCTCGACGAGGGGATACGCGAACAGCCCGATGTTGAAGCCGGGCAGGAGCATCGACAGCCGGCCGCGCTCTTCGCGGGCGCGCGTCCGGAACAGCACGAGGCCGAGCCCCGCCATGAACAGGCCGTACACCACGGCGATGGCGGGAAGGAGGCCCAGCGACGGCTCGAGCGTCACCTTGTCGAAGGTGTGGATCACGAGCGCGGGCAGGGTCACGTTGAAGACCAGTCGGACCAGGACCTGCGCATCGCGCTCGTCGATCAAGAACCGCTTGACCACCCAGCCCAGGGCGATGACGAGGGTGGAGATCAGGAACTGCTGGTTCATGCCGTCGATCCGGCTGGAGCTGATCCAATTCCCAGGATTCCCTGCGACTTCGTGGACCGAGCCGCAACAAGGTGCCTCCTTTCGTAGTTGACCGGGGACGGATAGTCGAGAGCCGAGCGACGGCGGTGCCGGTCGTGCCAGCCCTCGATGGTGCGGAAGACGGCCATGCGGGCGCCGCCCAACGTTCCCGTCGAAGGCCGTACGCCCGCCTGCCGGCCGAAGCGGTCTCCGATGACGACCGTCACGGACGTGACCATCCCACGTCGCGGCGAAGGCGTAGCATGCAGGTCCAGGACGGCGTTCGGCCCCGCCGCTGTGCTGCACACGCGTCCACGTGGCAGAGCCAGCGCCCCCCCTGGAGGGGGTCATGCTCGCTTCTCGCTGGGCCTTGGTGCTCCTCGCCGCGGTCTCGCCAAGCGGCAGTGCGGCTGCGCAGGGACAGGCGGCGACGCAGGCGGCGGCGCCCGCGGGCGACCCCTCCGCCGGCCGCGCCATCTTCATCGGCGCGAGGCGGCTCGAGAACGGCGGAGCGCCCTGCGGCGCCTGTCACGCTATGGGTGCGCAGGGGCTCGCCTTCTCCGCGTCCTTCGGCCCCGACCTCTCCGGCAGCTTCGTCGGCCTCGGGGCCGAGGCCGTGGACGGCATGCTCCAGGACCCCCCGTTCCCGAGCATGGTGCCGGTCTACGCGGGCCGCGCCCTCACGCCGGCCGAGCGCGCGGACGTCACCGCCTTCCTCCTCGCAGCGCAGGGCCAGGCGCCGGCCGGCGGGGACGGCCGGTTCGCGGCCGACGCGGCCGTCGTCGCGGCGGTCCTGCTCGCTGGCCTCGTGATGGCCGGGCGCAGGCACACCGCTCCCGTCCGGCGGCAGCTCCTCGGGAAAGCGGGCCGCCCGCAGGGGGAGACGCGATGAGCTGGATCAAGGACGTCGTCCGCCCCGGCGATCGCCGCTGGGAGGACCTGTACCGGAATCGCCACCAGCACGACCGGGTGGTGCGCAGCACCCACGGCGTCAACTGCACCGGCGGCTGCTCCTGGAACGTCCACGTGAAGAACGGCGTCGTCGCGCTGGAGACGCAGGCCACCGACTATCCGCGCATCTCGCCCGACGTCCCCGGCTACGAGCCGCGCGGTTGCCAGCGCGGCATCTCCGCCTCCTGGTACCTCTACAGCCCGCTGCGCGTGAAGGTCCCCTACCTGCGCGGCGCGCTCGTGGACCTGTGGCGCGCCGCGCGCGCCCGCCACGCCGATCCGGTCGCCGCCTGGGCCTCCATCGTGGACGACCCCGAGAAGCGCCGCGGGTACCAGCGGGCTCGCGGCAAGGGCGGGTTCCGGCGGGCCACCTGGGACGAGGCGCTGGAGCTGGTGGCCGCCTCGACCGTCCACACCATCGAGCGCCACGGCGCCGACCGCATCGTCGGCTTCTCGCCCATCCCGGCGATGTCGATGATCAGCTATGCCTCGGGCGCGCGCCTGATGCAGTTGATCGGCGGCGTCTCGCTGTCGTTTTACGAC
>Ga0153915_10001070_pt1 | contig 25254 bp, 26 predicted proteins | sample Opewatmetagenome_2_FD_107003 | JGI IMG/M metagenome (GOLD analysis project Ga0153915, IMG submission 107003) | Freshwater wetland microbial communities from Ohio, USA - Open water 3 Core 3 Depth 3 metaG | ecosystem: Environmental > Aquatic > Freshwater > Wetlands | place: USA: Ohio, Lake Erie...
ACAATAAAGTGAACGGTTTGGGTAGCGTGAAAGCTCCGTATAATCGACGACCGCAAGGCTTCGCAAACGGGTACGTATTAATGCAATACGCGCCCGTTTGCGATCGTCGATTATACGGGCTTTCACGCAGCCAAATCGCCCACTTTATTGTTTCACAGACCCTTAGAATTTTTTTCCGCTCTGCTGAGCGAGGATTTGCATGCTTTGTTTGAGATCGGCGCAGCCGTTTCCATTTTGCGCAGAAATTTCAAACAGGGTATTGGCCGCAAAATGATATTGCTCGCGGAATTTGCGGACGAGGGGATGAGTGCCATCTAAATCAATTTTATTGAGAGCGACGAGAAACGGCTTTTCTAAAAGAGCCGGATTGTAAGATTCGATCTCTTTTCTCAGCATACAGAATTCGGCATACGGATCGCGCGATTCTTCCCATGGGGAGAGCTCGATGAGGAATATTAAAACTGAGCAGCGCTCGATGTGGCGCAAGAATGAAAGGCCGAGTCCGCGGTCTTGATGAGCATTTTCGATAATGCCTGGAATGTCGGCAATCAGCAAACGCGAAAAATCGTCAAAGATGACCAATCCGAGATTGGGCCGCAACGTAGTGAATGGGTAGGGGGCGATCTTAACTGCAACATTGGCGAGTCTTGAAATCAACGTAGACTTTCCAGCATTGGGCATGCCGACGAAACCAACATCGGCGATAAGTTTTAATTCCAATTCGACTTCAACGTTTTCTCCGGGAGTTCCTTCCGTGCAGATATTCGGAGCCTGATTAGTCGGCGATTTGAATCGCGTATTGCCTTTGCCGCCGATGCCGCCTGCGCATATTTTCCATTGCTCGTTTTTCTGAGTGAAATCGTAAAGGACTTCTTTGGTTGAGGCGTTTTTTACCAGAGTGCCAAGCGGGACTTGAATCGTAAGATTTTTGCCGTTCTTACCTTTGCAATTGTTGCCGCCTCCCATGCCGCCATTCTGCGCCTTGATGATCCGGTGATTGCGCAGATCTTCCAGCGACAGAAGTTCGGGATTCGCTTCCAGAATGATCGAACCGCCATTACCGCCATCTCCGCCGGCAGGGCCGCCTTTAGGAATGAATTTTTCACGACGCCAAGCGATCGCGCCATTGCCGCCGTTGCCGGCCAAAAGAGTCAATGTTACACGATCGATAAACATTCAAATCCTCGAAAAAAACGTAAAAGAATTAATGGCAAGAACTTGAACGACTCCGTTCCTCTGGAGAAGAACGGATCGTTCAGGACAAAAAGATTACTGAGCTTGCGGAACAATCGATACGTAGGTTTTGTCGGTTTTGCGGTATTTGACGACCCCATCGACCAAAGCGAAGATTGTAAAATCTTTGCCCAAGCCGACATTTTTTTCCGGGTGCCATTTCGTGCCGCATTGTCTTACGATAATGCTTCCTGCCGTGACAAATTGTCCCATCGTCGCTTTAATTCCGCGCCGTTGTGAATTAGAATCTCGGCCGTTGCGAGTCGATCCCTGTCCTTTCTTATGTGCCATGATTACCCTACTGCAATTTTGGTGATTTTAACGCGTGAATAGCGTTGACGGTGGCCGACTGTGCGGCGACTGTTTTTGCATGGTTTGAATTTGTATGCAATGACTTTAGGCCCTTTAGTTTCGCCAATGAGCTCTGCATGTACAACACACTTAGGCACAGTGGGTAATCCAACGTGGGGTGTCTTTCCATCATGAACGAGGAGGACGTTATCGAAAGTCACAGCTGACCGATCTGAACCCAGCAGCTCGACGTTGAGAATGTCACCTTCTTTGACGCGGTATTGCTTGCCGCCGGTTTTAATGATCGCGTACATGGTACCTCCGGTAAAATCAAAATAAGTGACAGAAATCTTACTACACAAGATGCCGACTGTCAATTGCTTTAGGCTAATAAAAAATATTTACCGTAAATTTAAGGAGAAGTCTATTAATTTTAGTTCCCTAGCGGTGGAATGAATAGGACGTTCAGCGCCATCTGTTAAATCTTCCGGTGCTGCAGCGGGAGCTTCACCATTACCTGTTAAATCGGCTGGCGTTGCAGCACCAAGGTTTTCTCATCTATTAAATCGGCATCACCTTTAGAATAAGTGTTTTGCGAGAAAAAGATGCATTTGTTTAGCGCGGCATATGCATAATGTCCCGCTAATTATAAGTCCCGCTAAACCACTAATTATGCCGCTTTTGAGCAAGACATCGTTTTTTGTTTGGAATGCCGAAGTATTTGTTGCTATCGGGCAAAATCGTTCCAAAATTGTTTGCTCCGCGTTCAATGCATTCGTTGTTTTACCAAACGAAGAAAAGTCGCATATCTGTTGATTGGCTGTTTCTGGCGTGCTTACGGGAGATCCGGACAGTCTGGATGTATCTACCGTTGATGCAGGAATAAGGGTTGGGTTTAGTTCATTGGCTGGCACGCTAACAGAATTTTTTGCGCCGAATGCAGCTGCGGCAACAGCGGCTGCGGTCAATGCTGTGGCGGTTATTGCGCCTATGGCAAATTGGTGTTTTTTGGCCCAGCCGATTGCTGTTTGGACTGTTCCGGTTACGGCTCGCTTGGCTATTTCAAAAGGCTTAGTTACTGCTGAAGCGAAAGTGGGCGCTGGGTTTGCGACAACAGATTTTTCCCTCCGAGTCGTTGTAGGTGGGATTTTTGTAGCATTGGATTTGACTATTCCGGAATTTGGGTTAACAGAGAGCATCTTTTTTCCTCTTTTTTGAGATTTTTGGCTATCAAGTATAATCTTTACGATTAAGTTTTCATTAATTTTTTTTTGGATTACGCCATAATATAACCCGAGTCCGCAACTTGCTTGCTGCGGCTTTGCCAAAATCGATTCTCGCTCGGAATCTTTCGTAGTCTCCCAAGGCTATGGAGGAATCTTTTTCTTTCAGAGAGGCATTCTTCGATCATTCCCGGCATAAGCGGATTTCTCTTTTTTTGATCCATAAGGCCAAAAAATAGAGGAAAGCGGCGCCAAGGGAGATTGTCGCCCCGGGAGGCCAATCAAGATAGTACGAGGCGGCAATTCCGGAGCAAGAAATGAGCGCGCTCGCAATGACTGACATAATTAAAAGCGAGGACATTCGCTTGGTGAATAGATTTGCTGTTGTTGCGGGGAGAGTTAAAATTGCAATTGTCAGTATGGTTCCAATTGTTTGGATTAGCAAAACGATGGTAAGGGCGATCAGCGTGAGGAGAAGCAAGTAAATTTTTTGTAGAGAGATTCCCTGTAAAAGCGCTTGTTCTTCATCAAAACAGACTGATAAAAATGGTCGGTAAAAGAAGACGACTGTAGATAAAATAATGGCAGTCATGATGGCTAGCCAGACGAGATCGGCAGGCGTGATCCACAAAAGGTTGCCCAGTAAAAAATTGGAAAGATCGGCTGTGGATCCAGGAGTCATTGCCAGAAAAATAACGCCGATGGACATGCCAGTTGACCAAACGGCGGCGATAATGGCATCGACTCTTTGACGGAAGCGAAGATGGATCCAACCAATCAACCACGCCGATATCATTGCGGCAAAAAATGCACCGAGCAAAGGATCGCACCAAGCTATGTGATGAACTTTTTGCAGCCAAAGAAAAAATCCCATGCCTCCTAAAACGGAATGCGAGATGCTGCCGCACAAGTTCGCTAAACGTTTGATGACGACATAGCTTCCAATGATGCCGCCGGAAATCGAGGCGAGGAGCGCAGCGGCTAAGGAAAAAAAGAGAAATGCGGGGATCATTGTTGGCTCGCGAAGTGAAGCGGTTGATTGGGCAATGGGGGATGAAAAAGGCCCAAATTGAAATGATCGCAGATTTCATTTGGCTGGAATGTAGAAATTTTATTTTGGACGCAGATGAGCCTGGAAGTTCGGTGAAATACGGTTTTTAGATCATGGGTGACGAGAAGGATGGTTTTATGTCCTTTCAACGCTTCGATCGTCTGAAAAAAAATCTTCATGGAAGCGGCATCGATGTGGGCAGTAGGTTCATCCAGGATGATCAAATCGGGATCGGAGATCAGGGCTCGGGCCAGCAATGCCCGCTGTGCGAGGCCTCCGGAGAGTTCGCAATAGGATTTATTTTTATGCGCGATGAGGCCGAGGCGCTCCATCCAAATATCGCATTCCTGCCAATCACTTTTATTGAAGCGTCCAAAAAAGGGCCGCCGGGACAGACCCATAGCAATCAGTTCAGCGACAGTAATTGGAAAGTCGGCCTCCGTTCGATGAATTTGCGGCACGTAGCCGATTCGTGTACGGACTTTCTCCGGGGAATTGTTGAAAACCCGGATCGTTCCATTATCGGGGGTCAAAAAGCCCATGATGAGCTTGAGAAGTGTTGTTTTGCCGCCCCCGTTAGGCCCGAAAATACCGATGAATTCACCATGAGAAACGGACAGATTCACGTCTTGCAGCACAGGCAAGCCGCGAAAAGAAAAATTCATTCGGGTCGTCTGGATGGCTGGTGCATTCATTTCTGGTCTGATATCCACTGTTTTAGAGTGCGCATTGTTTCGAAATAATCATGAGAATACGGATCGATCATTTTAATCGGTAGATGCAATTCATCGGCGATCATCTGCGCGCCCTTATTATTATGTTGAGGGAGTGAAATTGCTACGTTCGGCTGTTTCAGTTTTGCTTCGTCGATGAGATGGCTTAAATATTTTGTACAGGGTTCCTTTCCTTCGAATTCGACCGGCAATTGCTCCAGGCAATAATCTCGGCAAAAATAGCCGAAGGCGGGATGAGATACGAGAAATACCTGGTTTTTAAAGGGCTTTAAGGCGTTTTCGATTTCTTCATCGAGTGATTCGAGATCGGAAAGCAGATCTTGCAGATTGGCTTCGAATTCTTCGCGGTACGACGGGAACTCGTCGCATAAAGTTTTTGAAATCTCCCTGGCTTGGATCTGTGCGATTTTGGGGCTAAGCCACATATGCCGGTCTTGTCCATCCAGTTCATGGCAGCATGATTTTTCAGCACAATGGATCAAGTCAATCCCACTTCGAAGATCTACGATGCGTGAGTCTATTGGAAAAATGGATAGCAACTTTGATTCAAACGGTTCACCGATCCTGAACCAGACTCGGGCGCCTTGCAGAGAATCTCTTTGATGAGGCGTGGGTTCATAAGTATGAATATCCGAGCCGATTTTGACGATCGAGCGCACTTCAAGGCGTTCCTTGCCGATTTTTTGAACAAAAAATTGATAGGGGGCAACACTAACCAAAACAAGAGGTTTATCTTGTTCGAATGAAATAGAATCTTCATTCTGGCAACCTGAGAATGTGAAAATAAACGCGTAAATAATTGGATAAAAAAATCTTATGAATTTTGAGTTATATGAGGTATTAAACATTAATTTTTCCTAATATTGAAGAACTCCTCCCTGAAAGGAGGAGATTCTTCCGCCGCTCAAGGAACCGAAGCAGCTGTAAGCTGCTTTCGCTTGTTAAGTAGCTTGCCTTGACCCGCCCCTGAAGGGGCCGGGATTTCGGCAAGCGATGCGTCCAACGGATCATCCTATTTTCAGTGGATATATTCAAGGATGAGAGAAGAATCTTCGCTCTTTTCCAATATCAGTCGAATCTTTAGAATGCTTCGAAATGTTGCGGAGAGATGTCCGAGTGGCTTAAGGAGCACGCTTGGAAAGCGTGTGTACGTTAACTGCGTACCGTGGGTTCGAATCCCACTCTCTCCGTTTTTTTGATAAAAAAATGGAAGAAGCAAGCTGACAGCTTGCGCTTGTAGTTTAAAAATGAGGGTGTTCGGTTTCTTATTGACGTTGAAAAGCTCTTTTGTAATGGTTCCTGTAGAGATTTTGCGAAACTGAATTTTTTTTTTATTCTCTAGGTATACTGAGGTTTTTTTACCTTATATGCGATGTCCGTTTTGCAATTACGAAGAATCAAAGGTAACCGATTCTCGGGATGCCATCGAGATTAATGCAACCCGTAGAAGGCGTGAATGCTGTCAATGTATGCGCCGTTTTACAACATTTGAAACCATCGATCTCAGTCTGCAGATTAAAAAACGCGATGGTACATTCGAAGATTTCCAACAAGAAAAATTGATCTCTGGTATGGATGCGGCTTGCCGGCATACGCGGGTGAGCCACGATCAAGTGCGCACTCTTGCCGATACGATCAAAGCCGATCTTATGGGCCGCGGTGTGCGAGAGATCTCTAGCAAAGAGCTTGGCGACATTGTCATGCAGAAACTTCAAGAGACCGATGTAGTCGCCTACATTCGATTCGCCTGCGTATACAAGCGATACAAAGACATTAAGGAATTAATTGAAGCAATACAAACGATCGCTCCGCAAGAGAGCTTAGAACACGAGGATGAGGAACATGCCCCTGAAAAAAAATGAAATTGCCCAGTTTAAAAAAAGACTGCTCGAAATGCGTTCTCAACTTATGCAGACGCTCAAAGGGGCATCAAAAGAAGTGACGGAGCCCGACGAGTCAAAAGGTTATTCTCAGCACCAAGCGGATGAAGGGACAGACGACTTTGTAAAAAATATTAATCTTGAGGTTTCCAACAAAGAGCAGAGTTTGCTGCGTCAAATCGATCGCGCTTTAGAAAAAATCGAAGAGGGGACGTACGGAATTTGCGATTTATCGAATGAGGAAATTCCCTTGAAGAGGCTGGAAGCCGTCCCGTATGCTACAATGACCGTAAAGGCTCAGGAGCAATTTGAAAAAGGCAATATTCAGTAAATTTTGGGTGCTAGCACTGATCGCCATCGATGCGCTAGTTAAAGCTCTTGCGCTTCGATGGATTCCTCCTATGCAGGGCACGCATTACCCCTTCGGAGGAATCCCTGTCTTCGAAAACTTTTGCGGGATCAGCTTTTCTCTCAATACTGTGGTGAATACCGGCATTGCATGGGGTGTTTTTCCCCACCATCTTTCATTGCTGCTCGCGCTGAGGCTTTGCGTCGTAATAGGTTTAATTGCCTATCTTCTCTTTTCTCAGAAATCAAAGCATCAATTTGCTCTCTGGCTGATTGTGGCTGGAGCATTAGGAAACATTATAGATATGTTTTTCTATGGGCATGTGATTGACTTTTTCCATGTTCAGATCTGGGGATGGTCCTTTCCGATTTTTAATATCGCCGACAGTTGTATTACCTGCGGCGTCATTTTTCTGCTATTATGGCCGAATCGTAGCAAGGGACAAGCTGTCGATGCGAATTGAGACTGTAGCGATTGGCAATGAGATCATTGAGGGGAGAACCGTTGATTCAAATGGTGCTTTTTTAGACCGACAATTGGCAGAGAGAGGATATCACGTATGCCGTCATACTGTACTAGGCGATGAGTCTGATGCTATTTTTCAAGGATTGAAAGAAGCAATGAGCCGGTCGACGCTCGTAATCGCAACCGGTGGATTAGGGCCGACGATCGACGATTTGACAAAAAACGTATCGTTGAGGCTTTTTCGCACTTCTCTGCAAACGGATTCGAATCTCTATGACCAATTGCGCAAAAAATTCGGAGATCTGTCTTCTCTCAGAGAGCAGTCGCGCGTTCCAAAAGATGCGATCGTGATGCCCAATTTAATCGGAACGGCGCCAGGTTTCCTTTTTTTATCCACAGAAGGATCGTTGATGCTTTTGCCCGGCGTGCCTTTTGAGATGGAGCAAATGTTCTTAAAAGAAGGGTTGGCGCTGCTCGCACAACATTTTCCCACTGCAGCTAAAGAGCGGATCCTGAGGCTGCATCTATGCCATCTCAAGGAATTGGAAATCGATCCCATCTTGCGCGACATTCAAAATGCCAATCCCGATGCAAAAATCGGCATATATCCTTCGCTTGGGACTTTGGAAGTTTCTTTTGCAGCGGCCAAAGATGTCGATCGAGTAGATCAATGGGCTGAAAGGATTAAAAGCGCATATTCGACTTATCTCTTTGATGGTCCGACAATTCAGGAATCTCTCCACAATGTCTTGATTGCGCAAAACAAGACGCTGGCTTTGGCTGAAAGCTGTACGGGCGGGGCACTGTCCTCCCGGTTTGTTTCCTTGCCGGGCGCTTCGAAATATCTCTTGGGATCCATCGTTGCCTATTCAAATTCTTGGAAAGAAGCCTTTTTGCACGTCAATCATCGAACCCTGGAAAAATTCGGCGCGATCAGCATTGAAACGGCGCAAGAGATGGTTCAGGGGTTATTCCAGCATACTCAGGCTGATTATGCCATTGCCGTTACCGGAGCGGCTGGGCCGGAAGGGAGCGAAAAAAAGGCCGGAGGAACGATCTATATCGCAATCGGCGAGCGCGGCAAACAAATCGATGCAGGGAAAGTTGATGCGCCGCATCATCGTGCCAGTGCGATCGAATACACTGTCCAATTCGCTATGGGCGCTCTGTGGCGTCGAATAGCTTACCGAACAACGACGTTTTTATGACCTACTCATTAATCGATAGCGGTTTCGAACAAAAATTCGAGCGTTTTGGCGATTTTGCTTTAATCCGTCCCTGTCCTCAGGCTCTATGGCGCCCTCTGCATCCCGATCGATGGAAAGATGCCGATGCAACTTTTTCACGCGAACCGGAAAAAATCTGGCGTATGAATCGCAAATTACCACCATCGTGGATTGTCGAAATCGGGGATGTGCGTTTTAAAATTGCCCTGACCGATTTTGGACATCTTGGCGTTTTCCCGGAGCATGCATTTTTATGGACCGCGATGCGCCCGCTGATTCGAAAAAACATGCGCATTTTGAATCTTTTTGCTTATTCCGGAGGGGTCTCGATGGCGGCGGCGCAAGAAGGCGCGCAGGTATGTCATGTCGATGCCGCTAAAGGAATGATTGATTGGGCACGGGAAAATGCCGCCTTGAATCAGCTTGAAAAAGCGCCTATCCGATGGATTGTCGATGATGCAATCAAATTTATGAAACGAGAGATCAAGCGCAAATCTTTTTATGACGGCATCATTCTAGATCCTCCGACATTTGGACGCGGTAATAAGGGCGAAGTTTTCAAGATCGAGCGCGATTTATTGGCTCTTTTAGAATTATGCAAAGAACTTTTGTCTGATCGAAAACGTTTTCTCATATTATCTTGCCACACCCCGCTAATTTCGCCGCTTGTATTGCAAAACGTTGTCGAGCAAGTTTTGGGAAAAGGTCAGTTAAAAACGGGCGAAATGACGCTCACGCCGTCGGATGGATTTTCGATCCCGAGCGGATGCTATGCGATGAAAATATATGGATAGAATCGTCAGCCTGCAAAATTCTTCTGTGAAAAAAGTTGTCCGTCTGCGCGAACGGCGCGAGCGTGATGAAACCGGTCTGTTTTTAATCGAAGGTTATCGCGAACTGAAGCGCGCGATTGATGCTGGACGCGAGATCCAGTCAATTTTTTTCTGCCCTGAACTTTTTTTAGGAGAAAACGAATTAGATCTTATCGAAAAGAGCTGCGCTCAAAAAATACCATGCTCAAAAGAAGTGTTTGCTAAAATATCATATCGCGACCGCCCCGATGGTTTATTGGGCGTTGCTCGGCAGATGCACCTTCGGTTGGAAGATTTAGAAAAAAAGCTTCCGGCGGCCCCCTTTTTATTGATCGCCGAGAGCATTGAAAAACCAGGCAACCTCGGCACCATTTTACGCTCTTGCGATGCGGCCGGTGTCGACGCTGTGATTGTTTGCGATCCTACCACCGATATTCATAATCCCAACGTAGTTCGCTCCAGCGTGGGGACGCTTTTTACTTTGCCAGTGCTTGAAGCTGACGGCGAAGAAACTTTGGCATTTTTGCATAGCCGTAAAATTCGGATAGCTGCCGCCACTCCCCATGCAAAAGAGAGTTTTACTTCAGCCAATCTGACTGGCCCCATTGCGGTTGCCATGGGAACCGAACAATACGGTTTAAGCGAAAATTGGATGACACGGGCGGATTGCCAGGTACGCATCCCCATGCGAGGGATTGCCGATTCTTTAAACGTAGCTTCTGCAACAACATTGCTCCTTTATGAAGTCCTCCGACAACGTGATCTTTTGCGATAACCATTTGCTTGTCGCTAACAAACAAGCGGGGTTGCTAACTCAGCCCGATAATACTCAAACATCGGATCTCGAAACCATTCTGAAGGAATGGATCAAGAGAGAATTTCATAAGCCGGGAGCTGTTTTCCTTCATGTTTTGCATCGTATTGACCGCCCTGTCAGCGGATTAGTGTTGTTTGCCCGTACAAGCAAGGCTTTAAGCCGCCTTAATGAGCAGATTCGCAATGGTTCGGTCCGGCGTCTATATATTGCTGAGGTGGAAGGAATTTTGCCGCAAAAAGAGGGGAGTCTGGAGCATTTTATCGCCCATGGCGATCATCGGGCGCTAATCGGCAAAACTGAGGATGCCAAACTCGCCCAGTTGTTTTATCGCGTCGAGGCGTTTCATGAACATAGCAGCCGCGTCGCCATAGAATTAAAAACCGGCCGTTATCATCAGATTCGGGCGCAATTTGCCGCAATTGGCCATCCGGTTGTTGGGGATATCAAATATGGTGCTCATAGCGGAGACGGACGAACGATCCGTCTTCATTCTGCCGCTCTCATATTCATTCATCCGGTAACCAAGGAAGAACTTCGCTTCGACAGTCCGCCTCCGTTTTGACTTCATCCAAATGAGCCAGTTGCAAAATTCCACCGCAGCGAAAAACCGATCAAGTTCTTTGGGTGTCTTTGAGCTGAAAGGGGGAATGCTTGAGGGTGATGTTTTGTAAATATTATTTACTGCAAATGGTGTGAATTATTAAACCATTTTTTTCTATTAAAAGAAATTTATCGTGTAATGCATGCGATAAATTATGAAAGTTAAATAGGAAGTTATTATGTCGCATAGACCTGTAAGTTATGATGATTCGAAGGATTTTGTATTGCATTTTCCGAGAGATGTTTCTGGCAGAATAATTGCTGAGTCAGGTAATGCGCGGAACGCCGCTTGCGTAAGTAGAGCATGGCGGTCTATTGTCGAAGGCGATTGTTATCCTCATTTACGCAGTTCGTTTCAATCTAGTTCCCGGCTTCGACAATATCTCCCACAGCCTATAAGTAGTGATGCTAAAGCATATGTTTTTGAAGTTTATAACAGATATGATCGCGGGCTTCGAAAAATTCATTCTCAGGCAGCTGAGGTTTTAGACGTTTTAAAGCAATCAAATCCAACACCGGATATCCAAATTTTAGAAAATTTGCTAAACGATGCTATTTTGCAACGTTTTTTTAATGATTTATTCGAAGAAAATTCTGAATTAGAAAATCCCGAAGATTTATCACAAGTTTTTAAAGATGAATCTGTCCCATCAGAATTATCAGAAAAGGATTTCGAAGACTTGATGGTTTTTTTAGAACAACCTGAAAAACAATCGGAAGATCCACGTAAAGAGGCTTTTGATAAACGCACAAAACAGATACGCATTTGGCTGGATCGGATAAAACTGGAAGCGTTTTCTGAAGAATTTAAAGGGCTGGTTATAAAATGCGCCGCACGTCATGGCCTTATAAATATCGTTCAGTCATTGCTGAAACAGGGTGAAATCATAATGCCGATGAGGATTGCTGCTTTAACCAGCGCTGTTAACGGCGGTCATTGTGCTGTAGTTCAGGTATTGTTAGAGAATGGCTCGATCTGGGACCCATTCCGTGATGAAGGTATGGAAGCTTTGTCGCCCTCCTTGCCTGAGGAAGATCAAGCGCCTTTGTCTGAGGAAGATGAGGGGCCGTTGTATGAGGGAGATCTCTTGACTCATAGTGATAAATATTTATGGGCTTCGTGTCTAAATGAATTAATCAGCATGGCTATACACAAGGGGCGCGTGGATATTTTTCAATTATTGATTAAACGAAGAAAAATGTCGGCGTCATTATGCGATTGTATGGTGAACTCTGCTGCTACGAATGGACGTCTTTGGGCGCTATACTTTTTGCTGACAAACGATGCGATTGCTGCTAAAAAAAAACTCATTATGCCCCTGAAAGAGCGCGCACTAAGGCTGGCAATCGAGTCGCGCAATCTATCTGGGGGGCATCCCTCGTCGCTTGGACATATCAATGTATGTAGTTTTGTAAAAGCTTTTGATGATGGCCGCACAGACACAATAAATTTATTACTTGCCGCTGAAACAGGGTCCTTAGATAAAGTACGTTCATTCCTGGAAGGAATCAGTAGCAAAGAAGATATAGTTTCGGCAGCTGTCACCGCTGCTATGAATGGCCACATAAACATCGTACAGTTTTTTCTGACAATTGATGGCGGGATCTCTGAGAATATGAGAGACGAAATGGTATATGCCGCTGCAAGGCATCGCCAAACAGATATAGTGCGATTACTGTTAGAAAATGGCAAAATTTCAGAAAGGTTCAGATTGGCGGCTATTGAAGCGGCTGCCATGTGCAATTGCGTAGATATGTTGCGATTATTATTAGCAAACGGCGCGATCACGAAAGACTTTTGCCTTCGCCTCGCATCTAACGCTGCCGCCGCCGGCTTCCTAGATGTAGTGCAGTTATTGCTGGCAAATGGCGAGATCTTGGAATCTGAAAGAGAAGCGGTTTTAGCGCAAGTAAACCCAGATGTTTATAATATTTTTTGATTTACCCCTTTTGGGTATACCTAAAAATGAAGCAGGCATTAAAACAGACTTTGTCAATTGTTATTTATTAATTTTTCAATGATCGAGGGATCGGCTAGCGTTGAGATGTCCCCAAGATCATCTGTTTTTTTGTCAGCGATTTTTCGCAAAATTCGGCGCATGATTTTTCCCGATCGGGTCTTTGGGAAACCAGGAGCAAAGTGAAATTGATCAGGAACGGCAATGCCGCCGATGGCTTTGCGAACATGTTTGGCCAACAAGAGTTTGAGATCGTCATTTTGGCAGATGCCTTCTTTAAGAATGATAAATGCATATAATTTTTCCCCCTTGATCGCATCGCTGATGGGAACGACAGCGGCTTCCGCCACTGCAGAGTGACTCACGAGAGCGCTTTCAACTTCTGCGGTACCGATGCGGTGGCCCGAAACATTGGCGATGTCGTCCATCCGCCCGAGCAGCCAGAAGTCGCCCTCGCTATCGATGCAGCAGCCGTCGCCAGAAAAATAGTGGTCGGGAAACGCGGAGAAATAGGTGTCAATAAATCGGTCATGATCGTTCCACAATGTACGCATGATTCCCGGCCAAGGCTTCCGGATGCATAGCGATCCGCCTTCTTTAGGTTCACATTCGGTGCCATTTGACCGTAAGACGGCAGGGGCGACGCCGAAGAATGGTCGAGTTGCGCTGCCAGGTTTAAGAGTATGGGATCCAGGCAGGGGAGTAATCAGAAATCCGCCTGTTTCTGTCTGCCACCACGTATCCATGATAGGGCATTTTTTTCGTCCAATCACATCGTGATACCATAGCCAAACTTCAGGATTGATCGGCTCACCGACCGACCCTAATATACGCAGCGAACTTAAATCATATTGGTCGGGATAAGAGCTGCCTTTGGCGATCGCTGCACGGATGGCGGTTGGAGCCGTATAAAATGCCGTTACTTTGAATTTCTCGATAACTTTCCAATAGCGTCCGGCATCGGGAAACGTTGGAGTTCCTTCGAATAAAAGCGTTGTACAGCCATTTGCCAGGGGGCCATAAATCACGTAGCTATGTCCTGTAATCCACCCGATATCAGCTGTGCACCAATAAATATCATCATCGTGAATGTCGAAAATATATTTGTGGGATAAAGCTGCATGCAGCAAATACCCTGCTTGCGTATGAACGACGCCTTTAGGTTTTCCTGTGGATCCCGAAGTATGTAAAATAAAGAGAGGGTCTTCTGCGTTCATGGTCTCTGCCGGACAATAAGCCGGCTGGCAGGCCGTAATATCATGGTACCAGCAATCGCGCGCTCCCATTGTGCAGGAATCATCCGTCCGTTTCACGACGACGATCGTCTCGATCGATGGAACTTCTGCGACTGCTGTATCGACGATTTCTTTCAGGGGCAATTGTTTGCCGCCTCTGAGTCCAGCATTCGCGGTGATGATCATTTTTGCGCCAGAATCCAGCAGCCGGTGCCGTAGCGAATCTGCGCTAAAGCCGCCGAATACGACAGCATGGATGGCTCCGATCCGCGCGCAGGCTAGCATGGCGATAGCTGCCTCAGGAATCATCGGGAGATAAATACAGACTCTGTCTCCTTTTTGAATGCCCCGCGATTTGAGTGCGTTGGCAAGGCGGCATACCTGGGAATGGAGCTCGGCAAAAGTGAATGTTTTGATTTCTCCTTCAAGATCGCCCTGCCAAATGATAGCAATCTGATCGCGGCGGCGAGTGAGAAGATGGCGATCCAGGCAGTTTACGGAAACGTTGATCAATCCGTCTTCGAACCACGTGTGATGGATGTCGCGCTGGGAAGTATTCCAGCGATAGATGCAAGATTTAGTGGGAAATCGAATCCAATCCAAAGAGGATGCCTGCTCCAGCCAAAAAGCATCGCTATCTTCCACAGAACGCTGGTAGAGAGTTTCGTATTGCCGAAAATTTTTGATGTGGGCTCTTGCGGATGTTTGCCAGGATGGCGGAAATTTTCTCGTTTCAGTAAGCGCGCAATCCAGCGATCCAGTCTCTAAGCCAGGATTCATAATTTTTTTTCCCTTCTTCAAACTTACTGACTATTTTAACCCGACAGCGGAAATTTTTTCGTTCGATTTTTTAAAGGCCGACATTAAATATCCTTCGAACGGAGCCGTTTTTAAAGGAGTATTTCTAAGAACTTATTAATTAGTGACTTAAAAAATGCAATAAAGAGCTGAACGGGAATTCCTAAATCTCGATTATCGGAATGGTAAGGACATTTTTAGAAAAAAAAACAAGAAATTGAGTAAAAAATCAACACTTTATGTATAATTCACAACAAGTTTTCACCGCTTTGTTCTGGGTTCCATGTCCAAACAATAGTTTTAGGTGTTAAATTGAAGGACGTAGAACGTCAAGTTAATCAAACAAATGAGCGTTGTTCATGACAAAAGCAAAAGGTACAGTTAAATTTTTTAATGCACAAAAAGGTTTTGGATTCATTATCCCTGATAATGGAGGTAAAGAACTATTTGTACACGCCAACAATATTGAAGGCGGCGTAAAGTCTTTGCGCGAAGGACAAAAAGTCGAGTATGTCGAAGGTCCTGGACGAAAAGGCCCAGAAGCTACAAAAGTTACTGTAGTATAAATCTTTACCCCGAATTATTGATTCGGGGTATTCTTCTCTCTTTTTTTGATTACTATCATTTAAGAACATGTCGAATGTGGAGATTATGGCTCCTGTCGGTTCTTGGGATGCCTTAACTGCGGCAATCCAGGCGCGGGCGGACAGCGTTTACTTTGGAATCGGTTGCCTGAACATGCGTTCGCAATCGGCCGTCAATTTTTCTTTGCAGGATTTACCGGAAATCATACGCATCTGCAAAAAAGAAAAAATGAAGGCCTTCGTCACTTTGAATTCGATCGTATATGACGAAGATTTAGTTTCGATGCGAAAATATTGCGATGCTATTTTGGCGGTCCAAGCGGATGCCATCATTGCTTCTGATATGGCTGCGATCGAATACGCGCGGTCAATCGGCCTTAACGTCCATCTTTCGACTCAAGCTAATATCTGCAATTTGGAAGCAGTTCGTTTTTTTTCCCGATATTCAGATCGTCTGGTTTTAGCGCGCGAGTTGTCTTTAAATAGCATTCGTACGATTTGCCAAAAGATCGATGAGCAAGATATCCGGGGGCCTTCTGGAAAAAAGGTTGAGATCGAAATTTTCGTCCACGGCGCTCTTTGCGTATCCATCTCGGGAAAGTGCGCGATGAGTTTGTCTTTGTATAACCAATCGGCCAACCGCGGCGAATGTCTGCAGCCGTGCCGCCGCAGATACCGAGTTATCGATGAAGAGACGCAAAACGAGCTGGCAATCGATAATCACTATATCATGTCCCCGAAAGATCTTTGCACGATCGGCTGTCTCGATCAGATCATCCATGCCGGCGTTGAAGTTTTGAAAATCGAAGGGAGAGGGCGTTCTCCGGAATATGTCCGTACAGTCATTGGCGTTTACCGCGAAGCGGCGGATGCTGTAAGGGACGGCTCATACTCGAAGGAGAAAGCGGCCCTTTGGCTGAAGAAGCTCCAATCGGTCTATAATAGAGGGTTCTGGGAAAACGGATATTATTTGGGGAAAAAAGCAGGAGAGTGGAGCGGCATCGGCGGCTCGCAAGCGACGCAGAGAAAAAAATATGCAGGCAAGGTGCTTCATTATTTCCCCAAAATCAAGGTCGCTGAATGTAAATTGGAAAGCCTCCCCCTGAAAATTGGCGATTCTATTTTAATGACGGGCCCTGCTACGGGAGTCATTGAAGGAACGATCGAATCATTGCATGAAAATGGCCCTGTCGATTTTGCAGATAAAGGGGCTATTGTCACTTTTCCCGTGACGGCAAAAGTCCGAAAAAACGATAAACTATATCTAGTTTTGAAAAACGAGGATGTATGCCGATAGCTCTCTTAGAGACCCTTGAAAACAGTCTTGATGAAGTCGAGCGCGCTGCGCAATCGCTTAAACAGCCGGAGGCGATGGCCTTTATTGAAAATGCTGCGAAAATGATTGCTGACTGCTATCGCCGCAAAAACAAAATTCTTATCGCTGGCAATGGCGGCAGTTTGTGCGATTCCATGCATTTTGCTGAGGAACTTGTGGGACAATTCCGCTCCCGCCGCCCTGCGCTGCCGGCGATTGCTCTTGCCGATTCGGGGCAGTTGAGCTGTATCGCCAATGACATGGGATTTGAAGAGGTGTTTGCTCGCGGCGTTGAGGCCTTTGGTGTAAAAGGAGATTTGTTTATCGCCCTGACAACAAGCGGCAATTCGCAGAATATTCTGCGTGCGATTCACTGTGCCAAAGAGCGGGGCATCCAAACGATCGCCTTTCTCGGTAAAACGGGGGGTAAAACAAAGGAGCTTTGCGATCTGGAATGGATCGTTTCCGGTTTTCCTCATTCCGACCGTATTCAAGAAGCTCATATGGCGGCAATCCATGTCATTATCGAACTTGTCGAGCAAGATCTGTTCCAGATTGCGCCGTAAGATTTATTTGTCCGTACAGGACGGATGCTGGAGCCGGTCATTTTGCCTGCGTCCATTGAGTGGATCATGGGCTCTCGCGGTTTTTGTTAAAAACTGGCTGTATGATCGTCATATCCTTCCTATTCGCCGCGTTTCTGCGCCTGTTATCAGCATTGGCAATCTCGTTGCTGGCGGCAGCGGAAAAACGCCGCTGGTTCATCTTCTCGCGCAATCGCTCAGCGATCTTGGACCCATTGCCATCATTTCCCGCGGATATCTAGCGAAGAAAAGCGGTCTTGCGTTAGGAGATGAATTGACTATGCTCTCACGCCGTCTTCCTTTGGCTCGATGTTTTGCCAATCCCGATCGCACCATTGCTGCAAAAGAAGCAATCAATTGCGGCGCTCGCCTGCTGATTCTGGATGATGCATTTCAGCATCGACGCTTGCACCGCGATTTTGATTTCGTCGTCATCGATGCTGCGAATCCTTTCGGATACCGGGCTTTTTTGCCGTGCGGATTGCTTCGCGATCCGCCCAGCCGTTTGAAAGATGCCCATGCGATTTTCATCAATGGCCGCGCAGACGATCGCCTGCGCGAAGATTTGCGCCGATGGAGTCAATCTCCTCAAGTCGAAGTCAGCCTTTGCCTGGAAAAAGTGTTGAATTTGAAGGGAGAAGAGCAAAACAAACTCGCCGGCTGCAAAGTGGGGGCTTTTTGCGCGATCGGACAGCCGCGACGCTTTTTCGACACTCTCTCCCAAACGCACGCCGAGATTGTCGATCGATGCGTTTTTCCTGATCATGAAAAATTTGAAATATCTCATATCCAGGAGTTTGCGGATCGTTGCCGTCGGCTTGGAGCAACTGCTATTATTTGTTCCGAAAAAGACGCAATCAAGATACAATTTGATTGCACGATTCTTCCCATTTATTATTTAGAGATGCAATTAAAAGTTGTTTACGGGAAAGAAAACTGGCGGCAACTCATAGAAAAAATACATTCAACGAGCAAAGGTTCATGAGCGAACAAATACTGATAACTCTTCCAAAGCTAGGCGAAAGCATTGTGAGCGCCACAATTGTCCAATGGTTTAAAAAAGCGGGCGATCATGTCGCTTTGGATGAGCCTCTGTTGGAGGTTTCTACCGATAAAGTCAATAGCGAGATTCCTTCGCCCGCCTCCGGCGTACTTGTGGAAATCATCGCCATGCCATGCCAGGAAGTGCAAGTGGGGGAGACTTTGGCAATTCTCTCGACATCTGCTGTAAAAATGAAAACCGAAGCGGCTCCGGCGCCTGCTGCATCAGCTCCTTCAGTCCCAGTCAAAGAAGATCTGTTAACACCCGCCGTTCTTCGGGAATTAAGAGAAAGAGGGGTCGACTTATCTGAAATTGACCGCATTCCGCGGACAGGGCAGGGAAATCGTCTGACGAAGAAAGACATCGAGGCTTATTGCTCCTCGCAGCATAAACCTTCTCAAGAAGCTCTCGAGCGCGTGAAGATGACTCCTATGCGCAAGGCGATTGCGGAAAATATGGTCCGCTCGTTTTATGAAGCGCCTCACGCATCGCTCATTACTGAAATCGATGTCACCGACATCGTTCGTCTCATTCAGGAGCAAAAAGAACGTTTCTTGCAACAACATGGAGTGAAACTCACAATTAGCAGTTTTGCGGCCCGTGCAATTGCCCGTGCGGCCACTGCTTATCCGCTGATCAACTCTTCATTGGAAAACGATACGATTGTGATGAAGCATTTTGTCAACCTCGGCGTGGCGGTCAGCGTCGATCAAGGGGTTATGGTCCCCGTTATCCATCATTGCCATCAACTTTCTTTATCTGAAATCTCACGGCAAATTGCCGATCTGGCGCAAAAAGCGCGGCAGCATGCATTGACTCCGGAAGCCGTATCTGGAGGAACGATCACGATGACAAACTTTGGAATGACAGGAACTCAAATCGGCATTCCAATCATCCGCTTTCCCGAAGTCGCCATTGTAGGTCTCGGTGCAATCACGAAAAAAGTGGCAGTCATGCCGGATGATACGACGGCGATCCGTTCGGTCATGATGGTCTCATTGACGTTTGATCATCGCGTGCTGGATGGTCTGTATGGCTGCGGCTTTATTGGCGAATTGAAAAAGCATCTGGAAACCGATCTTTCGCTATAGATCGATTATGATCTGAATACCGGCAGTTAATGCATTTTGGATCGTCCCATATCCTTTTGGATTGATGATATATTGGACGACGGGTGTCAGCGTAAGCCATTGAGTGGCTTGGAACCAATAATTCAATTCGATGTCTGTTTCTGCGCTTTGTTCGCGTTCGCCGATAATGTTTTCGGTTTTTCTGCCTTTGCGTTCGGCCTTGCGCATATCGTCGCTATAGAGACCATAAGCGATCCCCAAGCACAGCGCGTCAGCAGGCCGGGAAAATGTTCCTTGATACACTAGGCCGGCAGCGAAGAAAAATGGAAATGGGTTTCTGTTTGCGGGTGCGAACAGAACTGCGCCCCATGAGGTGAGGTTTTGGTCAGCGTTTGGTCGATACAGCATCTGGTCGAACTGAACATAATATCCATGATTGCCTGATGCATGCGATTCAGAGAATGTATCGGCCTTGCCGGTTGTGTAATAGCCGCCGATCGTGTAGTTCCCTTTAAGCCCATTGTTGGAGTTTTGATTGCTATGGTAAGTAGCTTCGCTGATCCACATCACGCCATGCTGGCTTTTGAAGGTGAAATTGAACCCATGATACTTGTTTTTCCAGATGTCGGGATTGGTATTGAAAACCCCGGCTTTGATTTGCAGAGGGTCGATTCTGGCATTCATGCAAGCACCCCATGTTGAGAAGGGATACATCGAAAAAAATGCATTAATTATCATTGGGAAGGGATTCGCATTGATTGCGCCTGTCACATATTTCAAATAGATGGGCGAGGCGATAAAATCCATGCCGGCGCAAAGTCTTCCCGCTTTAATGTTCAGACGGTTATTAAACAGGGATTCTTGCAGGTAGAGCTCCGCGAGCTTCCATGTTTCTCCTTGGTAAAGCTGTTGGACAGGGAACTGATTGTCGATTCGTTTGGCAGAGAGGCTGGATCCGCTGCACCAATTGAGCGAATTAAAAAGAGTGCAGCCCTTGATGTTCGCCAATTTTTCGAGATCCAGTGTCAGAGCAGTATCCAGGGCGCCGGCATTTGTGAAACCTTGCGCTCGCCCGCCGACCGGATTCCCCATAAGATCGTTTGCGTAGGTTGCAAAAAAATCGATACCGGCATCTGTGGTCTTTTGCCGTGCCCCATTCCATGCGCCAGTGAGATATTCCATGGCGTTCAAATATCCGGCGCTAAGTGCGAATGCTATGAATAAAGCTGGGAATCGAATCATGAACTTTTCTGGTTTCTTACATTCGACACTAGACAATTTTTTCCGATACTTCAAGAATGAAAGGCATGATTCAGGAATTATTGAAAAAACAACGCCAGTATCTCTCTGCCTATTTCGAGCAGCTCGATGTTCGTAAAGCGGAGGCGATTTTGCAAATATTGCAACATTGCCGCGGAACGATCGTTCTTTCGGGTGTGGGGAAAAGCGGCCACATCGCGCAAAAATTGGCTGCAACATTTCTTTCTACGGGGACAAAGGCGTTTTTTCTCGATCCCACTCATGCAGTGCATGGCGATCTAGGATATGTAACGGATGCCGATGTTTTTCTGGCGCTCAGCAAAAGCGGCGAATCGCAAGAGTTGCTGGATCTGATCCCTTTCGTGCAAAAACGAAAGGCGCCTTGCATTGCCGTTGTTTCCAACGAAAATTCCCGATTGGCGCGGATGTGCGATCATTTTATCGTTCTTCCAGTCGAACATGAGCTGTGCCCATACGACATTGCACCGACGACTTCGACGGCCGTTCAGCTCCTTTTCGGGGATTGTTTGGCGATCGCGCTCATGAGAATCAAAAAAATGAGCCTGAGCGATTTTGCCCTCAATCATCCGGGCGGTTTCATTGGGCGGCGTATTTCTTTAAAAGTATCTGATCTCATGCAGCGCCTGGAAGCACTGCCTATTTGCCGACCCGGCGATCGTCTGATCCGTGTTTTGCCGGAACTGTCTGCCAAGCGGTGCGGCTGTCTTCTCGTAACCGATGAAGCTTTACAGCTCAAAGGGATTTTCACTGACGGCGATTTGCGGCGCTCCCTGGAATCGATGGGATCATTAGCGCTGGAAAGCACATTGGAAGCGTTAATGACTCCAAATCCTCGATGGATTTCAGCGAATGAGCTGGCGTGGGAAGCTATGCGCCAGATGGAAAAAGATCCGCGGCACCCCATTATGGTCTTGCCTGTCCTGGATGGCCAGCGTGTCGTCGGGCTATTACGCATGCACGATATTCTTCAAGCCGGACTCTAAAGCAAAAAGACCCCGCCAGGCGAACCTGGCGAGGCCTTTGATAGTTACATTAGTCGAGCTAAAGCTTAGATATCGAGCTGCAGCTTGACAGAGAATCCGTTCAAGGTCAAATTGCCTTGAGCGGTTGTTTCAGCTTGCCACTGATAAGTGCTGCCGCCGCTTGCTGTTTGGCCGAAGAATCTCTTCATATTGAATTGATTGAACCATTCATGGAATTCATAAGCAGCTGCAACGCCAATGCGATATTTATTTTTGTTGAAGTACTTGTTCCAAGCAATACCCAACTGGATTTCGAAGTTAGGCACGTTTTGATACTTATCATAATCAACATCGTAGCCTAGGTTTGTATCTCCAGAACCTACAGCAACGTTTTGATCGATTTCAAACTTACCAAAGAGAAGAGAACCAGCTACATTACCGAATAATTGCCAGCCTTTTCCAACGACCCACTCAGTTTCTAAACCGGTGCGAGCGCCAACACCCCAGAAGTTATTATCGCCGTGATGAATAACATCTCCAAGGCCTGCTCCGCCATGGTGAACCGAGAAATGCTGATCGATCCATCCAGCGCGAACGCCGAAATGAGGCTTGAATACTACATAGCGGCTAATGTGGTAGGGTTTACCCAGTCTTGCATCCAGGGTGTTATAATGCGCATCCCATACAGCGGAAATGCTTTTCCATGTGCCTGCGGCATCATTAGTCGGCGGCATCCAAATAGGAAGAATAACACCTGTATTGGCAGCAGTGTCCTCTTGGTAATTGGTGATATTCAGCCATGTCCAATCGAAGTCGATCGACCATGCATCATGGTGCAGATAAAATCCAAATCCAACGCGAACGCCGGGATTGTAGTCCCAGTCATCGTTGTTAGAGGAAAATCCAATTACATCTCCATAAGTAAGGGGCAATGCTGCGCTGTCGCCGCTCCATACTCCGAAATCAAGGCCGTCTTCTTTAGCTTGGAAAATCAGGAAAGATGCATTGACGTAAAAATCTGCAGGGCATGCGAGATTTACATCTTTTGGGTATGCGAATGCAAATGGACCTGGTCTTGGTTCATCGCAGCATACTTCCGGTCCTTTATCGCATGGCCCTTTCGGAAGAGCGTAGGCACTCGTTGCTGCAACAGCTGCAGCTGCTCCTACGAGTATCCGGTTCAAGGAATTGCTCCAATTCATATATTTACTCCAGTTTTTCACGAGTGAGCTAATGCCCCTCTTTTGTTCGTCTGTTTGCTCCTAGAGCGATTGTTTTTGACTGCGCAAACCCAATACGGCCCTAGGCGATTTCTAATTTCAACAATAATTATTTCAATTTAAAGTGCCAATAAAAAAATTTGATTGGGTTGAAAACCGTAAAAAAATCGAGAAAAAATGCTTAGAGGAGATCTGTAAAAAGAGGCTTGTAAAGAAGCCGCTTTCTCATGCGGGCAGGTTGCATAGCAGGGCGGAAATTTTTGTACACGTCGATCAGGCATTCTTTGTGATGAGCATTGAGGAGATTAGGAGAATGAAGGCGTTGATTTTTGTGAACGCGCCTCCTGCCGCAATCCTCCTCCTTCAGGAGAAATATATATACTCCGCGCCGTCAGAAATTGTGAATTTGGGCCGTGTCAAAGCCCCTGTAATCGGCGATCGCAAACGGGTACGTAGTGCATTAATACGCACCCGTTTGCGAAGCCTGCGGGCGTCGATTCTGGGAAGCTTTCACGCTGGCCCAAATTCACAATTTCTGACGGCGCGGAGTATAGCTGATTATCCGGGAAGAGGCGTAAGCTGCCTTGCCGCCACTCCTCTTTTCGAATAGAGATTTTCAATATTTTAAAATTTTGATTGCAGTAATGGGTTGATGGCTAGATGTTTGCGACATCTTCTCCAAAAGATTTTGAAAATTGATTGCTTGAAATCAGCGATTTTTTGTATGTTCTTACCTTCGTTTAAATCAAGAGTCGAATGGCTCGAGAAACGAAAGACGAGTGACCTAGAGCACTCGAAGATGTTTTGACAGTGGAAGAAGAGAAGAGTAAGTAAGGAACGCTTGTGCGAGGAACCGAAAGGACCTCGCAATCAAAGAAAAAAAGTTAAGAAGATTAAATGAGAATTTGATCTTGGTTCAGATCGAATGCTGACGGCGTGGATGAGGCATGCAAGTCGAACGGTATGGGGGCAACTCCATATAGTGGCGCAAGGGTTAGTAATACATGGATAATCTACCTCTGACATAGGAATAACGGCTGGAAACGGCCGCTAATACCGAATGAGGTTGAGCAAGGCATCTTGCCACAATCAAAGCGGGGGATCGAAAGACCTCGCGGTTAGAGAAGAGTCCATGGGATATCAGCTAGTTGGTAGGGTAACGGCCTACCAAGGCAAAGACGTCTAGGCGGATTGAGAGATTGACCGCCAACACTGGGACTGAGAAACTGCCCAGACACCTACGGGTGGCTGCAGTCGAGAATCTTTCGCAATGGGCGCAAGCCTGACGAAGCGACGCCGTGTGAGCGAAGAAGGCCTTCGGGTTGTAAAGCTCTTTCGCTAGGGAACAAGAAAGTTGTGATAATAACACGACGATTTGATGGTACTTGGTAAAGAAGCACCGGCTAACTCCGTGCCAGCAGCTGCGGTAATACGGAGGGTGCAAGCATTGATCGGAATTACTGGGCGTAAAGGGTGCGTAGGTGGATTGTTAAGTCAGATGTGAAATTCCGCGGCTCAACTGCGGAGCTGCATTTGAAACTGGCAATCTAGAGCATAGTTAGGGAAAACGGAATTCCACGTGTAGCGGTGAAATGCGTAGATATGTGGAAGAACACCAGTGGTGAAGACGGTTTTCTGGGCTATAGCTGACACTGAGGCACGAAAGCTAGGGGAGCAAACAGGATTAGATACCCTGGTAGTCCTAGCCTTAAACGATGCATACTAGATGTAGGCGGGCTCAACCCTGTCTGTATCGGAGCTAACGCGTTAAGTATGCCGCCTGGGGAGTACGCTCGCAAGGGTGAAACTCAAAAGAATTGACGGGGGCCCGCACAAGCAGTGGAGCATGTGGTTTAATTCGATGCAACGCGAAGAACCTTACCCAGGCTAGAAGTGTAGAGAAATATAACAGAAATGTTATGGACCGAAAGGTGCTCTATATAGGTGCTGCATGGCTGTCGTCAGCTCGTGCCGTGAGGTGTTGGGTTAAGTCCCGCAACGAGCGCAACCCTTATTGTCAGTTGCCAACGCGTAATGGCGGGGACTCTGGCAAGACTGCCTAGGTTAACTAGGAGGAAGGTGAGGATGACGTCAAGTCCGCATGGCCTTTATGTCTGGGGCTACACACGTGCTACAATGGTCGGTACAGAAGGCAGCGAAGCCGCAAGGTGGAGCAAATCCGAAAAAACCGATCTCAGTTCAGATTGCAGTCTGCAACTCGGCTGCATGAAGTTGGAATTGCTAGTAATGGCGTGTCAGCAATAGCGCCGTGAATACGTTCCCGGGCCTTGTACACACCGCCCGTCACATCATGGGAGTTGGTTTTACCCGAAGTCACTGACTCAACCGCAAGGGGAGAGGTGCCTAAGGTAAGGCCGATGACTGGGATGAAGTCGTAACAAGGTAGCCCTATCGGAAGGTGGGGCTGGATCACCTCCTTTCAAGGACAAAGCTTTAATTGGATCCCAATTGAAGCTTAGGTTGAGCAAGCGTTCCTCTTACTCTTTTCTTTTTCCGCTGTCAA
>Ga0153915_10001071_pt1 | contig 25249 bp, 30 predicted proteins | sample Opewatmetagenome_2_FD_107003 | JGI IMG/M metagenome (GOLD analysis project Ga0153915, IMG submission 107003) | Freshwater wetland microbial communities from Ohio, USA - Open water 3 Core 3 Depth 3 metaG | ecosystem: Environmental > Aquatic > Freshwater > Wetlands | place: USA: Ohio, Lake Erie...
TGCGGATATTGAAGCTCCTGCGCCTTCTGTTGCACCTACAAATGGAAGAGGAAAGTCAAATACTGTATTAACAGACGAAACTGTTGGGTATACATAGCCATAACATTGCATTGTTCCATCTCCAAACTTTATACAGGTTCCATTAGCATTTGTATAATTAGAGATAATCCCATAACCCTGTGTAAGATTTCCTCCGACGGTTAAATTGCCTGAATCAAATGTCAGAGAACCCTGCTTAAAAATAATATTTCCTGCAAGGACAGTTGCCATAGAAAGAAAGATAAAAATTAAAGCTCCTATCACTGGCTTGCTGTTCAATATTCTTAAAACCATTTTAAAACTCATATTGTCAATAATGACAATCTAACTATATAAATATTTTGTCATTATTGTGTATATGGACAAACTTGATATTCCCCATCTAAAAAATATTTTTTCTGCCCTTAATAATGAGAAAAGACTGAAGATAATAGAACTATGTTCAGATAAAGAATATACTGTAACGGATTTAAGCAGGAAAATAAAATTAAATTATAGCATAACTGTTGAATATCTATCCATGCTGAATAAAGCAAATCTGATAAGCAAGAAGAGAATGGATAACAGGACAGTCTTGATTAAGTCGCTGATTAAAATCAATAATAAAGGCGAAATATTACATAGCTGTTAAAAAAATAAATCTTATCTTATTTATTATAACTATATAATAGTAACAAATAGAAACCTTTATAAAACTCGTTCTTATTAAAAATGACATGGGAAGAGCAACAAAAACATTGGTAGCTTGTTTAGCAGTTGCAGTAGCTGCGACAGGAGCATTTCTTGCCGGGAAATATAGTGAGAATAAAGAAAAAATGCAAAAAGCATATTCTGTATTAATTGACCGTACTGGGTATGAAGAGAATACAACTAAACAGGCTAAAACACTAGTAACACCAAAGTCAGTAAGAAGAAGTTTGGAAGCTTTTTTCCTTGAAGGGGAAGAACTCAAATCTTCAGATATTTCATTAAGGGATAAAACAGTAGTCGAATTAAGCCAGCTGGAAGGGAGTAATAAAGAGAATGCAGAATCAAGAAATATTTCCAAGATAGGTGAGATGAATTATACTATTCCCCTGAGAGAAGAAGATTCTAAAGAAGAAAACTTAACATTAAAAGTTGTAGAATTTGGATCTACTGAAGCCAGAGAAAAAGATATGGAAAATGGAGGAATAGTTGTTTCTTATCCTCTTTTCATAAAAGATAATATTGTAGCAGAGGTTGAACCCACAATTGCAGAATCAGAAAACCTTCCTTCAATGCAAAAGAAACTTTACGAAACTTTCCTGAAGGATTATGTTAAAAAGACAGGAGCAGAAGTTACATTCAGCGAAGACAGACAGGAACAGGCAAGATTAGAAAGAGAGGTTCTTGGTTCTTCTGTTCAGGAACTGGAAGCGGTTTCAGGGCCTAATGCTGATTCTAATTCCTATTCTTTTGATAAGGCAACAGAAGAGGAAAATGCAAAACATGAAGTTAGTAAAACGGTAAATAAAATTAAAGATAAGGTAACAGATGCCTTTGCAGGAATAGGTGACATAAATAATTATTTAATCAATGAAAGTGATTCAAGATATTTAAAACCCCGTTCAGATTTTATAGAAGCAACCAATTATCCAAATCCTTACACCCGCTCTTTAGAAACTGCTGATGAAGAAGAAAAGAAGGCTCTTTTAGCTGTTAATATGTTAGCAATCGGGGAGGGGGAATATAATTTAATAATTTCTGGTTCAAGACAAAAATTAGATTTTGGTTTTATAGAATTAGAATCAGAATCTGCAAAAGAAGATTATATAAAGAAAAACTTGCCGCAGAATACTTATTTTACCAAAGGAAAAATATTGGCTTATATCCAGCCGGATGTTCAGGGAATCGAGGAATCAAATTATCATGAAGGATTCAGTTTAAAAGAAAGACTTGCTTATTACGACTTAATCCGCAAATATGCAAAAAGAACTGGCTTGAATGTAGTCTATTCAAGGAATAAAATTGAAAATGAAGAATTATCTGAAGCTGTTGATACTCTTTTAAAAGAGAATTCTTTTGAATAAACACTTCCAAAACTTTTATAAACCACCTATTCAACTAAATTATATCTTTCTAAGATATTAAGTCTTAGACGGAGCTAAACAGATGGTTTTGTTATCCAAACTTCCGTCGAGGTGAAGAAAGGAAGTCGTTTGAGGGATTATCAAAACTGTAGGTCTTAAAATGATATTTATAATAAAAGTAACAACAAACAAGGAAGAAAGAGTCGTAGACATGATTGCAGACAGAGCTCAGAAAAAAAACCTGAATGTCTTCTCTGTTCTAAGGCCTCACGGATTAAGAGGATATATTTTATTGGAAGCAGAAGACAGGGAATCTGCAGAAGAAGCTGCTTTCGACCTTCCTTATGTTAAGGGAATCATAGGAAAAACAATCAATTACGAAGAAATAAAAAACATGATTGAACCTTCTGCTACAACTATTTCAATCAAGGAAGGAGATATAGTTGAGCTTATTTCAGAGCCATTCAAAAAGGAAAAAGCGAAAGTTATAAGAATAGACAAACAAAAAGAAGAAGTTGTAGTCAGCTTATTGGGAGCAGTTGTTCCCTTGCCGGTTACAATTAAATTAGACAATGTTAAAGTTATAAGGAGAGAAGACGAAGCACAATAAAATGAAAATCGCATTGAATAGAATATCTGGAGAAAAACTTACAGGATTAGTTGTTAAGATAGTCGGAGACCGTAATAATTCCCAAGATAATCCTTGTAGTTCTGCAATACAGACTCTTATTGAAATGAAGGGATATTTTCTTACTCAATTTGATTTACAAGAAACACTTCAAAAAATGCAAGAGAATGGTCAAACTGAATTTATTGCATCACCGACATTTCCTGGAGGGGGATATAGGTTAAAATGATGATTAAATTACTTGTCGATGGTGGAGCAATGAAGCCAGGTCCTGCACTTAGCCAGAAGCTCGGTCCTGCAGGAATAAATGTTAATTCTGTTATTACAAAAGTAAATGAAGCAACAAAATCTTTCGAGGGAATTCAGGTTCCTGTCGAGCTAAATGTTAATACCTCAACAAGAGAGTTTGAAGTTAAGGTTTTTTCGCCTCCTGTTTCAGGATTGTTAAAGAAAGAATTGGGGCTTGAGAAGGGTTCTGGAGCACAGAAAAAAATAAAGGTTGGAAATGCTTCTATAGAGCAGGTTATTTCTCTTGCACAAACAAAATTCCCAAATTTATTATGCAAAGATTTCAAATCTGCAGTTAAGACAATCGTAGGAACATGCGTCAGTCTCGGAATATTAATTGAAAATAAGTCTGCAGTGGAAGTAGAACAGGAAATTGATGAGGGGAAATATGATAAAGAAATAAGTGGAATGAAAACAGAAACTTCTGCAGGTAAAAAGAAAGAACTTGATGAATATTTCACAAAGGTAAAGAAAGAACAGGATAAATTATTGCAGCAGGAACAGGCAGCTAAAGAAGCAGCGGAAACAGCCAAGGCTGCAGAAGCTCCTGCCGCAGCAGCAACACCAGCAGCAACCCCTGCAAAGACTCCCGCTAAGAAATAATAAGAATAATTTATAAATTGATAATTGCTCTTTTTTTCACGGGGTTATGGGGTAGTCTGGTAGCCTTCGAGGTTTGGGTGGAAGAACCTGAGTAAATATGTCAGGAACTTTCCAAAGCACCTCGCGACCCCGGTTCAAATCCGGGTAGCCCCATCGAGCGACTTCGCGGAAGTAAGGACAAGGATAAACAAGCGAAGTCGTGAGTTCATATTCAAATAAATAGACGAGCAAAGTGAGTCAATTCTCACCTTATGAACTTTGGTTCATATCTCGTCGAGTTCAGTGAAGCGATGCCATCAAAATCAAAAAAAACAAAATCAACAGGAAGATTCGGAGCAAGATACGGACGAGCAGTTAGAGTTAAAACTGTTAAGATAGAAGAAAAGCAAAGAAAAAAACAAAAATGCCCCTATTGCGGAAAGTTCGGAGTTAAAAGAGTATCTAAAGGAATCTGGCACTGCAAAAAATGCAACAAGAAATTTGCATCAGATACTTACTTCCTTGAATCAAAAATTAAATAAACAAAGATAAACAATGATAATAATTAAACTAAACAGCAAAGGGAAATTGACTGTCAAGAAATTAAAAGGAAAGTTAAGCGAAGGAAACCTTTGGTGTCCTCGCGTGTCTTACAATGGTTACTTATAAATGTTTCAAATGCGAAAAGAAAGTTATTTCTACAAATTTGGAAAAGCGATTTGTCTGTCCATACTGTGGAAGCAAGATTTTCTATAAACCAAGAAGCAAGATTAAAAAAATCAGGGCGGTATAAGATGGTAGACGAGCAAAAACTTCAGGAAATGCAGATTCTTGAGCAAAGACTGCAGAATTCTATCCTTCAAAAACAGGCTTTTCAGATGGAGCTCGCAGAGACAAATTCAGCATTAGTTGAAATGGAAAAATCAGGGGATGAAGTGTTCAAGATAATCGGGCAATTGATGATTAAGTCAGAAAAATCAAAAATAAGGGAAGAATTATCAAATAAGAAGAAAATTCTTGAGTTAAGAATCAAATCTTTCGAAAAACAGGAAAATTCTTTGACAGAGCAACTGGATAAAATCCGTGATGAAATAACCGGTTCAATGAATAAATGATTAATTTCTCGTCGATAAAATCTAAATTGACAGCTGTCCAATATATAAAATAAACTTGCGAAATCTTTATAAATATATTATATCTAAACTTATTATGGCATTCGAAAAATTAAAAAAAGCTTTTGGTACTTCAAAAGGAGAGGCTTCTACAGAAGATTATTTAGAGATAGACCTTGATAAGGAAGAAAAAGAAGGCAAGGTTCTTGTAAAGCTCTTTGTTCTTAAGAAATATGAAGATGTTACACCAATATTAAATGTTCTTAGAGAAGGATATACTATTGCTATAATAGACATAAAACCCTTGAAATCAAAAGATCCTATTGAATTAAAAAGGGCAGTTTCAAAGGTTAAAAAGACCACAGAAGCTCTTGAAGGAAATATCGCAGGATTCGGAGAAAATCTACTAATTGTTACTCCTCCATTCGCTAAGATTCAAAGAGAAGTTTCTGCTGAAACACAGGAAGTAAAGCCAAACAAGTTCGAATAATTCTATTTCAAGAAAAAGTTTATAAAATAAGAACAGTTTTGATTAAGATGAATGAAGAGCAAGTTTTTAAAAATGCAGAAAAAAATCTAACTTTTTTTAATATTCATTTTAAAGAATTTGAAATGAAGTATCCTAATCAATTTGTTGCTATTTCTGGAGCTAATTTAGTTGCAACTGGAGAAACTCCAGATTCTGTATTAAAAGAGATAAGTGAAAAGAGAATAGATAAGTCAAATCTGTTGATAGAATTTATCCCCCTTCCAGGTTCGGTATTAGTTTTATAAAATGAAGATACCATTAAATATTAGCTACAAGAACAGGCTTATTCCAAATCTTTTAATTTCTGTCTCAACTAAAAGAAAGTTTTCTTCCCTTTTAGTCGCAATAGATACAGGATGTGAAGAAACTATTCTTAGCTATAAAGATGCCTTGATTTTGCAAATGCCTGTTAAAGATATGATTGTTGATAAAAAGGTTCAGGGAATATCTGGAGACAAAGTTGGATTATCTGAATATGTAAAAGGATTAGATTTCTTTTTCAAGAAACAGGATAGTTCTATCTTTAAGATAATTCTTAATCATCTTTACATCTCTAAAGACCCAAATGGAGCGAATATAACTCTCTTGGGAACAGATTTTTTGAAAAGAAATAATCTAAAACTATTTTATGACCCAAATGGAGAGGCATATCTTGAAAAGGCAGATTAATTCTAAACCTTTAATAATCTACAATTTTTCTGATTATTCATGAAAACCATATTCATTCCAACCCAAGTTTGTTCAGAAATTAATCTAAAAAAGATACAATCTTTAAAACTCCCAAAAAGCATAGCAATTGCCTATTCAATCCAGTATCAGGACATTGCCTCTAAAATCAAGGAAATTCTTTCTAAAAAATATCAAATTACAGGGCTTGTTCAAGTTTTAGGCTGCAGCAAGCCAAAATTCTCAAAAGACACACAGGCTGTTCTTTTAGTCGGCTCTGGAAGATTTCACGCTGTTTCTCTTGCATTAGAAACTAATCTTCCTATTTATATACTGGAATCAGATAAACTGGAAAAAATTTCAGATAAAGAAATAGATTCTTTCAAAAAGAAAAAACTTGCCGCTTACATGAGATTTCTTAATTCTGAAAAAGTTGGGATAATTGTTTCAACAAAGCCAGGGCAGGAAAGGCTGAAAAGAGCAATTGAAATTAGTTCTAAGTTAAAAAACAAGAAATCCTACCTATTTATTAGCAATGAACTTTTCAGGGGGGAGTTTGAAAATTTTAGTGACATAACCTCCTGGATAAATACTGCCTGCCCAAGATTGGATTTTGACAGTTCCATTATCAATATGGTTGATTTAAACCTTAGCCAGCCCAAAAACGCTTTTTAATGCTACAACTATTGTTGCAGGCACAAATAATGCAAGCAAGGAGGCAAATATTGAAGAGGCGATATCTCCTGCACCTATCCCTATTAATGAACTGATTACGCTTTCCATACCAAATTTGCTGACTAAAACAATAATTGCCCCTGTTATAAGAAAGGTCTGTGAATCCTTTCCGGTTACATTTATTGAAGAACCTATTATTATTCCCAAAACTACAAGGATTAGATATATGTAACTGCTGTATTTTTCTAATTGCGGAAGAGGAATAAATATTGTTGATAGCCCAACTACCACTGCTAAGATAACCCCCATAAAGAATGCCCACGCACCCATAGAATTTTCCTTAGACCTTATTGCCATTTTATCTCTTTTTATCCTCTCAATTTTAATAAGCGGTTGAATATATAAATTTTGCTTCGTTTTTACATGCAAAGTGAAATGTTTCAGTTTAATCTATATTTTGCAAAACGAAAAACTTTATAAACCATAGTAACTCCAGAATGATTACATGAATAAAAAATTATTCGGCCTTTTGAGTTTCGGAGTTTTGGCTGTTTTAGTTCTTACTGTTTTTGCAAGTGCTACTACTATTGCTCTTGGGGCTACAGATCAGTATATTTTGTCTAAATCAGAAGGAACTAATACTATAACTATTACAAGCACTACTTCTGAAATAGTTGCTCTTTCAACTGCAAGTATATCTGATTCAAATGATCATACTATCAATTTTAGCATTAGTCCTGCAACTGCTGGCACTTCTTTTACTTTAACTTATGAAGTTCAAGAAGGATTCAACTTTGATTCTGATGAGACCTATTCTATTACCTTAACTGGAAGTATTTCTGGTGATAAATCTGTATTATATTTTGAAGATACTCCTACAGAATATGCAGACAATGGGGATTTAAGCATAGATACAGATTACTCTGTTGAAAGCGGATATGGAGATGACACTGACTGGTATCCTATGGACACAATAAGTGTTGATGTTGATGTAGAAAACACAAATAATAATGATAAAGTTAAGAGTATTGTTGTTCAGTGGGGTCTTTATGATGAAGACAATGACAAATGGATTATTAAAGGAAAAGAGGATAAATTCAGCCTGGATGATGGAGATGACAAAACTATAACAGTAACTTTCCAGCTTGATAAATTAAGCAAGATGGATACAGATAATGAAGATAATTACAAATTTTATGTATGGGCAACAGGAGAAAATGAAGAGTCTGATGAAAAAACTGCTACTTATACCTCTGATGAAGTAACTGTTATAATGGGAGAGGATTTTGTTATACTTAACTCTCTTCCTGAAACGCTGACTTCTTCTTGCGGTGATGAAATAACAATAACCGGAGAAGTTTGGAATATTGGAACAGATGATCAAGAAGACGTTTATGTATTGGTTACAAATTCTGCCTTAGGAATCTCAGATAAAGTAGAAATTGGAGACATTGACTCTTTTGATAGTCAAGATTTTTCCTACACCGTTGATGTTCCTTCTACTGCAGAAAGCGGAAAAACTTATACTCTTAATTTAGCAGTATATGATGATTCTGATGAAGTATTCTCAAGTGAAGATGACGATGATTCTGAATATAATGTTTATCTTGATTTAAGTTCAGGAACCTGTTCAACAGAATCCCTTTCTTCAGCTGTAGTTTCAGCTGATTTGGTCTCTTCTGCAAAAGCAGGACAGGAAATGGAAATCACTGCAACTATCACAAATGCCGGAACAAAGACAAGCACATATAGCGTGTCTGTAGATGGTTATTCTGACTGGGCTTCACTTGAAAGCATAAGCAGAAATTCAGTAACATTAGGAGCAGAACAATCTCAGGAAGTTACAGTTTTGTTAAAATCAAATTCAGATTCTTCTGGAGAACAGACATTCAACATTGTATTAAATGACGGAAGCAAGACAATGACTCAGCCAGTTTCTGTTGAAGTTGGAAAAGCAGGATTCAGTCTTACAGGACTAGTTTCAGGATTAGGACTTCAGGGAAATGCATACCTTTGGGCAATCGGAGCATTGAATGTTCTTTTGGTATTCATCATTATAGTTGTAGCAGTAAAAGTTGTTAGAAAGAAATAAGATTATATTAAAAACGAAAAAGAGTTCTGATAAATTATAAAATGAAAAAAGAAAATTTGCTTGAAAACTGGCTTAATGTTCCTGCAGTTCTTGGAAATCCAGAAAAAGAAATTGAAGGAACTGTTCAAAAAGGATTTTTATCTTCTTATGGAGAATCTTTAGTAGTAGATTCAACACCAGAAGGATACAAAGGAAAACCTAAATTTTATTTTGTAGCTGAAAAAGAACCGCCGATGAGATTATTAACTGCTCGTTTAAACAGAATTACAGGAGAAGTCTGCGGACTAGAATTAGATGCCCCTTTGAATAGAGGCGGGTCATTAACATTTTATATTCTTAAAAGAAAATAATTTATCTTCTCATAATCCTGTTATAAATCTTTTTCCCAAACTTGTGCTCTTTCTCTAATCTTACAATTAACATTCCTATCAAATATCCTATAATTCCCCCTGCAATTACATCGCTGAAAAAGTGCAGTCCGAAATAAACCCTTGAAAATGCGATAAGAACTGCAAAAGCTATCCAGAATTTTTTTAACTTGGGGTATTGCTTTGACAGAATCGGGATTGCACAGAATGCGAGCATGCTCTGGAATGAAGGAAAAGAAAAGTTCCATATAGAATAACTGTTCTCTAATAATGAAGGCAACAGTGAAACAATTCCCAACTGGAACGGCCTTGCTCTCTGGACAGTTATTTTTAATACGAAACTTACTAATGCAGATAAAAATAAACTCAGCCAGAGAGGAATAATCCATTCTCTTTTTTTATCTCTTGATAAGAATAGTGCAGTTAATATGAAAAAAATTATTACTTCAGAGCTGACATAAGTTATTAATAAAAAAAACCAGTCTAAAATTCCGTTTCTTAAAAGAGATGCTTCTTTAATTAAAGAGGAATCAAAATACAGGCTGACAATCACCGAACAGACAGCTAATATTAAAATTAAAACCCCTTTATTTTTTTTCATTTTTCTTCAAAGGCTAAATTATTTAAATAGGTTTCTCTTCTTTTTTTTATGAAGAGAGGGTTTAATTTCCTGCATAGTCTTGTTTTAAGATATTCTATCCTGATTCTCCTTGGAATTGCAAGTGTCTCTGTTTTTTATCCTCTTTTTATTCCTTTGACTCTTTATCCCACTTATTTTCTTCTTAATCTGTTTTTCAATCCTGTTCTCGCAGGAGATGTTATTTTTATTGGAAGTTTTCCAATTGAGATAATAGGTGCATGTGTCGCAGGTTCTGCTTATTATCTGATGTTAATATTAAATCTTTCAACTCCAGATATAAAAATTAGCAGAAGATTGGGGGCAATATTATTTTCTTTTGCTTCTTTCCTGTTAATTAACATTCTTAGAATTTTCTTTCTTTCATTTCTGTTAATTTCAGGAAAATCTTATTTTGATATTGTTCATAAATTTCTTTGGTATTTTGGCAGTGTTCTATTCGTTGTGGTAATTTGGTTCTTGACTGTCAGGATATTTAAGATAAAAGAAGTGCCTATTTACTCAGATATAATTTCTTTGCTAAAATCAAAACGAAAAAAGAAAACAAGACTTCTCAAAAAGCATTAAACCTTAGATTATTCTGAACTTATGAACTTTCTTTTATTACTTTATTAATTTTGACTAATGTTTCAATCATGAATCTTTCTGTTCCTTCCAGCATCTCGCAATTTTTTATATAAATTTTATAGCAGGATGGTCCGAACTGCTCTATTTTTGTCTCATTCCCCTCTTCTATCCTTAGGAACATATATTTCCCTTCAGAATCACAGGTGGCATTTGCATCCTGGATTACATTTGTTCCTACCAATCCATAGAGTTTCAAAAGATTTGCCATTCCGATAATCCCGTCTCCATTGCAATTGAAATCCCCAGTCATGTTCACTACCATATTTGAAGCTATATTCAGGGTGCCGTTAAATGGAATCAGGCTTAATGCTCTTGGGTCTTTTCTCAGATAAAGATTGTAATCTGCCTGGCTTCCGTTATATGAAACAGGAATTGAAGTTCTGTAAAGAGTTGTTCCTGTCATCGTTTTTTTATCAACTATAAAATTTACTCCATTATATTCAAATTGATTGGATAGCTTCATTATAAAATAAATTGAAAGAAATACTAAGACGCAGAATCCCATTGACATAACCAATACCAAAAATATCTTTTTTTCTTTTTTAATCTGTTCTGGTGAGGGAGATTTTTCTTCTGCTGTCCCGTGAGTTTCCACAATTTTTTCTTTCCCCTCTTTTTCAATTTCAAAAACTTCAGTAATCTCCTCTTTTTCGGCTTTCTCTTCTTTTTTATTCTCCTTCTTTTTTTCCATTTTTATAAATTCAGATTTCCCTTTATAAGTTTTATTGTATTCCTGTTATTTTGAACAGGAAGATATCGCTTAATTTTGTGAGGTTTTCTGCACTGCCCTCTATGAAAACACATTTATTCTGCTGTCTTATTCCTGTGCTGTTGCTCTCTCTTATTATTATAAAATTATTATCGCAGTTCTTTACAGGAACACTGCTGCTGCAATTTTCTCCCTGAAGGCATGCTTCCTGCATTCTCTGGGCTACGCTGTTATAATAAACCAAATTTCTGTATATCTCAGAAGTTGCTTCGTCATCTTCAGAATAGATATAAAGCGGGGAGTTTTTGTAACTGCTGAGAAGATTAATTGTTGAACTTATATTTCCTGTTTCTATCGGATTATACAGAAAATAAAATACATAATCTCCTTTTGTAAGATACCACACTCCTGCAGTTTTTGTAAATTCATATCCCTTATAAATTGCCTTGTCGCTGCTGTCAGTTGTTGTCTCATCTCTGCTGAAGGAATATCCAAGAACACTTGCAACAAGAATCAGAATCAGCATCCCGCTGATTACCAGCTGTTTTGTTTTCTTCCTTTTTCCTTCCTCTTCTTTTGAAACAATTTTTCTCATCATAGAAATTGTCAAATACCCTATAAAAAACTTTTTATCCTTACTGGATATTTTAATATGCCCCGAAAATAAAAGATTGTTTTATAATTTAGCTTTCTTTTCTAATATTGGTCTATTTATAAAGACTTATCAACTGAAAAAGAAAGGTTTATAAGCTTTATCCTGATTTTTGAGATTTTCCTTATGCTGAAAACTTCTTCTTTGTTGTCTATCAAAAATTTTAATATCTCTATTGTTTATTAGTCATTTTAACCATATATAAATTTTGCCATTCATTGGATATCTAAGAGATAAATCTTCGATTAGGTCATAAAAAAATGAAAAGAAAAAGAAAAAATAAAAAATAACAGATTTACTCGCTTGTTGTTACAAGTGTAGCAGTTGTTGCAGAAGTACCTTCGTATTTCTTGCCTGCTGTTGTATCAACAGTTTGTGTTCTCAAATAGGTAGCAGCATTTACAGTATCTGCAGCGTCATAACCAGCGACTAACAATGCAATCTTTCCAGTTGTGTAAGCATCTCCAAAGCTTTGGATCAAGAATTGTCCTGAACCAATGCCTGTCTCTGTTGTAAAGTCAGCTCCACAAGCTGAAGAACCGATCAAGTTAGCAGCGACTGAATTAATACAGCTTCCGCCAACTACAACTAAGTTCTTGGATTCTACTGAACTTACTTCAGTATCTTTTACAAGTATATCTCCAAGAGCTGTTCCTGCGCTTGCCCCTGAAACTCCAATTGAAGAACCTTCTTCTCCAATGTATACTAAAGCGTATACCTGCTCTTCAGGATAGCTTATTGTTGCTGTTGCTTGGGTTGCTGAATCATCTTTAGTGTATAATGTACCAAAGTGATCCATATTCTGACTTAAGTCATCATCTGTTTCTAATGATATCATAGTAGCAGATGCGTCTATAGTTCTGTATATGCTATCAACTTCCACCTCATCTGTACTGCTGTAAGCACTTGTAGAGATAATTGCACCTCCATAATTGTCATCTTCATCTTGATCTTCGAAGAAGACAATAGCTGGCTCTTCTAAGTTAGCACCATCTGATTGCAATTTAACTGATAATACATTATCAGCAGTTAAAGATGTGTTGTAAACAAGTCCTGTATTTGGAATTGTACAAGTGGCAGATATGGTACTACCAGTACCATTCAATAACTTAGTAGCTGTTCCACAACTATAACTTATAGCACTAGCATTGGCATAAGTTACATCTAATGTTGCATATTCATCTCCATCTGGAATCATGATATCATCATTAGAACTATCAATAGTTAGATTAACTGGTTCATAGAAACCAACTAATCCTCCATTGCTTGTCTCTATGGTGTTGTATAAGATTGTCTTAGTTGAACTACTATCAGCATCATCTATTGTTAGAGTGCTGTTTGTATTGTCCTCAACTACAACATCGTACTCTGTTCCTCCAAGAGTAAGAGTACCTATTCCAGCTGAATCCCAAACTACATTTGTGCCTGTATTAGTAAATGCATCTTTGAAAGTTACAGTATCGTCACTATCTTTGCCATCACTATCTACCTCTAACTTTGTTAGCTGTAAAAGATGTCCTTCATCTTCATTTCCTACCATAACCCAGTCATCTTCAGAGATAACTGCGCCTTCCTGAACATGGATATGTTCTCCATCCTCAGATAGAAGTGTTGCAGTTCCTGTGCTGTAATCAACATAATTTACTGATGCATCATCACCATCATAGTTTGTGAAAGTGACCTTCATTTTATCATCTCCTGAATTAGCTACGCTGATTTCCTCTCTTGCAGTTGAATCTGTAGCAATATTGAATCCTCCAAGGCTTAACTTTACAGTCTTGAAAACAGGGTCTAATAACTCTCCTCCAACCTGTATTGCGTCCTCGTCATCATCATCTGTTGTTACACTGATAGTCATTTTAGTTAATGCACCGGCATTTCCGCCATACATGCTAACTAATGTTCCATCCAAGTCCTCTTCATCTTCTCCTACCTTAACTGCGTCTCCCTCTGTAAACACAATTTTTTCAGAGCCTGCGATTACTGATGCGGCATATTTTAGACTATTTGAAGATGCACTTGTAACTCCTATAGCTATTCCATTAACTTTCTTTGTTGTTCCTTCGTCAATATCTTTAGTTGCACTGGTTCCTGTTGCTTTGTTAGTAACTCTAACGCTTGCTTGGTCTGCATCATCATGCTCATCAACACTAACTAACTCAATAGTATATTCAACTCCTCCAAGAGTTATATCTGTAGTTGAAGAATCACTGCTTAGGTCTATCTTTTCAGCACTTTGCAATAAGACTAAATTATCTTCATCTGTTTCAGAGCCAATAGTATAGTCTTGTCCAAATAGGACAATATCTTCACCTACTGAATCTTCATCAGTGAAATTAACTGCATCATCAAACCTAATAGTAAGATTGAATGCAGCATTATCTGTATCATCACTTAATGCAATTGCTAAATTAGGGTCATCATCATCTGTAGGTTGCTGTGCGAAACTGACACTTGGATAACCTCCAACCTGGATTGTCTGAGTGTAATCTACATCATCTGCTCCAGAGAAAGTTCCATCTGCTAATACTGTTGGAAGTTTTGAACTTGAAAGAGAATCAACAACCGAGTTGATTTTATCTCCTAAGTATAATTTATCTCCCCCACTAAATAAAGCAGCAGCCTCACCAGTGACTTCAGTAGTTGTATCGCTTGAGCCAGCCATATATGATTGTAAGCTTGATTGGATATTTCCTGCCTGAACTAAATCAAGAGAAGAAACTCCAGAGCCTGTACCATAAACAATTGCTACGCTTGAACTTCCTCCAGACACGAATGGAGCTGGATAATTTGAAGCAGCAGCAACTCCTGCGGTCATTCCAATCATCAATGCACTAGCTGCGATTGCTGAGACCTTTTTTAAATTTAAACTCATTTCTTTTTTAACCTCCTTTCACCTTTATTAGTATTGTTGTCAAAGACAACTTCCTCTCAACCTAATGGTATAGGGTAACCAATCTGTTGAGATGAACATGAACACCCTATAGAACCGCTCTCATCGAGCGTTATAGTAAAAATTCATTTTCCTTTAAAAAGCTTATCATGCTTGTTCATATACTATTAACAAAAATAGGTTTTTTAAGTGGATTTATTTATAAATATGCTGGTATCACTTTCTTATGGTTACATATTTGGGGGGTTCTAAAAGAAAGATTTATTAACATATATTACATTTTAAATAATATATTACAATAAATAATATATATAATAGAAACCCATCCAAAAGATGGGTTTTTGCTTTTAATTAAGGATAAAATGACGACAAGAGAGATAACAATAAAAGAATCCAAAGGAGCATTTTCAATATTTAAAAAGACCTTAAAGGGCAAGGAAGAATATGACTTTTCAGGAATATCTGCCTTAAGGCAGTTGTTAAATCCAGAAAAAGCACGGCTTTTAAGTGTGATAAAACTCCAAAAGCCTTCCTCTTTATATGAATTGGCAAAGCGCCTTAACCGCAGTTTTAAGGCAGTTTATGATGATGTAAAGCTTCTTGAAAGGTTTGGTTTGGTTCAGCTTTCTGAAGAAAAAATAAACAATAGAATAAGGCATAAACCTAAGATAGTTACAGATAACATAACTATTAACATAAAAATCTAATAATATACATCAAGAGAAACCACATAAGTGCTGCTTCTCTTGGAAAAGTCTTGATAAGCTCCTTTGTAATCACTAGTTTTATTCCCTGCCTGCAGTGAGAATATGCTTGTATCTCCTGCTGTAACCTCAAAACTGTATCCCTTTACTGCACTCTGGTCATTAACATTCCATCCGCTTTTTATTAGGTCTTTTAGGGTGCTGTTAAGCACATCACAGCTCTTTTCCCCATCAAGGCAGCTGCTCCCCGTATGACATTCAACAATCAGGTCCTGAACAGACAAGAACTCCAAATCTGCCTCACAATTGCTTGTATACTGCAACATAGCCCCTATAAAGCTTTCCACTTCATAATCCTCGACTGTTTCAGTGCTTGAACTTTTGAGCATAAATCCTAATAAGACCAGCAGGATTATCGAAACCATTACTACAATTACAATAAATCCTACCATTTCTTCCTGCCCTTTCTTGTAAACACCTCTTAATCTCATGATTTGTCCTCTGCGCTTACCATAAGCAAGGCTAATTCACATTTATCATAAATCTTTGTGTCTGTTACCTGTTTCATGCACAAAGAAACGAAATTTGAGCTTGCTGCCTGAGTATTAACATTTTTATCTAAAATTTCTATAACTCCGCAATCTGGATAGTTGCTCTGCTCACACGAAATCTCTCCATTATCAGGATATATTATCATTACCTCTATTTTTGCTATCCCCCAAAAGTCAGCATATTCGTTTGCTTTAACTTTGAGAGCCATTAGTTTGTCAAAATCAATGCAGTTTGTCCTGCTTGTTCCAAAAGCATTCCCGCATGAAAATTCAGGGGAATTTGCAAGTTTTGAAACTAAAAGCATTGATTCTTCTTCTTCCAAATTGCTTGCAGTTTTCTTGAGGTTTGAGAGTTGTATTGACAAAAAGAAGACTCCAACCAAGACAAAAAGAAGTGTAACTGCCATGAGCATAAAAACCATCTGCTGGATTTTCATCTGTCCTTTTTTGTTCTTGTTATGTGTTATTTTCATTTTATTTTCTTATACGATTTTCAGCGAAATCGGGAGCAAAAGGAAACCGTAGGTGTCCTCGCTAAGGGATGTAATCCCGCTAAATCGATTTAAACGTTTAGGGAAGATTAAGCGAAGGAAACCGTAGGTGTCCTCGCTTACCACAGCATGCACACTCCTGCATTATTTTTTTCATCCATGTTTTCCATTTCTGTCTTAATTATACTTAAGTCTTCAGAACTTGAATAAAGCGATAAGCTGTCTATAAGTCCTGTAAAGGAATCTGCAAAATTGGTGCTGCATCCTCTTCCTGTTATCTTGCTGTTTTTATCTGCGTAAATTTCACTGAGTTCTTTTAATCTCATCATTAATCTCTCAACTTGGCATTCATAGGTTTCTTTATTTGAAAAAATTGCTGCATACATTAAGGCTTTATAATCCTCCACTCCTGAAATATACATGACACTTCCATTTTTCTCTACAATTCCATTGGTATAATCCACATTAACATCGCAATTACTGCTGTCAAAGCAGATATCAATGTCTGTTGAAGAGCAATTTTCTGTCAGTAAATTGCTTTGGTTTAAATTAGAAATTTCTTCCTTGATTTCTGCTGGAGCATCAACAAAACAATATATGTCTGCTGAAGAAGTCATGTAAATCAAATCAGCAATTTTGAATGGAAATTTAAACTGTTTTGAAAATATATAAAATTTTTTGCCTTCTATTTCACTTTCTGAAAAAATGTATTTATTGCTGAATTCAACATCAACGTCTGTCTTTGTCCATTTATTCAGGCTTTTCTGGTCAATCTGAATTATCTGCTGTCCAAAACTTCCTGTCAAGTCGCAGCTGTTATGGATTCTTGATTCTGCAGAGAGGGTAACAGAAGATGTTTGTGCGGATTCAAAACTTGTTTCAAGAGGGTCTAATAATGTCCCTAATTCAGTTGCAGTTTCTGCACTGCTGACTTCCTGTTGCGTTCCTACAATTTTTGAGCTAAAATAAATTGCAAGGGCAATTATAAAAATTCCTGCGACTATTGCGAAAAGCCAGCCAAATGAAATTTCTAATGCTCCCGAGCTGCTTCGCGGAAGTAAGGTGCGTGATAAACAAGCGGGGTCACGAGTAGTCTTCCTCATTTTACTTTTACTAATGTTTCTCCATAATTCTTTAGAAGCGTCATGCTGACTTTTCCCTTGACGCTTTTTATGCAGTAGGGGTCTTCAACTGCTGTAATGTTAACAATGTCAATATTTTCAATTAACTTTCCGCTTATTATTTCACTTGAAGTAAATTCCAGATTTTGAAATTCGTCGTTGGTGAAGCAGACAGAAGTAATTTTAGTTGGCAGGGTGTATTCAACATTCTGGCTCCCCTTTGGACTCTTCCACATTGCATTAACATCATCCTGAAAATCAGAGAGAAAGCTTTCAACCTGGACAGATTGCTGCAACTCAATGACTTTTTTTATGGCGTAAAATCCTGCTGCAAGAAAGACAATTATTAAAATAATGGCAAAAATCATCCCAAAAGAAATATCCAACTGCCCTCTTTTTTTATTTTTCATAATTAATAATTGTCCAAGATAACTTATAAATTTTGTCAATTAACTTAATGTAAACGGCCTTATTATCACACTGCAGTCGCTTCCAGGACCCTTTCCAAATTCATCCTCGCATTTAATATAAACGTCGCTGTTGGTATTCCACTCTGTTGTATGTTCAAGGCCGTCTGTTGTAATCATTGCTATTCCATTATCAAACTCATAATCGCATGAAGTTGTATCATAAACGCATGATGCTTCTTCATTTGTAATAATCTTCAAATCTGAACCATCATTATACATTCTGATGACTGTCGGAGCGGTTACATCTGTTTCAACACTAAAGCTCGTTTCATTATAATCGCAGTTTCCTCCAAGGTCACAGCATTTAATTGAATAAGAATAACTTCCCTCGCTAATCCATAAGTTCTGGGAGCTCTTATAAGAAATTGTATTGGCAAACCTAATATAACTGCTGTCTGATGCTGTTGACTTCTTGAAATAGCAGTAAGCTTCTCCGTCGTTGTATCCCCCAGAGGTGGTTGCATTCAGTGAGACCTTGATGCTTGTAGTAGAATCTTTTATTGTTGTTCCGTCTTCAGGGCTGATTTCATCAATATATAATGGCTCTGTTCCTATTACAGTATATACAGTTGATTCCCTATTTTTGTATCTGTCTGATTCTTCATATCCCGGATAACTCTTGCATCTGAAATAAAATGTATTTGTCGTTTCATCTTTTAATCCTGTAAGTGTTGTATTGCACTTGTAATACATATTTGCGCTTACTTCTGTAGCAGTTTGAGAGCAAGTCATGGCATAATCCATTGAATCATAATCTTCATCTTCATGGCTCCATCTGCAGTCAGAAGGCTTGTCTGTATAAACAAGTGTTTTTAGTGTAGTCTGTCCTTTTGCTACAGGATATCCACTAACAGGAGAGGTAAGAGTTATTGTAGGGGGAGTTGTGTCTGGTTCATCATCAACGCAGTATTTGAAGGAGAATGTTCCTGTATTTGCATATCCATTAACACTCTCACATCTTACAAAGACTTCATAAGTTCCTCCATTTGGAAGTTCTACTCCGTCTTCATACTCTGAATTAGTTATCCCTCCATGAAGTGTATAAATAGTATGATTGTAAAGATTCTTTCCGTTGCTTAATGTATAAGTCATATCATCAAAATTGTTTTTTCTTACAATATCTGTTTTGCATGTTCCTAATTTGTTTAAGTTTACTCCAAAAGTTAATATGCTCCATATAGGTATGCATCCGTCGTCAGAGCCAGAATACTTAATTATTACTCCTTTGTCTGGGGGAAGTTTTGCAGAGTTATCAGTATAAGAATATCCGGCAGGCAATGCTTCCAGCCATGCTGAAATTGTTGGAGAAGTAATATCTGTTCTGTCTAACCAAATGCACATTTGGTCGGTTGTTCCTACATTTGTCAAATTACAAGCCTGTCCTAAACTTTCACATTCATATTCTGTACAGGGGAATTCTTTGCTGTTGCAGTTTCCACAATTTTCTCCCCCGCTTGCTGCTTTCCAGGGATAGCAGTTGTATTGCACTGCAACAATATAATTTTCATTATACACAAAAAGCATATACAATACAGCAAGTATTAATCCTGCTCCACCGCCCATTAAGGCCCAAGCCCAAGCGCTTGCTACTACTGTTCCAGCAATCAAACTAGGGGCAAATAAAGAGATTATATATCCTACAGTGCTTCCTATTCCCCAGCCCATCTCTAATGCGAATGCCCAGTCTTCTGTTGTTTGAGTATTACATGTAGGACATAACCATGCAGTTCCATACACCACACCATAATAAATTGCTGTTGCAATTGCCCAGTTTGCAGCTAAAACTCCCACAGTTGAAGCTAATCGTGTTAAAGCTGTTTGTACTATAGGACCTAAATTAATACTGGTGCTTGCTCCTTTAGCACCAAGCACTAAGGTATTTGATCCACCTCCACTAACTGTAGCACTTGCACCATTAAACACTATTGTATTTGATCCACCTCCACTAACTGCATCTGCCACAGTACTAGTTGGCACTGTTGCTGAGGATACTGTTTCAGTTAATCCATTAGCTTCTTCTATACCTGCTATAATATCGATAGACTCATCTGTTGTAGCAGAAGCAGTATTTGTCACCGCTTCAGCAGCTGATTCAGCTGTCTCTCCCAGGTCGGCAAGCGTTCCTTCACTGCTTGTTGTTCCTCCTGCCCCAGTTGCACTAACAAACTTAAAATCATTTCCGATAAAATATGCAAAAGCAAAAATGCTGATTACAAATACAAATATTTCAAATAAAGAAATGCTCTTCTCTGCAATTTTATTCTTTTTATGCTGTTGCATTTTCATCACCGCTTCTATTTGTTAATATTATTAAGTCGCTATAATCTGTGTAATACCCTTCAAAGTTATTTGAATTATTTTTTACCCCGCAGTCTCCTAATTGAGTGCATATTGGGTTCAGGCTCTTTGCCCAGGTTACTCCCCCATCATAATTTCCATCTGCATCGTCTATACAAGAACAATTATTATTACTCCATTCATTAAGACATTCCCATGCTTTGTCTGTTAATCCCTTTTCCATCTTAACATAACAGATTGAACTTGAATATCCGCAGTTATCGGTTGTGCTATCGTCAGTTGAGCTAAATCCTGGTTTATACAAAGGAACGCACATACCTTCATAAGTCGAAGAAGTTTCATTTTTTAATCCATTTTCAGTGAAATAATATCCATTGTATTCTGTTTTGTCAAGCCATACACAATCTCTTAAACTTGTATCCAGGCAATCTTCACTTGTATTCTGGAAGGTGCAATCCTGCCAAATATTTGTTACACAATTTGCTTCACGGAAATCTGAAGTTTCATCAATTATTGCTTCAGAACATACTTTCTGTCTTGTAGAATCGCACGCTTCTGGAGTAACTTCTCCATTATAACAAGCTAATCTATAATATGTAGCTCCAGGAGCATCTTTGTCGCTTGTTAAGCTGTCTGATGCACACCATGTTTCTCCGTGTCTTGGATAATCTGTTCCAGTTGCATAACCTGTATCTGAACCGTTGTATGAACCTGTATAACTGTTGCAATCTAAATCATTGCAGATATAATTTCCATAATCTACTGTATCCCCTGTTTCTGTTTCTTTGCACATGCTTCCTGAAATATAATCACAATCCCCGCAAGTTGCAGAGTCTTTATTGCCCTCCCCGTCACTGCAGTCTGGGCTTTGAACTGTAGTCCAGTAAGAATCATCTACTGAAGAATCATAAATATTAGCAAAGTTTCCGCAGGAATCAACAAATCTTACATTGTAACTGTCATCACATGCGGTTTCTTTTGTCTTTGCACAATTTGTCTTTAAGTCTTCAGCAGTGCATAAGTAATCTTTATGGAATGAAACATCAGAATAAGCAGAATTCTTTGCTCTTGTCTGGCACTCTTCCTTTGTCTCAAATGCACAGGTTACTATTGATTCTGAAGTATATACGCATGCCCCCTCATCTTCAAGATTAGCACTGGCTAAACAGACTAATTCATTATTTATGCTTGATTTATATTCAATATTAACATTGGGATATAAAATTGACATTACATTTAGGCATCTTGTTTCTGTAATAAATGATGCCTGGCTTCCAATTAAACAGCATCCTAACTGGCATTGTTCAACATCTGCTTCTGCTGCATCTTTCCATGTCCCTTTGGCTGCTGTGCAAATTAAATATGCAGTAGATGAACATGCCCCCTCTTCATCATCAATGCATGTTCCTAATTTGCAGAAATCACTTCCTGTTAAATCACAAAGGGTTTCAACTGTTCTGTATTCTGCTCCTGTTACAGGATTAATTCCTGTTGCACAATCTGATTCTGATTCTGCATTCTGGCACCATGCTCCCCCAGTTGTCTTCTCACAGCAGACTGTTGCACTTGCAACTCCTGTTAAGACTAACAAAACCACAATACTCAAAATTAATGTTTTTCCTCTTTCCATTTTAAATTATTAATGATGTTGGGTATCCTGCAGGCCATACCTGGCTTCTGGATGCAAACTGGAATCTATTTCCGGTTTCCCTTTCTGTTATCACATAAACTTTATTTCCGCTTGAAATTAATTTCTTCTCAGCTTTTAATTCAGGGTAGTAAGTCATGTAAGTGGTAACATCTGCATCCCCATATGTTGCTTCCCAATTAATTATACTCCCTGCTATTGCAACTAATTCATAAAGATTATTATTTAATATCACATTAAATGAATCATAATCTTCAACACTCTCCCCTTTTGTTAATGATAAAGAATAATTAAATGTGGAGATAATCCTGTTTGGAAGCAATTGCACCTTTTTGTCTCCTGATTTTAATTTTACAGTATATCCTTTCTTTTCATAGCTTTCTTTCATTGCACTAAAGCATGCATCAACTTCATCACTTATTTCTTCTTTAATCTCTGTTTCAATATGCCTCTTCAATAATGGCTGCTGAATCATGCAGTTTCTGTAATATTCAGTGGTGTAGCAGAGATATTCGATATTGCTGTTATTATAAAGAACAGTATTTTCAGGGCTTATGCTTCCTCCCTGAAGGGATAATGTGTCAACAGCATCGGATATATCTTCTTCTATGCAGGTCTGGATATATTCTGATGGATTTTTTTCCTGCCCTGTCAATGTGCTTTTAATCTGAGGATAAAAACTGTAAATAAGAAGAACAAGGGAAACTATTATTATCGCAATGATTATAAAAATTGTGACCTGTCCTCGTTTATCACTAAACTCCCCTCTTTTCATGATTCACATAGGATATCTTCATTTATAAATTTTAAGGAAAAATAAAAATGTCTTTTTTTCTGTCGAAAAACATTAATAAATTCCATTTAATACTTCTGTATATGGCTTGGCCAAAAGGAAAGAAACCTTCAAAAGAAACACTCTTGAAAATTTCAAGATATTATTCTAATCCTGAAGTAAGAGAGAAGATTTCAGGAAGACAGAAAAAATATTTTAGAGAGCACCCGGAAGCAAAAAAGAGATTTGCAGAACTCTCAAGAAATTATAATTCAAATCCTGCTAACAGAAAGAAAATGTCAGAACTAAAGAAAAAGCAATACCAGCAAAATCCAGGACTTATTGAAAAAATTGACCGGACAATGACAGAATGGTGGCATGAGCATCCAAATATTAAGAAAGAGAGAAGCATAGCAATCAAGAATCTCTTTATAAAATATCCAGAGAGATTTAAAAAATTCCTGAAATATGGGAAGAACCCCATAACTCTCTATCTTAAAACAAAGCAGGGATTTGTTGTAAAAAGCAAAGGAGAACAACAGATAGCTAATTTTCTTTTTGAGAATAAGATTAAATCATTGTATGAAGCAAAAACATTAATATTTGAGAAAGAAGGGCAAATCTGCATTCCTGATTTCTATCTGCCCAAGTTCAAAACTTATATTGAATTTTACGGCGGCTATCCTGCAGCATGGAAAAAGAAGGTGATGAAGAACAAGTTATACGAGAAGTACAAAATCCCGTGCATATTCATAACTCCTGCTGAGCTCCGCAATTTAGATTATTACTTAATAGATAAAATTACATCTACATTGTTTAAATATTTCTATTTGAAGGGGATGTAAAATTAGAAGGGGGTGAAGAAATAAGCGTCTTTACTTATAATTTATTCCAAAAATACGTTTAGTATATCTAAATTAAACATAAAGATTACCTCTAAATACTTCTAATTAGTACTAAAAGTTTTCATTAATCCTCTGCTCAGACTAACACTTGTTTACATCGAGAAGACCGAGGTTCGATTCTTCGTAGAGCCATAAATATAAATATCCCCATAAGAATTAAATCGGATGGAGATTAGGGGGTATCTGACTAACCAATGGGGATTTTCTGAGACAGGAAAAATTTTAATAAAACAGGTTAAAGAGAGAATTAAAGATATTGGGATTGTTGTCTTGGATCCATTTGAAGAGTGTAGCAAAGAATTAGACTTGGAGAAACTTTCTAAATTAACTGATTTTGAAGCCAAAAGAAAATACTGGGAGCAATTCAACAGGAAAGTAACTCCAATAAACAATAAATTAATGAGATTGTCGCATTGCCATCTCCCAATTTTAGATGGGGGTCCTGCTGTTGATGATGGAGTTTCATCTGAAATAGGTTATTATGCTGCTTTAGTTGAAGAAGGAATAATTCCAAAAGGATTTGGCAGAATTTTTGCACTAAGAACTGATTTTAGATTAGGTGAAAATATTGGATGCATAGTAAATCCCCAGATAGAAGGATATATTTATCAAACTGGTGGAAAAATATCAACAAATTTGAATGATTGGCTAAAAGAAATTACTTCATGGTACCAAATAGTTAATCGTTAGAAAAAGTAACTTTTATGGTCTATTTGTTTTATTTCTGACCTTAACTCCGTGTTAGTCTTCTGCTCAGACTAACACTTGTTTAACACTGTCCTTAACTCCGTGTTAGTCTTCGGTTTCTACTCTCGGAGCAAGAAGAAAATTAAGTTCCATGTGTTCTGTTCTTATGTCTATTTTGAGAGGATGGTCATTTGCAAAATGCAGGATTGTTTTCTCGCAGAGTTTTACTCCCTTCATAAATTTCTGGAGATATTCAAGGCTGTATTTTGATTTGCATGGCTCTGCTTCTATTTTTGCTTCATCTCCTGAAAACTCCGAGCGTGCAGAATTAATTCCTTTTGATTCAATTACAAAAGCCCCTCTGTCAATGCCAAAAGAACAGGAATCAGAAACAACAACACAGTCTTCGACTGAAGAAACCAAATCAGGAGAGGAAATTTCAACTCTTGTGCTATATTCCAAGGAGGGTATTTCTTTTTCTGGACTTTCCACCTCAATTAAATTTAAGCCAAAATTTCTCCTTATTCTGTCCTGAATTTGTATGTTAAGGAAATTTTCCTTTTTTTCAAGTGTAAGAGGTGTTCCGCTTCCGCTTCTTTTCAAAATTCTTTTCAGGCTGTCTAAGTTAATCCCTAATACATCATTTCCTGTTTCAAACTGTGAAAAAGCACTTTTCGGAAGCCTGAAACTGACCATTGCCACATTTGCAGGGTCTATGGCAGTTATGCTCATTCCAAACTCATTGAATTTTATCCTAACTTCTGTAACTAATTCTGATATGACTTCTATTACTTTTGAGAGCAGACTCGGGTCTTCTAATCTTACTAGCATGGTTAAGAAAATATTGCACGACTTTTAAGCATTGTTGTTTTATAGTATTAAAATAGGGAAAATTAGCAAGAAAACCGTAGGTTGTTTTGCCTAGGGATGTAATCCCGCTAAATCGGTTTAAAAGATTAAGGAAGGTTAAGCGAAGGAAACCTTGGTGTCCTCGCTTAGGGATGTAATCCCGCTAAATCGGTTTAAAAGATTAAGGAAGGTTAAGCGAAGGAAA